>Ga0310123_10003190_pt1 | contig 12784 bp, 9 predicted proteins | sample CB6_AW_1057_MG_FD_203505 | JGI IMG/M metagenome (GOLD analysis project Ga0310123, IMG submission 203505) | Marine microbial communities from Western Arctic Ocean, Canada - CB6_AW_1057 | ecosystem: Environmental > Aquatic > Marine > Oceanic | place: Canada: Western Arctic Ocean | collected... | reverse complement strand
ACTCTGCGACCTGAGCCGCCAAATCACTCGACTCACCCAAATCCTCTGAGATATTGCGCGGACCTTCGTTTGTCAGCAGTAGTCCGCGCGCCGAAGCCTGCCTTGAGCGAGCGAGGTCGAATAGGTCCACTCCAAACCAAGCGAGTATTGCGGCGTTGTCAGGTCCACCGATACCCACTGCCCACAGCAATGCACCGGGGAATCGCTCGCGAATAATCCGTAGTGCTTCTCCAAGCCGTCCGGGGTGACCAGCCAATTGCAGAGCGTCCTGTAGAATGATGACCTGCGGGGTGAAATCCGGGTCGTTAAGGGCCGCATCGTGTACCAAACGCTGCCAAGTTATTGGAAGCAAGGAGCCGGTGCTCTGCCCCATGCCGGAGTCCGCATCATCAAGCGAAGGCGGCAGTGTGTGGCCTTCTTCCGCTGTCCAGATTGGGATGTCATCATCCCCAAAAGGTGGAGTCCACGCCCCGCGCGCTCGCATTGAAATGCTGGCTGGAAGGCTCGAGGAGTCGTGCGTTGCCAGCAGGGGAGCGATTTCTATGGATAGGACATCTCCCAGTTCAGTGAGGTCAGTCTCAGTACCCACCAATGCGGGCGTGTGAGAGGAGGGGGCGGCGCGGTCTCCTATGCTGAACACTCGTGCGTGACGCCAGCGCGCAAGCACGGTACGAGCGAGGTAAGCCTCCTCCACGTCGAGGGGGGTCCACGCACTCGCCTTGAATGATTCTAAAGGGGGTGGCTGAAAGGCCCATCCATGCACAGTCGTGGAGCAGTCGCTATCTTGGCGGTTCTGCTGCTATTGGTACCGCTGCAACTCCCACCTGCACAGGCCAATCACAGTAGTGGTGAGCAAGGTAACTTCTCACTACCCGCCGGTGGAATACTCTCTGTCGGCCACGAATTGGTCGGAGGGGCATTCTGGATCGATGTCAGTTGCGAGATGGGAAGCGACTGTGTCAATCTTGAACTGTCATTTTCTGATGCTGCTGGTTCAGTTTGGAACGATTCGGGCAGATTTCACCTATCGATTCGAGGAATTGCCGCAGAGGGGGTTGCATATCTGAACCTCTCTCGCACCGATTCAGAGAGTCACACTGTATCTCTGTGGACCCAATCAGTGCTACCAAGGGAGCAAGCGGGAGAATGGCTGACTGGTGAGGGACTAATTGATGACCTGCCCGATCAACTACCCGCTGCAGAAGACAATCTTAGTGAATGGAGGTCAATGGCTGCTCAAGGCTGCCAGACTCATATCCACTGCGGGGCGCATTTACCCGGCATGGTGGACTCGTTAGCAGTACGTTGGACTGGTGCACTTTCCGATGTGAATGATACCGATGTGCTTCGTCTGCCAGACCTCATCAATGCAGTTCACTCAATCCGAATGAGCAAGCGGTCAGAACCTATGCGACTCGAAGCGTGGAGCGCAGGTGAGGCACAATTACTACTGCTGCGAGAGGACCTGAATGCAACTACTGGCCATGACGTCGAGGCTCCATTCTTGCTGAGCACACAACCTGAAAATCCCATTTACCTGCTCGTGAGCGCACTTGGCGGAAATGTGCTCGCACCCTACGAAATATCTGTCAGCACTCACGCTGACCAGCCGGATGAAGCCGGAAGCAGTCTCGAATTGCCCGGTGGCAGCGAAGGTAACCCCTCATCAGACCCGCCTGCCGGGGTGATGGGTGGGCATCTGCATAGCTCCGATAGCGGAGATGAGGTCTCGTTCACTGTTGGTGGCGGAGGACAGATGCATGTGCGGTGGCAATCGCTTGGTGATGTGGATTTCACAATGACTCAAACCGCTAGGTTCGCCACAGGGGATGTTGATGAGGATGTTCCGATGAGTGGTGGAAATAGTGAGATGACATTCCGTACCATGTCAGCCGATTCATGCCACATGGTTGTCGAATTGACAGTGAATGTAACTGCTACCGGAGAAGGGCAGTGGTGGGTGTATGTTGACCCGCTGGAGGGGGTGGATGAAGGCTGTCGTCAAGACAGGCCGAATCAACCCTATCTCGATGTTGATTCACCCCACCAACCAAGAGGAACTGCGTCGTTCCTCGGAGAAAACCAACTGATGTTCTTCGGCCACCTGTCAGGAAGCGATACGCGTGATGTGTATCCAGTGACCATCGTCGGAGAGAGTTGGGAGGTACACCGGCTCATCGCTTCAGTCAACACCGAGGGGGTCGAGGTTCAGGTACAGCGTTGGGAGGATGATAATGGCACGTTGTATCCAAAGGAAGTGATTACTGGAACTGATACAGCCGGTGTTGAGGTTTCACCAGGACATCATTTCGTGGTAGTGGAACTCGCTGGAGCCACTTCAGCCACCTATTCTATTGGGATGCAAGCACTGAACGTCACACCTGAGGAGAATGTGCCAACTGACCCGAACGACTGGCAAGATATGTCCCATCTCTTCACCAACTTCTACATCATCATAGCACTCGTGCTTCTTGCCCCTCTGGCGTGGGTACTATGGAACCGGAAAAAAATTGAGAGCGATAGGGATATTCAAGGTCATGAGCGCTGGAGATTACAGCGACTCAAGGAGCGACTGGCGGACCTGCTCTCAACGCAGGACATCGATGAATCTCTGGTCATCGATGCGTTGGCTATGCTTGCAGACGTGCAATGGGCTGCGATAGAGGCCGAAATGGGCGAGGCCTTGCTCAGCCACCATACCGAGGCTATTACTCTCAAAGCGTGGAAGATGGGGGCGGATTCCATCGTAGTCGGAATTCATGTCTCAGAAGAACCATGGAAGTTGGCTGCACTCCGATTTGAAGCAGCGCAAGGACCCGAATGGAAAATCGCCGAAGTGTCGCCGAGCAAATTGTTTGATGGTGACGAAATATTCCTAGGCACACTGAAGCGAGGCTCGACCACATTCCTACACCTGCGTCTAGAAGGTGATGCGCAGGCACTTGACCTACATCTATCAGGACTTGTAGATGATGTACCTCTGGCGGCTATTCCGGCACGAGCGTTGCTGATGCACGATGAGGAGGAGTGAATCAGTGACGTCGCTCGTCAGTTTCCTTGCGAACTACATCCTCAATCTCATCTGCAGCAAGACCGAACTCGTTCTGCAAGGACTCCAAGGTAGCCTTCATCGACTTGCTGACCTTACTCGGTGTGTACATCTTCAGTAGCACTGTAACGGAGCCACGACCGCGTCCTCTGCGCTTATTCATACCTCTGTTCTTCACACTGATGGTATCGCCGGGTCTGGAACCTGCTGGGACATTGATCTCAAGCGGCTTACCATCGAAGTGGGGTAGTGAAACTGTAGCCCCGAGCATCAAATTCGGATAGCCAAGTGGCAATGCCATCAGCAATTCTGAACCATCTCGCTCAAACCACTCATGAGAGTCTACATGCAACTCTACGAACAGGTCGCCACTCTCTCCACCTCGCTTTGCTGGTTCACCTCTCCCACGCATGCGCAGGCGGGTTCCGCTCTCAGCCCCTGAAGGTATGGAGAGTCGTACTGTTCTCTCATTCTGTTCGCGGCCTTCCCCCTTGCAGGCTTTACAGGGATTTGCGATGGTAGAACCCAATCCACTGCATCGTCGACAGTCATTGATTACCTGCTGCACGAATGGACCTACCCGTGCCTGTTGAGTTATCCTCCCATGTCCATCACAGGTCTCGCAGGTCATCACATCCTCGGGGGTTGCTGCACCACTACCTCCACATTCCTCACAGGATTCGGTCAATACCAAATTGATGTCGAGTTCATCTTGGTCGAAAACCTGTTTCAAAGTCACTCGATGGCGAACCAATACATCGGAACCTCGGCGAACTCGACGCCTTCGGCTACGACCGCCACCGAACATCTGCGAGAATATTGACTCGAATCCGCCACCGAATAGGTCATCGAGAGAGATGTTGACCCCCTCAAAACCGGAGGGACCGAAGGGGGAACCACCCGGCCGGTCATGTCCAAACGTGTCATACTGGCGGCGCTGTTCCTCGTTGGAAAGAACAGCATAAGCCTCCTGTACCTCCTTGAACACATGTTCAGCATCATCGTCATCTGGATTCTTATCCGGATGGTAACGGCGTGCTTGCGAGCGGAAAGCGCGCTTGATATCAGAGTCAGAAGAGGCCTTGCTGATGCCGAGGACTTCGTAGTAGTCCCTCTTGTTTGCCAATACCCCACCTCCGGTGTCGCGGCCTGCCGCCTCTCATCTATGAACCCGACGTGTGAAGTGAGTATCATAGCATGTTGCCGCAATGAATGCAATAACTCTCGTCGGCAGCATTTGAATCGCCACAAGCGCTGCAACGATTCCCCCCGCCACCGACTTGAGCAACGTCCGCAGCAGTTGTAGTCCCAGCCATAGCGACTTCGCGAGCATACCAATCGTCCTCTGTGGATGTGCCAGCAAATCCTGAAACTGGCTCCTCCGGTTCCGTTGCGCTTGCTGCTACTGGCGCTACTGGGGTGGAAATTTCGTCTGCTCTCGCTTGCACTGCCGCATCCTGCAATTCCTTGACACGGTCGAGCACCCCGCTGATGATGCCGCCGTCTTGCTCCTCTTGCTCAATGGTTACACCCTGTACGGACTCTGCCGGTTCGTCCTCTCCAGTCACTCGTCCCATTGAGCGACGAACATGTTCAGTATCCAGCAATAGGTGAACCTCCTCCGTATCCTCCTCGCGGACAATCTCCCCTGTGGATTTCTCTGAAATCATCTCACCTACACTACCATCAAGTCGCTGCAGTGCTTTACGGGATAGGTCTCCAACCTCTACCGAAGCCGCCTCAGCCTCCATCTGCGTTATCGTCAGGTCTGCTTTTGCCCAGACGCCGCGGTCCTCAGCAGTGTATGCCTTCTGCAAGGACTTGATGTTCTTGCGACGGAACCACTCGTGGTCACGCACTATGCGGGCGTTGCGGAAAAGAACGATTCCGAGGATTAGTGCAACAATATAGTAAACAACAATGCTGAGAGTATTGTTTAGCAGGCGCTCTCCAATGGCCGGTATCAACTGATGCAGTGCACCGAAAATCAACACCGGTGTTACCAGTAGAAACCATGACGAAATCTCGTTCTTCCCATCCGCCATGCTCCTCAAACAGCGGCGGTTTGGATTTCAACGCATCCCTTAGACGTCCCCGGGTTCTGCAACACGATCTTGAGGTGGCTTGCCCTTACGAATCAGCCCATCTAATAGACCGATACTGAAGGAGGTATGAAGCAATAATAACAGCAGAGGGACACCATAGGACAGCGACCAATCCTTCGCCCGATACGCTTCATTGACCCCTACGCCAGTGATTGTAAGCAGGTATGCTAGAATGGGCATCAACACCCATGGAATTCCCACTGGACCAAGGTAAAGTGATTGTCCGTCAATCGCGAGTCCGAGAACCAATGCAAGCCCAAACCATGGCAGGAACTCCCCCACGCGGGCCCGACTTTGGGAACTGATGAGATGCTTCATCCTCCAGAATCCATATCGGTGGCCAAGTCGCCACCATTGGTTGATTGTCTTGCGCTTCGCCATACGAACATGTGTGTCCTTGGTTCTCCACATCGGTCGACCCATCTGGATGATGCGCAAATTCAGTTCGCTATCCTGTGTCGTGATGAAGGCCTCATTCCATCCGCCTGCCTGCAGCAGTGCATCCCGTCGATATAGCACAAATGGCGGAATCTTGGTCGGACCGTCCTTCTTGAAGCGGGCAAACTGCCCGGAACCACCGAGCGGGGAGGCTAGGGTCGCTTCCACCCAAGATTCCACTTGACCCATCGGTTGGTCACTCTCCAATACAAGACAACCGAGTCCACCGAGCCTATCGCCAGTGTGCTTTTCGATTTCCAGCAACCTGCGGATTCGAATTTCAAGATGTTGTTTTGGTACCCATGCATGACCAATCATCTCGAGTACGAACTCCACATCGTCACCCATTAGGTCCATCGCGAGGTTTCGGGCCTGCGGTACGTATCGGAATGGGTTGTGATGCAACTCAATTATCGGACCGTCGGCCTGCATGGACTCGGCTGCCAGATTCTCGACTATCTCCACGGTGCCATCAGACGAGCCACCATCCATCACCAAAATACGGTGTGCATGCGCGGGGTGAGTCTGCTGCATCAGGCTGCGCAGGCAACGTTCAATGTGTTCTGATTCCTGCCAAGTAGGTATCACGGTAACGACATTTGCCGGCGTATCCATCCCGCTTCCCCACCACTGCCTCCTAGTCATACCCCCTCAAGGTTACCGGCCCGAAGAAGCAATGAGGGGCGGTTGTGGCGTTAGCAGCGATGGCTGGAGTGAATTCACCCCGCTTGTCGGTTTCGACACGAGTTCAGCCACAGGACTCTCCGAAGAAAGTTGCCGAAGCTGTGCAGAAACTATTCCCAGATTGGGTGTCTGAGACACCCTTGCCGGATTCAGAGGCTTTCCCGGTGACACGGGTCTCTCTCCGAGTCAATTGCGATGGCTGTGCTCCCGACCGGCTGCTTGAGCAAATCGAAACGCAGCGAATTCTTGACACCGCGCTGGATGTGATGAGTCAGAACATGCGCGGTGATTCGGGCTGGTTTGACCTCTCCCTACAAGCGGCCGCTGCTGGAAAAGTCGCTTTCAGCCTGCCAGACGAACCAGAGAATGCCGGCTCTATTCGCGTAGAGATGGAGGGTGAGGGTCTTGCAGAGTGGTTGGAGTCAGTAACTTGGCATCATGGAAGGCATTCTGTGCCACGCACCGTGAGTGATGACCTGAGAATGCAAGCAGATGGAAGTCCGGGTGAATGGTTCGATGCGAAAGGGCGACCTACCATCAACAAAGACGATGGATCACTGGATTGAAGTCATCACTGCGATGATATTCTCCAGTATTTGCTCAGTTCTGTCAACCCCCAACATATCCTCACTGGGTAGGTGTACGAATACCAAGGGTGACGAAATTCGCTCTCGGTGCAGAAAGTCAAGCGCACGGAAGTATGACTCATTGCAAACATATGACCCGCAATCATCACTCATTGTTGCGTTCTTCTCACGCGAACAGAGTTGCTCAAGCGCGGCAAGAGGCGCGGTTGAAGCGAGATAATTACTCGCTCCTTCAATCAACAGCCCCTCCACAACCCTACCGCTGTTGTCGGGCATACGAAACGCGACGTGGTTGTTGGCTCGTCTCTCGATATGGATTATATCCGCTCGCTCGTGCAGACCGAGCATCACGACTGCATCCGGCAACTCGTCTGCCTCAAGTCGGGTAGAGAGCATCTGCGGAACCATGCAGGAACCATTCTCATCCACGCTCAGAACGAGTCCTTCTCGATGTTGAAGGTGTTCGCCATCTCGACATAGTCGTGAAACCATCTGCTCCGAAATGTTGGTCTGGTGAGTTCCGAAGACCTCAAAGCCCGTAATCAACACCTTACTCAGCATGTCTTCACCCGAGATATCGAGGGGGACCCCGAGACCCCCTAACATATGCTTATGGGCAATAATATGCAATTAAGTTGCATGAACGATTACGAGTTGGAACGCGTCGCACACCTGGATACGTTACGACACTTCCGCGATAACAAAGGCGAAGGCACCGCAGATGGCCTACTCATCCTAGCAGATGCAATGACCTACATGGCTGGTATCACCGCAATCATCACTGGACTAATTATCGCTGAGGGCGCGTCATGGGTCATCGATGGATGGTCTCTCGTCCTGCTGGTCTCAGGAGGCGGGCTATGGATTTGCAGTCAGTCACTCAACGACTTCCGCCGACTGCTTCCTCTATGGCTTAGGGCTGTACTCAGCATGAAGACCTTGCCAGCATCATATTCTGAACAGTCAACAAAAGCGAGGCGGCGCAGGGTTCGAACAATGTTAATTGCAGCAGTTCTGACTGCATTGGTAGCAAGTCACTACTCAACTGTGACAGATGTTGCCACAAGGTCTGGTGTTACTTTCGACACAGTACTCTGGGCACTCGTACTTCTCGACCTAGTAGTAGCCGCGCAGTGGGCTAGATTGCTCAAGAAGGGGCAGCAGGTATCACAGCGACCTGGTGGCTGGGCCGTCTGAACCGCGTTTTCGTGCTCCCTACCATCCATTAGACGGCAGGATTCAACAACGGTCGCGCCACGCGGTGTAGCGTGGACAAAGATGAGGGCTCGCGCACCGAGCGTGCGAAAGAGAAAGTCAGGGAGGTCGCAGAAGATATCTCCGAGCACGAAAAGTTGCGCACTCCCATCGGTGTTCTGAGAGTTATCTGGCACGAATTGACTGCGGGTGTAGGGGCTTGGGGCTCGATTCGCCCGCTGATCGCCGCTTCACTCGCGTTAGTTCCGTTCTTATTCCTAGGCCAGCACTTCAACAGGCATCACAGAAAGGCGTTCGATTGGACTCTATTGCAGGTTCCACTGCTCCTCTCAGTGCTACTGTGGCCGGTATTGTGGGTTTGGTCAGTCATCGATGCATATCAGGTAGCGATGTTCAATGTAGCAGAGGCCGAGAATAAGCGACGTGACCACTTGGCAGCGCTGTGATTACCATTCATCTGGTACATCGAGCGGACTGTACAATTGACCCGGACCAGTTGCATCGGCAAGTTGGCCGCGCGCAAGGTGTTCCCATTGCCGCAATTGCATCAGCGCATCAGCTAACGCCAACTCCTGCTGATGTATTGCGGTGCGCAGAATTGTATCGAGTATGTCCATGCGGTCTTCATCGAGATTGTCAAGCAACCGCCCTAAATCAAATTCCGCGGACGACTCCTCCCCTTCATCTCCAACGCCGAGCAAGGGCCAAGGTTCTCTGAGGATTACCGGTACGGATTCATCATTTTCCTCAGCATGACGCTCAAGTTCCTCAGTGAGGCTGCGAGTGTATTTTGCCAGTACTAAACTGACCTCGACAACGGGCATTTGATACTGTCGAAGGAAATTCACCATCTGCTCCTGCAAGAAAACCATCTTCTCACTGGAATCAGATTCTACGACAGGAATACGCCGCTCATCCTCATTGGACTCCCCGGGCATGGGAACTCCTCAATCCATTGTGGTGTTCTTGATTTCGGCAGCAGCATTCTCCAACTCTTCCTGTTTGAGGTACTTGTTGCCATCTGCATCGAAGAACTCCGCATAACGCAGGAACTTCTCTTTATCAGTTAGTCCATATTTCTTCATCACGCTAATCACAACAGTCTCGCTATACTGCATAGTTACCTGAGAGCCAACTGCTTCGCTGACAGCCTCCTGAGCACGATACGCATCGACTTGGGCCTGCGACCAGCCTGCACCTCGCAACTGGTCATCGGTGAAATCACCCGAAGGTTGTGCGGGAGTGGATGGAACTTCGGGGGACGGTGGGGCAACAGGAGCGGATGGGGATGGTTCTAGCTGCGCGGCCGCTTGAGCCGCAGGTGATTGTGCAGGAGGCGGTGGCAAGTCATTCTTCACGGGTATTGGTGGCATGACCACACCTCCCTGCGGAGGTGGGAAATCACCTTCTTCGATGATGTCAGTCTGGTCTAGCATATCGAGTTCCTCGTCGATGTGACGCTGCCGTTCCCTTCGGTACATCACCATCATCGAAACCGCGAAGGCAAGTGAAGCCAAGGAGATGATATAGAGCACGAATAAGCCAGTCGAGGACTCAATCTGGTCTCCAAGAGCCTCGCCATCACGAGCGGTCTTGGGTTTGACTGTCAGTGGCTCAATAGTCAACCAGTCTATGTCGATGTGCCCGTCTCTCGCAACAAGTTGGAATCGACGAACATGGTCTTCATCGACCTCTTCGGTAGGGACTTCGATGTTCACGGACCACTCAGAGAGCGCGTCAATTAGAATCACGCCGCTGACATCCGGCACTTCCAACCATTGCCCATTATCGAAGTTCTCGAGCAGAACAAAAGTAACTTCCCCTGATTCTGTGCCGGGATTGTGCCCACTGACAAATAGGGTGGCGTTATCTCCACCAGTTGGTGATGGATCAGACCAACTGACGAGCGTGTCTGCAGCGCGTAAGTCAATTATTGGCCCAACACGGACTAATCTCCAAGTCTCCAATGGCGATAATTCAGTGTTGTTACTTGCCAAATATGGATTACCTGCTTCGTCAGAACCAGTTATCCATACATCGACCAAATATCCTGGAAGTAACTCGATTGAACTCGCGTCAGTCAGGTCGATTGTTCCCTCCCACATCCAGTCGGTTCCAACAGGAGATCCAGAGGTGAATTGCTTGTTACCTCGGCTGATTTCGCTGGTTCCAGCCCTAATCATCCAGTGGATTTCCGCTGCCCTTTCAGGGTCAAAACCGTGTTCATCAGCCACGTGTAGGCTGACTGGTAATCCCATCGCTTGGTCAAGGCGGACGTCGCCTGTGGGTCCGATTGCACGTATCTCCGGAGGTGTGCCATCAACTATCAGTTGAATACGCGGGAGAGTAGAGGTTTCATCATCAGCAAGACCGGGTAGATTGGCCAGCCATGCGTACATATCCAGTCCACCGCTACGAACATTGGGGACTAGAATATCGAGAGTGAAGTCACCACCTTCTCTTGGAACAGCAGACCATTGCCTCTCCAAATCACCTACAACGATGTCAAAGGCACCCTCGGGGGCGGGTGTGTTGTCCTCGCTGAATAGGATGCGGCCGCCAACCCGCACTACTTGGCCGGCTGCAATCAATTCTGGGTCCTCGCCCGGTCTGTACAGGTTACGTCCTGTGGCAAGAGCAATCGCTGTGAAATGACCGGGGGACATGTCGAATCGCAGATCATTATCCAAACTCCATTCGTCAAAGCCCAACCCACCCCTGTCTTCATGGCAAGGCACGATGGAATCGATGTCACAAGGCCAATCGATAACCTCAACCACGGGAATATAGGTCACGATACCATCGGTGTCGAACTCCTCTGGGAACAGCCACGTCAACTGGAAACGAATATCAAGAATCAGTAGGGTCGCATTCATTGAGTCTGTCACCCAGGATGAATATAGATTTGACACCGCAATCGCTGTACTCGCCGACTCTAAGTGCATCACATGGCCTTGCTCCGGTGTCGTGAAATTGGCGAAAATAGATGCCCGTTCATCATCGAGGTCTCCGGTCAGAGAGAGGTGGACCGACATGATGTCGTCCCCACCATTACCATCGACCAATACCAATCGTGCCACATATTCAGTGCCGGGGTGGAGTGGAGTGGAATCGTCGTGTCCGAGTAAACTGGAATTGTCGCTATCCAACTCCGGGGGAAATTCCTCGCGAATTGTGTAAGTTGCTAGGTCAGCGCCCCAATCAGGTGGGTGATTGCCGCCACCAAATCCGCAAACCACTACCCCACCGGGACATACAGGACCACCCCCCATTGCAAGTTCGTTGTTCTGTTGGTCCTCGCCACTGACGTAGAACGATACTATCTGGCCATGATCATTCCAAGAATCATCTATGATGCCGTTGAATATATTGAGGCCACCATCGAGTATCTCCGGAGAGCGCAGAGTAGCGGTGCGATACTCGTCTCCGTCCGGCAACCGATTGTAATTCAGGTCATCTTGGTCTTCAACCCAGTAATGCAGAGTGATCTGAGTCGGTGGGTCAACACTGTCCTGCACCACCACAGTAACAGCCTGCTGTCCAGCATGGTGCTCACTGCCATCCTGTGGCGTAGCTGCGATAGCGAGCGGACTGTTCCCATCAAGGACGATGCGGACGGTGTTGAAAGTCGGATTGACGTAATGCGAGCCGGACTGCATCCCAACAGCCTTCATCCTGAATAGCATACCACCCTGACTAGATTGAATTGGAGTTTGCAAGGTGAGGTAGTATTGTCCGTGTGCTGGATTGGCTTCCATCATGAACGGATACTCCTCCTCCATCGGCACCCCATCTTGAGTCAGATTCTGGCCTGTTAGTTCAAGGAAGAACTGTCCGGCCTTCGGTGAAAGTGAGGTGTCTTCAAAAGCAATGCCTCCGCTGAAAGTTAGGTTCAGGCCGCCTCGCATCCAATCATAATTCATCAATTCCCTGCCGGTCTCGTCAACTGCTCTTAGATCCAATAACTGAATGTCATTCTCTATTCTAAGGCCAAGTGAGTCGGTGACCCAACCATCGACCACTTGGCCAAGGTTGTCATCAATGAATAGGCGCGCTTCCATAGAAGATTCATCATCCCAAGCCCAGTTCACCTGCATTGGCATTCGCACATTCACCACATTGGAAGCGTCTAGAACTGCCGTGCAGTTGCCGGTATCGAAAATGATGTAGTCATCTGGGTCAGAGGCCTCGGAACAAGAATCTCCGGCCTCCCATCGCATCTTCGGGTCTGCGCCATGCGAAGACTGTAATTCTACGTCGACCTTGTCGAGCATTGTGGCATCATCACCCAACGCGATGTGAGTAACCAGCACTCTCCATTCCCCATCAGGCACGAGAAGACCACCTTCCATTTCGATGTCAAGCACCCGGGTGCGGTAGCGATAGGTGATGTCGAGATCGGTTAGGCGAACCCTACCGGGGCTGCCGGCCTTGATTACGAAGGTGATGTTCACTGAACCATCCCCATTCTGTGGGATATGGGAGTTCAGTGCATCGACCAAGGCCTGACCGGATACGACTACCGGGTCTTGTAACCCACCTTGACCAACGTATTCGTTGCTGCCATCATCGCCTATATCGAGGCGCACTGCGCTTGGATATCCTTCCTCATAATGCAGAATCACTGAGTCAAGAGAAGGTGTTTTGCTAGTGTTGGTTGAATTTAGCACAACGTTGTACACCAGTTTATTCCCAACCTGATTACC
>Ga0310123_10003189_pt1 | contig 12785 bp, 13 predicted proteins | sample CB6_AW_1057_MG_FD_203505 | JGI IMG/M metagenome (GOLD analysis project Ga0310123, IMG submission 203505) | Marine microbial communities from Western Arctic Ocean, Canada - CB6_AW_1057 | ecosystem: Environmental > Aquatic > Marine > Oceanic | place: Canada: Western Arctic Ocean | collected... | reverse complement strand
TGGTAATCCCCGAGTTTTTCTGTCACAATGCCTTGCAAAATTGCGCCGGGCGAGGAATCCTCTTCGATAGCGGCGCATCCAAGTAGATGAATCACGAATGGCAGGTGGCGCTGACACTCCACTGGCCCTAATTGTAAGCAGTCAGCTTAATGAGCTTGACAATGGCCACCATCAAAAACAACTTTCCCCAATGGCCCCTATCTCTATTCTGGCTCCCACACCTAAGGGAGATCGGAATACTCATGGGCGGCTATTTCGCCTACATGTACAGCCGCGCCCTGGTCTTTTCTGATTTCCAAAGCACTGCTCTGGACAACGCCCGGCGGGTGATAGAGTTCGAAAAGAACTTGGGGTTCTTCTGGGAGCCTGGTTGGCAATCCTGGGCCATAGCCAGCGCCAAATCGCTGGTGATCTTCTTAAACTGGACCTACATCGTCACTTTCTGGCCCATCATACTTACCTCAGCCGTAATTCTGTATTTCACCAACCGCAAACGGTACCTGTACTACCGGAACGTCGTTTTGTTCAGCTTCGCGATTGCGTTGCTGGGATTCATGCTGTTTCCGCTGGCCCCGCCGCGGATGATCGCCGAGCATTTCGTGGACACGATCAAGGCATTCGGCCCGTCGGGGTACGCCAGCCGCGAGTTCGCCAATTACTACAATGCCTACGCAGCCATGCCCAGCCTGCACTTCAGCTGGACGGTGTTGTTCGGCGTCATGTTCCTGCGCACCCACAACAGGTGGGTCAAGTTAATTGGCATCATCTATCCGACCATGACCCTCTTCGCGATTACCATCACCGGCAACCACTACATCATGGACGCCGTCGGTGGCGGACTGCTGATTCTAGCCTCGTTCTTGACTATGGAACTGGGTGTACGCAGGCGGTTCTTCATCCCTGCCATACTCTCCCGGGCGCGCCATTCGTTCAACAACGTCGCGGGTAACGACGCCGTACGCAACAACTCCAAACGCAAGAAAGCATTTGGCCGGCATGTTGGGGCGCACGTTCAGCAAGGCAAACAAATGGCTGACGGACAGCCATCTTCAGCCGATTGAGCGGATCGCGACGTAGACTATCCCGTAGAATATCTCCGCGTTCCATCTATTTCTCTACTCGCTATTTCGCCACCCGCAAACGGTCTTCACCAAGCCCATCGGGTGTGATGCCACAGTGATCTCCGCCATTCGGGAGAGACGCGCCGCTCTCGGCGAGGTATCCCTCTTCATCGGCGCCTATCTTGTTTATCTACTCACCAACGGTCTGGTCCATGCGGACACCCGGTCCGTGGGTTTGGTCAACGGCGACAGGATCGTGTCCCTGCAGAAGGAATTGGGATTTCTATGGGAACCGGGTTGGCAGTCTTGGGCGGTGGAGAACGTCAAAGCTTTGGTGGTGATGATGAATTGGGTGTACATCATCACCTATTGGCCGGTGATTATCGTGGCCGCCGCTGTCTTGTTCATCAGGAACCGACGGAAATACAACTTCTACCGGACCGTTGTATTTGTCGATCTAGCGGGCGCACTGCTCACCTTTATGCTCTTTCCGGTGGCCTCACCCTTCGCTATTCCTGGCGTCGAATTGTTGGATACGATCCAAGAATACGGCCCTAAGTTCTACGGCAGCGAGGACATGGCCTCTTATTACAACATCTCCGCCGCCATGCCCAGCCTGCACTTCAGTTGGACCGTAATCATGGCAGTGCTCTTTTGGCGATCGTTGAGCAGTTGGCGGCGTGTCTTGGGCTTGCTGTATCCGGCCCTAACCTTCTTCGCCATTGTGCTCACCGGCAATCACTTTATCCTGGACGCCATTGCCGGCGGAGCCCTCGCGGCCACGGCCTTTGGCGTGGTCTGGCTGCTGCGGTGGACCGTCTGGCCGGACCGCTCTTAGCTCGGACGCTCGGCTATTTGAACCCCACTACCATGGAGTCCGGGCCCACCAGGTGCTCGACGTAAGTGTCCTTGAACCCAATGTCGGCCATCCAGCCCTGGCAGTCCGCTCCGGTATAGTCGAATCCTTCCCGGGTCTCGATTAGCATGTTAAGACTCATAAGGATGCCGAAAGCATTTTGCGAACGGTCGTCGTCGATGAGGGTCTCGTAAACGATCAATGCCCCTCCGGGATTCAGGGCTTGATATGCCTTCTCTAAAGGCATCTGCTTCGTTTCTAGGTCCCAGTCATGGACGATGTGGCCCATGGTAATGACATCGGTTTGGGGCATTGGGTCTTCGAAGAAACTGCCCGGAGCAAACGTCAGCCGATCTGAGAGACCCATATCCGCGACATATGCGTCAAAGGTCTCTTTGGCTACTGGGAGATCGAATCCGGAGCCGGTGAGGTGTTTGTTAGCCAAGGCAATCTGAACAGCCAGCCCCCTTGGGCGGTGCCCACGTCGGCAAACGTCTTGTTGTTGACCCAAGGGAAATTGGCGGCAATGGCCATGTTTGCCCCCATGCTGAGGCTTGTCATGCTGCGCAGGAAGACCTTTAAAGTCTTCGTATTCCCGTAGACCGCCTCGAATAGGTCTCCTCCCGTTTTCGCTTCGTTCTGAGGTTCGCCCGTCTTTAGTCCCTCCGTCAGATTCCCCCAGAACGAATAAAGACGGGAGTTGGCCATCTCCAGCATGCCGCCAACGTAAGAGGGCTTATTCCGGTCAAGAAAGACATCTGTGTCCCGCGTGTTACCGTACTTGCCGTCTTTACGCTCCAGCATCCCCAAAGCCACCAAAGCGTCCAGAAAATCCCGGGAGCCTCTCCTGTGAAGACCAAAGGTCTTGGCCAGAGACTCTTCATTCTGGGGTCCGTTGGCCGCCAGTTCGGTGAATAGGCCCAGCTCGGTGGCGGATAAGAGAGTTTTGGAGCCCCAAAACCCCAATCCGAGTTGCATGATTGCGCTGGGTGTCGGATGGTCTGCCATCTTGAAATCTCTCCGTATTAATTTGGAATCTGCTTTGCTAAGGTCTCTTTCCCCACATGGGATGTTGGAAAGTGGGGAGGTTTAGGCGGTCGATGGGCCGGTCTGGGGCTACAGTGGGTTCCGGCTCCGGCTCTTCGGCGATGGGTGCACGGTAGGATGGACCCAGCGCACGGTGCGGTCCCAATGTGCCCAGATGCTGGGCCAAGGATTCCAGGCTGCTGAGGTTGTGGACCGGCAGAAAATCGTCGACATAGGGCAGCGCCGCCTTCATTCCCTGGGTTAGTGGCTGGTAGCTGGGGGAACCGAGGAGGGGGTTCAGCCAGATGAGCCGGTGGCAACTGCGCTGCAGCCTCGATGTCTCCCTCGCAAGCAATTCGGGATCGCCCCGGTCCCAGCCATCGGAGATGATCAAGACCACCGCCTGACCCCGAAGAACCCGCCGCAACCATTGGTAGTTGAAGGTCTTGATCGCGTCTCCGATTCGAGTGCCACCGGCCCAGTCGGGCACTGATTTGGACACCTCGTCGATCGCTTGGTCGATGCTGCGGTATTTCAGGTTCCGGGTGATGCGGGTCAGGCGCGTGGCGAACAAAAAGGCCTCGAGCTGATCGAGGCCACCGGCGATCGTGTGGATGAACTGGAGGAGCATCCGGGTGTAGCGCTCCATGGAGCCGCTTACGTCACAGATCAGCACCAGCGAACGGGACTTGTCCTTGGGTGACCGGAATGCCAGCTCCAGGAATTCGCCGCCGTGTTTCAGACTCTGCCGCATGGTGCGGCGCAGGTCTAGTTGCCCGGCCCCGCCCGGAGCTAATCGCCGGGTGCGGCGGCGGCCCAGATCCCAGGTCAAGTTGGCCATCATGATTCGGGCTTCGGCCATCTCCCGGGATGTGAACTCGGAGAAATCTTTCTGGCGGAACACCTCTACCGCACTGTAGGTGCGGCTTAGGTCCACGTTTTGGACCGATTCGTCGTTCGGCTCGCCTTCGATCGCCCCGGTCCCCTCAAGGTCTTCGTCCCTGCCCGCTCCTACTTGAGGCTTGCGGAAGCGCCGCTGTTCGCCCATGGAGCGCAGGTCCATCGTGGTGGTGCGGTCAGCGGGCTTGCGCCAGAACACCTGGAAAGCTTCGTCGAATATGGGCAGGTCCTGCTTGCGGTGGACTAGGATGCTGCGAGCGGCCTGGAAGAATCCCCCCCGATTTCCTATGGACACGTGGTCTGTGGCGCGCACCAAGTCCAGCATGTTGCCCGAGCCTACTTCCAATCCCACCCGGCGCAGCATCTCGCCGAACAGCGTCAGGTTGTGCAGGAAATGGCCATCCGCACCGGCATCGTTAGGGGTGATTGGAATCGGACCGGGCATGGCTATCCGCGGCGGCGGCCTCCCCGCCGAGGACCGCGGTTCTTCGAGCGTTCCAACATGGCGCGCACTGGCTCGCCTCTTACGGCCTCGATGTCGTCTTGGTACTTGAGCATCAGGCCCAAAGTGTCGTCAATCACCTCTGGGTCCAGTTCGGTTTGGTTCAAGGCCAGGAGAGCAGATAGCCAGTCCAGGGTTTCGGAGATGCCTGGTATCTTGAAGAGCTCGGTCTCCCGCATCTCTTGGATGAACGCGGTCACCTGCTCGGCCAGCTTTCGAGGCGCGCTGGGGATCCGAGCGGTGATTATCTGGAGCTCTTTCTGGTAGTCGGGGTAGTCGACCCAGTAGTAGAGGCAGCGCCGCTTGAGTGCGTCGTGAATCTCGCGGGTGCGGTTGGAGGTGATGATTACGATGGGCGGATGTGCAGCCTTGTAGGTGCCCAACTCGGGGATGGTGATCTGGTAGTCGCCCAGGAGTTCCAGAAGGAAACCCTCGAATTCTTCGTCGGAGCGGTCAAGTTCGTCGATCAAGAGGACCGGCGGCCTTTCCTGTGCATCGTCGATGGCTTGGAGCAGCGGACGCTTGATCAGAAAGTTCTCGCTGAAGAGGTCGGCGCTGGCGGTTTCGCGGTCAACCTGGCCAGCCGCCTCCATCAGCCGAATCTCCAACACCTGACGCGCGTGGTTCCACTCGTAAACCGCTTGGTTGACGTCCAACCCCTCGTAGCACTGCAGGCGGATCAGTTTGGTGTTCAGCCCAGTGGCCAAGGCGCGCGCAATCTCGGTCTTGCCGACGCCAGCCTCCCCTTCCAAGAAAAGTGGGCGCTGCAGCTTCATCGCCAGGAATATTGGCACGGCCAACGCCCGGTCGGTGATGTAGACCTGCTCGCTCAGCAGGTTTTGGACATCTTCGATGGACTCTGGGGCCTTGAACTCGCTCGTTGTCTCGGTGGTCGTTCCGGTGGTAGTCAATGGAGTCACCATGCAGGGGAGATTGCCTTTGGGGACTGGTTAGGCACGAGCAGCAATTGTATCCCAAAAGGAGGAGTGGACACCACCAGAGTCGATCCAGCGTCGCAGTTAGTCCAGTGGCGGAACAAATACGGACTGGAAGAAGCGGCGGACCAGGTGGCCCAGACGGGTCCAATGGTCGTTGAGTGTTTCCCGTTCTACAGGCGTCAGTTGGTCATAGGTCTTGCCATATTGTGGGAAGGACCAGACTGTGAACGCCCAGAATTCAGGGACCGAACCGGGCTGACGGGCCAGGGCTATCTCTCCGGCAGCCCCCAGAAGCTCCCAGGACACCAATATACGGCCTTTGTGGGCAATCGCCATCGCCTCCGCCCAAGAGGCGTTTCTGTCGACTCCTGTGAACGGCTCCATGAGTTCCAGCAACCGGTCCACGCGCTGGGGATCGTCAACGGCCTGCCCGGCAAAGCGGCGGGTGTGGCGGCTCTCCCAGGCAGAGCCCAATGCCGGTATCACCAAGCCGCCGTCCGAGGCGATGGCTAGCATGGAACCAGCTTTAGACCATTCAACGGCTTTCTGCTGAGCGATGGCTTCATGGGTGTTGCCGTCTTCCAGAGGAGACGCGTTAATCCCGGATTCGGCGGGGGTGATGGGGATTAACGGGAGGCCGTCAAGCAGAGACCGGAACGCACGCTGTTTATCCCCGTTTCCAGTAGCCAGTAGGATCGGCGTGGCCGATGGAGTGTTCCCAGGCTTATCCACCCGATTAAAGCGGCTAAAGTATTCGGGCGACGGCCCTGGTGGCGGCGCCGTCTCCACCCTTGAGCTTCAGCGGCAGGGCCCAGAGCTCGAACTCCTTGCCCACCAGCTTGTCCAGGTTGATCAGGTTCTCGATGAGGGGGATGTTCTGCCCTAAGAGCAGCCGGTGCACAGGGAAGTCTTTGATGGTCGATAGGGGAGTTTCCGGGTGTTTGTCGATGGGGAAGTCCACGGCTACGGCGTTGGCTCCGCACTCGGCCAGGTACGCGGCCCCTTCAGTGCTGAGGTAGGGCCCGTGACCATAGAAGCGTGGGCCGCCGGACTCGGCCTCAGCCCAGCCGGTGAACAGTACCACTATTTTGTCCTTGACCGATTCGGAGTCGGCGCCGGCGTCCTCAAGTTCCGAGACCAATAATGGCGACTGCTCCTTGGACACGGAGCGTAGGTCCAGCAGCAAGGCAGGACCCGCGTACTTCTCTAAAGGCATGTTTTCCACCGTGGTCGCACCATCTACAAAGTGGAATGGTGCGTCCACATGGGTGCCGATATGGGTGGCCAAGCACAGTTTCTGGTTGGAGCGGGCGTGGGTGGCGTGGGTCTGAATCGGCTCGGTCTCCACACCCACCAGTCCAGGCACAAGGCTGATCCGGTCACTGCCCAGAGTAAGGGTAAGATCAATGAGTTCGGCCATGACAGTAACCCTCGATTCAGAGTAGGAGCAACGCCATAGTTGGGCCGCTTGTTAGTCTCCGGCTGCCTGTTCCAGGAGAGCGGCTCGTACCGCCCGGTCGGCTACCTGCGGAGTGGTTCGGGCCTCGGGAGGCAGCGCGTCCTCCCAGTCGGGAATCAGGACGCGGGTACCGGACTCCATGCCGAAGATCACCAGCACGCCGGTAAAGCTGAAGAACATCGACATCACCAATGCGGGGTTGAAAGAACCGGTGACGTAGATGGCCAGTCCTCCCAACACTGTGGCTATGGCATGGCCCGAAAGGGCACCCATCATCTCGAATCCGTAGAGGGTAGCCAGCGGGCCCGACCCGAAGTACTGGCGGTTGACCACCAAGTAGGCGGACATCTCACCACCGAACCCAAGCCCGAATAGCGCACCGAAAAGGTAGAAGGCCCAGGCGTCTTGAGCCCAGAACAACACCAGGACCGTTATACCCTGTATGAACAGGGCGGTCATCATTATTGGCTTCGCGCCAATGCGCTCAGCCAAGATTGGAGCAGCGAAGCGGCCTAGGATGCTGAAAACAGAGATCAGCGCCAGGATGAACGCCGCCGCCGATAGGCTGACTCCCTGCTCAATCGCCAATGGGATGGAGTAGATCAGCACGATGCCGTGCCCGGCGCACCCCAAGCCGTGGATTGTGGGCAGGTTCCAGAACGCCCTGGTGCGGCGCATGGCCGAATTGAAGACCTTGAGCCGCAGCCGATCGATTTCTTTGCCTCGGGTTAGTTCTGGTGGATCATCTGCTCGCGCGCCAAAGGCCGTGGTTCCTGCATCAGCAGGTTTTGAACGGTAAAAAAGCGTCAAAAATATTAGCACCCCACCGCCGCCCAAACCGATGTACGTAAAGGTAGTCTGCCAACCGACCTCAGTTAAGAGGTTGGCGATCCCAGGTGCAACAATCGCTGCTCCGATACCGCCAGAGGCCCAGAGGAGGCCGGTGGCCAAACCCAACCGTCGCTTGAACCAGCCATTGACCGACGCCAAGAGGGGAACCATCGCCATGGACTGTGTTACAGACAACATCACGCCAAAGTACAAGAAGAACTGCCAGATCTCTGTTACGGTCCCGACCAACACCATGCTGACCCCGTACATGATTCCGCAGCCCAACATCATGGGACGGGCTCCGTAGCGGTCGCCAAGCATGCCGGTGACCGGGGCCACGAGCGCGCCGACCATGTAGTAGGTGGCCAAGGCGGCACCGATGATCCCCAGATTCCAGCCGAAGCCACCGTCGACGTCGTTCAACGGCGCGACCATGATTCCAGCAGCCATGCTTATGGATTGGCCGACGATTTGGGCCATGGCCAAAATCGCTAAAATGATCCAAGCCCGGTGGATCCGCTTGGGCGCGCGAGTGGCTGCCGACGTCGGGTTCGTGGTTACCGCCATTTGATTTCCTTATCTCAAGACAAACCGAGTGGATCGTTTCTCCGCCCGGCCGTCAACCTCATCTGAATACGGTGTCTATCGCCTAGTGCAAAGGGCAGGCCCGTAGGAACGCCTGGCCCCACCAAGTGTCGCCTGCCACGCTGTGGTCGTCGAGCCGGGCTACTTGATACGGCCCCGTGCTGTCTTGCGAATCGGCGCCGTTGATGTTGATGCCACTGAGGGTGGGAGTTGTTCCGGGGATACCAAAGGCCAGGGTCCGTTGGTTGCCCACGTCAGCCGACACCGCCCAAGCCCCGAAGAATATCATCAGGGCAAAGACAACGGCCAGCACCACCAAGAATGTGACCGGCACAGGTACTTTTCTAGAAGCGGTCAGCATTTAAGCTCCGATTCCATTTGAAACATGGATTGTGATGAACTGGTGACCCGGACTTAGGCCCGGACCTCAACATCGCAGGGGAATACCATGTTGTTGCCGTAGCCGCGGCCGTCCCAAGGATTCGGAAATTCCATGGGCTGGGTGACGCCGTCAACGTTGGTCGCCCGGCTCATTATAGTGTATTTGCCCTCTGCGGGCGGGCTCCACCTGTGTTCCCACCGGTACCAAGAGTAACCGGTGCGCGGATGCAGGGTGTCGACCGGACCCCAGGTCTTGCCGCCATCGGTGCTGATCTCCACCTTCTCGACATCTTCTTCACCCGACCAGGCTGCACCGGCCAGAGTGTAGCCACTGGCGGGAATGATCTCTCCGGGAACGGGATTGGTGATAATCGACTTGACCTGCAGTTTGGTGTAATAGCGGTACGGCACCGGGCTGCCAGGTTCGTTCATGGTCATATAACGATCGGTCATGTAGAACCCTTCGAACTTGTGGTCGAGCACGTGGATGCCGGCGAGCCACTTGACCGAGTTCATGCCATACCAACCGGAAACCAGTAGACGCAAAGGAAAGCCGTGGTCTTTGGGCAGAGGCTCGCCATTCATCTCATAGGCCAAGATTGTGTCGGGATGGAGGGCCTTGGCCACGGGCAAGCTGCGTTCGTAGGTTACTTCGGCCGGATCGCCCACCACTTCGTCGGGACCGTGGTCTGCCCCTTCGAACATTATCTCAACCGCCGAGTCCTTTACACCGGCCAACTCCAGCACATCTTTCAACGCGACCCCGGCCCACTCGGCGTTGCCCATGATTCCGTGGCCCTTGATCTGCTCCATGACCGAGCTGATGCGCAGAGACTTGGTGTAATACTCGGGCACCGGGCTGTTTCCGCAGCACTCGAATGTCACCTGAAATCGTTTCTGGGGCAGCTTTTTGAGGTCTTCGAATGACAGGGACAGAGTGCGCTCGACCTCTCCGTCAACCTTCAACTGATAAGTGCTGATGTCAATCTCTGGGCTGTCCGTCCAATGGTTACGGATGTAGAACAGGTCATTGGGGACGATGTTTTCTTGCAATCCCTGCGGGGGCACGGCGAAAGTTCGTAGGCCGGCGTTCGTGGGGATGATCTGTGGTTCTGCTTTGGACCCAATCTGTGGCAGGGCCATTTGGAGTTCTCCTCAAGACTTTCTGGTGGATTTTTTGGTGATTATGGGGATTATTCGGCTACTCCAGGTGATCTGTTTCCAGGTTCGCCGACGGATAGGTTATCAACAACAATGCCGGGGTCCAGAGATGATGAATCATTTTGTGGGGCACGCCTGGCGGAGCCAACAACGTGGTTCCCGCCCGTACTGTCTTAACCTCATCGCCCAGGATGACTTGAATGGCCCCGGACAGTACCTGAATCGATACGTCCACTGGATGGGTGTGCATGCGGCCTTCCCAACCAGGCGAAATCTCAACTTCCTTTACGGTTAATGATACCGCACCTTGGTCTTTAGATACCAGATACCGCTCGCGCACCCGCTCCATGGTGGGGGCCATGCGGACGTCTGTGTGGTCGATTATTGGCATTCGTTCCTCCCTGAATCTGGGTTATTCAGCGCTGATGTTTGGCCGGCTATTCGACCGTTACGGGGTAACCCACGATGGCGCTAAAGTTCTTGCGCATGTTGTTGTAGCGGGGCTCGCGGGACTGGACACGGCCCACCTCGTCGGTGGCGCGGGACATGATATTGTACTTGCCGGTCTTGTCCGCGTCCCACCGGTAGGACCATCGGACCCACATGAATCGGTCGCGGGGGGCTTCGATGTGGGCGGAGTGCCAGGTCTCGCCACCATCGACGCTGACATCGACCTCGGAGATTGCTCCGGCGCCGCTCCAAGCGTAGCCCCGAACCATGTGGACTCCCTTGGTCATCTTTTCGGTGTCATCATTCGGCTGAGTCACGATGGACTTGACGCCAATGGTCGTAATCAACTCTTTGTTAGGGTCGTCATCTGAGTTGCCATAGTAATAGAACTGGTAATGGTACCAGCAGTCGGGCATGTGGTCCAAAATCTCGAGATCAGTGAGCCACTTCACCGACCAGTTGCCGGACCAGCCAGGCACGAGCAGGCGAACGGGAGCGCCGTGGAGGTGCTCCAACAGTTGTCCGTTCTGGGCCCAGGCCAAGATGGTGTCTGGATGCAGCGCTTTGTGCATGGGCAGGCCCTTGTCGTAGTAGAAGGGCTTGGTGCCTTCGGCGGCGGTGGCGGGGACTCCATCGTCATTGCCCACGGCCCGGACGTACAGGGATTCGTCGGTCATGCCGGCGGCGTTCAAAACAGCGGCTAAGGGAACGCCGGTCCACTCGCTGGCGCTGAGAATCATGCATTCTTGGGTGCGCGACGGTTTGGGACCCTCGTCCTTGAAATACTCGAAGAATGTGGCGTCGCTGCCGGAGCATTCCATGACCGTGCGGACGCTGCGGCCGGGAAAGCGGCGGAGCTGATCGAAGTTCAGGGTCAGGGGGGTTTTGACCTCGCCATGAATCTTGAGTTCCCACTTGTCCGTCTCCACCACCGGCGGGACGTCGAAATGCTGCACGGTATAGTGCAGGTCGGTGGGGGTGATTAGTCCTTCCAGGTCCATCACGGGGGTGCGGATGCGGACGACCCGGCCCTGGTCGTCCATGAGAGTAACCGGGTTAACGTCTTTGGAGGGCCAGCCGTGCCAGTTGCCAGTCTTGTCGGCGTTGGCGGGGTCCGAGCCAATCGCCTCGTCCATTCTCAGGAAATCGGGGATCGCTCCGGAATCTTGCTTCGTCGCCATCTAGTCTCTCCTTTGGTTTAGCCTTCTACCTTGTAGTTTCAATCTAAGAGCTTGGTGAGGTGTCTGGGACCCTGGGGCCGGGTTTGACTTAATCGGTGGCGTATTTCTCGCCCAAAGCGGTCTCCCACCTCAGGTAGTTCATCATTTCTGCGTAGCTACGGTCCACGCCCAGGTAGTTGATGTCAGAAGGAGGCCGCACGATTCCGGTCATGCCCTCTTCCACCGGCAGGCCAGCCTGCTTCCAGGCAGCCATGCCACCATCTAGCACGGATACATTTGCATAACCCATGCCTTGCAGCGTGGCCGCGGCGAGGATGGAACCCCGCCCGTTGCCACAAGTTACGACGATTGACGTGCCCTTGGATGTAGCGGCTGCTCCAATCTCAATCTCAAGCCAACTGCGGGAGATCCACTTCGCCCCTGGTGTGTGGCCCCGGGAAAAGTCCTGGCTGGTATCGAGGAACACGGTCAGGTCGGGTTGGTTGGCGTTTAGTTCTTGAGGCGATATCTTTTTTGCCGAAGCCTCGGCCTCTGCCATCCCAGGCACCGTCGAATCCGGGAAACTAATCTCCGGCATCTGCCCTGCCGCCAGCCAGGCGGGTGTGCCGCCGTCCACGACCAAGACGTTCTCGTGGCCCAGTTGACGGTACAAGGAAGCGGTGACGGTGGCCCTGGCCTTGCCGTCGCAGCAGAAGACGTAGGTGGCGTTCTTCACAACAGCCACATCGTCGGAACGCTGTACTGCCTGTCCGCCGGGGAACGAGCGGAAGCCGGGTATATGGGCGGCGTTGTACTCTTGTTCAGTGCGTACGTCAATCAGGTAGATCGGCTCTTGGTCCCGTTTGGCCAGCAGTTGCTCAAGCGCCGGGATGTCTAGATAGCGCACGCCGTCCTCTTTGGCCAACCGGTCGGCGTATTCCTCCGCAGCGGCCTTGCCCTCGGCAGACACTGAGGGTAGCTGTACCCGGTCGCCGCCGTATTCCAGATCGTAGCCCGCCAACATCCAGCCGGAGGTGCCGTTCTTCAGACCTACCGCCTCAATGCCCATGCGCTGGAGCACGCGGGTGCCCATGATGCTACGGGTGCGGCCGGCGCAGTTGATGACCACGGTGGTGTCGGGCTCCAACTCCTTGGTGATGTCGGTGATTCTGAGCGCCAACTCCCCGCCCGGCATGCTGCGCCCGCCTGGAATGCACATACGCTGGTATTCCTCGGGCGTGCGGGCGTCTAGGATAACCAGTTTCTCGCCGTTATCGATGCGCTGGTGGAGGTCGTCGGCGGTGATTTCAGGGACGTGGTGTACCACTTCCTGCATCTCGCCGAACTCCTTGCTTGGCACGTTCACGCCCCACTCGGTGGGCAGGTCATCGCTGGCCCAGCGGTTGGTGCCGCCTTCCAGGGTAAAAACGTTGCTGTAGCCCAGTTTATCCAAAGTTGCTCCGGCCAACTCGGCG
>Ga0310123_10003187_pt1 | contig 12786 bp, 11 predicted proteins | sample CB6_AW_1057_MG_FD_203505 | JGI IMG/M metagenome (GOLD analysis project Ga0310123, IMG submission 203505) | Marine microbial communities from Western Arctic Ocean, Canada - CB6_AW_1057 | ecosystem: Environmental > Aquatic > Marine > Oceanic | place: Canada: Western Arctic Ocean | collected... | reverse complement strand
CGTCATTTTTCTTGACGGCTAAATACATGACACTCAAGACGAAACAAACGATCATTCTCGGTATTGCGTTTCTGATCTCGCTGCTCTATGTGCAGCGTGCCGAGGTCGTTCGTCGCGAACAAGAGGTCGGCCTCCGGGCGCACACATCATTGTGCCCGAGAATAGCAAGCGTTGCGTCGAGTGCCACCAGCAGCAGTCGCCCAGCATCACCGACCACTGGCAGGGCAGCACGCACGCCGCCAAAGGTGTCGGTTGCGTCGACTGCCACAAGGCGGAGAAAAACGACATCGATGGGTTCGACCATTACAACGTTAGGATTGCCGCCATCGTTACGCCACGCGATGGCGGTCGCTGTCATCTGAAAGAGGCGTCCGAATTCGGGGCCAGCCATCATGCCGAAGCGGGCAACATCCTGCAATCGCTCGATAACTTCCTGGCCGAAACGGTCGAAGGCTCCCGCGTGCCATTCAATCCGCACAGCAAAACGCCCGGCCATCCGGCTGCCGATATGGTCAACGGCATGGCCAGCGTCAACTCCGGCTGCATGCAGTGTCACGGCAGCAAAATCGGTTTGCTCGCAACCGATGGCAGCGTGATCACCGTCGACGAGCTAGAGCCCGACGCGGACGGCAAACCGACTAATCTGGATGCTGTGTCGCTCGTCATGCGCGACAGTAACGGTCGGCCCACGTTCGATACCGGCAGTTGGCCCAACACGGGCATCGGCCGGCTCAATCTCGATGGTTCGCGCGGTTCTTGCTCGGCCTGCCATTCGCGACACGAATTCTCACCCCGACGTGCCCGACAGCCAGAGAACTGTGGCAAGTGTCACCTCGGCCCCGACCATCCACAAAAAGAAATCTGCGAAGAATCGAAGCACGGCGTTGCTTTCCGCGATCTCAAACACCACATGAATCTCGACGCCAAAGATTGGGTGTTGGGCGAGGATTATACGCAAGCGCCCACTTGTGCCACCTGTCATATGTCCAAACATTCGCGAGCCAACGACAAAACCGGCGATGGGTTGGTCACACACGATCCAGGCAAGCGGATCTCTTGGACTAACCGCCCGCCGGTCAGCTTGGCAATGGACACCGACATCAACGGCAAGGTCATCAAGGAGACCGATCCCCAAGCGCGCAAAGAACTCATTCATGATTCGTGGCAAGCCAAGCGGCAGCGGATGAAAAATGTCTGCATCCACTGTCACACCGGCAACTTTGTCGATGCGTTCTACGCACAATACGACGACTTCGTAATAAATTACAACGAAAAGTTCGCCAAGCCGGGTCAGAAGATCATGGCCGCCTTACTCGATGACGGCATCCGGTCGAAAACACCCTTCGACGACAAAATCGAGTGGACTTGGTTCTATCTCTGGCACCACGAAGGCCGTCGCGCGCGTCACGGAGCCTCGATGATGGCGCCCGACTATGCCCATTGGCATGGCATGTACGAAGTGGCCGAGCGATTCTACATGGAGTTGATCCCCGAAGCGCGTGAAATGGCGGACCACGCCGAGGAGTAAGGCAACACGGACGGGGCCGCTGCGGTGCGAAAAGTAATCGATGAGGTCCTCGCGCGTCCCGAACATGAATGGTTTGAGAAGAAAAAAGTCGAGCGTACCGCTCGCCGAGAGCAGCCGGCTCACGTGCAAAAGGAACCGGAAGCCACAGTTCTCGAACCGGAGGCCTCGAGTGTGGAGCCAGCCATTGATTTGACTCCAGCAAGCCGTCGCGTTCAACGTAGGCGCTAAACCTATAGGTGTTTTTCGAAAAGCGAGACAAGGTTCGTCATGGATCGTCGAGATTTTCTCAAGGTGCTCGGTGTGTCGTCGGCGGTTGCCACGCCACTCGGCTGCGCGGAAAGCGTCTTCGCGGCCGATGCTTTCGGCGCAGTCCAAGCTTCTGGCGCAGTCCAATGGGACAAAGCGCCCTGTCGCTACTGTGGCACGGGCTGCGGCGTCGAGGTCGGTGTGCGGGACGGCGGTCCGTGGCGACGAAGCCGCTCCGGTCAACCGGGGCCTGCTCTGCACGAAGGGCTATCACTTACCGGCCATGCTCTATGGCAAGGATCGGCTCAAATTTCCCATGCGCCGTAAGGCTGATGGACACGGATTCGAACGGATCGGCTGGGACGAATCGCTCGATCTGATTGCCGAGAAGTTTTCCTCGTCACTCGATCAGTTCGGTCCGGAATCGGTCGCCGTCTACGGCTCGGGCCAGTGGACCGTTTTCGACGGCTACGCGGCGCTCAAATGGGTTAAGGGCGGCATGCGCAGCAACAACATCGATCCTAATGCCCGGCTATGTATGGCCAGCGCGGTCATGGGGTTCGTGACCCAATTTAAAAGCGACGAACCGATGGGCTGCTACGACGATTTCGAGCTTGGTGACGACTTTATCCTTTGGGGTAACAACATGGCGAAGATGCACCCAGTGCTCTTCAGCCGCATTTTGGAAAACAAGCGTAAGCATCCCGGCGTGCGGATCGTCGACATTGCCACGCGGCGCACGCCCACCTCGCAATTCGCCGATCTTTATATCGAGATCCGCCCCAACACCGATCTGGCATTGGCCAATGGGATCTTGCACCTGCTCATGGCCCACGGAAAGTTCAACCGGGCCTTTATTGAAGAGAATGTCATTTTCAAACGTGGCATCGAGGACTTGGACGAGATCGGCTACGGTTGCTATGGCGAGCAAGCGGACCGGTACACATTTAAGGATAAAGGTCGCGACAGTTTGCTCGAAGAGCTCGATCACTTCCTGACCGATTATTCGCCCGAAAAAGTAAGCGCGATTATCGGCATCTCGATCGCAAACATTCGCAACCTGGCCGACATGTACGGCGATGCGAACCGCGGAACTGTCAGCCTCTGGTGCATGGGCGTAAACCAACACGTCCGTGGCACCTGGATGAACAATCTCATCAACAACATCCACCTGCTTACGGGCAAGATCAGTCGACTCGGGAGCAAGCCGTTCAGCCTCACCGGCCAACCTTCAGCTTGCGGAACGGCTCGGGAGGTCGGCACGCTCTCGAACCGTCTGCCGGCGGACATGGTCGTGACGAATCCCGAACACCGTGCCAAGGCCGAGAAGATTTGGAACCTGCCGCCGGGCACGATACCAGCAAAGCCGGGCTACCACGCGGTCGACATGTTTCGCGCACTCACGCGCGGTGACGTGAAAGCGATGTGGATTCAAGTCACCAATCCTTGGGTCGCGCTGCCCAATTTGCATCGGTTCGACCGCAAGCCAGGCGACGGGCGATTCATCGTCGTCAGCGATATCTATCCCGCGCCGATGACCGCCGTGGCCGATCTCATCCTGCCCTCGGCTGGTTGGGTGGAACGTGAGGGCGTGTTTGGAAATTCCGAGCGCCGCACCCAGCAATGGAACAAACTGATCGACCCGCCCGGCGAGGCCACCGAAGACGCCTGGCAGATCATGCAAGTCGCCCGGCGGATGGGCATGGGCCATTTGTTCCCCTGGCCCGAGGACGACTGGCATGAGGCCATGTACGAAGAGTATCGCCAGTTCACACTGGGCCATGGAAAAAATTTGGCCAGCTACCAGTATCTAAAAACGGCGCGCGGCGTGCGATGGTCGGTCGTCGATGGCCGAGAAACGCGTTACCGCTACGCGGCGGGCCACGATCCGTATGTGAAGAAGAAAAAAGGGGTTCACTTTTACAAAGCGAAGAAATATGGCCAGAAGGCGGCCGTCTGGCTACGGCCCTATCATCCGGCTGCCGAAATCCCCAACGAAGAGTATCCGTTCTGGCTTACGACCGGTCGCGTGTTGGAGCACTGGCACTCCGGCTCGATGACTCGCCGCGTGAAACAGCTTCATCAAGCCGTTCCCGGTGCGTACGTCGAGATGAACTGGGCCGACGCCCAACAACTGGGCGTCAACGACGGCGATCGTGTGCGGCTCGTTAGCCGCCGCGGCGAATTGGTTCTGCCGGCCAACATCGATGGCCGCGGACAGCCGTCGCACGGTTCGGTCTTCGTCCCCTTCTTCGACGAAGGCAAACTTATCAATCGGCTGACCTTGGACGCCATGGATAACATTAGCAAGGAGCCGGACTACAAGAAGTGCGCTATCCGGATCGAAAAAGTCTGATGCACACGCCCGTTTCGAGAATAGGCCCCGTTTCGAGAGCAGGCCCCGCTTCGAGCGTGGCTTTCGTCGCCGCTCTCCTGCTGCTCGGCGTGGCAGGATGCTCGGTCGAAGAGCCTGGGCCAGACGCGACGGTCGCCGCTGCCGACACAGCGACGCGCGCTGCCCGCCGCTGGGTGCCAATTGCATCACCTGTCATACCAGGTCGGGCCGCAGCACTCCGCCGCTTGGTTTCGCGCCACCGAATCCACATTTGGCGAATCCGCATTTGGCAACGGCATCTCTATCTTTGGGCGCGTCGACCAATTGCCGACAGTGTCATGTCTTTTCTCAGACCGAAAAGTTGTTCGTCAAAAGTGATTTCCAAGGCATCCCCCAGCGGCCGCAACCTGCCGAGCATCTGTTCCTTGGAGCACCGCCTGTCATTCCACACCGGGTATTCATGCGTGAAAACTGTCTGGCCTGTCACGCCGGACAAGCCGCTCGGCAGGAAATCGTCTGCTCGCATCCCGAACGGACCAACTGTCGCCAATGCCACGTCAGCCGAAATACGACCGACTTGTTCGTCAAAATGTCGCAGCCGGCCGCGGCATATCGCACCGAGCCGCGACCGTAAGGGGGTGACCGATGGGTAACGGTTTCAGCACCCCGGCTGCTGTGTCATGAAGAACTCCGCAGCTCCTCTGTCAGCAGCCGGGGTGCCAAATCCTCTTCAACGCGTGCCTCCGATCACACGGCCTGTGTCGGGCGACCTTTTTTACCATCGAGGTGGAGCATGACCAGCGCAATATCGGCCGGCGTAATTCCGCTGATCCGGCTGGCTTGGCCAAGGTCTGCCGGGCCAATCGCGGAAAGTGTTTCCCGGGCTTCGGCACGTAGCTGAGCAATACAATGGAAGTCGAACCCGTTGGGGATTCGCTTATGGGCGAGCCGCCGCTGGCGGTCGACTTCGATCTGTTGACGCGCGATATAACCCTCGTACGTCACGTCGCAAACCACCTGATGCACAACCTCCGAGTCGATATCGCCCAGAGCGGGCAGCCTGGCGACCACGTCCGACCACTCAATCTCATTGCGACGCAGATACTTCTTAAGCGTCACCTCTCCGAAGCGATGCTGCTGCAACAAGCGCATGACCCGGTTGATCTCGGCTTCCTTTTGCTCGACCCGTTGTCGTCGATCAGCGCCGACTAATCCGAGCTCAGCCGCCGCCGGTGTCAGCCGACGATCTGCATTGTCCTGTCTCAACAGCAACCGAAACTCCGCGCGGCTGGTAAACATGCGGTACGGTTCGTTAACCCCTTGTGTCACCAAATCGTCGATCAGGACGCCGATGTAGGCCTCGTCTCGGTTTAGTATCCAAGGTTTGCTGCCTCGCTGTTTCAACACGGCGCCTGCGCCCGCCATCAGACCTTGCGCCGCGGCTTCCTCGTAGCCGGTTGTTCCATTGATCTGTCCGGCAAAATAGAGCCCGCCCACAGCCTTGGTTTCTAGCGTCGGTTGCAATTGGTCCGGCGGCGCAAAATCGTATTCTACCGCATAGCCGTAGCGCATGATTTCCGCTTTTTCCAAGCCGGGAATGAGCCGGATAAGTCCGTCCTGCACGTCGCGCGGCAAGCTGGTCGAAATGCCGTTTACGTAAATTTCATGCGTGTACCGACCCTCCGGTTCCAGAAATATCTGGTGCTGATCCTTGTCGGCAAAGCGCACAACCTTGTCTTCAATCGAGGGACAATAACGCGGCCCACTCGACTGAATCTGGCCCGTGTACATCGGAGCGCGCGAAAGGTTGGCACGAATGAGCTGGTGCGCTTTCGGCGTGGTATGGGTAACAAAACAGGGCAGCTGCTCGCAGGTGATCGACTCGGTCAAAAACGAGAACGGCTGCGGCCGTTCGTCGCCGTGTTGGATTTCCGTTCGTGCAAAGTCAATCGTTCGCCCGTTAAGCCGCGGCGGAGTTCCTGTTTTGAAGCGACGGAGCCGAAAGCCAAGACGCACGAGCGCCGCGCTGATGCCGCTCGAGGTTCCTTCGCCCGCTCTGCCACCGGCCGATTTCGATTCGCCTGTGTGCATCAACGCTTGTAAAAAAGTTCCGGTCGTCAGGATGACTGCCGGTGCATGATAGGTCGCGTCACCACGTACTCGGACACCGGTCACACGCGAGCGCGCTCCGCCGGGGCCTGCCGTCGCATTTTCAGTCAGTAAGTCTTCGACCACCTCCTGCCGCAGCGTGAGGTTCGGCTGCTCCTCTACCAGTCGCTTGACTTCTTGTTGGTAGAGCTTCTTGTCGGCCTGAGCCCGGGGACTGTGCATGGCCGGGCCTTTACGCAGGTTGAGCATGCGAAATTGAATGCCGGCTACGTCGATGGCCCGACCCATCGCCCCGCCCAGGGCATCGATTTCCCGTACGATTTGGCCCTTCCCAATACCACCAATGGCCGGGTTACAACTCATCTGGCCCACGGTATCACAGTTGGTTGTCAGCAGGGTGGTCCGAGCACCCAAGCGTGCCGAGGCCAACGCCGCCTCGGTGCCGGCATGTCCGGCACCGATGACGAGTACGTCGTATTGGTAGTCTAGGCAGGGCATGGCAGTCTGTTGATAAAGTACTTTGGAAGCGAGGTTGTGAGATTTGGTCCCATTCAAGGCGTAAAACCGCAGACATATCCAGGAGATACGTCGAGGTTTTACAACGCAGCAATTGGCCAAATCTCACGACCGCAGCCCAAATGACTTTATCAACGGGCTGCTAAGGCCATTTTAGCCGATGCCCTGCTGCTACGGGAGCTGTTAAAAAGGATCGCGTCTGCCAGAAATGCTAGCGCCGAGCCAGACATGTTCGCGCGGGCACCGAGGACGAAGCCTGCTCGAGCTGACCAGAAAGAGGGCCGAGAGGAAATAACACCTGGGGGTGAAAACTCTTAACGCCCGTCAGTGGAGGGGGCGATTTGGGGAGAATCGATTTTTCCGGAACGGTTATACTGATCTTTGTCGGAATACCCGGTGATAACATTTGGGTAGCTGGAGAATTGTGTGGCTGGGGCGGAGCCTGATCTCGTCGCCTGCGTCAACGTCGTCTTTTGTTTTCACTCAATGAGGGCTGATGCGATGGCTGGGGGCACAACAGAAAACCTTATGGCCGAAGTGAAAAGCCTTCGTCAGAGAGTTTCAGACATTGAAACCCGTGTCGAGCAACGGACCGCAGAACTGCGGGCGATCGACGACGATCTGCGGCACGAGATCGGTCTGCGCAAACGAGCCGAGAACGCGTTGCGGTCCAGCGGACAACGATTCCAGACGCTCGTCCAGTCGTCGCCCGTTGGTATCTTTCAGACCGATGCGGACGTAACATCCATTTACGCCAATGAGCGATATCAAGAAATCCTGGGGCTTAGCTTCGACGAAGCGATCGGTGACGGCTGGATGCAGTCCCTGCACCCTGACGAGCGAGACGTTGTGCTCGAAAAATGGCGCGAAGCTTCAGAGCGACACGAGCCGTGCCGGCTTGAGCACCGCTTTGTGACTCCTGATGGGAAAACGACTTGGGTCTACTGTCAAGCCTTTCCTGTTATGAATGAAGATGGCGTACTCAACGGTTATGTCGGCACAGTCGTTGACATTACCGACCGAAAACAGGCACAACAAAATCTGGCCGAATTGGCTCACGTGGCGCGGCTCAGCACGATGGGCGAAATGGTGACCGGCTTGGCACACGAAATAAACCAACCGTTGACCGCAATTGCCAATTTTGCCGATGCGGGCAAGCGATTACTCAATTCCGACGGGAACGTCTCCGGGCGGCGTACTGAAAAGCTCTTCTACGATATCGGCGAGCAAGCCTTCCGTAGCGGTGAAATTATCCGTCGACTCCACTCTCTCGTACGAAAGACGGAACCGCAACGTCTGACCATCGACCTAAACAACCTAATTCGCGAAATTGTGGAACTCCACCAATACCATGGCATGCCCGACGACACGCAGATCGTTTTGAACATGGATCCGACAATTCCCGCAGTGGTCGTCGATCACATACAAATCCAGCAAGTTGTGTTGAATCTACTGAACAACGCACATGACGCGGTCATTGCGTCGGAGATGTCTCCAAAATCGATTACCGTCACCACACGATTGGAGAGCCCCAATACGATCGAAGTATCCGTCACAGATAATGGCATAGGGTTTTCCGGCACGGACCCTAACCAAGTCTTCGAGGCATTCTTTACGACCAAAATGAATGGAATGGGGATGGGCCTGGTCATCAGTCGCTCGATCGTGGAGTCGCACGGTGGCCAGTTGTCGGCCGCACCGAATGCAAACCAAGGTGCGACCTTTCGATTCACCTTGCCCTGTGAGATGAAAACCTTGTGAGATGAAAAATAATGGCCAACCCGGATACGCCCGTTGTCTATGTCGTCGATGACAACCCCGTCGTTCGCGAGTCGCTCAGAGAACTCTTCGCCTCGACAGAGCATCAGGTCGTGTGCTTCGATTCAGTCGAGCATTTCCTCCGTGGTTTCGACACCTCGCTTCTCGGCTGTCTGATACTCGATGTGAGGATGCCCGGGATGTCGGGTATCCAGCTTCAAGAACAACTCCAGTCCAAGGGTATTCGCATTTCGGTGATCATCTTTACCGGACACAGCGATGTGCCGATGAGCGTTCCGGCAATGAAGCAAGGCGCCATTGACTTCTTCGAAAAACCATATCGACCACAAAATCTACGCGACGCCGTCGATCATGCGATGACTCTCGCTGCCAAGTGGCATCAGAAAGAAACACAAAAACACGATCGGGAAGAACTTCTCAATCGGTTGACGCTCGAAGAACGCTCTGTGGTGGATGGAATCGTTGCGGGCAAAACAAACCGGCAGATCGCCTCGCAACTCGATGTCAGCCTCCGTACGGTCCAGTTTCGTCGCTACACGCTGATTTCGTCGCTCCACGCTGATGAAGAAACTAGGCGTTGACGGGAAGGAAGATCTGATTCAGCTCGCCAATAAAGCGAGTCCAATGGTTTAGTAGGTAGCTGGCGACAGGCGGCGCGGCGAGGCCGCCTGTCGCCTGATCTCTGGCCGATACCTGAATCCTTCCCCACTCGACCTTCCCCACTACTGTCGGGGTGGCCATTTCTGTACCTTGAATTTGTGCCAGAATTCGCTGCAATGGCCCGCAGCGATGAAATACTGCGCCACGTTGCTCTTTGACAATTTAGCGAAAAAGCTATTGGCTATGGGCTGTTAGCCGTGGGCTCTCAGCGCTGTTCCGCGTCCTCTGCGTTGAATCGTACGCCCTCCGCTGCGCGTCGCGGCTAAACATGGGTATTTCGTTATTCCCCACTCCGCACTCCGCATTCAAAACGTTCGACTATTCGAGAATATGCCCCTTACCAAACACCACTGGGGCCCCCCTATAAGGCGCGCTCGAAAACAGGATCGTTTTCAAACAAGACACTCTCAGGCAACCAGCGCCTGCTGGGATTCGAGCGTGAGTAGCTCGCCAGCCAAATCGCGATAGTCGGCGGCCCCGTTCGAGTCGGGCGCATATTGAAAGATCGTCTGGCCGAAGCTGGGTGCCTCGGCGAGGCGAATGTTGCGGCGAACCCGCGTCATGAAGATCCGGGCCTCGCTCCAGACGTGGCCCGTGCCACGCGACTCGTGAAAGAACGTTTCCACGTCGCCCGTTACCTCGGTGGCCAGCCGGGTGCCCGACTCGTACAGACAGAGCACCACGCCGGTCAGTCGCAGCCGATCGTTCAGACGCCGGGCCACCAGATCGATTGTCTCGAGCAGCTTGCTCAGCCCATGCAGAGCCAGAAAATGAGGCTGGAGCGGCAACAGAACTTCGTCTACGGCCGAGAGCGCATTGATCGTCAACAGGCCCAGCGACGGCGGACAGTCGACGATCACGTAATCAAACCGACCGGGCATTGCGGCCAGTTTGTCCCGCAAGATCACTTCGCGACCCACGATGTTGGCCAGATCGATTTCCGTAGCGGCCAGATCGATGTGCGACGGCACGACCCACAAGTTCTCGCCTGCCTGTTGCCAAACACCTTCCAGCCGCGCGTCGCCCGTTAGCACGTCATAGACTGTGCCTTCCTGCGACGAAGGCTCCACGCCCACATGCAATGTGGCGTGTGCTTGCGGATCGATGTCGATCAGACAGACCTGTCGACCTGCCGCGGCCAAAGCGGCGCTCAGATTCACGGCCGTGGTCGTTTTGCCCACTCCGCCTTTCTGATTGATGACGGCGATCGTTTTCATAAACCGTGCTTTCATTGCTAGCAGCGAGGGCAGCGCGCACACCGCAACCGCTGTTCGTCAGACTGGCCGGATTATACGCGTCCGGCCAAAACGGTCCTACAGAAGTTTTCCCGCCGATTCAGGGCGATTGGCGGGCGTCAAACCGCCCCTCTTCAAACTGCCCATCCTCAAACTGCTCAGCACAAAACGTCGCCAGCCCGGCGGCGGTCGGCTCCTTGGCGATCGAGACCACCGACTCGACGCGTCCGCGCTCCACTACCGCCATTTTCTCGAAGTCTCGTGTAAAGAGCAGCAGCATGGCCAACCGGCCGTCGGAGATCCGTAGTCCGAACGCCCACTCAGTCCGATTCGGTTCGTGGACCGTGCTCTCGTCAAAGCTCCGATCCTCGAGTAGCGCCTGTCGCAAGTGCAGCAGCCCACGCACGGCGCTGATGTCCTGCTGCTCCGTCACCAGCAGCTTCTGGTCATCGAGTTCGAGAAACGCACCAGCCGCCACGTCATCGCTGGCTGGGCGACTTGAGAGCCGCAACACCTGCACTTGCTTGCCCCGCTGGATGAGCCGTGCTCGGTCGGCGCCCCACAAGGCCAGCGCCTGATCGGTCGCCTGGACTCGAAACCACCAACTGAAAGACGCCGCCCCCAGAGCCAGCACCACGATGCCGACGATCACGACCGATCCGCTGATTTGGGTTGGCTGAGACGGCTTGGCCACGATCCAGGTTCCTCCGCTTTTTACTGATTGGCGCTTTTCACCATTTGCCACTTTCCACGATTTACGGGACAAGTATACTGGATTCTCGGTTCTAATGACATTCTTTGGCTTGTTGCATATTTGACATGTTTAGCAGGTGAACTGATGCCAGACACGTTCGATCCTTATCGCGAAGCGCTGATCATGGAGGCGCAGACCACCTGGGACGAGGAGTATGACGATTGGGAGCCCAGCGAACGCTCACGCATCGAGAAGCTCTTGCACAACGATCCCGAAGAAGCTGCTCACATTGATTACGTCCGCACACACTCGGGCTTCTGTCGACACATCACCGTCACGCCCGCAGACATCCAGCGGTTGTCCTAACTTCACCCGGCAGGAACTCAACCTGGTGAGCCAGTCCACTCAAACCGTGCATGTCCGGCTGAGCGAGCGAAGCTACGATATCCAGATCGGCAGCGGCACCGTTCACGAGTCGGGCCGATTTCTCATCGATCGTTTGGCGACGACTCATGCCGTTGTGATCACCGACGAGAATGTCGAATCGTCCCACGCCGAAAACGTTACCCGCAGTCTCGAAGCGGAAGGCGTCGATACCCACATGCTGGTGGCCGATCCGGGCGAGGCGAGCAAATCGATTGACGTGCTGGCCGAACTCTGGGAAGCCATGCTTGAGGTCGGCACCGATCGCAAGTCGATCGTCGTCGCCGTCGGCGGCGGGGTCGTCGGCGACCTGGCCGGTTTTGCGGCCGCCTCCTATGCGCGGGGCATCGCCTGTCTGCAAGTGCCCACCACGTTGCTGGCCCAGGTCGACAGCAGCGTCGGCGGCAAGACGGGCGTCAACTTGCCCGAGGCCAAAAACATGGTCGGCGCGTTCTGGCAGCCGCTTGGTGTGCTAATCGACATCGACGTGTTGGCCACCTTGCCCGAGCGCGAGTACCGCGCCGGCTTGGCCGAGGTCGTCAAGTATGGTGTAATCCTCGACGCCGATTTCTTCGCCTATCTCGAAGCGAACATTGCCGGGCTTAACGAGCGCCATGCCGACGTGCTGCAACACGTCATTGCCCGCTGTTGTCGTCTGAAGGCCGACGTCGTCGAAGCCGACGAGCGCGAGGAGACGGGCCACCGGGCCGTGCTCAACTATGGCCACACGTTTTGCCACGCGATCGAAGCGGCCACCGGCTATGGCGAGCTGCTCCACGGCGAAGCCGTGTCGATCGGCATGATCTGTGCCTCGCGCCTGGCCGAACGTCTCAAGCGCCCCGACACCGAACAAGTCGACAACGAATTCACTCGCCGACAAAGCGAGCTGCTCGCCGCACTCGGCCTGCCAGTCGACCTGCCCGAGGAGTTTCCTGAGATCGGTGCGGATCGATTGATCGAGCTCATGCGACACGACAAGAAGGTAGAGCATGGGCGACTGCGGTTCGTGCTGCCGACTCGCATGGGCCACGTCGAACTTGTCGACGACGTGGCCGACGACGATGTCCACGCTGTGCTAACGAATTAGAGCAATCGTCCGAGGCCCAAGACTGACCTACCATGACGACCAGCAGTTCCGTCTCTCATCCGGTACATGAGCCTGGCGACGTTGCGTGCTTCGCGGTTGGCCCAACACACGGCAAGCCCGACGCTCCGACACACGGTCCCGCCCGACTGCGTTTCGGGCATATTCAACCGCTTG
>Ga0310123_10003186_pt1 | contig 12786 bp, 11 predicted proteins | sample CB6_AW_1057_MG_FD_203505 | JGI IMG/M metagenome (GOLD analysis project Ga0310123, IMG submission 203505) | Marine microbial communities from Western Arctic Ocean, Canada - CB6_AW_1057 | ecosystem: Environmental > Aquatic > Marine > Oceanic | place: Canada: Western Arctic Ocean | collected... | reverse complement strand
CTTGATCCGCTCATCGCTGCAAGCACCAACCTCCTCGTAAGCGTGGTCGGTGCCGTTGCGGGGTCGTGGCCTGCGATTCTGCAAAACAGGATAGTTTTTCGGGTGGTTGTCGTGATCGGCATTCCGGCGGTCATCGGTTCGTTTGTCGGTGGCCTGTACGCAGACCTCGTGTCTCGAGCGGTTCTACTGGCCATCGTTGCATTTTTGCTGCTCTGGTCTTCGGCCGCAATGATTATCCGGGCTCTCGCCGAGCTCCGGAACCGAACTGAATCGAGCGTAGACGATCCGATGGCGGGGCGTGGCGATCTGAATCCAAAAACGGTAGCTCGGGAAAGCGTTCTCGGGCTGGGAATCGGAGTAGTTGGCGGGGCCGTTGGGCTGGCGCTGGGTGTTCTGCGAATGCCTGCTCTCGTTCACGTACTCAAAATGAAGCCCGCCCTGGCCGCAGGGACCAATCTTGCACTTACAATCCTTGTCGGTCTGTCGGGATTTGCGGGCCATCTCATAAGCGGTCGAGTCGACTGGCTGCTTTCAGCTGCGGTGGGAATTCCAGCAATGGTGGGCATGTTCGCGGGCTCGCGAATGGGTGGCCATGTCGATCCCACGAAGCTCCGCCTGGTGGTAGGCATTGTGCTGCTGATCGCTTCACCTCTTGTGTTCTTCGATGCCTTTTGGGGCTAGTTACCGCGGGTCGACGTGCAAAGGCGTTTTGCAGCCGTCACACGAGACCGGTTATGCCCGGGTGGACGCACCTATAATTCGCTAATCATGACCACGATGCCCGGAACAGCATTTCGCACCGCACTGCGCGAAGAATCGCCGCTTCAAGTCGCAGGGACCACCAACGCGTATCACGCGGTGATGGCCAGGGCCGCAGGGTTTCGTGCGCTGTATCTTTCCGGTTCTGGCGTTGCCACCGCTTCCTACGGCCTGCCCGATCTCGGCATAACCACGCTCGACAACGTGCTTGAGGACGTCCGCCGCATCACTGCCGCGGTCGATTTACCGTTGCTGGTCGATGTCGATACCGGCTGGGGTGGCGCTTTCATGATCGCCCGCACGATGACCGAGATGGCCAGGGCCGGGGCTGCCGGGGTTCACATCGAAGACCAGGTGCAGGCCAAACGCTGCGGGCACCGGCCGGGAAAGCAGATCGTTTCGAGCTCGGAGATGTGCGACCGACTGAAAGCCGCCTCCGATGCGAAGACTTACGAGGATTTCGTGCTCATGGCAAGGACCGACGCGATTGCAGCCGAGGGCGTAGATGCCGCGATCGAACGGTCAGTTGCCTACGTCGAAGCCGGAGCCAACATGATCTTTGCTGAAGCAGTCAGCGATCTCGGCGACTATCGCAGGTTCAACGACGCCACCGGGGTACCGGTACTTGCGAACCTGACCGAATTCGGAATGACCCCGGCATTTTCGGTCGACGAACTCCGGTCGGTCGGAGTTGCGATCGCGTTATACCCGCTTACCGCATTTCGGGCTGCGAACAAGGCGGCCGAAAACGTGTTCAAGGCACTCCGCACAGCCGGTACCCAGAAGGACCTCATCGACGACCTGCAGACCCGCGAAGAACTTTACGAATATCTCGATTATCACAGCTATGAACGCAAGCTCGACGAGCTCTTTTCCGCTGACACCGACTCCGAGGCAAACGAACAGGACTCATCAAAATGACAACTTCAGGGCTAATGGGAATAACGGCGGGAGCATCGGCGGTATCGACGGTCGGAAAGGCCGGCGTGGGTCTGACTTACCGGGGGTATTCGATTACTGACCTGGCTGCGGAATCAACTTTTGAGGAGGTCGCATACTTGCTGATCTACGGCAAACTGCCGGGACAGCAACAACTCGATGCGTACCGGAAAAAACTCGTCGACCTGAGGTCCCTGCCAGATCCGCTGAAGTCGCTGCTGGAAGCCATGCCGGCCTCGACCCACCCGATGGACGTGCTGAGGACGGGTACATCATTCATGGGTTCTCTCGAGCCGGAAGGCGAGAATGGCCGGACGGCGGCATCAGTCGGTGACCGGTTGACGGCGTGCTTCGGGTCGATGCTTGCCTACTGGTATCGATTTCACTCAAGGAAAGAGAGGATCGACACGGAGTCTGACGACGATACGGTGGCCGGTCATTTTCTCGACCTGATTTCCGGCAGGCCAGCCGACGCCCTGAAAAGAGACGCGCTCGACGCCACGCTCGTGCTTTACGCCGAGCACGAGTTCAACGCGTCGACCTTTACGGCCAGGGTCATTACCTCGACACTGTCCGACACCTACTCGGCAATTGCCGGTGGCATTGGCGCGCTGCGAGGCCCGCTTCACGGCGGGGCGAACGAGGCGGCGATGGAACTTATTTCATCGTTCGATTCGCCGCAGGACGCAGAAAAATCTCTGCTTCATATGCTGAAGGCGCGTCGCCTGATCATGGGATTCGGACACCGGGTTTACAAGGACGGCGATCCCCGGTCACCGATCGTGAAAGAGTGGGCCAGAAGGCTTTCCGAGGCCGATGGAAACACCTCGTACTACGATATTTCAGAGCGCATCGAGAAAGTGATGATGCGCGAGAAAGGGATGTTCCCGAACCTCGATTTCTACGCGGCCACCACGTACCACATGTGCGGGGTACCAACAGCGATGTTCACCCCGGTTTTCGTGATTGCCAGAACGTCGGGATGGGTTGCCCACGTGATCGAACAGCGCGGCGACAACCGGCTGATTCGTCCCCTCGCCGAATACACCGGCCCCGAGCCACGAGAATATGTGGCGATTGGGGAGCGCGGCTAATCGAATGCAGGCAACCGACGCCGTTATCGCGCAGATCGCCGAGTATGCGGTCGACTATGAGCCCGAATCCGAACTCGCACTCGACACCGCCCGGCTCTGCCTGATGGACTCGATCGGGTGCGCTCTGCTTGCCCTGAACTACCCGGCATGCACGCGGTTGCTCGGACCCGACGTGCCAGGCACAGTGGTTCCGGATGGGTCAAGAGTGCCGGGCACGGGGTTTCAGCTCGACCCGGTGAAGGCGGCGTTCGACACCGGTGCCACTATCCGCTGGCTCGACTACAACGACACCTGGCTTGCCGCCGAGTGGGGTCATCCCTCCGACAATTTCGGTGCGATCCTGGCAATAGCCGATCACATGAGTCGTAAGTCCCGATCAGAATCGAAACGTCCGATTGGCGTACCCGAAGTCTTAAAAGCCGCCGTCAAAGCGTATGAAATTCAGGGTGTGCTGGCGCTGCAAAACTCGTTCAACAGGGTAGGCATCGATCATGTCCTGCTGGTGAAAGTTGCCTCGGCTGCGGTTGTCACCGCGATGCTGGGCGGAGATCAGGGACAGGTCGAGAGCGCAGTGTCGAACGCGTGGCTCGACGCTACTTTGCGGACCTACAGGCAAGCGCCCAACACCGGATCGCGAAAGTCCTGGGCGGCCGGCGATGCTACAGCCCGGGCAGTCCGGTTCGGTCTGAACGCGATGGCCGCAGAAATGGGTTATCCGTCGGCGTTGACCGCCCCGGACTGGGGTTTTCAGGACACCTGGTTCGGGGGCGAGGAGATCGCTCTGGCGCGCCCGCTGGGCTCTTACGTGATGGAAAACATCCTGTTCAAGGTTTCTTTCCCGGCGGAGTTCCACGCGCAAACTGCCGTCGAGGCTGCATTTGAACTTCACCCCGAGGTGGTCGAGAGACTGGACGAAGTGAAGTCCATCACGATCACCACGCAGGAGTCGGCCCTCAGGATCATCGATAAGACAGGTCCTCTGAACAACCCGGCCGACCGCGATCACTGCATCCAGTACATGACAGCCGTCGGACTTTTAAACGGGGCGCTCGCGGCTGACGATTACGAGGACGGGGTTGCAGCCGACCGGCGCATCGATCAACTGAGAGACAAGATGGTCATGGTGCACGATCAGCGATTTTCCGCCGACTATCTCGACCCTGATAAACGCTCGATCGCAAACGCGGTACAGGTCATGTTCACCGATGGCACTTCAACCGAGAAAGTGGTGATCGAATATCCACTGGGACACCGGCGCAGGCGCGCAGAAGCGAAACCGGCGCTGATCGAAAAATTCCGCTCGAATGCTGCGACTCGGTTCGACGACACGAAGGTTCAGCAATTGGACGAGTTGTTCAGCGATCAATCGGCACTTGAAACGATGGCCGTCGACGAACTTATGGACCTCCTCGTTCCTTCTGGCGATAGGCGATAGTCCCTGCGACTGAGCCGGTGCAATTTACGGTCCTCTTCCCGACCCCTGCGGAGGGATCGCCAATCACCACGGGGTGCCCCAGTGTTTCAGCCAACTCAATTCCCTGCCATCATCCGCTGACTTTGCGCGCCCTCCCCCCGGCAATAACAGTTTCATTCGGCTGAGCAAACCGATTGACAGGCAAGTTAATCACGGTGTCGGCCCGCATCCCTCCACAGGAGTCGGGAAGAGGTGAGGATGCGGGCAGTACTGAGCGAGCGAGAGGGGTGCTAATCTTCTCTACTGTTTGAAATATTCCAACGATCCATGAAAAATCCACGCGGTAGCGAGCGGCCGAAAATTCGTCCGTAAACCCTCCCAGCCCCGATTAAAAAATCTAGAAAAACTATGACCAAAACCACCGGTAGTGACCTCCTCGTTCGTGCGCTCAGGGCGGAAGGGGTCGACACCGTCTTCGGAGTAGCCGGAGACCACATCCTCCACATGCTCGACACGATGTTCGACGAGCCGCTGCGCATGATCGACTTCAGGCACGAGTCGGGTGCTGTCCACGCCGCCGACTCTTATTCGAGAATCCTCAAGCGCGGTGGCGTGATGCTCTCGACCACGCCGGGTCACGCAAACGCGATACCCGGCCTTGCAAACGCGCAGCACTCCGAAGCCCCGGTAATCAACATTGCAGGTTCGGCCGATTCGTCGAACATTGGCCGCGGTGCGATGCAGGAATTTGACCAGGTCGGATTGGCCGCTGCCGTCACCAAGGGAGCATGGGAAGTGCCGAGGCCGGCCCGCATTCCCGAGTATGTCGCGCTCGCGTTCCGCACTGCGCTTAGCGGTCGGCAGGGTCCGGTCCACCTGACGATCCCACACGACTTTCAGGAAGCTGAAGTCGACGATACCGAAGTCGCTCGGTACGCGCCAAACGAGTACGGAACGCCCCTTACGGTGATGGGCGACCCCGCGCAGGTCGAGCGTGCGATCGAAATTTTGAATTCGGCGCAGCGTCCGGTAATTTTCGCCGGTTCGTCAGCCGGTGCAACTGCGGAACCCTCTGAGGTGCGACGTCTCGTTGAGACGATGCGCATTCCGTTTGTATCCGAGGATTCGGCACGGGCCCTTATTCCGGACTCCCACGAGTATTCGATGGGATTCGGATACCAGCCCCTCAACCCTGCGGTGCAGCATGTTAGAGATGCCGATGTCGTGCTGATGCTCGGAAAGAAACTCGATTACACGCTTGGTTTCGGCGGCAGTCCGCCGTTCGCTGCGGATACGAAATTTATCGTGGTCGACCCGTCTCCCGCGCAGATCGCCCGGGCCCGTACGGCGGCTGTAGGCATAGTCGGCGACCTCGGCCACGTCATCTCGCAACTGGCCGATGCCGCGGAAAAGCGTAGTTGGTCGGAGCGAACCGAGTGGGTCGCTGCCATGCGGTCGACTCACGAGAAGTGGCATGCCGATCTCGATGCACTGGGGAAGGCAGAAGACCCGATGCATCCCATGGATGTGGCGAAAGCATTGCGAAAATTCGTTGATGACGATACGCACGTCACGTTCGACGGTGGCGACTACTGCCACTTCCTGCGTGCTTCGATCAAGCGAGATCAGCCTTACAGGTTCCACAACGTTTCGAGCTTCGGCATGATCGGCGTCGGGCTGCCCTACGCAGTGGGCGCACAGGTTGCGCTGCCGGGCAACAAGGTCGTGCTTGCAAACGGCGATGGCTCGCTGGGTTTCAACGGCATGGAGATCGACACCATGGTCCGCCACAACCTGCCGGTTAAGATGTTTGTTGGCAACAACTCGATCTGGGGCATTGACTGGCAGATTCAGAAGGGCATTTACGGTCGGCCTGTGTGGACCGATCTCCTGCCGACCCGCTACGACGTAATGGCGCAGGGCCTGGGGGCGTACGGCGAGCATGTGACGAAGGTGGAAGACCTTGACGGCGCAATGAGCCGCGCTTTTGCGCACGATGGCCCGGCGCTGCTGAATATCGAAATTGCACAGATCATCAGCCCGGTTGCCGAGGCTGCCATCAACCGAAAAATGGGTTCACACGGGTAGGTCGCCATGCTTCCGGAAAAGTATTTCTACAGTGAAAACGACGTTGCGCGCCGGGAGTTGCTGCCGGGTGTGTTTGCACGGCTTATCTGGGGCGAAAAGATCATGATGGGGATCATCGATATCGAACCCGATACGGAGGTACCCGAACACCAGCACCCCCATGAGCAGGCGGGACGGATTCTCGAGGGTGCCGCATGGTTTTACGTTGGCGATGACGAGAAGCTGCTTGTCGTGGGCGATCACTACGTCATCCCCGGCGATGTGCCACACCGGGTTGTTGCGACCGGGGACGGTTGTGTGGCCCTCGACATATGGTCGCCGATCCGCGAGGAGTACATCAGCGACGACGTCGGGTTTTTCGCGAAAGACTGAGCGCAGGCACGGCAGGCGGACGGGCGATTTACGCTGACCGTTCTCCGTCAGTCAGTGAACTCCACTTCCAGCATTGGACTGCCCTTCGCCAGTGGTTCGATACCGCCGACCTGATCGCGGTACCAACCTGTTTCAGGCGCGCTCATGATTGCTCGGCGTTCGTCAGGGTCGGTTATCAATCGGGCCCTTGCGGGCAGGTCGGCACGAACCGTGCCCTTCAGGTGAAACGTGAATTTCGGGTTTACCGCCAGGTTGGCCAGCCAGCTGCGCGGGCCGGGTGTCCCGGTGATGATGATCCGTCCATCAATATTGTGGAACCAGATCTCTACACGTCGCGACTGGCCGGACCGCCTTCCGGTGGTCGTTATATCAATCACGACCTCTTTGCCCTTCAGGGCATTGCGTATCTGTTCATCCATGGCGGGACCGGGCCTTACGCCCGGTCCTTTTCTTATTGGCTGCTACCTTCAGAGCGATCGATCTGACGATCTGCGGTTCCACCCACACCCTAACCCTCTCCCTCCGAGGGAGAGGGAAGAAACGAGCGGGCTAACTCTTGGTCGCGGTGAAAGCTGCGCCGATTTCTTCCAGCGCTGCCTTGAACTCCTCGGCCTTTGCCATGTCGACGTGCTGCTTGACGTAGCTGCCGAGCTTGCAGGCTTCCCAGACCTTCGTGTGGAGTTGGGGGTGCGCAGCGAGGTGCTCCGGCTTGAAGTAGTCGGTCCAGATGATCAGGATGTCATGCTTGGCCTTCTCGGCGTGCTCTTCTTTTACCTGCACGTATCGAACGAACGAGTTGTGGTCGTCGACGCTTGACGGCACGCCCAGCTCCCCGATCAGCTCGGTCATTCGGATGACTGTCTGCGCAGCCTGGATAGCGTCACGTGGATCGTAGATTCCGCACGGAATGTCGCAGTGGGCATGAACGACGCGAGTGGGGAGAACCCAACCGGCGAACTGTGTAATTGTTTGTAGCATGTGTATTCTCCTCGAATGGGTGTGCTCGAAAGTGCGCAGCGCTCTCGATATGAAAACAGGCTGCCACTGGATGCGCCCGACCATGTATCTGCTGGCCGCTGTCGATTAGCCCGACAAATCTACCACGAAGAACTACGGTCCACGGTTGAAATCACTACTAAACACGCTAATTGAGTGGTTCTCGTTCTATCCGTTCAAAGTTGCCGGTCGGAGCATGGAGCCAGCGATCAGCGAAAATACGCGGGTTGCGGTGCTAAAAGCCGGATTCCGGAAGCGTGATCCCAGGCGTTTTGACATCGTGCGGCTGGAAGATCCCTGGGGGCCGGAACACTGGATGCTTAAACGCATTGTCGGACTGCCCGGTGAAGAGGTTGCACTGGTGGCTGGTGAGTTATTCATCAACGGTAAACAGGTCGCAGACGCCTACGCATACTGTCCGGACCCACAGACCGATCAGTTCGAGTGGTGGCCGCGTGACGACGAGTACGTTGTGCTGGGCGACAACCGCATGCAGTCGACCGACAGCAGGAAATTCGGTCCCGTAAAGAGATCGAGCATTCGTGGTCGCGTGCTTGGTTAGATTGGGTCGGTCGCCTGGGGTGCCGAGGCTGCATCCCTATGCAGTCGGGACTCCGTTGGGACGCACTCGGGCGAGAGAATATCGGGATTCCCGTGTAATCAGCGTCCCGTTTGCACTTCATCAAGAATGTTTTTTGCTTCTTTTGTCAGGTTCTCGATGACCGGCAACAGGAAGTTCGTGCTGGGATTCCTGGACGAGTCGACTTCGTTCGCAATGACTGTGACAATCGTTCCCGAGCCGGGCCAGTACGTAAACTGCGCCGAAAACGGGTAGATGAACCCGAACTGGCCGACCACCTGCCGGCCGTTCTCTGTCCAGACGAACACCCCGGCACCGGAATCGACAATTACCGGGCCCGAATCCTGTGCCGGATGCTCGGCAATTTGAAGCATCTCTCGGCCGATCGCAGCAAACTCTGTGGATTCGAAAATTGCCTGTACAAGCCTGGTCATGTCACCTGGAGTCGAAACCAGGGCCCCCGACGCCCACTCTGCGCTGATTACCGAGATCGCCGGTGTTTGCGGCACGTGACCGTCGACCGCCGTCGGGGCGGCTGTGCCTGGTCCTACGTACTCGTAACCCAGGGGTGTACCGCCGGGGATTCGTTCCCGACCCGCAAGGTATGTGTGGTCCAGGCCCAGCGGTTCAAACAACCTCTCCCGAAGCAACGCTTCCAACGGCTGTCCGGTGACTATTTCGATGATGCGGCCGAGTATCAGGAAATTCGTCTTCGAGTATCCGTATTCTGTGCCGGGCGGAAAATATGCGCCGCCAGGTGCCGCTGCCGCGACGGCGATTACGCGATCTGGTGACTGCGCGACAAACGGCTCCTGCTCGTAAAGGAGGTCCACGAAATCCTGAGTGTAGAACGTCGGGATTCCACTGGTGTGCTCGAGCATGTTGCGGATCGTGATTTGCCCGGCGTACTCGATTTCCGGGAACCAGTCTGCTATCGGAGCATCCAGTGCCAGCGTGCCCTCATGAACAAGTTGAATCACCAGGGCAGCGACTAGAGTGTGAGTCAGATCCCCGGCAAACATCGGGCGTTCGATCGTCAGCACGCCATCGGGAAATCGATCGGGATCAATCGACAGCTTTGCAAATCCGCTCGCCATGTCGATCTGCCCGGTCGCCGAAGAGAAGACCGACATCGACGCTCCGGTGATCCGTTCGTTCTCACGCCACGAATCGAGTGCCGCCTGCAACTCGGCCTGTGTCGTCGCGATCTGCGCATCCGAAACGGAGTTTTCGGATACGCTCCCAGTGTCGGCGCCACCGCTGGAGCCGGCGTCACCGTCACTGCCAGAGTCAGGACAGCCGGTGAACGCTGACACAGCCAGCATGAGAACGAAAACAGATACCGCAGACTTCGCCAGCGTGGTCGGTATTGCGCGTTTCCGGGCTAAGAGGTCCATGCTGACGAAACCATACAGCCCCGACTGGCGATTGTCGCGTGAACGGGCCAGGAAGCGATCGTGATCTCCGATCCGGTGAGGCACCAGCGAGTGCTAATCCGAACGAATGTGGATCAATTGAGCCAACGTCAGGCGAGCAGGCGGGCCGCTTCGATGGCACTGTATGTGATGATCAAGTCGGCCCCGGCTCGCCTGATTGCGGTGAGGACCTCCATTGTCGCCCGCTCCCGCTCAAGCCAGCCCGCGCTACCCGCGGCAGCGAGCATCGAATATTCGCCACTCACGTTGTAAGCAGCGATCGGCGTATCGAACCGCATTGACGCTTCTTTAATTACGTCGAGATAGGCGAGGGCCGGTTTGACCATGATCAGGTCGGCCCCCTCATCGATGTCCGCTTCGATCTCCCGCATTGCCTCGCGGCTCTGCGTTGGGGCCATCTGGTAGCCCTTCCGGTCGCCAAACTGGGGCGTCGAACCTGCTGCGATGCGGAACGGTCCGTAGAACGCCGATGCGTACTTTGCCGAGTAGCCCATGATCGGCGTGTCTATGAACCCATCGTCGTTCAGCCCGGCGCGGATGGCGGCCACCTGTCCGTCCATCATTGCCGATGGTGCAACCATGTCGGCTCCGGCCCGGGCGTGTGAGATTGCCGTCTCGGCGAGCAGCGGCAGTGTTGCGTCGTTATCCACACCGCCCTCGTTGACGATTCCGCAGTGACCGTGATCGGTGTATTCGCACAGGCAAACGTCGGTGATTACATACGTTTCGGGTGACGCCCTTTTGATTGCAGCCACCGCCTGTTGAACCGCCTCATCGGGAGATCTGGACTTCGACCCGGTGGCGTCCTTATCGTCGGGAATTCCGAAGAGCAGGACGGATTTGACCCCCGCCTCGTATGCTTTTTGCGCCTCTTCGACAGCCACATCGACCGACATCAGGTCGATACCCGGCATTGGCTCGATTGGAGTTCGGACACCGGTGCCGTTGACGACGAACATCGGGTAGATGAACTCTGAGGCCGAAAGGCGAGACTCCGCGAGCATGTCCCGCAGCGTGGAGTTGCTGCGGAGCCGCCTGAGTCGGGAAAACGAATCGTTGGTCATCTACCTATTATGTACCGCTGACGAGCGATGTTATGGCGGCGACCAGGCCGTCGATCGATTGCTCAGCGGCCTGGATGTCGATATTAACTCCGAGCTCGACAGCCGTTTCGGCGGTGGCAGGTCCGATTATCACCGTCTTACTGGTGTTGATGAGATCGGGACTCCCACCGAGCAGACCGACCAGATTTTTCACCGTTGAAGAACTCGTGAAAGTAGTGAAATCAATGCCTTCCTCATAGGCATCACGGGCCAGATCGCCGGTATCAGGGGGTATCCGGGTCGAATAGGCAATTACTTCGTCGACCTGCGAACCCAGCTCTCGCAGCCCAATCGTGAGGGCCTCCCCGCCGATATCCGACCGGGGGAACAACACACGGCCGGGGACGATGCCATCTCGTTTGAGCAGATCGAGCATCGCGCTGGCGACGTACTGGTCGGGCATGGCGTCTGCGGTTATACCCTCAGCCGAGAGGGCGCGTGCAGTGGAAGGCCCGACGACCCCGAATTGGAGGTGTGCAAACGCCCTGGCGTCGATGCCGGTGGCCCGCATGCGGTCGGTCAGGCCGCGGACCGCGTTCGAGCTGGTCAGCATCACCCAGTCGTAGTTTGAAATGTTACGCAACGCCTCATCGAGCGCCGATGGATCAGAAGCAGGGACGATTTCTATCGCCGGATACTCGAACACTTCGGCCCCGAGATTTTCCAGCTTTTTAACCAGTCGACTCGCCTGCGATCGCGCCCTGGTTACGAGCACTTTCTTGCCAAATAACGGTCGATTATCGAACCAGGCAAGTGCGTCACGCATTCCTGCCACCTCACCGATTACCAGGGCGACCGGTGCGCCGATTCCGGCTTCAACACCCCTGCCAAAGATTTCGCTGATCGGTCCGGTAACGGTCCGTTGTTTCGCGGTTGTTCCCCACTGGACAAGTGCAGCCGGTCGGTCGTCCGGGACGCCACGGGACACAAGGGCGTCGACGATGTCGTTCATCCCGTTCCAGCCCATCACGAATACGATTGTTCCCGAAAGTCCTGCGAGCGCGTCCCAGTTGATGCTCGAATCGGGTTTGTCCGGATCTTCGCTGCCTGTTACGACCGTGAGTGAAGTACTCATTCCCCTCTGGGTCACAGGAATACCGGCGTAGGCGGGCGCTGCGATCACGGCTGAAATGCCGGGAATGACTTCCCATTCGATGCCTGCGGCTGCCAGTTCCAGCGCTTCTTCCCCGCCCCGCCCGAAGACAAACGGGTCCCCGCCCTTGAGTCGGCATACCGACTTCCCGCTCAGTCCCAGTTCTATGAGCAGGTCGTTGATTTCGGACTGGGTCATGTGGTGGTCATCGCGACCCTTCCCGGCATCGTACATTTCGGCGTTGGGCCGGGCTTCGGCCAGTAAACGCGGCGAGGCGAGGCGGTCGTATACGATCGCATCGGCAGTCCTGAGGGCTTCGAGCCCCTTCACCGTAATCAGGCCGGGATCGCCGGGTCCGGCACCAACCAGGTAAACCTTGCCCTGTCCGTTACCTCGATTCTCCTGGCTTTCGGGCACGGCTAGTCCACCTGTCCTGACACCAACTGTCTTGCGCCCTGACGTACAAACGATTCACCAAGCCTTGCGCCCAGCTCAGCGGCGGCGGTGGCATCGCCGCTCGAGCGCTCACGGATCATTCGCTGCCCGTCTGGTGAAGAAGCGAATGCCGATAGCTCCATCTGATCTGCGGTTATTTGAGCGTGCGCCGAGACTGAGGACGAACAGCCCCCGCCAACCGCGTTGAGAAAGGCGCGCTCGGCCGTGATAGCAAGCCGGGTGTCTCGATCATTCAGTTTCTCAGCAAGTTCGATCACGTGCGTGTCGGCTGCGCGAGCTTCAAGCGCAAGTGCACCCTGACCCACGGCCGCCACAAACTCCATGCTGGGCAGGTGTTGTGTGATCCGGTCCTGGAGGCCGAGCCGGTTCAGGCCCGCGGTTGCCAGGATTATGGCATCTGGACCATTGGTGTCATCTAGTCTTGCGAGTCTGGTGGGTACGTTGCCCCGTTGTGGC
>Ga0310123_10003184_pt1 | contig 12791 bp, 10 predicted proteins | sample CB6_AW_1057_MG_FD_203505 | JGI IMG/M metagenome (GOLD analysis project Ga0310123, IMG submission 203505) | Marine microbial communities from Western Arctic Ocean, Canada - CB6_AW_1057 | ecosystem: Environmental > Aquatic > Marine > Oceanic | place: Canada: Western Arctic Ocean | collected... | reverse complement strand
AAACGCTACGCCGGCCGTGTTTTCCGGATATGCCGCAGTGCCCAGGCCATCGTCAATTCTAACGATCGATAATCCACTCCGCTACCAGAAACCGTTGTTTCACGAGGGTCGTTTGCTGGCACAGAATTGGAGACTGGATGCTGAACGAAACCGACCGACTAACCGTCCGGGAAATATTCTTCGGCAAGAAATGTGATCTTGGACGGCAACGATGAAAATACGGGCATCAGTGAGTTGTATGCGTTTCGTCAGTCCTGGGGTGGGGAACCGGTGGGCTCCGTGGACATGAGTGGCGGTTTTCACACCATTCGATTCGAGCACCCCGGCGGTAACGCCGACACCATTGACCTCTTCTTTGACGGTAACCAGGTGATTGATGATTTCCCGATGAATGCCGCCAGCAGCAACAGCGCTGCAAGGTTCTTCGCCGGCAATGGCGGGGCCAGGCAGCGTGAACCTGGGCATGAACAGTGTACCCAAAGATCCTTCGGTCGGCGTCCTGCAGGGCACACACGAGTTTCAGACACGTGTGAACCTAATGAACAATACGACGGTTGACGTCGCGATTGGGGCCACGCTCGAGTTTGATAACCGTTTGGGTCTGGGCGACAATACGCTTACCAAAACCGGGCGGTACGATCATCGGTCTTTCCGGCCGGATCGGCGGTTCGGGGACCGTGGGTGGCGATCTAAACAACCAATCGGCCACCGTCGCCCCCGGTACCAGTCCCGGCGTTTTGGCAGTCACCGGCGGGACGCTCGATATTCAGACGGACCCCGGTTTCAACGGTGATACGTTCGCGGTCCTGACGGCCAGTTCCGTAACCGGTAAATTGCCAACGTCAGTGGCATCCATCTGGGAAGGGGCCGTTTCCATCAGGTGCAATACAACGCCGCGGACGTGACGCTGGCCCTCATAGGATCGTTGGGGATCGCCACCTACGCCTTGCGCCGCCGGTCGCGCGGCACGTGGCGTGTCCTGTAGGTAACCGTGCACGTGCGCGAATGTCATCCTGAGGGAGTGGAATCGAAGCTACACTTCGATTCACGACCGAAGGATCTCAGTGGGTACGTCTGGCGACGCTTTCATTCGAAGTACTTCTTGCGTCGGTACTTCGGAACGATTACAATAGGATACTTGCACTCCCACTTTACGTGGGCTTGGCTACGCCACTCTTCCATTTTCGATCCTCTCTTGCCCCAAGAGACCTGCCTCAGGAAGGATCTTTTCATATTCACGCAGGAAACGGCAGAGCCTTTACGGTTCTCACTGGCGGAGCGCGGAGCCGGTGGATTACCCTCGATTTAGCAGGCCGAGAAGGATGGCGAAGCGCAAACAAAATGAGGGCCGTGACAAATCGGGTCGGGCGCCTGCTACACACTTGAAGCAGCGCGATCCGCAAGGTGACGGACGTCCGACAGCGATGCGGGCAGCCGTCCGGTGGTTGACGACAGCCACGATACTTGTCGTCGTTGTCGTCGTTTCCGCTTTGCTGTTCTTGCGGTCGCGCACCGGGAGCGATGCAGGTCTTGAGCCCACCGCTTCACCGGCGGTGGTCAACAACGATATCCTTGTCGAATGGTCAAGCGAGGAAAGCGAGGAATTCGCCGCAAGCGCATCGCGCCGCTTGAAAGAAGTCGCCAAGCTGATGGGCGTGCCGGATAGACTCAGCGCCAAGCACCTGGCCGACCTAGTGACGGACGACTTTGTCTGCAGCGAGTTTCGGCCTGCGGATCTGGAAGAGATCTTCCGGGACGAAGCGCTGACCGTCTTGCGCCCGCTGCGGCCCGACAATTCAGTGCCTCAAAGCCATCGCGGTGCGACCGGTCTGAGAAACGCTCTTGCCGAGATGCTAAAGGGTATGGGGGGCGCCTCACCGGTTCGGGTGGCCTTCAAAGTTTTCCGGGTTGAGCGCGAAAAGGGGCTGCTCCAAACAACGGCCTACTACCAGGCGAGCGGTCGGACCGACACGGGGACGGTGCAGCAGAGTGCCACCTGGATTTGCCGGTGGAGAATCGCCTCTGGCGACGCCGCGCCGCGCATCGCCTGGATCGAAGCGCGCGACTACGAGGAGGTTGTTGCCAGGGGACCGAGCCCCTTATTCGCGGATTGCACCGAATCTGTGCTCGGGACCGACGCGGCGTACCGAGACCAATTACGACCGGGAGTTGATTACTGGCTGACCACGGAGCGAGCGCACAGCGGCCGCACCCAGACCAGCAGCTTGCGCGGCCTAACGATAGGAGACGCTAATGGAGACGGGCTCGAGGACGTGTACGTCTGTCAGGGGTCTGGGATGCCCAACCGCTTGTTCGTACAAAATCCGGATGGGACGGCCACCGATGTTTCCCATCAGGCGGGAGTCGACTTCCTCGAGACAACAACGTCCGCACTCTTTGTCGACCTGGACAACGACGGAGACCAGGATCTCCTGGTAGCCATCATCCCGGGCGTTTTGATACTGGAGAACGACAGTTCGGGCGTCTTTGCCATCCGTGCGGCCAAGTTCTTTCCGCACGCATCCCCCACTTCGCTCGCTGTGGCCGACTATGACAACGACGGGGACCTCGATTGTTACGTCTGCTGCTATCAGTTTCGTCCCAGAACCGACGAGCAGCAGGAATTTCCGATTCCCTATCACGATGCGAACAACGGACCGGCCAACGCACTTCTACAAAATGAGGGAGACTGGCGCTTTCGTTACGTGATTGGCGACGTCGGCCTGGGGCAAAATAACCGCCGCTGGAGCTTTGTTGGGACGTGGGAGGACTACGACAACGACGGGGACGTCGATCTCTATGTGGCCAACGATTTCGGAAGAAACAATCTTTACCGCAATGACGACGGTCGTTTCAAGGACGTAGCCGCCGAGGCGGGCGTCGAGGACATGTCGGCCGGCATGTCGGTGGCTTGGGGCGACTACGACAACGACGGATGGATGGATCTCTATGTAAGCAACATGTTCTCTTCGGCGGGTAACCGAGTGACGTATCAGCGGCCTTTTCGGCCCGGCGCCAGCGTGGCGACGCGTGCGCAATTCAGGCGCCACGCCCGCGGCAACTCGCTGTTCAAAAACGCCGGGGATGGAACATTCAAGGACGTCAGCGTCTCGTCCGCTGTCACGATGGGGCGTTGGGCATGGGGCTCGCGGTTTATCGACATCAACAATGACGGCTGGGAGGACGTGCTGGTTGCCAACGGCTTTGTCACTCAAACCAATCCTGACGATTTGTGAAGCTTCTTCTGGCGGCAGGTCGTGTCGCAGTCACCGACCACGAGTGTGGCGGCCAGCGCGGTCCCGCGGTACATGAAGGCCTGGGCGCAGATGACCAAACACATGAGGAGCGGGCGATCTTGGAGTGGCGGCGAGCGCAACTGCTGCTTTCTGAACACGCGCGGTGTCCGTTTTGCGGACGTCTCGGCGGCGACAGGGCTCGACTTGATCGACGACGGTCGCGCGGTGGCCACGGTTGATTGGGATCACGACGGAGACGAGGATGTGTGGCTGCTCAACCGCACCGGCCCTCAGGTCCGTTTCCTGCGAAATGATGTGCCCAGCGAAAATCATTACGTGGCCCTGCGGCTCGTGGGCGACGGAAAAATCACCAATCGAGATGCCATCGGCGCCCGGGTCGAGGTGGTATTGCGACAGTCTAGAGTCCAGACTCAAGAGTCGATAGCCAGAAAAGGGAACATCGCATCGGCGTCTGGACTCTCGACTCTCGACTCTCGATCGCTCATCAAGACGCTGGTGGCTGGCGACAGCTATTTAAGCCAGTCAAGTAAATGGTTGCACTTCGGGCTGGGACCGGAGCCAGAGATTGAGCGCATCGTGGTCCGCTGGCCGGGAGGCGAGTCGGAGTTGTTTACCGACCTGGAGTCCAACAGACGTTATGTCATCGTCCAGGGATCGGGACACGCCAAACTCTGGAAGCCTCCCAGGGGGCGCATAAAACTCAGACAATCGCAGCCTGTGTCGCCTAAGCCATCGGCGCAAGCGCGCATCGTTTTCCTGCGGCCCTCCTCTACTATCAACATGAAGTTTGCCGGCCCGGACGGCGCATTGCACGAACTTCCCCAAGGGCCCGTGTTACTGAATCTGTGGTCAACCACCTGCCAGCCGTGCATCGAGGAACTAAGGTTAATGGGCGCTCGTCGCAACGACCTGCTCGCGGCAGGTGTAACGGTGTTCGCGTTGAACGTCGATCAAGCTGTGGGCGACGAATCCTTCGGCTATGCCCAAGCGCGCAGGCGCCTGGAGGACCTTGGGTTCTCTTTTCCCGCCGCCGTCGCCTCGTCCACGCTTCTGGACCAACTTCAGGCGGTCGCAGACAACCTGTTTTACCTCCAGAGTCAGCTCCCGTTGCCGACTAGTTTCCTCCTGGACGCGCAGCGTCAGGTATCCGTCATCTATAAAGGTCCGGTTGACATTGAAAAACTCATCAGTGACACCCGCGCCCTGGCACGGCGGCCGGCACGCGTCCAGGACACAAGCGGCACTTTCCCGGGTCGATGGACCCTCGACCTGTTCAACTACGACGTGCGGTCCCTGGCTAACTTTTACACGCAGATCGGCAGCGCGATGGACGGAATCGCTTTTCTTCGGTCGATCATCCGCGCCGACCGTCGTCCGTCGAGCCCAGCGCGCGACCGCAGCCAGGCTGAGGCGTACCTGATGTTGGGCGAATTGTGCATGAGGACGGGACGCATCGAGGATGCCGCCAGTGCGCTCGAGCAGGCCCGTCGCCTGACACCCGAAAATCCGCGCACGTTGGTTGTCCTGGCCAGGCTGTGCGTAGCCCAAGGCCGTGACGAGGAAGCGGACAATCATCTTGTGGTCGCGCTGCGGAGGCGGCCTGACGATTCCGCCGCCCTGACGGAACTCGGCCTTATTCGCGCCAGGCACGGTAAAGCGGCCAGCGCCATTGAACTCTATCAGAAGGCGATCGACGCCGATCCGGGCCATTGGCAAGCGGTGAAAAACCTTGCCTGGATCCGCGCTACCCATCCCGATTCGAAGCTGCGCCAAGGCGACGAGGCGGTCCGACTCTCGCAGCAGGCTTGCCGGGCAACGGGCTACGGCAATCCGGAAGTTCTCGATACGCTGGCCGCTGCGCAGGCGGAGGTGGGTCAGTTCGAGGCGGCAGTGGATACGGTCGACAAGGCATTGTTACTATTGCGGGGCGGTGATACGGAAGCGCTCGAGGCGATTCGGCAGCGCAAGCAACTCTACCGCGCCGGACGCCCCTACCATGACGCCAGCTTTGGCCAGTAATCTTGCAGCGCCGCTTTTGGGCCTACGTTTTCTTTCCCAGAGCGAGCTTTTCCAGTCGCCAGGGAGTGTAGTGATCCTCGCCCTCGACGATCCGCAGGCACTGGTCAGGGGCCACCCCTCGAAAGGTCTGCGTCGAGTGGGAAGTGGGCCAGTAGACTTCCAGGAGCTCGATTCGCAATGCCTTGCCGAGACCGATCGTCTGTCTGAGTGGATTGGCGCCGAAGCTGCCGCCACTGTTGACGTGCTTGTAGATCGAGCGCCGCTTGCCGTCCTCGGTGATCTCGACACGGATGCGGGCGCCGATGGCCGAGCGGTTCGAGCGCACCCCCTCGAGCTGCACGGTGACCCAGTGATTTCCGAAGCCCGGGTTCTCGTAGAGCACGTTACTGTAGCGGTCGCCGGGATAAGCCCCGCCCATTTGCTCGAAGACGTCCTGGTCGCCGTCGTTGTCGAGATCAGCGAAGACGACGCCGTGGCCCTTTTGCAGGTGGCCGAATCCGCCGGCAAAGGTAACGTCCGCAAAGCTCTTGCCTTCGCGGTTGCGGTACATGAGGTTCGGCATGAGCTGCTGGTAGTTGGGTCCTCCGGTGCCGAGATAGAAGTCGAGGTAGCCGTCGTTATCGAGGTCTCCGAAATTGGCGCCCATGGGTATGTTCGGACGCACCAGGTTGTATTGCTGAGCCACTTCCTCGAAGCCGCCGCTGCCGGTGGCGCGATAGAGATGGCCCAGTTTTTTCGCCGCCGCCTTGCCGCCGCCCATGCTGTGGGCGAGGTCTGCGATGTCGGCGACGTAGCAGGACGTGAAAATGTCGAGGTGACCGTCGTTGTTGAAGTCCCAGAACCATGAAGGAAAGCTGAAGTTCGGGCCGGTCACGTTCAACTTCGCGGCGAGGTCCGTGAAGGTTCCGTCGCCGTTGTTGCGATACAGGCGGTTCACTCCGAAATTCGAGACATAGATATCCGGCCAGCGGTCGCCATCGAAATCGCCCCACATAACGGCCTTCGTATAGCGCATATTGCGCACTCTGGCCTGCTCGGCGACATCGGTGAAGGTGCCGTCACCGTTGTTGCGGAAAAGCTGACATGGCGCCTCCAGGGGGTCCTTCGATTTCTTGTCGAAGTCCATTTCAAACGGGGCGTAGTAGGCCTCAGCCGTCTCGTTGCCGACGTAGAGATCCAGATCCCCATCGTTGTCATAATCGCCCCAGGAAGCCGTCTGCGTCGGGTAGTGAACGATTCCGAGACCGGCATCGAAGGTGACGTCGGTGAAGGTCCCGTCGCCGTTGTTGCGTAGCAGAGAGTTTGGATTTCTGCCACCGGTATGAAGCCAGGCTCCCCTGAGAACGAGCATGTCGACGTTGCCGTCGTTGTCGTAGTCCGCTTGCACGAGGTTCAGCCCACCATAGAGCCCCAGAAGCCCGGCTTCCCGGGTGAGATCGGTGAAAGTCCCGTCGCGGTTGTTTCGGAAATATCGCATCTGACCAGACGTGTCCCACGTGGACACGACGATGTCGAGGTAGCCGTCGTTGTTGAAGTCATCACCTATGGCGCCGCCGCAGAGGTCGAAGGTGTCAAGTCCCAGTTCGCCGGCGATATTCTTGAAGCGCGGAAACGCCTCGTCGGCCTCGAAGGACGCGGGTGGAATGCGATACTCGGGGGGCACCTGGTCGGGATAACCGCCGATGGTCATGTAGGCGACATTCAGCAGCCACACGCAGTTAAGGTGGATAAGGTCCCTGTTGGCGACGTCACGCAACACATCGGAAAAACAGGAGATGGCCTGGCGCGATCCCTCCTGCCGCGTGTGGATACCTCCGCCCCGGATCGGCACGATACAGCTTTCCGGGGTGTGGCGCTGGCAACAGTTCTGGGTCTCTCCCATGCGCAGGTAAGCCACTCCCTGGCGGTAGAGAGTCCAGTTGCGCATCTTCGGAGGTTCGCGGGCGGCGAGCCTTCGTGCCTTCTTGAAGTACTTGATCGCCTCAGCCTCGTTTCCCAGACAGAGTTCGGCCTCGGCAACCCCGATGTGAGCGAGCCAGCGATCCCGTTCGGACGCACTTACCGGCAAGGCCGCGAGCTTTTTCCGCGACTGGCGCAGGGACGCCTTTCCCACGTAGCTGTTCTCCGCGGCGCTCCGGTCCTTGATCTCTTGCAAGAGACGCAGCATTTTCTGGTGCCCGGGACCGGCCGCGTGCGCCGCAGCGGCGGGAGGGCCCGCGTGCTCGGACTCGCGACGCGTGGACGCCTCCCTGTCCGCGGGAGGCTCACAGCCCCAGAGAGCGAACAGCGATCCGAGAAGGAACAATGGTACGAAGAGAATTCCTTTGCCGCGGGACACTGTCATCCCTTCAAGAGCGGATGAGTCATCAGACACCTTACTCCATCAATCCAATCCTCTGCCTCTCGTACTGGCCGCCGTACCAAAAACAGACTTTGCCATTCGAGAAGAATGACTTGGTATAGTGGTTGGGGTAACAGGAATACTACATGACTACTGCTGTTCCGTTAAGGGCTCTGGAAAATCACACAAACACTATGTACCCTGGATCCCGAACAGCTGGGCTGCATTGTTCCAAAAGATGTCCTCCACTTGGCGGTCACTCAAGCGTTCCGACCAACAGGCCCATTTCACCGAGCGAAGGTGTTCCAGCCCGATTAAAACGGGTTGAACGCGCTGGTGTTTCTCGCCCCAAACGGCAGAATCTTCATAGACCCAGAAGAACGAATCGGCGGCCGCAACAGACCGACCGCGCAAGTGGCTGACCGGGATGTCTGTGGCATACATGAGTCTCTTGTGCCCGATGATTCGGAGGATAGCTTGATGGGCCATGGCGTCGCAATTGGCCGAGGTGTCGAAATAGAGGTTGTTCAGTCCCTTCAACTGGGGCAGGCCCTCGAGATTGTGGGTTGGCTGGAATCCTCGGGCAGAATGGGCAAGAATCATTTTCATGTTCGGATAGGTTTCACAATAGTGACGAATCCATTGGATGTTGCTGGTATCGGCACAAGCCCGAGACTTCACCATATGCAGCATGATCACCCATCCCTCCTGGTCGGCCATTTGTATATGCGATTCTGGGAGGTAGTCGGGTATTTCCGCTTCCCAGGTCGGCTTGACACGAGAATAGACGTGATAACATTTGAGGCCAACGAGGCCCAAGCGTTGCACTTGTTGACGCAGCCATTCCGGGTCATCGTCGGGAACGGCGATCAACAGGCCGCGGTAGTCGGGATGGCACTTGACTTGTCGGCCTGTCCAGGCGTTTGCTTTCTCCAGATGTTGTGGAGGACAAATCCGGTGAAAGATGTTGGCGGCGCAGAAGCGGCCAGGGTGCAGCTCCTGTAGCATACGTGAGAACTCACGATAGCCGGCATTGATCGGTAAGGAAGAGATCTTTCTGTCAGGCTGCATGTTCTGGTCAGACCACACATGAGCGTGGGCATCAAACACGCGGTCAGGGACAAACGAGGCAAGTTCCCGTTCAAAAAATTCTACATCCTGCGGCTGTGAGATCGTTTGATGATCTTCAGGAGACATAATCCACTCGTACTTTCGGTTGTGTCCCCTATCCGATCATCGTATACGGAAACAGCCCAACACGTCGACCTTTTGAGGTTCGTCTCTTCCACCAACTTTAACTTCTTCCACCGCTTCCAACCCTTAATCCGCTTCTCTGAATCGATTGCTTCGCAAAATGTCTAGGCACCAGCTTACGCGCACGCAAGTGGTTATTCTCTGTGTCCTTTGTGTCTCAGTGGTGTGCAAATCGTAGCCGGAAGGAATACACCACGGGGACACAGAAGGCACGGAGACACGGCGCGTCTCTTTTGCGAACATGGGGCATCTATGGTCCTCATCAGATTCATCTGGGGCTAAACCGAATGGAACATTATTTGTGCCCATCCGATTTTCAGGATGAGCTGATCTGGGTGGGTGGGTCAGGAAACTTGTACACCAATCACGAAATTGGAATCGCCTTCTATAAAACAAACGTGGGCGGGATGGCTGACATCATCACGAGATGGAAGCCCCCAGACGCAAACATCTGGCAGTGTAACATCATCGAAGGCGACGGGATGTTCTACAACCTCTACTCGGTCAGAATTCGGGATGTATTCGATGGCACCAGCAATATGTCGATGGTTGGGGAGCTCACCGGTGGCGAACAAGGCTCGCATGGGGAACATCAGTGGGTCCACCTCAACGTCTTCAGTGCCATAGAGGGAATCAATGATCCCGCAACGATCCCTGGAGAAGGTTTCTTTCAACGGATCGTAGAGGATTCCTTTTCCAGCTGTCATCCCGGCGGGTGCCATTTTCTTCGTGCCGACGGCAGCGTGAAATTCGAGTCGGAGAACATTGACCAAGACATTCTGGTCACCCTGACGACCAGGAAAGGCGGGGAGGTGATACCGTCGAACGAATTTTAGGGAATCGTGGTGGTGGTCGGTCGATCACCACGTGACTATGCAGCAAGTTAGCTGCTCGCAAAAGAACAACCCTTCGCAGTCGAACCGCTTGGCGGTTGGCGCTTGCACCGCGCTGGATCGATGCGCGACAACGCTGCAATGAAATTCCTGAGGCTCCCGACGATCACAAAGGGGACCTCGGGTCATACAGCTGACTCGTTCTCGGTGCCTCAGCGCCGTCGACTTCGACTCTCTGGCCGCCGTGAAGCTTGGTCATCAATCGGTCGATGCCCACAACGCACGGCTTTCCATACTCGCGTGCGATCACCACACCATGCTGTAGAACCCCGCCGACCTCGGCGGTGTTCACGAACAGTGGCGTCCAGCCCGGGTCCGTCGTGTACGCAACTAATACGTCCCCTGGTGGACGGGCTTCTCGTGGGGGTTATGAAGCACCTTGACGGGACTCGTCACCACACCGGGCGACACGGCCATCCCGCTCAGCTCGCCGGGTCGCTTCTTGCGCGGAGCGGGCCGAAGGATCCGGCCTCGCGAGTCGATCACTTGAGGGAACTCCGTTACATGGGCCTCGAGTATCTTAAGGACTCGCGTAAGCTCTACTTTGCTTACCTTGTATGAGCTGGCCAAATACGCTTCCATGGCCTCATCGTCGATAGTTGTCGGATCATCTCCTGGATTAAATGATACCTCGCGTTCGGAGGCCATCATCTCCTTGACGGTTGGTGATATCACCTGGATTTCCTCATCGCTCAGCATCGATTCGATCACGGCATATCCGTGCTGGCCGAAGTCGTTGAGAAATGGACCGCATTCCCAAAAAGTAAGTAGTGTTTCCCTGGACATTTCAAACCGGCGGAGGTATGTCATGCGTTTTCCGCGCGAAAAATGAATCACCCGACCCCTACTATAGCCGATGGTAGTGTGTCATGCTGAGCGGCCAACGTGACCAAATGCACCCTACGGCCAAAATTTCAAAACAGGGTACATGTCCAACGACTGGGAGACCAAACGGCAAAAGCCGACCAGGGTGCGCTGGGCTGTACTTGCGATGTTGGCATTTGCCTCGGCCAGTGCCTATTTGACTCGTCACTGTATCGCCGTCGCCAACACCACCATTCAGGAAGAACTGGACTTCACGACGGAACAGATGGGGACCATCCTGGGCGTCTTCATGCTGGGGTATTCCATCTTTCAAATCCCCGTGAGTTGGCTCGGCTCGCGTTGGGGCACCCGATCCGTGCTTTCCTGTTTGAGCCTGTTGTGGTCGCTGGTCACCTTGTGGACGGCTGCGGTGACCTCGTACATCCCCATGGTCGTTTCGCGCGGGATTTTCGGCGGCGCGCAGGCAGGCCTGGTGCCGACCACGGCGCTGGCCATCCGCGATTGGTTTCCCGCCGAGCGCCGTGGCTTCAGCAGCGCGGTGATCGACACGTCGATGAGCGTGGGCGGCATCGTCACAATGGGGTTGACCGCGTGGCTCATGAAATGGTTCGACTGGCGCGTCGTGTTTCAAATGTATTCACTCGTCGGTATCGTGTGGGCCTGCGCATTCTATCTATACTTTCGAAACCGGCCAGCGCAGCATCCAGGCACCAACCAGACCGAGCGGGACTTGATTCGTTCCGGGGCCTCCAAGTCAATTCGCGACTCCGCTTCCCAGAGCAACGAAGTAGATGCCAAAAGCGATACGGCAGGAGCCGACTCCAACGAAATGGAATTCCGAGGGCGGAGTGTCGCGGGCCTCATGATTCGTAGCAGCAACATCTGGGCCATCAGCCTGCAGCAGTTTTTCCGTGCGTTTGTCTACGCGGTGCTCATCGGCTGGCTACCGGCATACCTCGAAAAGCGGTACGGTTTGCCGCGGGAGGCGGCGGGTTATTGGACGATGCTGCCGCTGTTGATGACAGTGGTCGGTGTCCTTCCGGCTGGCATCGTCGTCGATGGTCTCCTTACACGGACTGGCAACAAGTACTTGAGCCGCACACTGGTGGCTTTTGCCGGGTTGAGCCTGGGCGGCCTGCTGACATTGGGCGCGGCATGGACGACTTCGTCGGCACAACATGTCGTGCTGTTGTCGACGGGAGGCTTGTTCGCCGGTTTCGCTGCCGCGCCCTCTTGGGCGGCTACCATGGACGTCGCAGGTCGCCTCAGTTCGGTCGCTATGGCGGTGATGAACACGGTCGGTGCAGTTGGGGCGTTTCTTGGTGCGGAAACGTTCGGACGAGTGATCGGGCACATCGAGAAGACGGACGGCGACTGGAACCTGTTCATTTATGTCTTCGTGGGGATCTACGCGGCCAGCGCACTTTCCTGGCTGGCGGTCCGTCCGGAGGTGACTTTAACGAAGCGAGAGGATTGAATCATGTTCGATGTCATCGTCCGTGGCGGTATGGTCTGTGATGGGACGGGCTCTCCCGCAGTCCGTGCCGACGTCGGTATCGTCGGGGAAAAGATCGACGCGATCGGCGACCTGACTCGTGCCGAGGCGCACCGGATGATTGACGCCCAGGGGATGGTGGTAGCGCCCGGGTTCATCGACACGCACACCCACTCCGAAGGTGATCTTTTGGTAAATCCCCAACACGCCAACGGACTTCGTCAGGGCATTACCACCGAGATCATGGGCCTGGATGGAATGTCGTTTGCCCCACTTTCTTCGCAGAACTATTCCCTTTACAGGCGTTACCTGGGGGGCCTGCTGGGTGACTCGGTCGAGGGTCTCGACATGAGCTCGATTGCTGCCTTTCGTGAGAACTATCACCGCAAGGTGGCTATCAACACCGCCTATCTGGTACCCCACGGCGCCATCCGGTTGGAGGTACTGGGTTTCCACGACGTACCGCTGCAAGGTCAAGACTTTGAAAAGGCCCGGCAGATGATAAGAGAGGGTCTGGAGCAGGGTGCGGTCGGTTTTTCCACGGGCGCCAGCTACTACCCCAGTGTGTGGGCCGATACCGGGGAGTTGATGGAACTTTGTCGCACCGTCCACGAGGCCGGGGGCGTTTACGTGAATGAACCTCGGATGGCCAACCGTGATCGCGCTTTCGGCGGCGATGGCGTTGCGGAAGGATTGGAAATCGCGCG
>Ga0310123_10003178_pt1 | contig 12803 bp, 6 predicted proteins | sample CB6_AW_1057_MG_FD_203505 | JGI IMG/M metagenome (GOLD analysis project Ga0310123, IMG submission 203505) | Marine microbial communities from Western Arctic Ocean, Canada - CB6_AW_1057 | ecosystem: Environmental > Aquatic > Marine > Oceanic | place: Canada: Western Arctic Ocean | collected... | reverse complement strand
TACATCGCCCGCAACGACCGGTCTGGAAACGAGCGGCTCGTGGGCCAGCCGATTGAACTCTCCCTCGATCCGGCGATTTATACCGCCGAGGTCGACGTTACCGCTCCCGGCATCGCACCGATGCGCGTGGAAGCTGCACCCGAGTGGATTCCGCAAAAGGTCAACAGTGGAAACGAACGAAACACATCGGCAGCAGGAGGCTCCAGCCGCGATGATTCCTCTCGTGGACAGACGCGGCTGGTGGCCGCCTTCCGCGACACCGAAGCTCCGGGAATCTACTCAGTCAAGCTGCTCGACCAGTCCCGCGGTGAAGAGGAACGGCTGATGGCCTACAATGTGCCTGTTGATGAAAGCCACCTCGAACTCATCTCGACCGATGAACTGCGCAAGCGAATCGGGCCAGATGTGGTGGTGCAGATTCAGGAAGCGGGCACCTTCGACTGGATTCAGGGCGAAGAAGCGGGCCGAGAGATTCGCGAATCGCTGCTGCTGTTGCTGGTGATCGTGCTGTTGATCGAACAAGTTTTGGCATACGTGTTCAGCTATCATCCCAAGACGGCCGGTGCAACCGCATGAGTATGGTGTCGTCCAACGTGTTTCTGTTGCTGGCCGCCGATCAGGTCGGCCGCACGACCAGTCATGTTGCCTGGGACATCCCCGCAGGCCCTTGGCAGTGGGCGCTGAACGTCGGCGGGTTTGCGACGGCCCTGCTGCTGGTCCTGTTGGTTTACCTCCGCGATACGGCGACCCTGCACGGATTCTGGAAGTTTTGGTTGACGGGACTGCGGGTCGCGGTCCTGGTGGGACTGGCGGTCGTCGCCTTCAATCCGCACATCCGCACGGTGACCAAGTCGATTCGCCCCTCTCGGGTGGCCTTGTTGCTGGATATTTCATCTTCGATGGGCTTCCCCGAGACACAGCCCTCGGCCAACACCTCTCCAGCCGATGCCGATTCAGGACGGACCCGGACCGCAGCCGTCGTCGAGTTGCTGGCCGACTCGCCCCTGCTCGAACAGTTGCGACGGCGGCACGAAGTGAGTGTGTACACTTTCGATTCGCAGTTCACCGGGCCACACCATGTGTTTTACCCCACAAGCGCCGAATCGTCACGAGCAGAGCAGTCCTTAATCGGGCAAGACGCTGCCGATTTCACCACCGCCGACAACGCGATCGATTGGCGTTTACTGTTGAGTCCCGGACCGGGTGGGAACGAGACGCGGCTGGGCGAATCGGTGATGAAGCTGATCGACGAGATTCGCGGCGAAACGCTGGCGGGTATTGTCACCATCACCGACGGCGGTTCCAATGCTGGTGTGAACGTGGCGGCAGCACATGTACGGGCCAAGTCGTCGAAGGTGCGGCTGGTGGCGGTCGGTGTCGGGAGCACTCAAAAGCCGGTCAATCTCAAAGTCGTCGACGTGCGCGGTCCGACCGACGTTCATCTCGGCGACGCTTACGAGTTGGCGGTCCTGGTGCAGGGCCGAGAAATGGCCGGGCGAACCGTCAAGGTCGAGTTGTTGGCCAAGCCCGCCGATGACGAGTCCGTTGAGCCGACATTGATAGAAAAACGGGAAATCACGTTGCGGGAAGACGGCGTTCCGGTTGAGCTCAAGTTCGAGCGGACGCCGACCGTACCGGGCAGCATTCAGTTCTTCGTTCGGGCCTGTCCGACCCTCAAGCTTCGCGAGATCAGCGACAGCGACAACGAATTCCAAAAGAGGGTGAACGTCGTCGAGCGGAACACCGCGGTGCTGATCGTTGCCGGTGGGCCGATGCGGGATTATCGATTCGTCCGCAACATGCTTTCTCGGCACCCGGCCATCGACGTCGATGTGTGGCTGCAGTCGGTCGATCCGGAGACGGTCGGGCAGGTCACCCAAGACTCGGACGACCTGCTGATCCAGTTCCCCGAAGAGTTTCCGACTCGGCCGCTGGCACCACAGATTTCCGAGAGCTCCAAGAAACCGAAGCGCTACGACGTCGTCATGGCCTTCGACCCCGACTGGTCGCTGATGTCCCCCGAGCAGATCCAGCGACTGGCCGATTGGGTCGGCGACTTGGCGGGTGGACTGATTCTCGTGGCCGGCGACGTTTACACGCCCGAGCTGGCCGCCGCCGAAGAGGAAATGCAGTTGATTCAAGAACTGTATCCCGTATTCCTCAATTCCGTTCTGATCGATTTTCGTGACGATGATTCTGACCAAGCCTGGCAGATCCAGTTCACTCGTGCCGGCACGAATATCGAATTTCTGCAACTGACCGATCAGGTGGCGGCCGCACAGGATGTCTGGAAGGAGTTCGAAGGCGTCTTTCGCTGCTACCCCACTGGTGGTCCAAAAGCGGGCACGACTGTTTACGCCGAGTTCTCCGATCCTCGCACCCGCACCGAGTATGGGCAACCCATTCTGCTCGCATCCCAGTTTTACAAAGCGGGCCGAGTGTTCTACCTCGGCAGCGCCGAGATCTGGCGGATGCGTTCACTCTCTGATGAGTACTACGACCGCTTTTGGACCAAGCTCATCCGCGAAGCGGGCATCGGTCGACTCAAACAGGGAACCAGCCGCGGAACGCTGCTGCCCCAGCGCAGCGAATACCTGATCGGTCAGACCGTCCAGGTCCGCGCGAAGCTGCTGGACCCTCAGTATGAGCCCCTCGTGCAAGATTCGGTCGATCTACAAGTCATCGATCCGCGCGGCCGTAATCTGGTTCCGCCCCGCAGGCTGTTTGCCGATCAAGAGCAACCGGGATATTATTTCGGCGATTTCCGCGCCAGTTTAGCCGGCAAATATACCCTCCTGCTTCCCGTCCCCGAATCGAAACAGTCGGAGAAAAAGACGATCGTCGTGAAGATTCCCAACCTGGAGTTCGAAAACCCACAGCAGCAATCCGGCCTGTTGCACGACTTGGTCCGAGATACGGGCGGTCGCTACCTGCCGATTGAGATGGCGGCCAAGGAAACGCCGGCATTGTTACCCGACCGCAGTCAGCCGTTTGAGATCGAGGACCGCCCGCAGGAATTGTGGGATCGCGATTGGGTGTTGTACCTGCTCGTCGGGCTGTTGAGTCTGGAATGGCTGACCCGCAAATTGCTCAAACTGGCATAAGTCCACCGATGGAACATCGAAACCCTCATCCAAAATTCTACCCGCTCGCGGCTTAGCGGACTTTAGTAACTACAAACGCACTTACTGTTGAGACCCCGAACCATGGCCGTAAGATTCGACACACGGCTTCGTCCGGAAATACGTTCGCTGCTGCGCAGGCTCCGCAAACGAATTCGCCAGTACGTTTTTCTCGACGCATTCGCTCGAATCCTGGTGATGCTGGGATTCCTCTTCTGGCTCAGCTTTTCCCTGGATTGGGGCTACTTCAAAGTCAGCAATCTTGAATTGCCGATCTGGTTCCGCGTCCTGTTTTCGTGGGCCGCGCTGTTTGGCGGCCTATTGTTTGCCGCCTGGTTGATGCTGCCCTTGTTGAGAATCATGCGCTCCAAAGCGCTGGCGCTTGTTTTGGAACGCAAGTTCCCGCAACTGGACGACCGCTTGATCACAGCCGTCGAAGCCTTCGGCAGCCCCACCAGCCATGAAACCGAATTGACCACGGCCATGCTGGCCAGAACCGTCGCTGACGTCAGCCGGGCGGTCGAGGGACTTGACGTTGCCGAGGTCTTCCATCGCGGGCCTCTGAAACGAGCAGCCGCGTTGGCGTTCATGTTTGTGGTTTCTGTCGGATCGCTATTCGTGATGAATCAGCAGGCGCTGGCCCGTTGGAAGGAGGCCTACGTCGATTTCAAAGACATTTATTGGAATCGGCAGACGACGCTGCTCGTTAAAGTCATCGCACAGCCGAACGATCAGTTGAAAGACTTTCTGGATGCGGAAGGCCGATCGACGGCGGGCCGGCCCGGCCTGTACCGGCATCCACGCGGCGAAGATTTGGTGCTCGTCGTCAAAGTGCCCGAGGGGAACAACGCACAGGGTGTGCCGTGGATGGTTCCTTCACAGGTGACGTTGACTTATCAGCGGTCCGAAGGCCGTGGGGGCGGCCACGTCACCTTAAACTGCTGGTCTGGCGATGATCGACAGTTTCAGCATGCTATTGTCAATCTGGTCGACGGCATCGAGACGCTGTACGTCAAAGGAGGCGATTTCGCAAATCTCCAGCCGTACCGCATCGACGTCGTCAATCCTCCGCTCGTCGACCGCATTGTCCTGAAATGTGATTTTCCCGATTACACCGGACTAGATACGCTCGGTTCGAACGACAAACCGGTCCGCACCGACGTGCTGGTGCAGGGCGCCCAAACCTCGTTGCCGATGGAAACCGATTTCTACATGCACGCGACCGCCAACAAGCCGTTGCTCGGTGTTCGGCTGCAAAGCGATGTGTTCGAGCTGACGCTGGCGCCCATCCGTGACGATCAGTCGGGATCGGCCCAATTGACTGTTTTCGCTGGGGAGGAAACGGCCAGTCGGGAGATAGAACTCCCGCCGGAGACCGTTTGGCGGTTCCGCTTGATTCGTTCAGAAATGGAACTGCACGAACGGCTTCGTCAGGTTGTCCGCGCGGTGAGCGAAATCCAGGAAAACAGCGATGCTCAGGGGCAAATTCACCAACAAGCCACAGAAACCGCCGCGATCGAACAATCTTTCCGTAAACTACTCGAAAAGCTGGATAGGAATCCCGTCTACTCGCGTTTGATGCTAGAGCGCATGAGCGCGCTGATTCTCGATCCGCTGCAATGGATCGTCACGGACGACTTCCCCGCACTCGAAAAGACACTGGTTGTTTTGAATCAGGCGGACGCCGCCGGAAAGGAACGGCTATCTCACACAGTCGATGCCCGCCAGGCCATGACGAGAATGCTGGAATCGCTCAGCCGGGTCCTCGGCGAGATGTCCGACGGGTCGAAGTTCGACGTGCCTCTGGTTCTCAGCAGCCGGTCGCTGCAGCAATTGGCCGACCCATCGCGAATGTTTGACGACGGGCCGCTTCCGCTGCTCGCCGACAGCCCGATGCGAATCTACCTCTCCGACACCGACGACATCACCAGCACCGATCCGGCCAAGCTGATCGTCAGCGGCATCGTCGATCAACCCCCGGTCGTGGAGACGCGGTTACGCGGGGTCGGCATGTCCATTACCCGCAAGGCGGTCATTCCTGTTGTCGGAGCAATCAAAGACGACTACGGCATTCACAAAGCTCACTTCAACTTCCGAGTCGACGACGAGGAGGCTTGGCGCGTCCGACAATTCCGGACTCGGCCGATCGATCGTCCGCGAGACTTTGTCCTCGAACGCTCGCCGGACGATCGGTATCCCTCCGAGCGGTTCGAAATGCTGCCCCTCGATCTAGCAATCGGACAAAAGTTGACGTTGACTGTCTATGCCGAAGATAGCGACAATTTGAATGGGCCGCACCAGCAGCGCGGCGAGCAATATACGTTCAACATCGTCAGCAACGAAGAGTTGCTGTCGATTCTGTATGGCAAGGAGTTGAACCTCCGTCGGCGGTTCGAGCAGATCATCCGTGAAGTTCAGGAGACACAACAGGACCTGATTCTGCACCGCGCCCGGGTCGAAGAGGCGGAGACTTTGCGGGCCGCTTCGCCACAACCGGATGACGAACAAACCCATCGGCAGCAGATTGAGGAGATCGACACGGCGATCGGCAATTCGGCCGGCCGTTCGCTGCACCAGGTCCGTAAGAACGCCGCCGAAACCAAGGCGATCGAGCAGTCGTTTCGTAAAATCCTCGAAGAATTGGTCAACAATGCGGTTCATTCCGAACAGATGGTCGCCCGCATCGACAGTTTGGTCGTGGTCCCGCTGCACGGGATTAACACCGACGACTTTCCGGCCGTCGATTCGGCCGTCAACCTTTTCAAACAGGCACACGACAAAGGGATCGACCTGAAACCTCGTATCGACCAAAGCATCGAGGCGATTGCGCTGATGCTGCAGCACATGCGGATAGTCCTCGGTGAAATGAAAGACCTCGTCGAATTCCATGAAGCCCTGAGGGACCTCGAATCGATTATTAAAGAAGAAGAAACGCTGACCGATGAGACAAAAGAGCAGCAGAAGAGAGAAGCCATTGAGAAACTGAAACGTCTGGGCATCGATTAAACCCCGAGCGGCGGGGAGCTTGCAGCGCTGCCTGCCCGGCCCGCGGTTTCTCGAAAACTGGGCGAAGTTGTGCGAAGGATGTGAATTCATGCAGCCTCAACGTCTAACGATTGCAATTCTGGCACCTGTTTTTGTCTGCCTGACGGCAGTTTTGCTGTCGGCCCAGCCCAACAGCGAGACCCAGCCAGCCGGCGGCATCCCACCCGGTAATTCGGCCGATTCGCGAATCGGCGCCGACCCCCAAGCGGTGCCGCTGCCCGACAAGCAAGGGGCGCTGTCGATGCGCTACAAGCGCTTCGAGAAAACGTTGCTGCAGATGGCCGAGTACATGCGCAAGACCGATCCAGAACGGGCCGATCTGCTGATCCGCGCGATCAGCAAGAGCAAAGGCGATCGCATTGCCCAGCAGATGGAACAGATTGTCGTCGTGCTGCGGAACAAGCAATACGGCGACGCGATTGAGCGCCAGGCTGAGATGGTCGTTCACCTGAGAGCGCTGCTCGAATTGCTGCAAAGTCAGGACCGCAAAAAATGGCTGGAAGAAGAAAAAGCCCGGATCCAGGACATCCTCAAGGACCTCAACAGAATCTACCACAAACAAAGGGACAATCAGGCCGGAACTCAGCGTGGCGAAAACACAGGCGACTTGGCACGGAAGCAACAGAAGATTGCCGCCGATGCGAAGCGCCTCCGCGACAAGATCGATCAGCAGGATGCTCAGCGAAATGCTCAGCCCGGCGAAGGAAAACCGAGTGAAGGAAAGACGGGGGAAGGGAAACCCGGGGAAGGAAAACCGGATAAGGAAAAGTCCGGTGATGAGAAACCGGACGAGGGAAAACCAGGTGAAGGAAAGCCGGGTGAGGGAAAGCCCGGTGAAGGGAAATCGGGTGAAGGAAAACCGGGTGATTCGGGGCAGCAGAACAAAACGCCTGGGCGTGATGAAATCGAGCGGGCCCGTCAGGAAATGGAACGGGCCATCGAAGAACTGAAAAAACAGCAGCGCGATGCCGCGTCCGGTCATGAGGACGCAGCAATCGCCGAGCTGATCAAAGCCAAGGAAAAGCTGGAAGAGATTCTCCGCCAGCTACGGGAAGAAGAACGGCAGCTTCTGCTGGCCGCGCTGGAAGCCCGGTTCCAAAAAATGTTGGCCTTGCAGCTCATCGTGTACAACGGCACGGTCAGTCTGGGCAAGACCCCTAAAAAAGATTGGCAGGCTCGGCATGCCGGGCGGGCCCGAGAACTCTCGGTTCAAGAGGACGAAATCGCATTGGATGCCGCCAAAGCACTGACCCTCTTAAAAGAGGATGGATCATCGGTCGCGTTTCCCGAAGCTGTCGAACAATTACGCGAAGACATGCTGGCCGTGGCGCGGCGGTTGGAACGGGAGCTGGTCGCCGATCTAACGCAGTCGATCGAGCTCGACATTATCGAGGTCTTACAGGAAGTGATCGAAGCGTTCCAAAAAGAAATGGAGAAAAGTGAAGAGCAGCGTCAACAACAACAAGGACAACAGCAACAACAAGAGCCGCAGCTGGTCGAGAAGCTGGCAGAGTTGAAGATGCTCCGCTCGCTGCAGTTACGGGTCAACCGGCGAACGAAGGGGCTCGGCCGTCTGATCGACGGCGAACAGGCGACCGAAGCAGATGTGGTTGACCAACTGAGGCAGATCTCCTCGCGTCAGGCACGGATTCAGCAGGCGACCTACGATCTGGCCAGCGGCAGAAACCGTTAGAGAGTGGCCCGGCGGTCCAAAAACGATCCGAAGGATGATGAGATGTTCGACGTCAAACGGTTGACGCTCGTGAGTTTCGGGCTGGTTGTGCTTGCCGGCTCGGTCGCTGCAACCGTGCAGGCTGACGACGAGTTGTACGCGGCGCCGTCGGCCTCGGATGTTCGTTCCCGCGCCCTGGAGTGGGTCGCCGTTCAGAAAGTCTCCGATCCGACTATTCGCGAGCGGGTCGGAAAAATTTGGGCGATCTCCGACGAGGGAACATCCGCCCGCGCGCTGTTCGAGAAGGTGATCGCCACCTTTTGTACCGTCGATCCGGAAACGGCGAGATTCGTCGAAACATGCGCTCTGGTCGGAGCACCGCTGGTTCCGCCGGAGGCAGGGTTGCTATCTCGCGAGGACGCCGACGAGTTTGACACGGCCAATTTGCGTCTGTTTTATGCTCGTTATCTGACTCAACGCCGGTTGTACGACGAGGGGCTGGAAGCGTTCGAGAGGCTGGATCCCCAAACAGTGGTCGATCCGGCCGGCTGCCTATTTTTCAAGGCGGTGTGTCAACACCAGTTGCTCATGAAAAAGGAGGGGCTGGCGACGCTGAAGCTGCTGCTCGAAAACACCGAGCAGGTACCGATCAGCTACTCGACCGTCGCCAAGCTGATGCAGTACGAACTTCAGGCGTTGCGTGAAAAGTCGCTCGACGAGGTGGCCCGGAAGATGATGGATGTCAAAAGGCGGCTCGAGTTCGGACGCGGCGGCCAGAAGGTCCAGAAGAAAGAGGACGAAATCATCGCCACGCTCGACGAGATCATCAAGAAGTTAGAACAGCAGCAGGGGGGCGGAGGGGGCGGTGGCAACTCCGGCCGGCCGCAGGGAAACCAGTCGTCCAGCCCGGCCCAGGATAGTTACATCGGCGGTCGAAAGGCGCCGGGTGAGGTGGACCGCAAGAATTTCCGGTCGCAGGGAGGCTGGGGCAACCTTCCAGCCAAGGCCGAGGCCCGCGCCAAAAACCTCCTTAACAAGCATCTCCCGCTGCACTACAAACAGGCGTCCGACGCCTATTTCAAGAAGCTTGCCAATCACCGCAGCCGGGTGAGGCCGAACCGATAGGCCAATCGAACAGGTGTTGACATGGGACTCGTTCCAATCCTATTTGTTGCGGCTGCTGTCGCCGCGCCGCCGGTGCAGTTGTCGACGCTTGCGGGAGACGAGCATCGCGGCGAGCTGGTTCAACTGAACGCGACCTCACTGACGCTGAGTGAAAACGGCAACGAGGTCGAACTTCCGCTCGCGGAACTGCTCGGCGTCCGGTTCACGGCCGCTTCATCAGTGAAACCAGCCGCTGGAAAAACCGCGCGGGCGACCTTCACCGACGGGACACAGATCGATTGCAGCAAGCTGACCACCACCGGCCGAATGGCCGTCCTCGAAAGCCCGCAGTTGGGACGGTTCGACGTGGCGTTGCCGGCGCTGGCCAACATTCGCTTCGACGACGAAGTTGCCGCCGTTGAGGAGACCTGGCAAAAACTCTGCGCGCGGGAACTCAAGCGGGACCTACTGGTCATTAAGAAAAAGGGAGACGTCGTCGTTCTGGACCATCTGGAAGGACTCGTCGGCGAGATCGACGAAAAGCAGATCAAGTTTCTGCTCGACGGTCAGCAGATTCCTCTTCAGCGCGAAAAAATCTTCGGTGTGATTTACGCCCGCCGCACAGCCGAACAAGAAAAACCCCTGTGCGAGGCCCTGTTGCACGGAGGCGGGCGGCTCCAGATCAAGCGGCTAGTCTGGGAGGCCGGACGATTCACGGCGACCTTGTCGGCCGGTTCGCAGGTCGAGTTCCCGGCTGCGGTGCTCGAGGAACTTGATTTCAGTCTCGGCAAGGTTCGCTATCTGTCGCAGATGAAGCCGCGAGAGGTCAAATACACGCCGTTTTTCGACATCGTCTTCAAATACCGCCGCGATCGAAACCTGGACGGCGGGCCACTGAGGCTTGGAAAACGCACCTTCTCGCGCGGCTTGTGCATTCACTCGCGAACGTTTTTGCGTTACCGCATCAACACCGATTACCGCCGCTTCAAGGCCGTGATGGGAATCGATTACGCCGTGGCCCGCATCGGCCGGGGCGATGTGCACGTTGTGATCAGTGGCGACGGGAGAACGCTGCTGGAAACCGATGTCCGTGGCGGCGACGAGTCGCGCGAGATCGACCTCGACGTCTCGGACGTGCGGGACCTGGAAATTCTCGTCGACTTCGGCGGGGACCTCGACATCTCCGATCATCTCGATCTGGCGGACGCCCGAGTGACGAAATGAGCAGAGCGGGCGGACCAGCGGAGATCAGACCGTCGGCGTCCGCAACGACAAGTGTGCAAACAAACGATCGATGGAACGGAGGTGGACGATGTTCCGCAAGCGACTGATTCTGGCAGGGCTGCTGCTGCCTTTACCGTGGGCCGCGACTCCGTCGGTCGGGGCGATCGACCCCGCCGTCATCGCGGCGCAGAATCGCCGCATCACGGTCATCGAGCGGGTGGCTCCCAGTGTGTGCGCCATCTTTTCACCGACGGGTGGGGGCGGCGGTTCGGGAGTCATCATTTCGTCCGATGGTTATGCCTTGACCAATTTTCACGTCATCAACGGAGCCGGCACCTTCATGAAGTGCGGGCTTAACGACGGCGTGCTCTACGACGCGGTCATTGTCGGCATCGATCCCACCGGCGATGTGGCCCTCATCAAACTGTTCGGCCGCGACGATTTCCCCTACGCCCCACTCGGCGACAGCGACACGCTGCAGGTCGGAGACTGGGCTTATGTCATGGGCAATCCCTTTCTGCTGGCAACCGACTTTCAGCCGACCGTGACCTACGGGATCATCAGTGGCGTACACCGTTATCAGTATCCGGCTGGGACCTTTCTGGAATATGCCGACTGTATTCAGGTCGACGCGTCGATTAATCCCGGCAACTCGGGTGGTCCGCTCTTCAACGACGACGGCGAACTGGTCGGCATCAACGGCCGCGGCTCGTTCGAGAAACGCGGCCGCGTGAATGTCGGAGCCGGTTACGCCATCTCGATCAACCAGATCAAACATTTTATGGACCATCTGCGCGGCGGTCGAATCGTCGATCATGCGACGCTCGGTGCAACCGTCACGACCGAAGCGGACGGATCGGTCGTGATCGACAACATTCTCGAGACGTCGGAAGCCTTTCGGCGCGGCCTGCGGATCGACGACGAAATCGTCTCGTTTGCCGGCCGCCCGGTCCGTAGTGTCAACCAGTTTAAGAACATTCTGGGGATCTATCCCAAAGGTTGGAAGCTGCCGCTGGTTTACCGCTACAAGGGAGAGGCCCGTGAGGTCGTCGTCCGATTGCGTGCCTTGCACCGCAAATCGGAGTTGACGACGCGCCGACGCAGACGACCAGCTCGTCCGGACAAGAAGAAGCCCGACAGAAAAAAATCTGATGAAAAGAAACCCGACGGTCAACAGCCGGACGATGGAAAACCATCTCCGCGACCATCTTTGCCGGCCCTCCGGTCGAATCCGACTGTCCCCGAGAAGTACAAGCACATGTACGTCGCCAAGCAGGGTTACGCCAACTTCTACTTCAACACTTTGCAGCAGCAGCGAACGCTCAAAGGTCTCGAGGGTCTCGGTGACTTTTCGGACCGTACCGGAACGTGGCTCCTGACCGGGAAATCGACGACCGGCCGGAATTTTGAATTCACCCTGGCCGAAACCGGGATCGGCCTAACGCTCGGCGCACGGGCCTTTCTGCAGAAGTTGGACGGTGCCGATCCCATCGACGAGCCCCCTGGGACCGGCGGGCTGCTGATGGCCATGCACCACCTGAAGCTGCTGCTGACGACCGGCGGCGGCACATTTACCGATTTTTATTATCTCGGCAGCGAACCGCTGGACGGTGGCAACGAAAACGTCGACGTGATCGTCGCCGTGTTGACTGGAGTCGAATCGCGTTGGTACTTCAGCAAAACGGAGGGTCTGCTGTTAGGGTTCGACAGCCGGCTGACGGAAGACGTCGACGAGTGCGAGGTTCGTTTTAGTGAATTGACCGAGTTCGACGGTCGCAAACTTCCGCGGAGCATCACGGTCCGTCGTGGCGGCAAAGAATTCGCAACCTTCAATCTCAAACAGGCCCAATTGTCGACCGAACCTAAAGTGAAACGAACAGCCCAGACCGAAACGCTGGGAAAGACCGGTGCCAAGTGATCGAAGCTGCAGAGGCCGGGAAGGCTCTGACGGACGGGGACCCTCGTATCGAGGTTTCAGGGCCATTCGGGAGAGGATCGATGAGACAGCACGTCGGACGCATTCTGCTGCTGACGCTGATTCTTATGGGCGGCAGCGGAACGCTGGCAGCCCAGTCAACCGGCGAGACAATTCGCTCGGTGCTGCCACGCATCGTGAAGATATTCGGGGCCGGCGGCATCCGCGGATTGTACGCTTACGGGACCGGCTTCCTCGTTTCTGCTGAGGGGCATCTCGTCACTGTTTGGAGCCACGTTCTCGACCCCGATGAAGTGACGGTGGTCCTGGATGACGGCCGGCGATTCGGCGCCAAGGTGCTGGGCGTCGAACCACAGCTTGATTTGGCCGTCTTGAAGCTTAACGCCGAAGGGCTCGACCTGCCGTTCTTCGATCTGGAAGGGGCGACGTCGGCAGAGGCCGGCACACGAATTCTCGGCTTCAGCAACATGTTCAAGGTGGCCACCGGCGATGAACCGGTCTCGGTGCTGCACGGTGTGATTGCGGCACGAACGAAATTGGCGACACGGCGGGGGACGTTCGAGACCCCCTATGCCGGCGACGTGTACGTGGTCGACGCCGTCACCAATAATCCGGGCGCCGGCGGTGGAGTGCTCACCACCCGCGATGGAAAGTTGCTGGGAATGATTGGCAAGGAACTCCGCAACACCCAGAGCAACAC
>Ga0310123_10003177_pt1 | contig 12804 bp, 12 predicted proteins | sample CB6_AW_1057_MG_FD_203505 | JGI IMG/M metagenome (GOLD analysis project Ga0310123, IMG submission 203505) | Marine microbial communities from Western Arctic Ocean, Canada - CB6_AW_1057 | ecosystem: Environmental > Aquatic > Marine > Oceanic | place: Canada: Western Arctic Ocean | collected... | reverse complement strand
GCTTTCCGCTGAAAGCGGCCAGGTGCCGCAGGAGCTCTGGAGCGCCGTCGAGCAGTACCTGACCTCGCGCATCCTCGAGGACGATCCGGTCCTCCGAACGGCGCTCGAGGCGAGCGATGAGGCGGGGCTCCCCGCGATCCAGGTCTCACCGGTCGAGGGACGGTTCCTCAACCTCGTCGCCCGGCTCCTCCACGCCCGCTCCGTGCTGGAGATCGGGACGCTCGGCGGCTACAGCGCGATCTGCATGGCCCGCGCGCTCCCACCGGATGGGAAATTGATCACGCTCGAGAAGGAACCTGGGTACGCCGAGGTGGCGCGCCGCAACGTCGAGCGCGCCGGCCTCGCCACCGTCGTCGAGATCCGCGTCGCCGCGGCGTCGGAGGCCCTGGCCCGGATGGTCGCGGACTCCGAAGGCCCATTCGATCTGGCCTTCATCGACGCCGACAAGCACAGCACTCCGCACTACTTCGACATGGCACTTCGGCTCGCCCGCCCCGGGAGCGTGATCGTCGTGGACAACGTGGTGCGGGAGGGCTCCTTGATTCAGGCGGAGGAGGACGACGCCGACGCGCAGGGAATGCGGAGCTTCCTGGAGCGCGTCGCACGCGAGCCCCGTGTGGACGCGACCGTGCTGCAGACCGTGGGGAGCAAAGGCTATGATGGATTCGCGTTCGTGCTCGTGACTTCGTGAGCGACCCTGGTGAGGGACCCCGCTGAGGAACCCGAACTCCGTGAGGAACGGAACTCCCGTGAAGCAATGCCTCCGGCTGCTGTCCGCCGGTCTCGTCGTCGCGGCGGCCTGCGCCACCCCTCCGCCCCCGCTCACCCTGCCCGGCGATCCGTTCTTCAGCGTCGCCGCCCCCGATTCCTTCGACGTCGAGTTGCGGACGGCCAAGGGCCCCCTGGTAGTGCGCGTGCGCCGGGACTGGGCACCGCTGGGCGCGGACCGCTTCCACGCGCTCGTACGGGGCGGCTTCTACGACGGACAAGCGTTCTTCCGCGTCATCCGCGGTTTTGTCGCGCAGTTCGGGTTGCACGGCGACGCGGCGGTCGCGGAGGCGTGGCGGGAGCGGACCATCCCCGACGACACCGTGGGCGCCGAGAACGTGCGCGGCACGCTCACCTTCGCGCGCAGCGGCCAAGATTCGCGGACCACGCAGCTCTTCTTCAATCTCGGCGACAACCGCAGGCTCGACACCACCGACGGATTCGGCTTTGCGCCGATCGGGCGCGTGGTCGAGGGACTGCCCGTGCTCGACGCGCTCAACCCGGAGTACTCGGGCCCCGCAGGACGCGAGCTCCCCGACGGCCCGCATCAGGACTCGATCTGGGCGCGCGGCGAGGCCTACCTGGTGGAGAAGTTTCCCAACCTGGACCGGATCGAGCGGGCGCGCGTGGTGCGCAGCTGGGACTGAGCTTCAGTCCCGGCCCCCTAGCTCCTCACCCGCTATCGCGAGCCCGAAGAGGGTGAGGAACGGCTCGATGTGCTGGACCGTCGTGCAGTACGGCGCGATCACCTCGGCGAATCCACCGGTGGCGACCACGTAGGGATCGGGGCGTCCCCACTCGGCGACGATCCGACGCACCATGCCGTCCACGGCGTCCACCACGGAGTAGAAGACGCCGCTCTGGATGCACGTCTCGGTCCGGCGGCCGATCGTGGCCTCGGGCGGCAGCAGCTCGACGCGCGGGAGCTTCGCGGTCCGCCGGCCGAGCCACTCGAGCCCGGCCGACACGCCGGGCGCGATCACGCCGCCCATGAAGGTGCCGTCCGCGGTGATCAGATCGAAGGTGGTCGCGGTGCCGAGATCGACGGCGATCGTGTCCCGACCGTACAGCTCGCGCGCTGCGAGGGTGTTCACGATCCGGTCGGCCCCGACCGTGCGCGGCTCCTCCACGTCCAGGCGGATCGAAAGGGGCGTGTCGGGCCGCACCAGGTGGACCGGGCCGGTGATGAGCCTCGCAAGGGTCGGCATCAGAACCGCGGTTGCGTCGGGCACGACCGAGCCCACCACCGCGGCGTCCGGCCGCCCCGGGCCCGCTTCCGCAAGCAGAGAGGCGAGCAGGTGGCGGTACTCGTCGACCGTGCGCGGCACCGCGGTGCTGATCCTCCAGTGCGCGCGCAGCTCGGTCCGCCCGTTCACCAGGCCCACGACGGTTTCCGTGTTGCCGACGTCGACGACGAGCTGCATGACTGCCTCCCTGGTCAGGCCCGGACCCGCACTCCACCCGCGACCACCCGGCGGACCTCACCGGGTCCCACCTCCACCCGGAGCGCGCCGTCCGGGTCGATCCCGCGCGCGATCCCGACCGCACCCGCGGCCTCGACCCGGCGGTCGCGCAGCACGTCGCGCCCGTCCAGCTCGCGCGTCCACGCCGCGTCCGAGACGCGGCCGCGCACGAGCACCTCGCGCAGCTCGGCGAGCAGCCGCTCCGCGAGCGCCGCCCGGTCCACGGGCCCGGCCCCCGCGTCGTCCAGCGCGACCGTGCTCCCCGCCAGCTCGGGGCCGAGCGCTCCGGAGCGGACGTTGATCCCGACGCCGATCACGATCGCCTCGGGCCCGGCCTCGCACAGGACCCCGCTCACCTTGCGCGCGCCGAGCAGCACGTCGTTCGGCCACTTGAGCCCCGCGCACACGCCGGGCGCTAACCGCTCGACCGCCCGACAGACGGCGAGCCCCGCGAGCAGAGGGACGAGCGCTCGGTCGGAGGGGTCGATGGGGGGCGCGACCACGCTCATCCAGAGCCCGCTTCCCGGAGGGGACTCCCAGCGCTTCCCCTCCCGCCCCCGGCCGGCGGTCTGCTCCTCGGCGATGACGGTGGTGAAGGGTTCGGCGCCGGCCTCGGCCAGTTCGCGCGCGCGGTCGTTCGTCGAACCGATGCGCCCGTGCACCTCGAGGCGCGGCACCCCCCAGCGCACGCCCCAGGCGGCGGGCGTGTCCCCCTCCCACAGGTCGAGCACGCCCGGTCGCCAGATCAATCCATGCGGAGCGACAGGTCGGCCACCGGCGCGGAGTGCGTGAGCGCGCCCACGCTGATCAGGTCCACGCCGGTCTCCGCGACCGACCGCACAGTCTCGAGGGTGACGTTGCCCGACGCATCGAGCTCCGGCCGGTCGGAACCCAGGCGGTGCGCGCGCTCGACCGCGCAGGCAAGCGTGCCCAGGTCCATGTTGTCGAGCAGGATCCGATCGACGCTGAGCGTGAGCGCCTCCTCCAGCTCTTCCCCGCTCCGCACCTCGACCTCGATCGGGAGCTGCACCTGGTTGCGCGCGCGCACCCGCTCCACCGCGGCGGTGATCCCGCCAGCCGCCGCGATGTGATTGTCCTTGATCATCACCATGTCGAAGAGGCCCAAGCGGTGATTCATGCCCCCTCCCGCGCACACCGCGGCCTTCTCCAGGTGGCGCCATCCGGGCGTGGTCTTGCGCGTATCCACGATGCGAGCACCCGTGCCGCGCACCGCCTCGACGAACTCGCGGGTCAGGGTCGCGACGCCCGAGAGCCGGCCGAGGAAGTTGAGCGCGACCCGCTCCGCGGTCAGGATTCGGCCGGCTGCCCCGGCAACCTCGAGCACGACGTCCCCCGGTCCCGCGCGCACGCCGTCGCCGCGCACCACGCCCAGGGCCAGGGCGGGGTCCACCGCCCCGAACACCGCGCCGGCGGCCTCCACGCCGGCCACCACCAGGTGGCTCTTCGCGACCACGGTCGCGTGGCCGCGCGCATCCGGCGGCACGGTCCAGGAGGTCGTCCAGTCGGCCGGGCCGACGTCCTCGGCCAGGGCGAGCCGCACCAGCTGGTCCAGGACCTCCGAAGGTGACGCCGCGACGTAGCCGCTCAGCGGCACGGCGGGCGCGCTCGGGAAGGGGCGCTCATCCGGCCAGCGCGGCCTCGGCGCGGCCCTCGAGGATCTCGCGGTAGTACGACTCGTACACGGGCACCACGCGCTCTGCCGAGAAGCGCTCGACCGCGATCTGCCGGGCGGCGGTGCTCATCCGCCGCCAGGTGCCGTGGTCCGACAGGATGGCGGTGGCCGCCTCCCCCATCGCCTCCACGTCGCCAACCGGTAGCAGGTGCCCGGCCACCCCGTCCGGCACCAGCTCGACCAGGCCGCCTACGCGCGTGGCGACCACCGGGGACGCGCACGCCATCGCCTCCAGCGCTGCGAGCCCGAAGGACTCGCTCTCGCTGGGCAGCAGGAACAGGTCGCAGCAGCGGAGCAGCTCGTCCACCGCAGCGTGCTTGCCCAGGAAGAGCACCCGGTCCTCGAGCCCCAGCTCCTCCGCGCGCTCGATCGCGTGCGGCCGCTCCGGCCCGTCGCCGACCAGCACCAACCTCGCGCGCACCGTGCGCGCAATCCGTGCGAAGATCTCGACCACGTCGACCACGCGCTTGACCGCCCGGAAGTTCGAGACGTGCATGACGATCCGCTCGCCGCCGGGCGCGAGGGTGGTGCGGTGGCAGGGATCGCGCCCGCGGTCGTAGCGGTCGGTGTCCACGAAGTTGGGGATCATTCGGATCCGGTCGCTCGGAACGCCGAAGTCTCGAACCGTCTCGTCGCGCAGGAACTCCGAGACGGCGGTGAGACCCTGCGAGCGCAGGATCGAGAAGCGCGTAATCGTGTGGAAGGAGGGGTGGAGCCCCACCAGCGTGATGTCGGTGCCGTGCAGGGTCGTGACGATCGGCAGCTCGCGCTCCGGCAGCAGCATCTCGCGCGCGATCCACGCCGACGTCGCATGCGGGATCGCGTAGTGCACGTGCATGATGTCGAGGTCGCACTTGGCCGCCGTCTCGTGGATCGCGACGGCGAGCGCCAGCGAGTAGGGCGAGTGCTCGAACAGTGGGTACTGCTCCAACTCGACTTCGTGGAAGAACACGCGCTCGTGGAAGCGGTCGAGCCGGAAGGGCTGCGCATACGAGATGAAGTGGACCTCGTGGCCGCGGTCCGCGAGCATGAGCCCCAGCTCGGTGGCCACGGCCCCCGATCCGCCGTAGGTGGGGTAGCAGATGATTCCGATCTTCACGCGCGCGCTCCTCGCCCCTTCGCAGGTCCCGTAGGGTCCGCCCACTCGGGCCCGGCCGTGTGGACCGCGCGCCGCCAGGCCTCCACCACCCGCTCCACCCGCTCCTCCAGCGGAGCCAGGCCGTCCAAGCGAACCACCTCGCCCGACAATTGGTTCCGGAACCAGGTGGCCTGCCGCCGCGCATACGCGCGAGTCGCGCGCCGGATCCGCGCCGCCGCCTCGTCCCGGTCGAGCACACCGGCCAGCCGGGCGACCATCTCTCGGTACCCCAACGCGGTCAGCTCGGGGGCGTCCGGCGCGTGGCCGGCCGCGAGCAGCCCGCGCACCTCCTCCTCGAGACCCGCGCCGAGCATCGCGTCCACCCGGGCATCGATGCGCCGGTCCAGCTCCGCGCGCGGTAGCTCGACCACCGCGACGACGCCCGCGAGCGGCTCATTCTCCGAGGGTGCGTGCCGGTGCCACCAGGTGAGGGGGCGGCCGCTCAGGAGCGCGACCTCGAGCGCGCGCAGCATCCGCTGCGGTCCGCCGGCCGCGGCCAACGCGGCGCGCTCCGGGTCGAGCGCGCGGATCCAGCGCTCCAACTCGGCCCGCGGCCTGGCGCCCAGCCAGCGGCGGAGTGCACGCCGGCGGGCCGGATCGAGGGGCGGCTCCCGGAAGATGGGCGCGGTCAGGGCGCGTAGGAAGAACCCCGTACCGCCCACCAGCACAGGGACGCGCCCGCGTTCGCGGATCTCGCAAATCCACCGGCGGGCGTCGCGCGCGAAGCGCCCCGCGGAGTACGCCTGGTCCGGGTCGATCAGGTCCAGCCCGTGGTGCGGGACTCCCCGGCGCTCGGCCGGCGTCAGCTTCGCGGTGCCGATGTCCATGCCGCGATAGACCTGGCGCGAATCGAGCGAGACCACCTCGCCCTCGAGCCGGAGCGCGACCTCGACCCCGAGCTCGCTCTTCCCCGCCGCGGTCGGACCCACGATCGCTAGGAAGGCGCGGGAGCCGCTCACCGCCCGAATTTCCGCGCCAGCTCTGCAGTCGAGAGGCGGACCACCGTCGGGCGGCCGTGCACGTCGTGCCACGGCAGCTCGGTGGCGAACAGCGCGTCGAACAGCTCGAGCATCTCCCCGGCCGAAAGCCGCTGCCCAGCCTTGATCGCCGCCTTGCACGCGAAGGTCTTGCCGATCCGCTCGTGCTGCGTGCGCGCCGAGCGTACCAGCTCGGAGCCCTGCGTCAGCTCGGCGATCATCTCGCGGAAGCAGCGTTCGGCGTCGAACCACGGGTGGGGATGGGGCACCGCATGCACGATCACCGTGTCGCCGCCGAACCCCTCCACCTCGAATCCGGCCCGCTCCAGGATTCCGCGCAGTGCCTCCACCTGCTCGTACTCCGGACGCGACAGCCGGACGGTGAGGGGAAAGAGGAGCCGCTGCCCGACCTGCCCGCCGTCGGCGAAGGAGTTCATCAACCGCTCGAAGAGCACGCGCTCATGCGCGGAATGCTGGTCGATGATCAGCACGCTGTCCCTCGACTCGGCGAGGATGTACGTGTGGTGGAACTGGAAGAGCCGGGGCCGCTCGTCCGCAGCGGGCATCGGAAAGGGCGCCTCGCTGTCCTCGCTCTCCGGACCCGCGCTGGGTGCCGGCACGAAGAGCGCCGTCTGGATCCCGGGGGGCGCCTCCAGGGGCGCGGGACGCTCGCGCACCGCAAGGAGCGGCGGCGCCGGCGCGCGGTCGAAGGTGGCCGCGCTCACCAGCCCTCGGAGAACTTCGCGCACGGCCGCCTCGACCGCGGCCTCCACCGCGCTCCGGTCGCGGAAGCGCACCTCCGCCTTGGCCGGATGCACGTTCACGTCCACCGAGCCGGCCGGGACGATGAACTCGAGGAAGATCCAGGGGCGCACCCCTGTCGCGACCGTGGTACGGTACGCGTGGTCGGCCGCGCGCAGCAGCGCGGGGTCGCGGAAGGGACGCCCGTTCACGAGCAGCTGCGCACGCCGGAGTCCCGGCCGGGCGGCGTCCGGGCGCTGCACGAGCCCCCGGATCTCGGTCCCCTGGGCCGCGACGGACACCGGCAGGAGGGTGGCCGCCGAGTCCATGCCCCACACCCCGCCGATGCGCTCGGCCAGGTCGCGGGCGGGGGGCAGCTCCAGCAGCGGCCGGCCGTCCGAGGTCAGCGTGAAGCCGACGCCGGGCTCCGTCAGTGCGAGCGCGGCCACCGCCTCGCTCACCGCCCGTGCTTCGCCGCTCGCCGAGCGCAGGAAGCGGGCGCGCGCGGGCACGTTGAAGAAGAGCGCGCGCACCTCGACCGTGGTGCCACGCCGCCTCGGATGGTCCTCCACCGCGGTCACCCGTCCGCCCTCGACGCGCACGCGCGTCCCCGGCTCCCCGGCGGCGCTGGAGGAGGCGCCACCCTCGAGCGCGGTTTCGAGCGTCATGCGCGAGACCGCTGCGATCGAGGGGAGCGCCTCCCCGCGAAAGCCGAAGCTCGCGACCCGCCTCAGGTCGTCGGCGCTCCGGATCTTGCTGGTCGCGTGGCGGTCGAGGCAGACGACGGCGTCCTCGCGGCTCATCCCGACCCCGTCGTCGGTGACGCGGACCAGCCGCTTCCCCCCACCCTCGATCGCGATCTCAACCTTGCGCGCGCGCGCGTCGAGCGCGTTCTCGACCAGCTCCTTCACCAGCGACGCCGGACGCTCCACCACCTCGCCGGCCGCGATTTGATTGGCCACCAGGTCGGGAAGCACCTCGATCGTGCGCGCCATCGCCGTCCTCAGATCCCGGAGAAGGTGCGCGCGTTGGCCGAGGTGTAGGCGGCCACCTCCTCGACCGGCTCACCCCGGAGCTGCGCCACCGCCTCCGCCACGCGGACCACGTAGGCGGGCTCGTTGCGCTTGCCGCGGTGCGGGACGGGCGCGAGATACGGGGAGTCCGTCTCGATCAGCAGCCGGTCACGCGGAACCGCGCGCAGCAGCTCGCGGCCGTCGAAGCGCTTGAAGGTCACCATGCCCGCGAAGGAGACGTACCACCCCGCCTCGAGACCCACCTCCAGCAGCTCGCTCCCCCCGCTGAAGCAGTGCAGCACGCCGGTCACGCGCCCCCGGTACTCCCGGATGAAATGCGCGACGTCGGAGTCCGCCTCGCGCGCGTGGACCACGACCGGCCGGTCCAGCTCAGCGGCCAGCTCGAGCTGCGCGCGGAACACCGCGCGCTGCGCCTCACGGGGAGAGTGATCGTAGTGGTAGTCGAGCCCGCACTCGCCCACGGCGCGCAGCCGCGACTCGGACCGGAGCGCCGCGCGTATCCGCTCGAGCGCTTCCGGCGTGCCGTGCCGCGCCTCGTGCGGATGGATGCCCGCGGTGCCCCACACCTCCGGGTGCGCGCGCACGAGCCCGACCACCGACGCCAGATCCGCGGCATCCGAGCAGATCGTCATCATCCCACCGACCCCGGCCGCGACTGCGCGCGCGACCGCCTTGCCCCGGTCGGGCTCGAAGGCGTGATCGGTGAGATGGCAGTGGCTGTCGAAGTACATGGCCGCGGGCTCGCACGGCGGTCGCGGCTCAGACGGTCGCGTGCTCGGCGCGCGCGCGCTTGGGGCGCTCCGCCTCGGTGCCGAGCCCCCACCGCCTCTGGATCTCGATCAGCGCCGGAGAGGCGATCCACAAAGAGGAGTAGGTGCCCAGGATGACCCCCAGGAACATGATCAGCGAGAAATCCCTGAGCACGACCGGTCCCAGGATGAGCAGGGCGAGCAAGGTACCCAGCGTCGAGAGGCTGGTCATGATTGTGCGCGGCAGCGTCTCGTTCAGTGAGCGGTCGATCAGCGTGACCTGCTCCAGCTTGCGGGCGCCCTTCGCGTGCATGTTCTCCCGGATCCGGTCGAACACCACGATCGTGTCGTTGAGCGAGTACCCCACGATGGTGAGGATCGCCGCGATCGTCGGGAGCAGCATCTCGATCCGGAAGATCGCGATGAACGAGAGCGTGAGCACGATGTCGTGGATGGTGGCGATCACCGCCGCCATCCCGAAGCGGAGCTCGAAGCGAATGGCCAGATAGACCAGCGTCAGGGCGAACGACAACAGGATGGCGAGCAGCGCCTTCCGCTGCAGCTCTTCCCCGACCGTCGGCCCCACCAGCTCGGTCCGCTCCACCGTGAAGGAGTCGCCGCCATACGCCTCCGCGAGCTGTTCCTCCACCCGGTCGCTCACCTCCTCCACGGTCGCCTCCTCCTCGAGCGGGAGCCGGATGACGAAAGCGTTCCCCTCCCCGAACCGGGTCACGGCAATGGCGTCGGTTCCGCCGAACGCCGCGCGGACGTCGCCCGCCGTGGTCGGCTGCGTGAATTCCACCTGGACCAGGGTGCCGCCGGTGAAGTCCACGCCGTAGTTCAGCCACGAGCCGATCGTGAACACGTTCACGGTCATCGCCGTGATCCCGGCGAGAATGATCGCCCCCGAGACCACATAGGCCTTCCGGCGCTGCTCGAAGAAAGGGTAGTTGGCGTGCTGGAAGAATCTCATGGCGCGGCGGCGGCCTCAGATGCTCACAGGGTCCGACGCTCTGCGTCGGGACAGATAGATCAGGAACAGCGTGCGGGTCACGTAGATGGCCGAGAAGAACGAGGCCATGATGCCGATCGAGAGCGTGACCGCGAAACCGCGCACCGGTCCGGTCCCGAACTGGAAGAGGATCAGGGCCGTGATCAGCGTGGTTAGGTTCGAGTCCACGATCGCCGAGAGGGCGTGCGAGAAGCCCTCGTCCACCGCGGTGCGGCTGGCCCGTCCGGCGTCCAGCTCCTCACGGATGCGCTCGAAGATCAGGACGTTGGAATCCACGGCCATGCCGACGCTCAGGATGAATCCCGCGATCCCCGGGAGCGTGAGCGTCGCGCCCAGCCCCGCGAGCGCGCCGAGCATGATGATGACGTACACGCCGAGAGCGAGCACGGCCAGCACGCCGGCCATCTTGTAGAACCCCATCATGATCGCGAGCACACCCACGAGGCCGATCAGCCCAGCGATCGTCCCCTGGCGGATGGAATCCTGCCCGAGCGAGGGGCCCACGGTGCGCTCCTCGACGACGGTGAGCGGCACGGGCAGCGCGCCCGCGCGCAGCACCAGCGCGAGGTCGTGCGCCTCCTCGAGGGGGGCGCCGGCCAGATCGATCTGACCGCGATTGCCGATCCGTTCGCGGATCACCGGCGCGCTCATCACCTCGTCGTCGAGCACGATCGCCAGGAAGTCGCCGATGTGCTGACCCGTGAACTGGGAAAAGCGGCGCCCCCCCGTCCGGGTCAGCTCGAACTGCACCTGGGACTGGTTGAACTGGGGGTCCCGGGCTGCGATCGCGTTCTCCAGGTCCTCCCCGGTCATGAATGGCTCGCGCTCAAGCACGTAGAGCCGGCGATACGTGCGGGCGCTCACTCCGATCGGTTGGCTCTCGAAGTGCAGCGAGACGTCCCGGGGGAGCGCGCGCAGCACCTCGCGGACCGAGAGGAAGCGCTCCATGGCGGGCACGTCCTCGGTCGCGACCAGATAGGTGCCCTCCACGTCGCCCGCGTTGAGCAGCGCGGTGAACGGTCGGCTGCTGGGCGCGGGTAGCGTGTCCTCCGCGGGGGCGGCGGTGTCGGCGGCCCCCGTGTCGGGCACGGCGCCGCTCGTGTCGCTGCCGAAGAGCAGCTCCTCGACGGTCCGGCCTCCGGCGGGCACCCCGGCGGCCTGGGCGGTGTCCGCGCCGAGCCGGCGCAGCTCCTCGGGACCCAGAGCGGCGAGAATCGCGCGGTCGATGCGCGGCAGCGACGCGGCAATCTTGGTGGTGGACAGGACCAGCTTGAACTGGAGGAAGGCCGCCTGATTGAGGATGTTCTTGGCGCGGTCCTCGTCATCGATCCCCGCCAGCTGCACCACCAGCCGATCGCTTCCCACCTTCTGGATGAGCGGCTCCTCCACGCCCAGCTCGTCGACCCGGGTACGGATGATCCGCTCCGCCCGGTCGATCGCATCCGCCTTGGCCTCGGCGGTCAGCGTGCCTTGCGGATCGTCCACCTCGAGCGCGAGGTGCATCCCACCCTGGAGGTCGAGCCCCTGCTTGAGCCCGCGGCTGTAGAGCTGCCAGATCGAGACGGCGAGGACGGCGAGGATGACGACGATCCGTCCGCGCAGCGTTGAGAACATGGCACTGAAAGGTTGGAGACCCGGCGGCCGGAGCCTGTCTCCGGCGCCGGGAAGAACCAGTAAACTTCACGCGCCCGATGGGTGGGTGTCAATCGAGCCTAGAGCCGGGTTTCGGTTTGCTTGTTTCGGGCGCTTCGCGGTGTCCCCCCGTTTCTGCCCTCCGCTGAGCCCAGGGATTCGGTTCCGGTGATCATCCCTGCATTTCAACGACTGGAGTGTCAGCTTGTACAGTTTGCGCGCGCGGCGAGTCAGCGCGAGCACCTCGGGGTCGTCAGCCTCGAGTTTACGCATCTCTTGAATCTCTGACCGGCCGATGGCCGGTGCGCGAACGGATGGGGTTCGACATCGCCCGGGAAACGGAGGGACCTGGCAGGGATGATCGGAATGGCAGCGACCCTCGACGGCAATCCGATCGGCCGCCGGCAGCTCTTGCGTACGCTCGGCTTGACGGCCGGCGTGACGGCGGTGGGTGGCGCTTGCTCGCTCGACTTCGGGGATCCGGAGCGACCCAACTCACTCTGGATCCGGCAGGCTGCCCGAGCCCCCGGGCCGGCCCACGATCGGGCATATCGCCAGGTCGGCTGGATCGTCGACGATCGTCGCGGAAAAGAGCGAGGCGATGTTCCCCGGTGCAGCGGCCCCCTTCGCATACAGCCATCTGGAGCTGACCACGCCGGACGTAACGAGGGCGTGCGAGTTCTACCAGAACACGTTGGCGACGCATCTCGCATACGACGATCCCGGGGACTCGGCGACGGGGGTCGGTCCCCAGAGCTACCTGCGCTTCGGCGAGAACCCCTCATGCTCCGATCGGGCCAGCTCGAGTTCTCTCCGCGTTTTTCGGTGGAGCCGAGTCTCTCCCAGAACTGGATCGACCTGGCCGAAGGACAGTTCGTCACTTGACTCGCGACCGCCCGTGCCATCTTTACCCCGTCGCCGCGGACAGTGCTGAGCGCATTGCTTCAGTACAACTCCAGCAATCACACCTGGAGCTCGAACGTGCGCCTACGGTGGGAGTATGCCCCCGGGAGCGAGCTGTTCGTCGTGTACAGCGATGGACGGGACACCACCGGATCCGGTTTTCCGGAGCTGCAGAACCGCACTTTGGCGATGAAGCTCACCTATCTGTTCTGGTTCTGAGCGGGTGGCTGCGAGGATCGGCCTGGTTTGCAGCTGGCAGTACCGCGAGATGACCAGCGCGGCGGGCAGGAACTGTCCGCCGTACGACCGCCTGCTCGGATCACGACCACGCCCCGATTCACTGCCAGTAGGAATTCGAGGGTGCTCGACGTCTCGCTTCCGTGGTGTGCGAGCTTCAGGAGCATCGCCTGGAGGAAGGCGGGCGGGAACAGACCTGGGTCGGAGGTGCCGGGCGGTGAACTAACCCGCTGTATTTCTATACGATCGGCCTCTCTCGATGCCCAACTCGCGTGCTCAGTCTGCGGCCGCGACCGACGAATCACGATCATGCGGTACGAGCAACGCTCAAACCCGCGTATATCAGTGTGATCAGCGTCGCACCCCGCGTCCCCCGCGCCCACCCATCTGTCAGCCAGCAGAACACCAAACCACGACCCCTTGACCGGCTGCTTCATATCAGAAATACAGAAACGCC
>Ga0310123_10003176_pt1 | contig 12807 bp, 8 predicted proteins | sample CB6_AW_1057_MG_FD_203505 | JGI IMG/M metagenome (GOLD analysis project Ga0310123, IMG submission 203505) | Marine microbial communities from Western Arctic Ocean, Canada - CB6_AW_1057 | ecosystem: Environmental > Aquatic > Marine > Oceanic | place: Canada: Western Arctic Ocean | collected... | reverse complement strand
GAGTACCCGGCGGACAAGTTGTCGGGGAGACCGACGACGACGGTGGCTACATTACGTCGAGTCGAGCGTACACACTTGAAGATTATGCGGCGACGATTTACGAGAAGCTCGGAATTGACCGCAACGAGCCGATCTATACGCCCGCAGATCGCCCCATCTTTCTCGCCAAAGAAGGTAAACCGATTCCGGAATTGTTTTGAATGTTGAATCCCTGCTAACAATCCAAATTCACTCCAGCACGCACATCGAGTACAATTTACACTATGGTTGCCAACTAAATTGTAGCCGAAGCCGTGAGACTGTGGAAAAACGGGGTGAATACGGACTTAATGGTGTTTTTCCTAGATCTCACTTTTTGTGAATTTTCACAACGAACCTCGTGTAGGCGATTTCGCCCACAGTTTCCAAAGTCTCACGACTTCGGCTACGAGCGTTTTTTTGAGGTTGAATGATTACCATGCGTGCGATTATGTCGGCCGTCAGCGACGACCTATTGGCGTGGCGCACCCAGACGGGTGTCGATCGCTTTGATGAAATGTGGGAGGGAGTGCTTCACATGAACGCGGCACCGCCTGGCGATCATCAAATATTACAGGACGATCTGCGTGAATGGTTAAAACGCTGGTGGGCGCGACCCCATAAGGCGAGGTCCGTGTGCCAAAGAAACGTCGCTTGAGCCGAAGAATGGCCGCATAATTACCGCATTTCGGATATTGTCGTGATTACACCAGATCGGCAGCACTTCGATGTCGGTGATTACATTGCGAGCCCTCCATTGATCGCGATTGAGATTCGAAGTCCCGACGACGAGAGTTACGAAAAGTTGCCGTTTTACGCCGGCATTGGTATACCGGAAGTGTGGATCATCGACCGACATTCGACAACGTCGGAGGTCTTTCTTCTCCACGAAGGAAGTTATTCCTCCGTCGCCGCCGATGAACAAGCATGAATTTCAAGCCCTGCCACGAATGTCATGATGCGTTTTACTCCCGATTGCATGTTGGCGGTGCAGATCGAGGCCAACCCGGACTCATATCGCGAGTTGCCCGAGGACTAATTCATGTTGGTGTGGACCTGTGCTTGAGACAGTCGTCAAACCGTGAATGGCCGACCGGTAATTCAATGATGATACCCGATGCCCTGGGCAATCCATCCTACGTCCGCCATACCGCTTAAGTGATACGAAATATTGAACCGTAGCCAAGTGACATTTCGTGCGATCTTCACAGCCTTGGCAACCGGCTCGCTCTTTGCCACTGGCACCCTGTGCGCCTGGGAGAATCCCGACTACACGGCACAATCCCTAACAAAACTCGAAGTCTATCCCGCGACCATTCAGCTTGATACCTCCAGGGCAGAGACTCAGCTTGTTGTGACTGGACTTTATGCCCAGGGAGCCACGCGTGATTTGTCACGCCGCGCGATCCTGAGAATTCACGACCCTCAAGTCGCTCGCATAGAGGACCAGCGCATTATCGCCGTCGGCAATGGTGAAACGACCTTATTGGTTTCCGCCGCGGGCAGGGAAGTGACGGTTCCTGTCCGCGTCACTGGGGCCGATCGGCCTGATCCCATCCGTTTTCAATTCGAGACACTGGCGGTCATCACCAAGCAAGGCTGTAACTCGGGTTCGTGCCACGGATCGCCGCAGGGCAAAGGTGGTTTTTCGCTTTCGCTGTTCGCCTATGATCCGGAAATTGACCAGGAGAGTCTTGTTCGAGGTGGGCTGAATCGCCGGGTGAATCTACTCGTTCCCGAAGAGAGCTTGCTGCTCAAAAAGCCGACGTTGCGAGTTGCCCACGGCGGAGGCAAGCGACTCCGGAAAGAAGATGTTGCTCTGTCGATTCTCCGGCAGTGGATTCACGAGGGCGCCAGCGTGACGTGACCCTCAGACGCTCGCTGTAGCCAAATCCTTGTAACGCCCAGCGAACCTCGCATTGTCTACTCGCCGGATCGGCGGCAGCAACTCAATGTGACGGCTCACTTCAGCGATGGCACAAAGCGTGATGTCACTCGCATTGCTACCTACGATACAAGCAGCAAGGAAGTGGCGACCGTTGACGCCGGCGGACTGATCACGTGTCACACGAAAGGCCAGGCGGCGATCACGATTCGTTACTTGAGCCATCTTGAATCGGTCCATCTCACCTATGTGACGAGCGATGATCAGTTCGTCTGGCAAGAACCCTCCGAATTGAACGAGATCGATCAGGTCGTCAACAACAAGCTAAAGTTGCTGCAGTATCAGCCGTCGCCAATCTGCAATGACTCCGTTTTCCTCCGACGCGTTTATCTGGATCTCATAGGCCTGTTACCGGGCATCGAGCCAGCGCGAACGTTCCTGAAGGATCCCTCTCATGACAAGCGTTCCGGACTGGTGGACAAACTGCTTGAAAGTGAACAGTTCGCCCGCTTTCAATCGCTGCAGATGGCGGATTTGCTGCACGTCAATGCAAACGTACTTGGCGACGACCGAGCCCAGCTATTTGCTGATTGGATCGCCGACGCAATCAAGGCAGACCGACCTTGCGATCAATTCGCGCGCGAATTGTTGACCGCCTCGGGCGACTCCCGTACCGTCGGGCCCGCCAACTATTTCGCAGCGATTGGGTCCACCGAAGAACTAAGCGAGGCGACGGCGCAAATCTTCATGGGATCTCGGATAAAGTGCGCGAAATGCCACAATCACCCCTTCGAAAACTGGACGCAGAACGACTACTACAGACTCGGTGCCGTTTTTCACCGGGTGAAGCGCATGGCGACGCTGATCAACGTCAAATCGGCAGGTGAAATGACCCACCCAAAATCAGGCAAGGCGATGCGGCCGTGGGGTTCAGATGCCGTGGCCCGACCGGAGGGAGATATGTCGACTGAAACCATCGACCGTCGGGCGGCTTTTGCCACATGGCTGACTGGCAAGGACAATCCGTTCTTTGCCCACGTCGCTGTCAACCGCATCTGGTCGCAGTTGTTCGGTGCCGGCATTGTCAATCCGATTGATGATTTTCGCTCCTCGAATCCGCCGGCGAATGTCGAACTGATCGACCTGCTTGCCAAAGAATTCCGCTAGAGCGACTTTGACCGCAAGCATATCATTCGCTTGATCTGCAATAGCGCAACCTACCAGCGTTCGACTGAAACCAACCGTTCTAACGAATTGGACGATCAATTTTTCTCTCACGCCCGCATTCGCCTGCTTTCCGACGAGCAATTGCAGGACGCGACGGGAACGGTGACAGGCAGCCTGCCTCCCGCCGAGGAAATTGCCGGGATTGATGCGACAAATCGCGAAGAGTTCGAGCGGCTGGCGCCAAAACGCAAAAGCGAACAACCACAGTGGGAAGGCGATCAGCGTGCGTTGCTGAGACAAATACCGGTCTGGCATGGCGATTGGTGGTCCCTACCTGCTTACACGGCTGATGACTATGAAAAGGCATTCGACACAGCGTTTTCACCGGAAGAAATGAACTTCTCGCCGGAAGAGACGCTTGCGACACAGGCAAAGCAAATTGGCGATGGATTGGCACAGACAACATGTTTGATTAATCCGAATGCGGTCCTTGATGGGCGACGCTGGCAATTAGAGAAGACCTGGAAACCCGACGAGCAGATTTCGCTCTCGGAGCAACCCAATGCGGCACACTTCGTCTATCATCGAGTCTTTGCGAATCAGCCAACAGAGGCAACCATTGACTTCAAATCAACCGACGGGGCCAAGGTCTGGCTGAACGGCGACATATTACTCGAATCGAACGAGCCGGAAAAATGGAAAGAGACCGCTAATCTTTCGCTCGGATGGAATCATTTTCTGCTGAAGATGGTGAATGAAGACGAAATCTGCCATTTCTATTTCACGATTGAGACATCAAGTGACAACGAGCAACGGCCGAATGTGCCAGGCTATATCGCAGTTGCTTTAGAGACGCCCGACAATGAACGCAGTGCATCACAAGCTGAGGGACTCGAATCGTATCATTTGGATTTGGATGAGCAGATTCAACAACTGCGGCGAAAATTGCGGTTGGGCAAACGATTCGATTATGCCTCACAGCGTCCCTATCCTGAACAGACAGCGTTCCTAAAGGCCTTTGGGCAACCAGAGCGAACCTCCCCCTGTGCTTGCGATCGATTGGACGAGCCTAACCTGGAACAGGCGATTCAGCTCCTGAACGGACAAAACGTCTTCGACCGTGTGCAACACGGCGTGCAGACTTACAGGGAATTAACGGACGAGGAGATTGTGGAATCGTTGTGTCTGGCGGCCTTCGCACGTTCTCCGCGCGAAGTGGAGCAGCGGCGGATGCTGGACTTTCTTGCCAGTGCTGACGAACGGGATCAAGCCATTGGGGACCTCCTCTGGGCCGTCATGGCCACGCAGGAGTTTCTTTTTCAACATTAATGAGGACCATGCATCGCCTTATCATCACCTGGATCACTACCGTTAGCCTTTGCTTTCCAGCCCATCTGTGCGCGGAAGAGATAAGCTTTTCACGCGAGATTGCGCCGATTCTGCTGAAGCGATGTGCTGGGTGCCACGGCCCCAAAATAGCCGAAGGCGCGTTTCGACTGAACACCTTTGACTTTCTTATGGAAGCGGGAGACTCGGGCGAACCAACGGTCGTTGCCGGCCAGCCCGAAGCTTCGGAAGTCTATCGCCGCATCATTGAAACTGATGAAGATCTTCGCATGCCGCAGCAGGATGATGCGCTGGCCAAGGCGGACATCGACGCTATCCGAACATGGATCCAACGAGGAGCCAACTTTGACGGGCAAGATCGAAGCGCGCCCCTGAATTCGCAACTCGCCGCGCGGCGGCATCCTGCAGCTCCCGAAACCTATCGTACGCCGATTCCCGTGATGAGTGTTAGCTTCTCACCCAATGGCGACCAACTTGCGGTGGGCGGCTATCACGAACTTCTGATTTGGAATCTTGCCGACGGAACGCTCGTTCGCCGAATTGGCAACTTGCCCCAGCGAATTCAATCGATCTTATGGCTGGACCGTTCGATATTTATCGCGGGGGGAACACCAGGCGAATACGGTGAAGTGGCTATGATCGCCATCGAGGAAGATTCAGTTCCACGACCACTCGTTACTTTCTCGGACATCGCCCTGGATGTCGCCTTCGATTCTGGGCGGGAGCGTGTGGCTGCGTGTTCGGCAGACCGCAGCACCAAACTAGTGCAAATAGAGTCGGCTGAGTTGCTGTGGAGCAGGAGCCTTCATTCGTCTTGGGTCACCGGCGTTGCCTTTAGCGGCGACGATCGCTTCATCGTAACATCCAGCTTCGATGAAACGGTTAAGATCATCGAGACGGAAAACGGGGCGCTCTTTACGACCTTCAACGGTCATCGCCAACAGCTGGGTAATTTTCCCGGGCGGTTTAAAATCTACGACATTGCATTTCACTCCGCCAGCGGCATGTTCATGACGGCGGGCGAAGGACGGGCCATTCGGGTTTGGGACCCCGTCCAGGCCAAGGCGGAGAATGGCACCGCAGCCGACATGGAAGCACGCTTTTACGAAAAAGCACACACGAAATACGTGGTTCACGATTTTGGCAAGTCTGCCCATAAGATTGTCACCAGCGAAACCTTAATCGTTGTCGCTGGCGGTGACGGCGTTGTCAAACTCTTTGACGCGGAGAACCACGAATTGATTCGCGAATTAGTTGGCCACCAAGACTCGGTGTATTCACTCGCGGTTTCCCAGGACGGAATGCACGTCGCCGCCGGAGCACACGACGGCAAGGTTCTCGTCTGGAACGTCGAAACACCAGACCCACCAAACGTTCTGCTTGCAGTTCCGTAACTCAGCTAGATTCGATCGGTCTGATCCCACCAATTCAACCCGGCAATCTTTTCAGCTGTCGGAGGCGGGAATAACAGACTGATCAGGTAACCGGTCGCGAACGTTCCAAAGAAACTCACAAAGGCCAACCAGAATTTGGAAACCTTGTCCGCTGAGGCGCGGACCGTATCTTCGAGCAGCCACGGCGTGAACGACCAGCTTCCCTCGACGCGGACCAGTCCAAACGTTACCCATAGCACCAGCGCATATCCAATCAGCGCGCCCCAGAACGCTCCCCACGCGGTTGCCCGACGCGTGGCGGTTCCTAACGTGAAGATTCCCACCGCGCAGCCAAAAAACGGAGCCACCACCGAGAACATCATTCCCACGATGGAATGGCGACCGACAAATATAAGTGCCACGATCACAATCATGACTGCCCACAACAGGATTAATGCCCGCGCCAGTTGAAGGCAATGACGATCCGACGCGTGCGGATTGATCAATCGCCGGTAATAGTCCTCGACACATACTGTGCTCACTGTATGCACACCAGAGTCGATGCTCGACATGGCTGCGGCAAATATGGCGGCGATGATCAATCCTGCCAATCCACCCTTTAACTCGTGCAGGATAAAGTGAGGAAACGCTTGATCCGCCCGCTGGATGCCCTCACCTAGTTCTGGATTTAATTGATAATGACCAAAGAGCGCGAAACCCAATATGAATGTCATCACGGTAAGCGGCACAGCCAACACGGGCTTTAACCAAACCGCCTTCTGCGCTTCACGCAATGAACTCGTGGACAAATAACGCTGCATGCTTACCTGGTCTGTGATGTTGGCAAGACCGCTCACAATCCCCGCCGTGAAGGCTGCCCACACTGTGATCCGCACGGTGGGATCGAAACTGAATTCCATCATATGGAGTTTATCCGCCGCAACGACTTCATCCATCAGCGGTCCGACCCCATCCTTCCAGACAATCACCAGAATGGAGCCGACCAACCCCAGCGTAAACAGAACAAACTGGATGACATCCGTCCAAATGATCGCCTTCATACCTCCGACCAGAGTGTACGAGGTGGCAATCAGGGTCGTCCCCACAATGCAAAGCCTAGGTTCCAATCCGGTGAGTGTCTCCATGGCAACTGAGATTGCGGTCACAATCGTTGCCATCCAGGCCAGTCGTGCTGCAATAAATATCAGGCTGGCCAGCATCCGGGTGGCATAGTTGAACCGGAGCTCCAGATATTCGTAGATCGAAGTTATCTGCAAGCGGTAGAAGAAGTTCAGGAATAGAACGATGGCGATCGGTACGGAAAGATATCCGCACAGCGAATAGAACAGATAGCTTGCGTTATATGCGTAGGCCTCGCCAGGATTTCCCAGATAGCTAATCGCCGACAGCAGGCTGGCCAACTGAGAAACGCCGACCGCGATCCAACCCATCGATCGGCCCGCCATGAGATAGTCTTCCGATGTCTTTTGCTCTCGGGAAAACCACAGCCCCAAGCCGATGACGATGATCCCGTAAAGGGCCACGCAGAGATAGTCGGCAGAAGTCAGTTGGATTTTGGCGAGGAGGGTCATGTGTCTTCGGCGAGATCTTGTTTCCGGACCGCGACGCTAAACTCCCAGTTCCGAGAGCAGCGCTCCCAAGGCTGAGAGCACGTCGTCCACCGACGATTCAACCGGTGGGGCTGGAATGTTGTACGTGCGCACCGCTGACGACACCGACATGCCTCCCTGCCGCACCGTCGGAGCGGACGGAATGTAGGCCAGGATTCCATTGGCGTAACCTGCAAACATGGTGTGCTTGGCCTGGGAACGCTGTTTTGCACCGATTTGAATCTCCACAAAAGGTTCGCCCGGCATGCCAAGCAGCACAAAATCGTCGATACGGAATCCGACCAGCGGATACTCCAATGTGTGCTGCACCTCGCCGGCTTTCACTTTTTCCAAGACACCCTCGGCCCACCTCACGTTCAAGGTCTGTGGTACGGTAGTCTCGGTCGATTCTCCGGCTTCGATCAGCTTTTGCAACTCAGCCTGTTCCTGCGCGACTTGTGCTTCCGCGGTTTCCAATGAAGGAAGTGGTTGAAGTTTAACTTTCGCGACCCCCTGGGCGGCCCGCAGGATTTGGTGGGTCGGCCCCTCCTGGAATTCTTTTTGATAAAAGGCAACCAGCGACAGCGACTTGCCACGCTTCCGGACCTCCACGTGAGGCCGGGTCTCGATTTGGTGGAAGGCATTCACAGCGGCGCCGCCGATGCGTCCTCCCATCCGTTCTTTCTCGCCCCAATCGTTCTGCGCAAAGGACCAGCATGCCTGGTTGCCGGCCGCGCCGGTAAGGAACAGGCAAGTTGCACCCGTGGCTCCTTCCACGACGCGCCGCACCACGCCCGGATAGTCTTGACTATACAAATACCGTGTATAGCCCATAACCACCGGATGGGCCGCGTAAGAAACGACGGCCGCAATCGCGTTGCCGTCGACGTCATCGATGCGGAGCACGTCGACCGAGCGATCCGTGACGCCGTCCGGATTGCGGCCGACCAATACGCTGCCGTCCTCCGGATCCACTTCCTCGCGGTTGATCGCGACGTTGGCCTGGTCGCTCGCCGCGCCAACACGTGCCGGCCGGCGATTGCTGTCCGCGACGGATGCGACCCCAACCAGCTGTAAGACAAGATTGTCGATGTAGGCATCCAACGCTTCAATCTCACCGGGCCGTACCGCCACGTCGTGTGGCCCAGCCAGGATACCTCGCGCGGTACAGGGACCAGTATGAGTGTGCGTGCAGCCGACGAGCACGTTCATTTCCGAGGTTCCCACTCGCTCACCGGTCGCCACACGTACCTGCTGCGCGAGCGCAAGGTCGAAGCCGATTAAGTCGCAATCAAAAATGACGATCTTGGTATTTTGGTCGGCAATCACCAGCGCGGTAGCGAGCAAGCGCGATTCGATTCCCTCCGCACCTTCCACGCGCCGCATCGCACCCTGCATGCGGAATCCGATCGGCGGGGTAATGTCGGTGCGAGCCACGCCAGCGGTCAGGATATTCTCGGCCATGGGAGTCTCCGAATAAAGACGTTCAGGGTTCAGGGTTCTCACATCTCGTATCTCGCATCCCGTTTCTCACCCGCAAAGTGGCGCTATCCAAGCAAGCTACCCATGCTCAAGCAGACCGGTGATGATTTTTCCCGGTTGTCCGTCCAAAAGCGACTCTTCTCGTCCATTGCGCTTAAAGACCAACTGTTCGGCATCGAGCCCAAACAAATGGAGTAGCGTTGCGTGATAATCAAAGTGATTGACAATGTCTTGCACGGCATGATGCCCGAATTCGTCGGAGACTCCATAAGTGCTCCCCTGGCGAAAACCGCCACCGGCCAACCACATAGTGAAGCCGTATGTATTGTGGTCGCGGCCAATTTTGTCGCGGCCGGCATCGTTTTGAATAACGGGCAGTCTGCCCATCTCACCGCCCCAATGCACGATGGTGGTATCAAGCAAACCGCGTTGCTTAAGATCGGTTACGAGTGCAGCGGCGCCGCGGTCCGTTTTTCGACAAGAGGCCGGCAGGGCGGAGAGGATAGCGCTGTGATGGTCCCAATATTGATTTCTTGTGAAAATCTGCACGAACCGGACACCGCGTTCAACCAGACGTCGGGCGATTAAACAACGCTTGCCGTATTCTTCGGTATCTTTGTCATGGAGACCATAAAGCTCGTGTGTCGACTTTGTCTCCTGGCCAATGTCCAGCGCCTCGCGAGCAGCCGTCTGCATCCGGGCCGCTAACTGGTAGTTCTTGATGCGTGCGGCGAGTTCCGAGTTATCAGGGTACTGCTCCAGTTGCTGCTGATTCAACTGTTCGAGAAAGTTGAGATAGTTTTCCTGCAGCTTTCCACGAAGATGTTCGGGTGGTTCGAGATTGAAAATCCTTGGTGCGCGCGGTCGAATCACGGTACCTTGAAACAATGACGGCAGGCTTCCGTTTGACCAATTCGCAACTCCTTCGACCGGCAATCCTAGAGGGTCTGTCAACGCGACAAAGGCTGGCAGGTTTTGTGTCTCCGAGCCCAGGCCATACATGAGCCAACTGCCAAGCGCCGGGCGCCCGCGCTGTATCCGGCCCGAATTCAACGCATGGATTGACTGGCCGTGGTTATTCACTCCCGTGTACATCGATCGGACCACCAGCAGGTCGTCCACGATCTTCGCCGTGTGCGGCAGAAGTTCTGATACTTCAATTCCTGATTGTCCGTAATTGGAAAATTTCCAGGGGCTGCCGAGGATCTTGGAACTGGCCCCTGCGACGTCGTCGTACTTAATCTTTCCCGGAAAGTCCTGACCATCCATTCGCGATAGGGTTGGCTTGGGATCCAACAGGTCGACTTGGCTGGGCCCGCCTTGCATAAAAAGCGAGATCATGGCACGCGCACGGGACGGCTGGTGCGTTTGACGTGCTGTGAGGGAGACTTCTTGGCCATGAATATTGGGCTTCACGGACGCAGACCACGCGCGATCCTGTTTCAGCAAAGCGGCCAAGGCCAGCGGAGTCAAGCTAAACGCTCCAGCATGACAAAAGTCGCGGCGAGTAATGGCGTTGGATGTCATGGTGCGGGATTCACTCAACATAGACGAATTTGTTTGAGCTAAGTAATGCTTGACAGAACGAAGCGAGCGCTTGATGACGCATTTTCTCGGTGTCGAGGTCCGGTGTGGATTCTTGCAGCGTTGTTTGCTGTAAATTCACGAATCGAACGGCCGTGTCCACGCTGTCAGTGCTTGGTGTGGGTCCAAAAGCGAGCTGCAAACCGAGTTGAACCTGGTCCTGTAACTCACTCCCGCTGTCGGCAATCAGTCTACGGGCGAATTCATTTGCGAAGTTCAAGGCGAATTGGCTGTTCATGAGCAGCAGCGCTTGCGGTGCCACATTGGAACTGGCTCGCCGCTGGCAATTCGGCGTCATCGCGGGAGCGTCAAAGGTATCGAGGACCGCCAATGGACGAGACCGGCGCACCTGCACGTAGACGCTGCGGCGAAACTCCTCTCCATGCAGGGGAATCACCTCCGAAGCTATCCGTTCGCCGTCAAGATTCTCTTTGCCAATGACGATTTGCCCTACTTCGTCTGGCATCACGGGAACTGGCTCCCCGAATAGTTTATCGTTGAGTTTTCCCGAGACCGCCAGAATTGCATCCCGCAATGCTTCCGATTCTAACCGGCGGATGGACATGCTGCCGTAGAAGCGATTCTCCGGATCCGTTTCGCTGAGCCGTGAATCACCGGACGATGATTGTTGATAAGTCCATGAAGTCATGATCAGCCGATGGATGTGTTTAATGCTCCAGCCAGATTCCATGAATTCGACCGCCAGCCAATCGAGCAGTTGCGGGTGCGAGGGACGTTCGCCGAGTACGCCGAAATCTCCAGGGACATTGACGAGTCCGCGTCCAAAATGATGTAACCAGATGCGGTTGACGATAACGCGAGCGACTAACGGGTGTTGGCCGTTGGTCAGATACCGTGCGTAACTGAGTCTCCGCGCGGAAGTCGGCAAGTCCGACGCGTTGTCCGGAATTTCGGCATCGAGCCCTAGAATCGCAAGACCCGCTGGCTCGACCGCTTGCCGCAGTTGATCGTGGTCACCCCGATGAAACAGGTGAGTAACGGGAACCTGGCCGGATGGCTCTGTCAACGCCCGGATAAAGTTTTCTTTTGGAATCCCAGCGCGAATCGCGGTCGCCTTGTCAGTATATTCTTGCAAATGTTCCTTTATTTTGGATTCGCGAATCTCAGCAATCGCTTGAGTATAAGGTTCAAGATCTTCCTCACTGATCAAACTTGCTTCACATTCAGCGCGTTTGTTTTCCAGCTTACTTATTCGATTGTCGCGACGTCGTTCGTAGAGATACAACGAACCTCCGCTGATATTTGCCACACTGGGATGCGCATTAAGAATTGATGTTTGCTGAGCCGATCTTCGCTTGAGTTCGGTCCGGAACGCGGTTCGAACTGGCTCGCGGCTGTCGTCATCCAACAGGAGAAGTTCCTGTTCGAGTGTTTGGGTAATGTAATGTTCGACCAGGCTCTGCCGCTGGGCATCGATTTCCGCCGCCTCCGCCTCGATTCTGTTTCGAACTTCGAGATCCGCTTCGGTATACAAAGAAATCTGTCGAGACGCGGGCGTTTTCCAGTCCTGCCAATTCAATGCGGGTGCAAAGATGGCACGCATTCCGTAATAGTCAACTTGAGAAATTGGATCGTAGCGATGGTCGTGACACTGGGCGCAATGAAGCGTCAAGCCCAGGAGAGAAGTGCCGACGATTTGCAGGGTATCTGCGATCACTTGATTGCAAGCAATATCCTGATCAACGCCGTCGGTCGCCGTGCCGTCGGGAGCCATCCGCAAAAATCCAGTGGCTGTCAGCTTATCGACCGCGTCCCCCGCTGGCCCTTTCTCGTCTAGCTTTGCCTGGTCCTCGAGCGGAAGCAATTCATCGCCGGCAAGCTGCTCGAGAACAAATTGATCGAATGGCTTATCAGCATTGAATGCGGCGATCACATAATCACGATAGTGAAAAGCGTGTTCACGAACGCGGTCTTCTTCGTTGTAGCCCTCGGAGTCGGCGTAACCCGCGACGTCCAACCAATGTCTTCCCCATCGTTCACCATAGTGCGGGGAAGCCAAGAGTCGATCGATCAGACGCTCCCAAGCGTCCGGCTGTTCATCTGCTTCGAATGTACGAACAAGCTGTGGAGTGGGGGGTAGACCAAGCAGATCGAAGGTCGCGCGACGCACAAGCGTTGCCCGCGGTGCCTGAGGCGCGAAGTGGACTGGCGTCTCGTCCGCGGACGGCGTGCCCGTATGCAGAGCGAGTTGTGTCATCACAAAGGCATCGATCGGCGTTTGAACTTTCATGCCATCCGCAACAGCAGGTACCGATGGCCGAACGATCGGTTGAAAGGCCCACCAGTTACGTTCCTCTTCTGTAAATATAAGGTCGTCTCC
>Ga0310123_10003175_pt1 | contig 12808 bp, 9 predicted proteins | sample CB6_AW_1057_MG_FD_203505 | JGI IMG/M metagenome (GOLD analysis project Ga0310123, IMG submission 203505) | Marine microbial communities from Western Arctic Ocean, Canada - CB6_AW_1057 | ecosystem: Environmental > Aquatic > Marine > Oceanic | place: Canada: Western Arctic Ocean | collected... | reverse complement strand
TGATCGAGTTGCCCAGCGTGACTTTGGCGAAGTCACTCCTGAGCTTGGTCTTGAACCGTACCACCTGCGGGCGAATGCGATCCGGGCGAAAGATGAGGTAGACGACATGCAGATTGGCCAGGACAATCTGGTACATCAACCAAGGTATAAACCGGATGAATCGTCCGACTTTGACCAGCGTGCGCAATGAGACGCCGCCCGGAAAAAGCAGATCGGCGGACCACGTGGTGACCAGCGCACAGCATACGAAACCGAGCGAGATGTGGAGCGCGTCGAAATGTCCAGAGAAGATCAGCCACAAGGCGAAGAGAAGAAGAAAGACCACCAACTGTTTCACTGGGAGTCAATTCTACCCGAGAGCCGCCGTCGCGGCGGCGGCGGTCAGACCCGCTGGAGCTTGGCGTATTGCGCCAGGAGTTTCTTGGGCCCAGCCTGCGCGAAGCGAACGATGAGCTTGACGTCTCCCTGGACTGGCTCGACCGACTCCACAGTCCCGATGCCAAAGGTCTGGTGACGAACCCGCATCCCGGGACGCAGGACCGCCTCTGACTGGTCCTCGTCGGCGTCGTCATACGAGTAGGCGGGCTCTTCCGGGGGCGTGTCTACACGGTAACGTCGGCCGCGTGACCACTGCGCCCCGCGACTTGCCTGCGACGCGTAAACTGGCGGGCGGTCCGGTTCGACGATATCGACGAGATTGCCCGGCAATTCGTCGAGAAACCTTGACGGCTCAGACGATTGATACTCGCCGAAGACCCGTCGACGCGCGGCGCTCGTCAGTACGAGTTGTGACTGGGCGCGGGTCATTCCGACGTAGCAGAGCCGCCGTTCCTCTTCAAGCTCCTCATCGTCTTCCGCCGAGCGCGCGTGGGGAAAGAGCCCTTCTTCCATGCCGGCGATGACGACGGTGGGAAATTCAAGTCCCTTGGCCGAGTGCAGCGTCATCAGCCACACCCGCGCACTCTGCGACCCTTGCTCTTCATCGGTGTCGGACAGAAGCGAGAGCCGGTCGACAAATCCGGCGAGCGTGGCATCGGTTTCCCGCAGTTCGTAGTCGCGCGCGGCGGATACCAGCTCCTGAAGGTTGCCGAGGCGAGTCTCGGCTTCCTCGGTTCCGGTGTCGCGCAGCGCCTTGATATAGCCCGACTGGTCGAGCGCTTTGGCCAGAGCCACCGACCCGGCTTCGTCGCGGGCCACGGCCGCGAGCCCGGTGATGAGGTCGCGAAATCTTCCGAGCGCGGTCCGAGCGCGGTTTGGCACCAGCTTTTCATCGATCGCGCGTCCCATCCGCGCCCACAACGACACCCTGGATGCCTCCTTCTTGAGGTTCGCTCCGGCAAACAGGGGTGGCTCCTCCAAGCCGGCCGGCTGGAGCGTGTCCAGCGCTTCCATGACCCCCTTGGAAATCCCGCGCGCTGGCACGTTGATCACGCGACGTAGGCTGACGTCGTCATCGGGGTTGAGCAGGAGCCTGAGATAGGACAGTGCGTCCTTGACCTCCTTGCGCTCGTAGAACTTCACATTGCCCACGATGCGATACGGAATGCCCTCGCGGGTGAGTGCATCCTCAATCGCGCGCGATTGTGCATTCGTCCGATAGAGAACAGCGGCGTGCTCTTCGCCACTGGAGACGGCCCGACGCAGCTGGGTCACAATGAAGTCGGCCTCCTCCAGCTCGTCATGCGCTCGGTGACACAGCACCGGGTCGCCGCCCTCCCGTTCCGTCCAGAGTTTCTTGTCCTGCCGTCCTCTGTTTCGGCTGATGACGCCAGAGGCTGCGTCGAGGATGACCTGCGTCGAGCGATAGTTTTGCTCTAGCCGCACAACGGTCGCGTCGGCGAAGTCCTTCCCGAAATCGAGGATGTTGGCGACGTCGGCGCCGCGCCACTTGTAGATCGACTGGTCGGGGTCGCCGACGACGCACAGATTGCGGTGGGCGGCGAGATGACGGACCAGGAGATACTGCGGACGATTTGTATCTTGGTACTCGTCCACCATGACGTAGCGAAACTGCCTGGCGTATCGGGTGCGGGTCGATTCGGATTCTTCGAAGAGCCGAACCGCCATGAGGAGCAAGTCGTCGAAATCGAGCGCGTTCGAGTCGGCGAGCATTCGCGTGTACCCCTCGTAGACCTTGGCCAGTTCCTCGTCCCGGAAGTTCCAACCGGCCTCGCGTACTGCGGCCGCGTCCTGCATCTGGTTCTTGGCGTGGCTGATGCGGCTCAGCATCGCTCGCGGCGACGTGATGCGGTCGTCCACGTCGAGCGACTTCATGAGCCGCTTGATCACGTTCACCTGGTCGGAGGAGTCATAGATCACGAAATCACGAGACAAGCCAATCAGCGGGGCCTCGCGGCGGAGTAGTCGAGCACAGAAGGAGTGAAACGTCGAAAGCCAGAGACGCGGGTACTCAGACCCTAGCAGTCCCTCGACGCGCGAACGCATCTCCTCGGCCGCCTTGTTGGTGAAGGTGACCGCCAGGATCTGGTCTGGCTCGGCATGACCATCTCCGATGAGGTAGGCGGCGCGATACGAGATGACTCGAGTCTTCCCAGACCCGGCACCGGCCAGGATGAGCAAGGGACCCTCCCTGTGGAGAACGGCGCGTCGTTGCTCGGGGTTGAGGTTGTCGAGGAATTTCACGAGCGTCTGGCTCTGGGGACCAGCTACTCGACCGTGACGCTCTTGGCGAGGTTGCGTGGCTGGTCGACGTCGCATCCTCGTAGGACGGCGATGTGATATGCGAGGAGCTGGAGCGGGACGACCATGAGCAGCGGGTTGAGCAACGGGTGTGCGGAGGGAACCGGGATGACACAGTCCTGACCTGGATCGAGAATCTCGCTGAACGCCTCTGTGTCGGCGTCGGTAACGGCCAAGATCGCCGCTCCTCGGGTCCGAGCTTCTTGCAGGTTACCCATCATCTTTCCGAACACCGGTCCGCTCGGGACGAGCGCGACGACCGGCATGTTTTCGTCGATCAACGCGATGGGCCCATGCTTCATTTCACCGGCCGGATAGCCCTCGGCGTGGATATACGAAATCTCCTTGAGTTTGAGGGCGCCCTCGAGCGCGATGGGATAGTTGATACCGCGTCCGAGATATAAGAAATTGTTGCGGCGGTAGAACTGTTTCGCAATCGCCGCGACCTTCGCGTCACACCGGAGGGTGTGCTGGAGCAGGCCAGGCAACTGCGTGAGTCCCTCGATCTGCTGCTGGGCCTCCTCGAGCGGCAGCGTGCCCCGCGCTTGCGCGAGATGTAGAGCCAGGAGGTTGAGCGCGACGAGCTGCGACGTGAAGGCCTTGGTCGAGGCCACGCCGATTTCAGGGCCTGCGTGCGTGTAGAGGGTGCCATCGGCTTCACGTGTGGCCATGCTCCCGACGACGTTGCAGATGGCGATGCTCGTGACGCCCTTGCCCTGGGCCTCTCGGAGTGCGGCCAGTGTGTCGGCCGTTTCACCCGACTGTGTGATCACGACGGCGAGCGTCCGTGAGTCCGCGAGCGGGTTCCGGTAACGGTATTCTGAACCGTAGTCCACTTCGACGCGGACCTTGGCGAGCTGCTCGATCAGGAACTTACCGACAAGCCCTGCGTGCCATGACGTACCGCAGGCGAGGATGACGACCTGTTCGATGCTGCGCAGCTGGTCGTCTGAGATGTCGATCTCCCCGAGGTGCACGGTGCCGCGCTCCTCTGAGACGCGGCCAAGCACCGTTTCCTGGATGGCCCTAGGCTGCTCGAAGATCTCCTTGAGCATGAAGTGCTTGTATCCGGCCTTCTCGGCCATCACCGGGTCCCATTGGATCCGCTCGGTGGCCTTCGACACCGGTCGCCCTTCGAAGTCTGTGAATTCCACAGCCGACCGTGTGATCACGGCCATCTCCTCATCACCGAGGAAGACGACGTTGCGTGTGTGACCCAGCACCGCGGGGATATCGGATGCGACGAGGAACTCTTGATCGCCCATCCCCACGACGATCGGCGGCCCGTTCCGCACGGCCACGATCTTGTCGGGGTCGCTCGCGGCAACGAGCACGAGTCCGAAAAGCCCGCGGAGCTGGGAGAGCGCGCGGCGCGCGGCGTTCTCGAGCCCGTCGAGGCGCACCTCCCGCTCGACCAGATGAGCGATGACCTCCGTGTCGGTCTCGGTTTCGAACCGATGCCCCTCCTGTTCGAGCTGGTGCTTGAGGTCGAGGTAGTTCTCGATGATGCCGTTGTGGACAACGACGATCTGACCGGTGCAGTCGCGGTGCGGGTGCGCGTTCTCTTCGGTTGGGCGTCCGTGTGTCGCCCAGCGGGTATGCCCGACACCATAGCTCCCAGTGACCGGTTGGGTGCGAACGACTTCTTCGAGCCGGGCCAGCTTCCCCGCGCTTCGGCGGATCTCTACCTGGCCTTCCCCGATGAGCGCAATCCCGGCCGAGTCATAGCCGCGATACTCAAGTCGTCTGAGCCCATCCAACAGGACGGGGACGACCTCTTTGGAGCCGATGTAACCGATGATGCCGCACATGATCAGGACACTAGTGTCCTGCGGATGATGTCCCGCACGCAATTGATCCGGTCGCGCCTACTCGGATCTGCGTCTCTTTTCAACCCACCCCGGTTTGTTCACCTGCCGACCACGAGCGACCGCCATGGCGCCCGAAGGCACGTCCTCGGTGATGCATGACCCGGCCGCAACGTACGCGTCCTTGGCCACCGTGATGGGCGCGACGAGCTGCGTGCCGCTACCGACGAACACGCCGTCTCCCAGCGTCGTCTGGTGCTTGTGGGTCCCGTCGTAGTTGCACGTGATCGTACCAGCGCCGATGTTGACGTCCTTCCCAACTGTCGAATCGCCGATGTAGCTCAGGTGATTGGCCTTTGAGCCTGAACCGAGGGTGGTCTTCTTCAGCTCGACAAAGTTCCCGACCCTGGCGCGAGACTCGAGAACCGACCCTGGGCGGAGATGCGCAAACGGACCGACTTGGGCCCCAGAGGCCAGATGCGAATCGGCGATGACGCAGTGGTTCCGGACCGTCACGTCGTCCCCAAGGGACGAATTGACCACCCGCACACCCGAGTGCACCTCGCAGCGCTCGCCGACCGTTGTGTGGCCTTCGAGCGTGACCCCCGGATGGATGACGGTGTCTGCCCCCACGCTGACGTCATCGTCGATATAGGTGGTGGCCGGGTCCTCAATCGACACGCCGGCGGCCATCAGCTCCTCGTTCTTGCTCTGTCTCACGATCGTGCTCATTTCCGCCAGCTCGGTCTGGCTGTTGATGCCTCGGATCTCGTCGGGGTCGGTGGCAGTGAACGTCCAGACCTGTAACCCTTGGCGGCGATATATGGGAACAATCGCCGGTAGATAGCGTTCGCGTTTTGGTCCCGCTTCGGGGATCTGGGTGAGCGCGTCGAAGAGCGGCTCGATCGCAAAGACGTAGATTCCCCCGTTGACCTCGCCAATCTTTCGCTGCTCAGCCGTGGCGTCCGTCTCCTCGACGATTCCGACGATCTCGCCCTCTGAGCGAAGGACACGGCCATATCCGTAGGGCCGCTTCAAGGTGGTCGTCAACACGGTCGCCACGTTGCCGCCGCGTTCGTGGGTGTCGAGGAGTGCCGTCAACGTCGCCGCGCGGAGACGCGGGACGTCTCCTGACAGGACCACCAGATTTCCCTTTGCACCATCGAGAACCGGTCGGCCCTGCAGGAGCGCATGGGCGGTTCCCAGCTGCGGTTCTTGCTCCACGAATCGCAGGTGAGGATGGTGAGCCAGCGCCGCTCGAATCAAGTCTGACTCATGACCGACCACCAGTGTGGTGGTCGCCGGTGACAGCGCGTCTGCCGACCGCAGGACGTGCTCGATAAGCGTCCGTCCGGCCAAACGGTGGAGGACCTTGGGCCGCCGCGCGCGCATCCGCGTGCCTTTGCCGGCCGCGAGGACGATCACGTGACGGGTGTTCACGACACTAGTCGTTGCCGGGCCTGGACGAGAGCGCCTGCCGGACCGCGGCGCTCTCTTGGAGCGTCTCGAAGCTCGGTTCGTTGCGCGCGAGGAAGCGGTTGTCCGGGTTCAGTTCGATCGCTCGCTGGAGGTGGGTGACCGCTGCCTTCGTCTCCCCGGCCGCAGCTCGCGCCACCGCCAGCATGTAGTGGATGTGGTCGCTATCTGGCTCGTTGGCAACGGCCGCCTCGAGATGCTCGAGGGCCTCTTCTGGGGCGCCGGCGTTGAGCGCCAGCGTTGCCGCGTAGACCCGCTCTTCCGGCGTCTGTGGCGACGGATCCGGCGTCGTCTCTCGTGTACACACCTCAAGGTAGCGGCGACAGCGCTCGTGGAGCTCCCGCTCGTCCGGGAATTCGTTAATCACCCGCCTAAACAACACGGCGGCGGTCGATAACCTTCGCTTCTGCAGCGTCCCGAGGGCTCGCTCGTAGAGGGCGACAGCCTTCAGGCTCTTCTTCCGTCTCTCTTTAGCGGCCTTTTCGGAGACCGCCTTGGCCCTTGCGCTTCCTGGAACGGCCCCTCGCGCCGGTCGTTTGCCTTTGGCGCTACGACTGGCCTTGGTCGTTTTCACCGGCCTCTTCGCCGGTTGAGCGGGCTTCTTCGCCGACTTCTTTGTCGACTTTTTCGCAGACTGGGCGGGCTTCTTCGCTGTGGATTTCTTCGCCATAAAGTTGAAAACTGGCACATTAGCAGAATGCGCAATAGGTATCAAGGTGAGGTCAAGAGACCTATTCTTTCTTTGCTTGCTCGAGCCTCCGGTAGGTCTCTCTGGTGCTGAGGCCGTAGCGTCCCGCAAGTTCCCTGATCGCCGCGCGTCTTGGACCATATTTTTGGGTCAATACAGAAAATTCTGTTCTTAGAGTCTCGAGTGATGGAGCTGTGCCGCTATGCTCGAAACCTTCCGGTACTGGTGATAGGACGATTGTAAGCTCCCCCCGTGGGAGTATTCGTTCCATTACTTCCGAGATAGGTCCCTTGACCAATTCTTCGTGAATCTTAGTCATTTCACGGCAAACCGCGATCTGCCTGTCACCGAGAACCTCGAGCATGTCGGCAAGCGACCGCTTGATCCTGTGCGGGGCTTCGAATATGACCACCGGACGCGGCTCAAGAGATAGGTCCTTTAGCCAAGATTTTCTGTTGTTAGACCTATTAGGTGGAAACCCGACGAATGCGAACTCAGAGGTGGCTAGACCAGATGTCACCAATGCTGCCAGGACTGCGCTGGGTCCAGGGATCGCTTGCACGAGAAACCCGGCTTGAATGGCCTCGTCAACCAATTTGGCTCCGGGGTCCGAGAGCAGAGGTGTTCCTGCATCGGCCACAACGGCGACTGACTCCCCCGCGGCCAGTCTGCTGAGCACGGTCTCGGACTCGACACGCTCGTTGTGCTGGTGAAAGCTCCGAGTAGGAGTCTTGATGTCGTAATGCCGCAGGAGCTTGGCGGTTCGGCGTGTGTCCTCCGCCTCGATAACCGAAACATCTCTCAGGGTACTCAGAGCGCGGACCGTGATGTCGTCGAGATTGCCGATGGGTGTGGCCACCAGATAGAGTGTCCCGCTGGTTGCGGCCTTCGACGGGGGCGTTTGGCGGGGTCTAGCCACGACCTGGATGAAGAATAGAGGCGGCGGTATTGTACCATTCATACTGGCATTCCCCAGCCGCCGATGGTTGACCATGAGGCGTTCCACACATTCAGCAGAACCGCTGTCACACTTTGTTGACGAGTATCTGGCCTACCTCCAGGAGAGTCATCCCACGGAAGCGGCGTTCGACGGCGTCCATGTTCACGATGATTTGATTGAGGATTACTCGCGCGAGGCTGTGGATGCCCGTGGCCGCGAGCTTGGCGGGTGGGCCCGTCGTTTGGAGGGGATCAGCCCGAGCACCTTGAAATCGGAGGAGCGGCTTGAGCGGCGCGTGCTGTCAGACAGCATTCGCGCGAGGCTGTTTTCGCTCGAGGAGCTCCGACCCTGGCAGCGGAGCCCGCTCCACTACGCCAAGACCCTGGCGAGTAGCCTCGCCGGTCAGGTCTTGTTCGACTACGCTCCGGTGACCGAGCGGGCTCGTCGCGTCGTGTCGAAGCTCCGCCAGACGCCCAGATTTCTGGAGGCCGCTCGCAAGAACGTGACTGATCCGCCGGGCCTCTTCGTCAAGGTGGGAGTCGAGTCGCTCGATGGTCTGCTGGTGTTCGTGGAACGGGACCTGCCGAAGGCATTTCGAGCGCTGGACGACATGCACCTGCTGGGCGACCTCGCCGATGCCTCGACCGTGGCGGTGAATGCACTCCGCGATTACACGGCTCATCTGAGGGATTCGGTCGCACCCCGGAGCCGAGCGTCGTTCCGGCTGGGGCGCGACCGCTTCGTCCAGATGCTCAAGTTGCAGGATGGCGTCGACGTGCCTCCCGAGCGGCTGCTCGAGATCGCTGAGCGAGAACTGAAGTTGACGCAGGCCGAGTTCGCGAAGGTGTCGAGCGGTCTCGGGGGTGACGGACCCACCGTCTGGAGCCAGGTCAAGGAGCGTCACCCACAAGCGGACGAACTCCTCAGCGTCGTCGACGGCCAATTACAGGATTTGGTCACGTTCATCAAGAGGAATCGGCTCGTGACGATTCCCGAACACGAGCCACTCAGGGTCGCACCGACGCCCGAGTTCTATCGGTGGACCTTCTCCAGCATGTGGTCGCCTGGCGCCTTCGAGTCGAAAGCACTGCCTGCGTACTACTACATCACGACCGTCGATCCATCGTGGCCCACGGACCGGCAGGAGGAGCATCTTCGCGATTTCAATTTCGCGACGCTGCCGTCCATCTCCACACACGAGGCGTTTCCAGGCCACTTTCTGCACTTCGAGCACATTCGGGCGATCGCCAAGCCTCTCCGCAAGACGGCGCTGCTGATGCCCGTGTCGTTTGTCGAAGGCTGGGCTCACTACAGCGAGCAGCTGATGTTCGACAGTGGGTTCGAAAGGGGCAACACCGAAGCCAAGCTCGGCCAGCTGGCCGAATCGCTGGTTCGCCTGGCGCAGACGATCGTCGGCATCCGGTTGCACATCGAGGACCTTTCCGTCGAGCAAGGCGTCCGCTTCTTTCGCGAAGAGGCATACCTCGAGGAAAGCACGGCCCGGCGCGAGGCTGAACGAGGAACCTTCGACCCACAATACGTCCTCTATGCGCTCGGTAAGAGGATGTTGCTCCAGCTGCGCGCGGATTGTAAGTCCAAGCAGGGCGAGAAGTTCTCGCTGCAGGGTTTTCACGACCAGTTGCTCTGGCAGGGGAATCTGCCCTTCTGGGCTCACCGCGAGCTCATGCTTGGCGAATCAGGAACCTTGCTCGAGTAGTACAGCGTGGACTGAGAGGATATGCCGCTCTACGAATACCAGTGCGATAACTGCGGTCATCGCTTCGAGCGAATCCAGAAGTTTTCCGATGAGCTCGTATCGGTCTGCCCGGAGTGCGAGGGCGCAGTTCGAAAACTGGTGTCCTCGCCGGCGATCCAGTTCAAGGGCACCGGCTGGTACGTCACCGACTACGCTCGCAAGCCGAGAGGCGAGGAAGACGGGTCGTCTTCGAAATCTGACTCGAGCGAGAAGAGTGAGACCAAGTCATCTGACTCGTCCAGTAAGAAGAAAGAGAGCTCGGACTCGTCGAGCACGTCCTCGAAGGAATCCTCGGGCAAATCCTCGTCTAAGTCCTAGTCGTCACCCAGCGAGTAGGCGGCCGACACGTCCACTACACGGTCTTCAGATAGTCTCGCAACGCCGGTGCGATGCTGGGCCGTTTCAGCGCAAAGTAGACTGAGGCCTGAATGAATCCGAGCATGTTGCCGACATCGTGACGCACAGCACCACGGATCTCGCAGGCGTAGACTGGCCGCGTCTCGAGCAATCTGCGCAGCGCGTCGGTGAGCTGGATCTCGCCACCGTGGGAGGCGCCGGTTTCCTCGAGTATGGGGAAGAGGTCGGGGGTCAGGATGTAACGACCGACGATGGCCAGGTCTGAGGGTGTGCTGTCTGGGCTTGGCTTCTCGACCATGTCTGTGATCTGATACACGCCGTCCCGAACGGGCGTCGCGTCGATGATGCCATATCGATCGACCGCACTCTGGGGTACGCGCTCGACGAGAATCACCGGGCCGTTCATCTCTGTGAACACCTCGACCATCTGTTTCAGCGCCGGCGGGTCGGCATCGATCACATCGTCGGGGAGTGCCACGGCGAAGGGCGCATCCCCGCATCGGTCACGGGCCATCAGGACGGCGTGCCCCAGACCGAGCGGCTCGGTCTGGTGAACGGTCGTGACGTCTGCCCCAGCCGCGACGGAGCGAATCTTCTCCAGGGCTTCGGTTTTTCCCCGCTCGGTCAGGAATACTTCGAGCTCCGGGCTCGTCTCAAAATGGGCGCTGGTCATCGTGTTGCCGGGGCTGGTGACGAGCACGACCTGTGTGATGCCGGCCGCAACCGCTTCCTCGACGCCGTACTGAATGACGGGCCGGTCGAGGAGCGGCAGCAATTCCTTGGGGAACGCCTTTGTCGCGGGGAGGATTCGGGTCCCGAGACCGGCGGCGGGGAAGACGACGGTGGAGACGGGCGGCGCCATATTGGGTTGATCGTATCAGCCCGCGTCGCGTGGCTTGTAGAATGATGCTCGGAAAGGACATGCGACGCGATGCTTGATCCCATACTGCTGAGGGAGCGGCCAGAAGACGTCCGAGCTGGTCTCGCGCACCGCGGCGTTGACCTTGGGGACCGGTTGGACGCACTCGTCCGGCTCGACACCTCGCGCCGTGAAATCCTGCCGGTTCTCGAGAACGCTCGGCGACAGCGCAAGGAGCTCGGCGGAAAGATCGCCCAGGCGAAGAGGGAAGGGCTCCCCGCGGAGGGGCTTCTCGAAGAAGGTCAGCGATACGGCGACCAGATCAAGGAGCAGGAAGAAAAATTGGACACGGTCGAGGCTGAGCGCGACGCGCTGTCCTTGATGCTGCCCAACCTGGCGCACGAGAGCGTGCCGGTCGGCGTGAGCGAAACCGACAATGAGGAGATGCGGCGGGTCGGCAATCCCCCGACGTTCGACTTCGAGGTCAAGGCGCATTGGGACCTCGGACCCCAGCTCGGGATTCTGGACTTCGAGCGCTCCACCCGGATAGCCGGCGCGCGATTCTCGGTGCTCTTGGGGGCCGGTGCCAGGCTTGGACGGGCGCTCATCAACTTCATGCTCGACCTCCACGGCGGAGAATATGGCTACACCGAAGTGGAGCCGCCGTTTCTGGCCAACTCGAACGCACTGATCGGCACAGGGAATCTTCCCAAGTTCGAGCAGGATCTCTTCAAGGTTGAGGGCGACTGGGATCTGTATCTGATCCCGACGGCCGAAGTGCCGCTCTGCAACCTGCATCGCGACGAGATCCTGGATGGCACCACGCTTCCGATCCGTTACGTTGCGTACACGCCGTGCTTTCGCAGCGAGGCCGGCTCATACGGCAAGGACGTGCGTGGGTTGTTCCGTCAGCATCAGTTCGACAAGGTCGAGCTCGTGGCCTACGCGAGACCAGATCAGTCCTACGAGATCCACGAGCAGCTCACAGGTCACGCCGAGGAGGTGCTCAAGCGGCTCGGTCTCGCGTATCGCACCATGATGCTCTGTACTGGCGACATGGGTTTTGCCGCCGCCAAGACGTATGACATCGAGGTGTGGTTGCCTGGTCAGAACGCCTATCGTGAGATCTCGTCATGCAGCAATACCGAGGGTTTCCAGGCCCGCCGTGCGAACATCAAGTTTCGACCCGATGGAAAAGGGAAGCCGGAACATGTGCACACACTCAACGGCTCCGGCGTGGCGGTGGGTCGCACCATCATCGCAATCCTCGAGAACTATCAGCGGCGTGACGGGTCGGTCGTGATCCCCGAGGTGCTCCGTCCCTACATGAGAGGCCAGGAGGTCATCGAGCCGCCAGCATAGAATGATCACGCTGAGGCTCTCCGCTTAGGGCTTCAGTGTCCGAGGCTGCGTCCAGTTCCGGGAGGGATGGCCGAGCGGTTGAAGGCGGCGGTCTTGAAAACCGCTGAACGTGAAAGCGTTCCCTGGGTTCGAATCCCAGTCCCTCCGCCACTTTCCTTTCCACCAACATCCAGCACCATCTAAATTATACATAAAATGCCTGTATTACTGGTAGTTTTAGCTATCAGCAGTCCAGGTGTGTCTATGGTGTTCCGTTGACAGCCACGTAATGTGGGGGTACGTTTGGGGGTACAAGATGGGTGACTACCGCTTTTTGTGGCGCGGTACCCCCTGATGTATTCCCAGATGGCACTCACTGATACCGCCGTTCGGAACGCCAAGCCCAAGGAGAAGCCGTACAAGCTCGGCGACTCCGGGGGGCTGTACGTGATCGTGCGCCCAAATGGGAGCAAGTTGTGGCGGTATAAATACCGGCTGGGTGGCAAAGCAAACTCGCGTGGCCTGGGCAAATACCCCGATGTCGGCTTGGGGGAGGCCCGTCGGCGGCGCGACGAGTGCCGTCAAGATGTTGCCAATGGCGTGAACCCAATGGGTCGGTGGAAGGCCACGTCTGTGGTCTCGATGGACGACACAGACACAGGCGACAGCTTCGAGACGGTTGCGCGTGAGTGGTACGAGTCAAAGGCCCGGACCTGGGTGCCGGGTCATGCCAGCACGGTGCTGATGCGGTTGGAAAAATATGCCCTCCCGGCACTGGGTCAGCGGTCGATAGCCGACATCGGACCTCAAGATATCCACGCTCTGCTCAAGCCTCTTGAGAAAGCAGAGAAGTACGAGACCGCGAGTCGTGTTTTGAACGTGT
>Ga0310123_10003174_pt1 | contig 12808 bp, 6 predicted proteins | sample CB6_AW_1057_MG_FD_203505 | JGI IMG/M metagenome (GOLD analysis project Ga0310123, IMG submission 203505) | Marine microbial communities from Western Arctic Ocean, Canada - CB6_AW_1057 | ecosystem: Environmental > Aquatic > Marine > Oceanic | place: Canada: Western Arctic Ocean | collected... | reverse complement strand
CCCGTATCGTCGGCGAACTCAACGGCCAGCACGTCAAGCTCGCCAAGCTCGAAGGCGAGTTCGTCTGGCACCATCACGAGCGAGAGGACGAGCTCTTCCTGGTCCTGCACGGCCACTTATCGATACATCTTCGTGACCGGATCGTCGAACTCGACGAAGGCGAGTTCTTCATCGTTCCTCGGGGCGTAGAACACAAGCCTGTCACCGAAGCCGAGACCCACGTGCTACTGCTCGAGCCAACCTCAACCCTGAACACCGGCAACGTTCGGAATGACCGAACAGTCGATGCGCCGAAGCGGCTGTAGCAAGGCTGGGAGTCGTCGGCCGCTTACTGCTGGAGCGCAAGGTTCCCCGGGACAAAACGCTTCACGCGTCGGATCGGCTCCAGCCCCGGCGTTCAACCCGCCGGGTCCGACAAGGTGGCTTGGCCTGGCCCCCTGAAACAAGTCCAGGTGTTGCGTTACAGTTTGAGAACAGGAGGGCGGGTCAGGCGATGCCACGTCGGATTGATCCGGAAACTCTCCGTTCTCCAGTTGGAACGCGGGTCAACTGGACGTCGACATTCGTCACGGGTTCCTGCCGACCAGCGGATCCAGAAACCTGTAGAACTCCTTTGTGGCGGGATCTCCAGGCTTTCCGAGATCGTTGTTCAAGCGGCTGTGGTTGGTATCGCGTTTGCCATACGCCCGGGTCGGAACGTCCGCCGCCTTCAGCACGCTCGCAAGACGCTGCGCCTGAGCTCGCGTATCCGGGTTGCCGGAGAAATACAGGATGAGGAACGGCGGAATTCTCTTACCCTTTGTGACGTGTGTCACGGCTGAAAAATCGACGTGCTTCTCGGGGTCGTTTCCGAATTTCTGTCGGTGGCCAAAGGTGAACATCTTGCCGCCGTAGACCGCCTGTCGGTGCTCGGCGGTCATGATGATCTTGGGAATGTCGTACGTGTCACCGTCGACCGGGATGCATCCCTTGAGGACTTCGAAAGACACGCCTTCCTTCTTCAGGTACTTATCGTCGGTGCAGATCAACGCCGCCAACTGAGCACCGGCAGAATGTCCACCAACAATGATCTGTCCGGGGTCCCCTCCATATCTCGCAATATTGCGGTGCACCCAGCCGAGCGATCTGGCGACGTCGCCAACCAGTTCGTCCATTGTCACTTCCGGCAGTAGACGGTAGTTCGTCGACACAAAGATCAATCCTCGCTCAGTCAACACCTTCGGTTTGAGTGAAACATCGCCCTTGTCCCCCGTCTGCCATCCACCACCGTGAATCCAGAACACAACGGGCAGGCTGTTTCGAGCCTGTTTCTCCGGTGCATAGATGTCGAGGACGTGCCGCGGGTGACCGTTCTTCAGGTAGGGAACGTCAGTTGTCACCTTCTGGGCAATGGCGATATCGCAAAGAAACAGAAGCGTGAAAACGAGAGCGGCAACTGGATTTCGATTCATTGTGTGGATTCTCTCTGAACGAAGTGATGGCCAACCAAGTTCCGGACTCTGTGACATGCCGCCCCAGTCTCCCCACCCCGGCCCCGGCGTTCAACCCGCCAGATCCGAACCGCCCCACCATCTTCGAACTTGATCACCCGGCCGATTGACGACTGAGCACACCTCCGCATCGCCTCCTCGGCTACAATCAAACTCCCTGGTGAACTGCCGAAGCCCGTCAGGCGACTGATGCATTTCAGTCTTTCCGTGGTTTCCCAGAAACGGCCAACTCTCTACGGGTTTTCTTCTGAAGGATGTGACCCTCGTGAACCTGCCACTCCGTTTCCGCCGAATCCTCTACTCCATCGCACTCGTCGGCTGGCTGACATCAATGGCTCCCGCCGCCCAGCCGCGAGAGATCGGTGGTGCGAAGCAACTGTTCATCGACGAAGATTTGATCCAGTCAGCCAGCGATGTTGAGTTCACTCTGAATCCAGCACGCCGAGCCGAGCGGGTCTTGCACGCCACCGATCCCTGGGCGTCTGCTGGTTTGGGATTTGTGAATGTCATTCAAGACGGCGACAACTTTCGCATGTGGTACGAAGTGTGGACCTACGTGGAGAAGATCCCGGGTCACTGGATGAGCCGCCTCTGCTATGCCGTGTCCAAGGACGGTATTCACTGGACCAAACCCCGGCTGGGACAATTCGTCCATCAAGGATCCAGGAACAACAACATTATCTCCCTGGGTCATCGCGGATATGCACACGGACATCATGTGTTCATTGACCCCAACGCAAAGAGCCCGGCCACAAAATACAAGATGATCTTTGGCGATTTTTATCGCGTTCCTTCAAGGGGACCTTACCCGTCGATCAGCGGAGCCGTTTCGTCGGACGGGATTCACTGGGTGCCCGTGGACACCCCCGACGGCATCATCATGCCCGGCGACACCGACACCCAGAACGCAGCCTTCTATGATCCGACCATCAAGAAATATGTGGTCTACGTGAGAAGCAATTGCTGGCAGAGAGATAAAACCGGCAAGCGAATCGGTAAACCCTCACGCCGAGTGGCCCGGGCCGAATCTGACGACTTTCGCCATTTCCCGCAGGTGTCGCGGAAGCAAGCGGATGATTGGCGGCCACCGCCGAAACTCAACGAGATCCTGTCCGAAGATGAACACGACCCGGGTGGCAGATGGGGAAGCGGGATCTACACCTCGGCGGCGACGATGTACCCATACGCACCGGGGGTGTACCTGTTTTTCCCGACTTTGATGCGCTACGACACCGGCGAGTGCACGATTCAACTCGGCACCAGCCGCGATGGAATTCACGTACACAGGCGGTTCCACCGCCCATATGTTCCACCCAATCCAAACGCGAAACGCGTTGGACAACAGCTTGCCTATACCGCCTACATGGGTCCGGGAATGGTGCGGGTCAAGGACGAGATCTGGATGTACGGCTGTGAGACTGATGTTCCACACGATTCGGCCTGGTACGGCAAGCGGACACCGAGCGGCATCCATCGTTACGTACAACGGCTGGACGGTTTTATCTCCCTCGACGCCCGCGGACAACTCGGCGTTGTCACAACCAAATCGTTTCTCCTGCAAGGCAAACACGTCGAAGTCAATGCGGACGCCGACCTAGCCCAGTCCGCATCGACTGGCAGCCAGTTGATCGTGGAGGTTCTCAGTGACCGCGGCAATGTTCTTGCCAAGTCCCATCCGCTCCAATCCGACGGTGTCACGCTCCGTCCTCGCTGGCAGAAAAGAACGGATCTTGGCGGATTAATCGGTCGACCAATTCAACTGCGATTCACAATGAGATTTGTGAAGTTGTACGCGTTCCAGATCATGAACACAGTTCGCAGCAAGGTGACTTCACCTGCCCGACAGTAGCGCGGCTCCGGAGTTCAACCCGCCAGGTCCGAGTCACGCCCCCCGGTCTCGCCACCCCAGCCCCGGCGTTCAACCTGCTGGATCCGAACCATCTCACCCCCGCGGTGAGATGTTGGAGATCAAGGACGGCGACGGAACTCGTGCAGATAGTGCCGTTCCGCAATCATTGGCAAAAAGGGCTGCAGATAGGACCAGGTGAACATCGCCACGCCATGCACCTCGACTCGTTTGGCAACCCTCAAGTAGTCCGCCACTTCTTGTGACCTGGTGATACGACCGTGGCTCGTTCGGATACCCAGGCAGAACGTGATCTCAACAGGGGAATCGAGTGCTTTGCTGATTTCAACAGCACCCTGAAGACGCTTCTCGAACACCTTGAGGTATCGGTCTCCGTAATTCTTTCGGTAGCAGTATCCCGATATGTTCACCATATCGATGTAGCCTCTGCTCGCCCATGTTCTCCAGTCCTGGGCTACGCGATGTCCTTTCACAACGTGAGGACCCCACGAATATATTGCGATAGGGATCCCGGGTTTAATTTTCCGAACCTCCCGGTTGATACGGCCCATCAACCGCGTGAGTTCCGCCTCCTTGAATTCCTGGATCTGAGCCGGAGTCAGCCTGGAGTATTTCACCCCGAATCGTTCTTCCAGAAGTGCCACCGAATGCGGGTCGAGTCGCATCGGCCGATTGTTGAACCTCATATAGTCCAGCAATAGCCCGTCCGGCCGATACCTGGTTACGATTTCCTTCATCACGGAAACGACCCAGGTTCTTGCGTCGGGATGCCCGGGACTGATGTGGCCTATCGGACGACCGTCCGTGCTACAAAGTGCCCATTCGGGGTGCTTTGCAAGAATGCCGGCTGGTTTGTCATGGCCGCAGGCAAGTACGCAGGGGACCGGGTAAACCCGCAAACCGCGGATCGCTGCTTCCCTGACGATCAGCCGGAGTGGGTCCCAATCCGGATACACACGGGTCGGAAGAATGTCACTGGGATAAAGGGCTGATCCGGATGTGGTCGTGGCATATGGCATGACCACATCGATCCCACTCGCCTTGATGCGATCCAGGTGATTCTTCAGGGCCTGCTCCCGAACAAGAATCGTATCGTCAGCGTCACACAGGTGGTTGATATTCACGTAGGTGCCCACGAAGGGCTTTCCTTTGCCATCAACCAATGGCGTACAAGCCAGAAAAAGACACACGCTGACAAGGCCGTGGCAAGTGATCACCGTGGAGAACCGCAAGGTCGCCATTGTCCACTTCCGTTTTCTTCGTGAGCCAGGAATTCGTGACAAGGTGAAAGCAGGCGGTCGTCGAGATCTCACACGGATTTCTGGATCCGGTTGATGTCGCCGATCTCGCGGATCAAACGTTCCAAGATCATTGACCGCCATCCCATTCAACGACCTGGATGCGAATCAACTGCCGGGCGAGGGACCATCCTACCGTCACGGTTCCGACGACGGGAGCCTCCACAGATCCAGTCCCAGCGTTCAACCCGCTGAAATCGCACCCGTCTCAACAGCGTCGCTCAGTCGGCCATTGAATGAGGGTTACGTATCGATCTTTCAGTTCGGATTCATCTCCAGGAGATGGTAACGACGACGTCGACCTTGGCGCCCAGCCGGTTGATCAACTTCACCTTGTCTCCCGCAACCAGGCACAGGCTCCCTCCCGTGGAAGTGGCGCTCGTCTTCTGGGTCCCGGCGACCCGAATGGTCTTTCCCATGCCGCCCACCATGAACTGTGCGGACTCGTTGACCGCCGCACCGTCGGACGCCGAGACGGTGACGGTGGCCACCCGGGTTTTCGAACCAGAGCCAACGGGCAAGGACACCGCAGCGCCATCGGCCAACTCGCCACTGTGGGACCAGGTCCTGGTTCCATAAATGACCAGTCCTTCACCCTGCTCGTTATTGGGCCGGTCGTACACTTCAATCAAGCGGTTGTTGTACCGGGATGGATTGGAATTGGTCCCGAACGGCTTAACCAGCTTTCCGGTCTTGACCAGGCCACCGTTCCAGAAGGCATTGATGAGTGCGATGTTTGAGGAACTCTCATCGATATCCAGTGCCGTGGGAACATATCCCTCCGGTGCTCCTCCTCGAACCGGGGTGTAGAAGATGTTCTGTAGCGTGACGTTGGTGCACCGTCTCAGGTGAATGCCACCGACGCCGCCCCCGCACCCGTAGATGTTCTCCAGGACGAGGTTCATCAGGTTGTAGTTGTGTGCAATGTGGATGATCGCGCCGCCATGTGCCGTACCATTTTCCATTCGCACGTTCTTGATCGAGAGGTTCATGCTGACTCCCTTGGTCTCGGTGTCTTCCCAGTACAGGCCGTACTTGCCTCCGACCCAGGCATTGGTTCCGTCAAAGACCACGTTGTGCAAGGCCACGCCGGAGGCGATCTTCACCGACGGGCCGTTGGGATCCATCGGAAGCAGGTAGGTGTTTCGAAACGTGGAATGGTCAATTGAGATCCATTCGAGACCCGGGTTCTTGTCGATGAGAATCGGCAGGTCAGCGAGAATGGTCACGTTTTCGACAAAGACCAACTGCCGTCCCTGCACCTGGAGTCCAATGCTGTGACTGCCACCCCAGTTGTGAATGGCAACATTCCGCACTTCGATGATGTCCGCGTCGACGATTCGGATGCCGATCTTCTGGACCCGCTTCTTGTCCTCGTAGGCTCCCGCGGCGAGCAGGCCGATGTCCCTGATGGCACATTGTACAATCACGCTCTTATCTGGATGAGAGAATTCGAACAGCGCCAGGGGGGTGGACGGGTTGAATGTGATTTGGGTGGCGTACATCCCGTCCCCGACAAGCTTCACCCGGTGTCGATTGACGTGGATGGTCGTCTGGCAGTTGAACGTACCGGACAGCCTGACGTTGACACCCGGAAGAGACGGAGCGGAGCGGATCGCCTTGTTGATGGCTGGGCTGCTGTCCGAGGAAGCAGGAGAAGCACCCCACCACTGGGGATACACTTCGCTGACCGCGCCTGCCCCGAACTGTGCCCGCCCCGGACCTGAGAAGACCTGGTGCAGGCCGGCTGAGAATGGCCCGTCGAACCTGACGATGGCCTTGTCGAGAACCTTCAGCACCGTTCCGTTGGGAATCACCACGCTGATGGTCGGTGGAAAGGTGATCTCGGAGAGGTTGAACGTCCCGCCCGAAAAATAGAGGGTCCTGGTGCCGCTGCCCTTGCAGGCGGCGATGGCCGCGTTGACGGCTTTCGTATCATCCTTCCCGTCGTTGGGGACCGCTCCGAAATCACCGACGTCCGTGACGATGGTTGATCCCTGCCGAGGCTCTGCCGCTGGATTGTGAGCGGCTCCCAAACCGACACAGATTCCCAAGCCCAGTAACCAGATGACAGTGGTCGTTCGCGCCATGGCAAAACCTCGTGACGTGTTGTACAGAAAGAATACTCTTTCGGACTTGAGAGACAGTGTGCCTCAACGATGTTAGGACCGGGGCGTGTTTCCGCAATCCCGTGCGAATCTCAGGTGAAACGAACAACGTGTCCATGACAGACCAATCCCTTCGATCAACGGGGATTGCGGGCTCGAGAGCACGGATCGACGAAGCCGCCGCGTACCGCCGAGTCAACAAGACACCCGGAGAGGCGTTGATTATGATCGAGACTGACCATTGCCTGGTGGAACGCGAGGACTCAACTCATGCACCGCGTCCGTTTTTCGCTGTCCCTGTTACTCGTCCTGCTTGTCCTGCAGCCTGCCGAAGCACAGAAGGGCCGGGCTCGGAGCCGGAACGTGGGGATTGGCACGTTGGCCGGCAACCCGCGCGTTCACCAGGAATTGAAGTTGGGTGACGAGCAGAAGGCGACTCTGAGAAAAGTGGCTACCGAAACGCGAACGGTGGTCAAGGCGGCACAGGGCCTGGAAGAACAGGAACGGGCGAGGAAGAACCGCGAGGCAACCCAAAAACTTCGGGCCGCGATTTCCGCCACGTGCAGTGACAAGCAACAGAAGCGACTGTTGCAGATCGAGATCCAGTACACCTCCGGTTCCTGGATGCTGATGCGTTCGGAGCTTTCCGGCATTCTCAAGTTGACCAAGCAGCAGCGGCGGCAGATTCGTGAAGTCTCGAAGACATTGCAGGGAAAAGTCCGCAAGCTCCGCGAATCACGCAACGACGACAATCTCCGGGACGTGCGGCTCAAGATCAACGCCCAGTTGGCCCAGGCGCGAAAGGATGCCGTCAAGCTGTTGACCGAGGAACAGCGGACGAGTTGGAAAGCGGCCAGTGGCGTGGCCTTTGAGCTTTGGCCGGCGAAGAAAAAGAAGCAGACAAAGAAAAAGGCGAGTTAGGACTCGTTCTGTGGCAACAAGGCCGCCGCCTCACTTCCGCTTTCCTATCGGGGCGGCAGTTCTCAGTCGAATGCCCAGCGGCAGGTCAATTGCCGAAGACCGGTGACGCCGAGTTCGGTGTGGATCTGGTTGTCTTGCGATTGACGATGCTCGCGAGATTGGGGCGATTCCAGATCAACTTGGCAACGAAGACGCTGTTGTCACTGCCGTACTTGGCAACTCCGACCGGCTGCATCCACTCGACGGTCGTGATCCACGTCTCGGTCGGGCTGACATCGGTCATCCCGAAATTTCCCAGTCGAGTTCCACGTTCGGGAACCAAAATCCGTTCGGTCTTCCTTTTCACAGTGACTCGCCGGGGATCGACTTCGGCGATGACCAGCGGGGCCCGATGCCGGATGACGTGGTCGTTGTTCAGACCGCGTCGGGTGTAGACCAGGAACAGCCCGTCGGAATGAGTGACCCAGTGCTGCTGGGTGTTGTAGCTGCCCAGGTCGGCCCCGTTGTCGAAGGTCCATTTTCGGAGCGGCCCGAAGTGTAGTCCGTCCCGGCTGGTTGTGACGTACCCGTACTTGACGGTCCGCAAGGTCATGTAGAAACGGCCATCGAACCTGGTGATTGACGGTTCGGAGAATCCATCGCCATGCTTCTCGGCCGGCGGCAGTTCCAGTTCGTCGCCGTGCTCGACGAACCGCAGCGTCTTGCCGTCGAATCTGCAGCGGCAGACCGTGACGCGATGCTCCTTCTGATCACGGCGGCGGTAGTAGATCGGCAACAGGATGTCTCCGTTGGGCAAATCGTACCTCTGGGCACAGCCGGCCGATGCGTTCTTGAACTTCGGGTCATCCGGCAGTTTCAGCGTCTTCCAGGGATCCCATTTTCTGGCGATCGGGTCATAGGCCGAATACACCGTCTCGCTGGGGGCCCGGGCGAGGTGTCGCTGGTCTTTCGTGGTGTAATGGAACGTCTTGCCGGTTCCCAGCAGTGTTCCCGATGCCGCATGCCACAACGGCCAGAAGTCGCACGGAACCACGGCGGTCTCCTTTGTCGGCTGACGTCGCCTCAGGGACACATGTCCGGAAGGGCCGACCCAGTTCCGACCCATGTTGTCGGTCCGCAGGTCGTGGAGACCGAAAAACACGTCCGATCGAGTCAGCATCACTTTCTGCAGGGTGATCAGCACGATCGGCGTCTTGCCGGGATTGCCGGGCGTGCCGGGTGGAATGGCCCCCGGACGAGTGTGCACCCAGCAGGTCTTGCCGTCGAATCCCTTGACGACCGTTGAGAGTTCGATGCGGTAGTCGAGCTTCGGGTGTGGCGTCTTGTTTTCCGGGGAAGCAGATCGAGTCGTTCCGGCGATCATCACCAGGACAATCACGGGAACAGTTCGGAGCAGCGAGGTCCGTTGCAGGCGTGTCATGATCGTGATTCCTTCAGTGGCCGTTTTGCCAGTCCATGATGAACCGGATGGCCCGCGGTCTGCTGAAAAGGGATCGTCAGTTGGATGAGTCTTCTGGTCAACAGTGGGCCTTGAGGCGATATCGGTTGTCTCGGGGACGTCCCCACTTGAAGTCTAATTGATCGCTCGAGAACGTCGGCCAGCACCGCATCGGGGCACGTCAATTGTAACTGCTCGCTTCGGTCCTTCGTCAACGCGTACAGATCGCATCTGACGCGTTAGTCGGGGTATGGGTAACGGGGCGGCCAGGCACCATATCGCTTACTGCGGATCATGCTCTTTACCATGTGCGCCCGTTTAGTGACGTACCGTTTTCACCTGGAATCCCTGCAGAACTCGTCCTCACTGCGATTGGAAAATGGAACGACGTTCCCACGTCGTTCGGTGCGGCAATGCGTCATTCAAGCGTGACCCAAAGCGGCACAGCAGAAACAGGCAATCGCTGAGGAAGTTGGCACGTGACGGATGTCGTTGACACGTGGTCGATGGAGATGGTGCGGCACGCCCGATAGTTCTGATGCCACACGAGAGACATCCGGATGGCTCTTGTGCCAGGCAATCCGATGGTACGATGTGGCTGGCCAGACGAAGACGGCCACCTGAGATATCCTCGAAACGACTTCGACTTTCGGAGCAGATAGAGATGACGCGTTACGGAATGTCGTTTCCGGTGGTGGCCGCTTTGGCATGTGCGAGTCTGCTCGGTGCCGGGAGCGTCGCGCGGAGCGAGGACGTCGCCAAGACAAGAGGGGGCGTACTGTTCTACGCCGGATTTGACCAGAGTAAGGATGCCGACTACGCCGCCGGGAGTTCCAAGGCACGGTTTCACGAGGGCGGCGGAACGCTGAATGCCGACGGGCTTGGCTTTCGCGGCTCGGCGTTACGTACCGGGGACGGGGAGGGTTACGTCGAGTTTCCCGCGAAGGGCAACATCAGTGCCAAGGAAGGCACGATCGAGTTCTGGATTTATGCGCAGGATTGGGATCACGACGACGGCAACTTCCACCGGTTCATCGATGTCACTGGCGGGGGACGAATATTCTTCTACATCAGGCCACCGGGTGTAGGAGAGTTCGTGGTTCGATCCACGAGCAAAATAGCCAGCAGGGCATACGGGTGCAATCCACTCAAAGGCAAGTGGAGCTGGCACGCCCTGACGTGGAAGAAGGGCAAGCGGCTGGGGTTCTACATCGGTGGCATCAAGACGTCAGGGGAAAGCTGGACCCATGACTGTTCGGCAGAATCCGGGCCGGTGCCGGAACCTGAGAATCTGAACAGGATTCTCATCGGCGATTTCGGGGGAAATGCGGCCCGCCGAGCCCACACGCTCATCGACGAGGTCTACATCTACGACCGTGCGCTGACTCGCGAGGAGGTTGACTGGGCTGCGGCAAACTCTCTGACGCGTAAACGGGGCATGGATATTCCGTTGGACTTCATGAAGCCCACGGCCAAGGTCGTGCCGGATCCGGCCAAGAGCACGCTGGTGGTGGAGATTGACAGCGGCGACCGCAGCGGCAATTTTGCGGGCAGGGCCCGGCTGGAGCCTGCGAGAGGAACGTCTCCTGCGGCCATCACTCGAACGACAGACAGGTTCGGCCAGGCGGTCATCCCGTACACCGACTTGCCGCAAGGTGAGTACAAGGTGATCTCTGACATCACGACCCGGGACGGCAAGCCGCTCGCGACGGTGACGACCAGGTTTGTTGTCCCCGGTCCGCCGGTGTGGCTGAAAGAGAAGGTCGGGGTGAGCGACACGCCTCCTCCGCCATGGACACCTGTCGAGGTCGAGCAGGATCGCGTCAAGGTCTGGGGACGTGAGTACCAGTTGGGGGCATTCGGGCTGCCGGCGAAGATCGAGACGCAGGGCGCCTCGATGCTGGCGGGGCCTGTCAGTTTCCGGGCCGTCGTCGATGGTTCGGACGTGAACTGGACGCCGGCAAAGCGGCGTGTCACGAAAAAGACCAAGGCCGAGGTCGTTTGGGAGGGGACGTCGCGCAGTGGACTGGGCGAGATGAGTTGGCGGACCCAGGTGGAATTTGACGGATTTCTGCTGCATGATTTTTCGCTGGTACCGGCCGAGGGCGGTGCGGTCGAGCTGATGGAGCTGCGGATCCCGATCCGCCGGGAATTCGCCCAGCTTTATTCTCGAGGCTCGAGGACGCGGGGGTTTCTCCCGAAGGGCGCGGGGAAGATTCTTGGCGCCGGAGGATACTGGTGGATCGGCACGGACGACTTCGGGCTGTGTGGTGCGACCGAGCACGACGGTTCGCTGATCGACGGCGGTGACGGTGCCTTCTCGATCGTGCGCGAGCCCAACGGCGACATCGCCGTGATCTACCGGTTTGCCGGTAAGCGGACCGCGCTCGCTCGGCCATGGAAGCTGCGACTGGTGCTGGAGGCCACGCCCACCAAGCCGCTGCCGGCCGGTTGGCGCACCTGGCGGGACGCCTCCCCGTTCACAGGCCCTTCAGCCGACTACCGCAGATGGCCGGGCGACGTGAAACTGTGGATCGCCTATCCCTGGCCACATGAGGCGGCGCACAGGCATTTCGCCTTTCCTGTCGTGAAGGACCCGAACTGGTACCGCGATCACGTCAAGAACCTGCACGCCGGCGGTCCGGGGATGTGGCGGGACAACAAGGCGTTGCCAAAGAAAGAGCTGCTCCGCCTGAAATCAAAACGACTCGGGAACAGGGTGCTCCCCTACAGCATGTTCGCATTCATGGCGCCCGGGATGCCCGAATGCGACTTCTACTGGAGGGAGTGGTACAACCCCCTGGGCTTCTCCAGTCTCGGCCAGGGACTCTACAAGTACGCCGCCGTGCGCCCTGTTCCGTCGTATATCGATTTCATGGTCTGGAAGCACCGCGAGCTGATCAGGGAGTACGGGCACGACGGGCTCTATGTCGATTTTGCCGGCTTGTGTCAGCCGGTGCTCGACCTGAAGCACGGCCTGGGATACGAACGCGGCGGTGTCGAGCGTCCCGCCGACTTTCCGATCGTGGCCAACCGGGAGATCTGGAAGCGGATGTACACGATGCTCCGCAAAGAAAATCCCGCTGCGCTCATCGTCGGTCACACCTCCGAGAATTCGTGTGCCCCCATCCTGTCCTTCCTCGATGTCTGGGAACCTGGCGAGGGAAACTGGTTCGGACAGTTGAGGGACAATTACCTGGACGTGCTACCGCTGGACGAACTGCGAGCGGAGTTCCGGGCGCAGCATTTCGGAGGCATCCCGTGGTGGCTGCCCGCATGGCAGAGGGCAGCGATTCTCGAGGACAAGGACGTAGCCGTTCGCCGCGAGGACGGCAGTGTCGGTACGGTCAGTATTGAAAAGACCCATCACATGCTCGGTATCGGACTGCTCCTGGATATCTTCGTCTGGCCGATTACCGGAACGAACTATGGGGCGGTCAGGCCAATGTATGCCGTCCAGGACGAGTTCGGCATGGGCGACGTGAAGTTCTTCGGCTACTGGAACAACGCCAAGCTCATCGGGGGGCAGACGAAGGAGATCAAGGCGAGCGTTTACAGGAAACCCAAGGGCGGGACGCTCGTGGTCGTCTACAACACGACCAGGGAGGCTAGGACCGCAAAGCTCACCGTCGCCTGGGATCGCCTGAAGTCAGACGGCCCGCTCGAAGTTGTCGACGCCTATACGA
>Ga0310123_10003173_pt1 | contig 12812 bp, 9 predicted proteins | sample CB6_AW_1057_MG_FD_203505 | JGI IMG/M metagenome (GOLD analysis project Ga0310123, IMG submission 203505) | Marine microbial communities from Western Arctic Ocean, Canada - CB6_AW_1057 | ecosystem: Environmental > Aquatic > Marine > Oceanic | place: Canada: Western Arctic Ocean | collected... | reverse complement strand
CGGTTGAAGCGAAACACAAACTCGTCGAGGTAGTAGTCGAGATGTTCGTGGCTGACCGCTCCTTGGTGCGTGCCCAGCAGCCAGCGTTTCAGTAAAGAGGTAATAATTGACTTGAGACACCCATGGCCCTAGACTTGAATTGTGGCCTCAGAGTCAACTTTGTGGGTGTGTCAAGTTAATTATTACCTCTCCAGACGTGCCGTGCCTTCATTTGCGGCGACATATCTTCACGGGCACTACCTCGAAACCCGTAGTGGCGCTCGCTGTTCCAATGTCGCGCGCAGTCGTTCCACAAACATGCATCTACGGAATTACAGAGACCGGGATAGCGGATTCTCCGGAAAATTGTATTTCACCGCAGCCGCTGTCAGAGACTTCGTCACAAGGTACTAAAACAAAAGGGTTTACGCGAATAACTTCAAAGCCCGCTTTGGCCATTGACTTGCTATGAAAGTAGACAGTCGGTAGGGGGGGAGTGCGTCCGCCGCCAATTGGGCAGTCTAAGACCAGATTGTCGAAGAAACCAGACTGTCGAAGAGAAATGAAACAGGGTATCCAAACGCGGCTGTTGACCAAGCTGATGGTGATCGCCACCATCGCTTTGGTGGGGGCTGCTTTGGTGAACTATCATCAGCGGCAAGTCTTTGAGCTTCCCGATGACGGCGCGGTGTGGATTGACGGCGACGCCGGGGTCGTTGCCTCCAGTGTAGCTTCCGGCGGCTCAGCGGCGAAATCCGGTATTCAGACCGGTGACCGTTTGCTGAGCATCAACCAGTTGAGGGTTGGCCGGGCGCTCGACGTTCCTCGGATCTTGACGGGCATTGGAGTCTGGAAGCGGGTGTCATACGGCGTCTCCCGCGACGGGGTCGACTTCGATGCTTCGCTGATCATCAGCGCGGCGTCAATCAGCCAGCCATTTGTCTACTATTTCCAGTTGTTGGTGGGTGTTACCTACCTCGCAATTGGGGTCTTTGTGTTTGCACGGCGGACCATGCGTCCCATGGTCCGCCACTTTTATTCGTTTTGTTTGGCTTCTTTCGTCCTCTACTGTTTCAGCTACACCGGCTCAACGACCGGTTTTGACCGCTTCATCTACTGGGGAGACGTCTGGGCGACCTTGCTCGTGCCCGCCATCTTCCTGCATTTCTGCTTGATCTTTCCACGTTCCGAACTCGCCTCGGCCCCGAGGAAACTGCTGGCGCTGGCGGGATATGTTTCCGTCACGTTGATGCTCGTCCTTCACCATTTGACCGCGATGGGCGCGGTGGAGACCGACCTTTCGCTCGTTGAGTTGCGCCAACTGCTCGACAGAGTCGAGTATGGGTTGCTGGGCGTCTATTTCGTGGCCGGCGCCGTACTCTTGAACGTCTGGCGCGGAGCGAGCGAGAACGTTATTCTGCGGCAGCAGCGAAAATGGCTGGCTACGGGCACGCTTTGGGGCGTACTGCCGTTTGCCATTTTCTACTTGGTTCCCTACGTCTCGGGTCAGGTTCCGGGACCGAATCAGAGCCTGTCGGTCTTCTCGCTGGGGCTGATTCCCCTGACCTTCGCGTACGCGGTGGTCAAGTTCCGCCTGATGGATGTGGATGTCATCTTCCGAAGGGGCATGGCCTATTCGCTGGCAACCACGACCCTGCTCGCCCTTTTCTATGGGCTCGCTTTCTTGCTGGGCGGCGTGGCCGAAACGCCGCTGAGGGAGCTAACGCCGGCGACTTGGGTGCTGTCGGTTATCGCGGCGGTCTTGCTCTTTCAGCCGCTGCGTGGCTGGATCCAGACCAAACTGGAAGAGCGCCTCTATCGCGAGCGCTATGACTACCGCCGGACACTGGTCGATTTTGCCTCCGAATTGAGCAGCGAAACCGACCTGGACCATGCCGTGACGAGCTTCGCCGATCGCCTCGTGCAAACCCTGGCGCTGCGCCGGTTAGCGGTCTTCGTTGCCCCCAACCCCGAACAGGCGGTTCCGGACGGCGGTTTCAAGCTGATCTGGGGTAAAGGCTTGACCGATGCTCACGGGGCGACGATCGAAACTGGCAAAGGCCTGGACCTCAGTTTCTTGGCTCCTGAAGTGGCCGCGAACAAGGGCAGCCGCCCCTACTTATTCTTCGAAAATCCCCGCTGGCCCGACTCCGGTTCCGGCAGTGCCCGCCACGCGGTTCTGGACCTGGACCTGAACTACTATGTCCCTTGCCGCGTGCGGGGCAAAGCGATTGCGTATCTCGGGCTGGGCAGGACGAAGGCTGGAGACTATCTTTCGAGCGAAGATCTTTCGCTGGTACAAACTGTTTCAGGCTACTTCGCCGTGGCGCTCGAGAACTCTCGGCTCGTACAATCGCTGGAGAGAAAGGCGGCCGAGTTCGAACGTCTCAAAGACTACAACGAAAACATCGTTGAGTCGCTTAGCGTCGGCATCCTTGCACTGGACCAGGATGAACGCGTCGAAAGCTGGAACTCTCAGCTCGAGCTGACGTTCGGCATTTCCAGGGAGATCGCAGTGGGCCGCCGGCTGATCGAGCTGTTGCCCGGAGCGCTGGTTGCCGAACTCCAAAAAGTGAGGGGCGGGTCGGGCATTCAAAACATCTACAAGTTTCCGCTGCGCGCCAATGAATTCCCGGAGGAGTTTCAGCCGAGGTCCAGTTCCAACGGGGCCGGCCGGCCGGCTGATCAGGAACGGATTCTCAACGTGGCCATCGCGCCGCTGGTGGCGAAAAACTTTGATCACATTGGGCGGCTCATCATTATTGATGATGTGACCGAGCGGGTCGAGCTGGAAGAGCAACTCGCCGAGGCAGACAAACTAGGTTCGATCGGCTTGGTGGCCGCCGGTGTCGCGCATGAAGTCAACACACCGCTCGCGGTCATCTCGAGTTATGCACAGATGCTGGCCAAGCGCATCACAGGCGACCCCCAGCAAACGAAGATCCTTGACAAGATCACCTCCCAAACCTTCCGTGCGAGTGAAATCGTCAATTCCCTCCTGAACGTCTCTCGCACCTCCCCGCGGGAATTCAGCGAAGTGGATCTCGGTCAGGTCGTGGAAGAAACGCTGGCGCTGGTCGAGCCGCAATTCAAATCAGCCAGGGTCACCGTGGAGACCGCGTTCGATCCGCAAGCCGTCAAAGTAGTTGGCAACGCGGGACGGCTGCAGCAGGTCTTCCTTAACCTATTCATTAACGCGCGCGACGCCATGCCCCAGGGAGGCCACCTTCTCGTCGAAGCCCGCGGTCTCGACTCCACGCCGGGGGAAGCAATGGCGGCCGTGATCGTAACCGACACCGGATCCGGCATCGATCCTGAGCATCTCAAGAAGATCTTCGATCCCTTCTTCACGACCAAGACCCAGAACCGCGGCACGGGCCTGGGCTTGGCCGTCAGCCACGGCATTATTCGCGAGCACTCGGGTACCATGAGTGTCGAGAGTACGCCGGGGCAGGGAACTTCCTTCCGAATCGAGTTGCCGCTGGCCAGGAAAGCCGTTCATGCCTAGGTTGTTTTCCGAGCCTGCCAACAAACCCAAACGCAACATCCTCATCATCGACGACGAGGATGTGATTCTCGAAAGCCTCGAGACATTGCTCGAGCTGGAGCAATACGAGGTTTCGACCGCGTCCGACGGAGCCGCCGGCATTGCCGCCCTCGATTCCAAGAGCTTCGACCTGGTCCTGCTCGACTTGATGCTTCCGGACCGCTCCGGGCTTGACGTGCTCGAGGATGTCCGCTCGCGCGACCGGGAAACGCCCATCGTCATGCTGACCGCCTACGGCTCGATCGAAACAGCCGTGCAGGCGATTCGGCTCGGGGCCACTGACTTTTTCACCAAACCCTGGAACAACGAAAAGCTGCTTCTTGAAATCGATCAGCACATTCAGCGCCGCAGTCTCGAACGCGAAAACGCCCATCTCAAGAGCGTCCTCAAAGCCCGCTTCAGTTTCTCGAACATCATTGGGAAAAGCGACAGCATGCAGCGCGTCTTCGACCTCGTTGGCCAGGTCGCCCCGAGCCGCTCGACCGTGCTGATTCACGGGGACAGCGGCACTGGCAAAGAGCTGATCGCCAAAGCCATCCACGCCAATTCACCCCGAGCCGGCAAGCCGTTCGTGCCTGTCAACACAGGCTCGATTCCGCTGGACTTGCTCGAATCGACGCTGTTCGGCCACGTGCGCGGAGCGTTTACAGGAGCCATTCGGACCCGCCGAGGATGTTTCGATGTAGCCGATGGAGGAACGATCTTCCTGGACGAGATCAGCACCCTGGGCCTCGACACCCAGGCAAAGTTGTTGCGCGTCATACAAGAGCGTGAGTTCATGCCGGTTGGCGCCAGCGAATCGGTGAAGGTCGATGTGCGCATCGTCGCCGCCACCAACGACGACTTGGAGACGCTGGTTGCCGACGGCTCTTTCCGGGAAGATCTCTACTACCGCCTCAACGTCATCCAGGTCAAACTCCCCGCTCTGCGCGAGCGCCGCGAAGACATCCCGCTGCTCAGCGATCACTTCTTCGATAAGTATTGTCAGGAAAACGAGCGGTTTCTCGATTCCGGCGGCCATTCATCACTGGGATTCTCTCCGGCGGCGATGAAGATCCTGATGAATCACAATTGGCCGGGGAATGTCCGGGAGCTGGAAAACGTAGTCGAACGGGCGGTGGTGCTGGCCACGGCTCCCGAGGTTGGCGCCGACCTGCTGCCCGAGACCCTACTCGGAACAGGCGGAGCCGAGAGAATGCGCATGCCGGTGACCTTCAAGCCCGCCGCCGGTGCGAGCCTGTTCGAGATCGTCGAAGAGTTTGAGCGCCGAGTGCTCCTAGAGGAACTAGAGAAAGCCGGCTGGAGCCAAACCGAGGCTGCCAAGCACCTGCGGGTAGCGCTTTCCACCCTCAATCAAAAGATCCAGCGCCTCAACATCGACGTCAAGCGCCAGCGCGAGTTGTCGCAGTCCAACCGCTCGGCTTGAAGTGACCGAACGAGGTTCCGTGCGGGCTCTCAAACCCCTGAGGACGATCGTCTCATGCGACCAACTCCGGCTGAGCTTCGAAGACACTGGGTCCATACTTCGTCAACTTTTCGGTCGGAATGGCGGTCGTGGAGATTAGTCTTCTGGGATCTCATGGCAGAGATTTCAGACGTCCTTGGGCTGTTGGAGCACCGCAGGAAACTTGCGGAAAACTGCAGCTACCTGTTGCTCTCTAAATCGGCAAACCACTCGTTAGCTTAGCGACATCACTCACGCGAATCTGAACAGCTTTCGCCACACCGTCGAGCAAAAGGGAGCGGACTCCTGCGAAGTTTACGTCGGAGGATCACCCGAAAGTCAGGCTCCGTTGACGAATGCCTTGTTCGCTATGAATTGTCATGTGTTGCACGAGACAGCCGTAATCTGCGTCGCTGTCTTTGACTCAAAGCGACTAGAGCGCACTGGACCTAAATGGTCTGCTCTAGACAAGCGGATCAATGAAGCTGCGCGGTAGGGTAAAGTTGCTCGGAAAGGTGGGCGCAGTTGACCGGACTAATGACTGCGGCGGCCCCACCTCGCGTTTTGATTGCGGTCTTGGTGGCATCCGGTCCGCGTCCGGGTCACCGCACTCGTGGCCGCGGTTTCTCGGGTAAATTCCCGAGGGACGAGGGAACCTAGCAGCGCTACACTTCGTAAAGGAAACTAGTAACCCTTGATCGCATGAGCCCGGCCCAGCCTGTTATCCAAACCGAAGGACTGACGAAGCACTTTCGGCGTTTTTACACGCGCAGGGTGGTTCAGGCTGTCAATGGGCTTTCTCTCAGTGTCGAGCCGGGAACCGCCTTCGGGCTGCTCGGGCCGAACGGTTCGGGCAAGACGACGTTTATCAAAATGCTGCTGTCGTCGATTGTCCCGACGGCGGGCACGGCGCATCTTTTCGGGAAGGACTGCCGTAACCCCGAGGCCCGGCGGCAGGTCGGTTACTTGCCCGAGAATCACCGTTTCCCTACTTACAACACCGGCCGTCAGATGCTGCACTTCTATGCCGCCCTCTCCGGGAGCAGCCGTGACGAGCGCGTCACAAGAGCAGGCGAATTACTCGAGCGGGTAGGCCTGGCCGACTGGGCGGACGTTCGCATCGGCAAGTACTCCAAGGGCATGCTGCAGCGGCTCGGGCTGGCGCAGGCTTTGATGCACCGGCCTTTGCTGCTGATGCTGGATGAGCCCGGTGACGGTGTCGACCCGGTGGGGCGGCGAATGATTCGCGACCTTCTCCAGGAGCTGCAGCAGCAAGGCACGACGATCTTTCTGAACTCTCATCTGCTGGCGGAGGTGGAACTGTTTTGCGATGACGTGGCGATTATTCAGCGCGGTGAATTGGCGCTGACGGGACGCCTCGACCAGCTCACCGCGGGAAGCGGCTATCAGTTGTCGTCGCCCGATGCGGCAGAGGGTGCGTTCAACGAGCTTCGCGAGAAGACGGCGAGCATCGCATCCAACAATGGCATGGTCCGCCTGCAGTTCGCCGATCGGGAAGCTTTAAACGAAGGGATCGACATCCTGCGCAACCACGGGTCACAAATTGAAGAGGTTCAGCGCCAACGGTCGACGCTCGAAGACGTGTTCATGCGCACGATCGAAGAATCAAAGGAAGAGCGATGATCACTCGCTACGCCGCGGCGACGGGCGCCCTGGTTGCCGATACGTTTCGTGAGTCGCTCTCGCGAAAGATCTTTTGGGGATTCTTCGGCTGCTCGACGGTGCTGATGCTGCTTTTCTTGCTCGTGCTCAACATCGACATCGTCAAAGGAGGAGTGGCGGCCATAAAGATTTTCGGACAGGATTTCAACGGCGGACAAGGCGTGGAAATCGGGCAGGTCGTGAACGCTGTTTTGGGTGGTGTCTCGGTGTTTCTGTTCACGGCCGGATTGTTTTTTTCGGTATTCGCCTCGGCGGGGCTAATTCCAACCGTATTTGAACCAGGACGAATCGAGTTGCTGCTCTCGAAGCCAGTGAGCCGGTCACACTTGTTGCTGGGGAATTTCGTGGGCACGCTGGCGGTCATCGGCTGCAACCTTGTTCTATCTAATCTTTGGAGTCTGGGCGGTCTTGGGCCTGAAAACCGGCATCTGGCAGGCGGGTTTTTTGGCGGCGGCCTCGTTGGCCGTCTTCGTGTTTGGTGTGTTGCTGACGGTCGTGCTGCTTGTGGCCGTGATTTCCCACAGCGCCGTCCTGGCGACGATGGTGACGTACTTTGTGATGCGGCTGAGCGAGATGTTTTCGCAGCACGAGAACCTTGCTCCTTATTTCAATTCGCAATGGCCGCGGGATCTGGTGACGGGGCTTTACTACGTCTTCCCGAAGTTTCCTGGTATCGGTGATATGGCGCGGCTTGCGTTCTTGGGCCGCGAAATCGAAACCTGGATGCCGCTGGTCACGTCCGGTGTATTTGCGGCTGTGATGCTGGCGCCAAGCGTAGTCGTATTTGCGCGAAAGGATTATTGAAAGTACGTTGATCTGTTGAGCCGCTGAACCGGCGAGCCGCAGCCCGATTGAAGAAGGCGATTGCAGGAGGGTGGCTGCCCGACGTGGCCCACGCATTCTTGCGTGCCGTGTCGCCATTCGTGGCGACATCGCTGTGGCACCCTGCGCCGAGGTCCCAATCAAGCGCAACAAACGTAATCAAAGCCCGAGAAACAGCTTAACGGATCAACAACGGATCACTCCCATGAAAAAAAGCACCTTCCCACTAGTAATAGCGGCCGTCGCCACATTCGTCCTCGCCGGACACTTCTTTTATCCGGCCGACGCCCACGCACAAGTCGTCGTTGTCGACCGGGATTTGGCGGCTCTGATGCCTCCGGGAACTACGTCACTGATGGGCGTCGATGTGACCCGCATAACGGAAGCGCCCCTCTATCAATATCTTGAGCAGGCGGGTGGGGGAACCGGGACAGGTTTCGGCGGGTCCATTGATAACTTTGTGTCCGTTTCGGGCTTCGATCCGCGGCGGCACGTCGAGCGGCTTTTGATGGCCTCGTGGGGAGACCCTTCGGCGGTCAAGACGCCCACAGATCTTCCGTTTCTGATCCTAGCGCGCGGCCAGTTCGATCTCCTGTCGCTGGGTGACATTCTCGCGAAAACCTCGACCGAGTCGACCGAGTACCGCGGGCTCGGCGTCTACCATTTCAGAAACGGAGGCGATGCCCCGAAGAGCGAGGAAGGGGATTTGATCAAGGTGCCCGACCCGGTGTGGTTTTCTCTTTCTTTTCTGGATGCGACGACGGCCGTCATCGGTCCGCGACAGATGGTTCTCAACGCGCTGGACCGCAGGTTCGACGGCGGCCCGAGCCTGGTGGAAAACACGGCGCTGCTGACCCTGGCCGAAACCATCGAATCCAAGAATCAAATCTGGGGTGTTTCCGAACAACCAGACAAGCTGATGCCGGAAGGGGAATCAGAGGGGCAGGGAACACAAGAGCTGCCGGCGGCGCGTATCCTCAAAACCATGCAGCAGAGCATCTTCGCGCTCGATATGATGGACGGGCTCGACTTCGAAGCCGAAGGCCTGTTTGCATCCGCCGAAGACGCCAAGTTGCTTAGCGACGCGGCCCGAGGCCTGCTAGCGATGGGCAGGCTAACGATCGGCGCCAAGAACCCCGGCCTGATCATTCTCTTAGACAGCATCGGCGTCACTGATGCTGTCACAAAAGTCAAATTCACCGTCGATATCGATGCCCTGAATTTCGAGAAGATGATCGAAGCCTTAAAAGCAACTCAAGCGCAGACCCTAAAAGGCTAAGCGGCCGCACACGCCTCGCCAAGGTACGTTAGTCTCCCGATGGCCTGGTCTAGCCCGGTCTAGCCCGCGTTGACCATCCCGCAGCGTTCACGCTTACCCAACCAATTCGAATCGATCTCCCTCTTCGCGTCACGATATCCCGTTTCAATCAGCTCCTCCCAGCGCTGCGGGTCCCACTGAAAGCACTGCCGCGTGGTACCCAGCGGCTGCGCGTGGCCGACTCGAAGCAAGCGCACTCGGGCCAGCTCTTCGCCGCTAGGTTCGGGCCGTTCACGCCGCACAAAATTACGGGTGCCGGCCGCCCCGCGAACCAGCCGCCGAACCACAATGCTGGAAGGGACGGCTAGCACGTCGACAGCCACGATCTCGGTGACTTCAGGAAGAAGCGCCTGGCGCAGAGGCAGGCGGCAGAACGTTCCTCCGTCCATGTAGCAGCCGCCATTCACGAAGGTGGGAGGCATGACACCAAAAAGCGAGCAGGAAGCCAGCAGGTGCTTTTCCGTGATCTCGTTCCCTCGCGCCACGCGGATGGCGCAACTGGGCAAATGAGTCAGGGTGATCCGCAAGTCTCGAACGACGGGACGCTGGGCGAACCCGCGGGCCACGGCGTAAACCCAGTCTCGAAATAAGGCCGCCTCTCCCCAGATTGGCAGCAGCCTCCGCTTTCCTTGCGCGGACCAGATAGCCGCCGGCAGATCGAGCCATATTTCTCGCAGCTCCGAGAGGCCGGCGGCGCGGCTGATCGCGTAGGCGTGGACGGCTCCGATCGAAGCGCCCACGACGACGTCGGGCTCCCAGCCTGCCTCTTGCAGAGCCTGCCAGGCACCAACCTGGTAGGCGCCGAAGCCCGCTCCCCCCGATAGTACGAGCGCTTTCATGCCGAGATCATTGGACTAAGTGACACTATTGTAAGTGCAACCAAACGAGGCTTGCGTGAGTCCGAAATCCGGCCCGTAAGGATGTTGGTTGTCTAAGAGAGCGTTTCAAAAACCCGTAGCGCAGGACTCGCAAGGGATCCGCCGTTTTTCACCCAGCCGCACCCGGCCCGTGACCGTAACAAAAGGCCTCAGGTCCCTTACGGGCCCGGCGCTACGGGTATTTTTCTTGAGACCGCGCCTCTGTCCGCATGGTTTGATAAATTATGGTTTGATGAATTGAAGAAGAGGAGACAAGCAGAACACAGCCGCCACATTCATGAGCACTCAACCAGCAGTCAAACCAACTCACCCGCACGGCCGCCCTTCGGCCCAGCCAAGCGCTCCCCCCGCCGTCCCGCTGACGATGGACGGGTCGAGCCTGTTGCATCAGATGTTTCGTGTCCGCTGGCAGCAGTGGAAAGCGCTGAGCGATCAGGAGCAGCAAGGCATCGTTGAGGAAGCCACCGCTGTGTTCGCGGAAATGGAAAACCACGAAGAAGGCGGCAGCGCGCTGTTCTCGCAGCTCGGGCACAAGGGCGATCTGGTCCTCGTTCACTTTCGGCGCTCCTTCGATGCGCTCAACGAAGCAGAGCTGAAGCTGTCACAACTCAGGCTGTCCGACCATCTCGAGCAGACGATGTCCTACGTCTCGGTCGTGGAGTTGGGACTTTACGAGTCGTCGGTACAACTATACGAATCGCTCGTCGAGCAAGGTGTTGAGCCGGGCAGCCCCGAGTGGCTTGCCGCCGAAGAGGCCAAGCTCGAAGAGCAACGGCAGGCAATGGCTCCGCGCCTGTGGCCCAAGGTGCCGCCGCATCGCTACCTGTGCTTCTATCCCATGGACAAGAAGCGCGGCGAGAAAAACAATTGGTATGACGTTCCGATTGCCGACCGCCGCCGCATGATGCGTGACCACGGCATGATCGGGCGGCGCTATGCCGGAAAAGTGAAGCAGATCATTTCGGGTTCGATCGGCTTCGACGACTGGGAGTGGGGAGTTGACTTGTTCGCCGAAGATCCTCTCGTCTTCAAGAAGCTGATTTACGAGATGCGGTTTGACGAAGCGAGCTCTTTGTACGCGCTGTTCGGGAAGTTCTACATTAGCCTGCGATTCCAGGCTTCCGAGTTGGAGGCTTTTCTTGCTGGCGAGCAGCCCTCTTATAAACCCCCGGCCGAGTCCTGATATGTGCGCGATTCCAGCCCTGCGGATTTGATCTAGACCAATACCGATTCCTTCAAGGAGAACGTCTCATGAAGTCCCTGGCCGTCCTGCTGCTCTCCTGCTTCGTCCTCTCGGCCGGCTTTGCCGCCGATGACGCTGAACCGGCGCCAACCCTTGCTGACCTTTCCTACGGACCTCACGCCATGAACGTGCTGGACTTTTGGAAAGCCGAAGGCGACGGACCGCGGCCTTTGCTTGTCTACATTCACGGCGGGGGCTGGACGGGAGGCGACAAGAAGCAGCCCGCGGAAAGATTTCTCCCCTATCTGGAAAAGGGCGTCTCCTATGCGGCGATCAACTATCGTTTGAGCGGCGAAGCTGCGCTGCCGGCTCCGGTTCATGATGCCGCGCGGGCGATTCAATTCATTCTGTTGAAAGCCGCCGAATGGAACATCGACAAGACAAGAATCGTTCTCACCGGCGGCAGCGCCGGAGCTTGCACGTCGATGTGGATTTTGTTGCACGACGACCTGGCCGATCCAAACTCGGATGACCCGGTGCTCCGAGAATCGACGCGAGTGACGGCCGCAGCGGTTCGGGCAGGACAAACGTCGATCGATCCGAAAGTCATCGAGCTCTGGTTGGGACCCAACGTGCTAAAGCACCGCATGATCAACATGGCTGTGGGCGAGAAGACGATCGAAGGCGCGCTCAAGAACTACGAGAAGTACCGCGGTCTCTACGAGGAGTTTTCTCCCTACAACCATCTGACGGCGGACGACCCGCCGCTGTTGATGACCTACGGGAACAATATGAAACTTCCGTCCGAGGACGCCGGTCACGGAATTCACCACCCCGTCTATGGCCTGAAGATGAAGGAGAAAGCCGATCGCGTCGGACACGAAACCCACCTTCTGATCGAGGGTGTTTCGGAATCCGGCAAGTTTGCCAGTGCCCAGGATTTCGTGCTCGCGAAACTCCTAGCTCCGTAGCCCTGCGCTACGGGAGTTCGACAGCAACGACGCAACGCAGAGGTTGCCTCATGGACGGATTGTGATCACACCCGAGACCGACGCCCGCTATAATTAAGCTTGCGCCGGTTGCTGGGCTTGGGTCGTGCTCTTTGATGTTGCCATCCTTGAACGCCGAACGATTGTGTTCGACGAAATCCTGCGGGCAGGAGCCATCGATTTCTCTGGCAGCGATTGGCGGCAGCCAGGCGATTTGAACGCGGTCGGCACGGCGGAGCTGCTGGATCCCAGCGGGTCTTGCACAATCCGCGTACAGGGGCGGGTGCACGGCGGCATGGAAGGAACATGCGCTCGCTGCTTGGAACCGGCTTTGACCGAGCTCGACGGGAATTTTAATCTCTTCTATTACCCGATGAGCGTGATCGCCAAGAAAGAAGACATTTCGATCCGGAGCGCTGACACCGAAGTCGGGTTTTACGAGGAGCCGGGAGTAGAGCTAACCGACGTATTGAGAGAACAAATCTTGCTGTGGCTGCCGATGCGCGGCCTTTGCGGGGAGGAATGCAAGGGCATTTGCTCCCATTGCGGCAAGAATCGCAATTTCGGAGATTGCTCCTGCGAGCCGGTGCAAGGCGAAGCGCGCTGGGACGCGCTCCGCAATTTGCAATTGAAGAATTAGAGCACCGTTATGCCGAATCCAAAACGCAGACACTCCAAGACCCGCACAAGCAAACGCCGCGCGAACGACTTTCTGAAAGTCAAACCGTTGTCCCTTTGCCCGAATTGCGGAGCCCACAAAGCGCCGCATCGCGTTTGTCCCGAATGCGGCCAGTACCGCGGCCGCGAGGTCATCGAAGTCGACAAAGATTAGCCGGCCGGTCCTGAGCGAACATCGAAACGGGCCGCTTTGCCCTTTCCTTCCGACTTTCACTAGCAGTACCATTTCGGGCCCACTCCGGGTACAATCTAAAGTCAGATGACCACGATTAGCGTCGATGCCATGGGTGG
>Ga0310123_10003171_pt1 | contig 12819 bp, 12 predicted proteins | sample CB6_AW_1057_MG_FD_203505 | JGI IMG/M metagenome (GOLD analysis project Ga0310123, IMG submission 203505) | Marine microbial communities from Western Arctic Ocean, Canada - CB6_AW_1057 | ecosystem: Environmental > Aquatic > Marine > Oceanic | place: Canada: Western Arctic Ocean | collected... | reverse complement strand
CCTGCCAGCCGCGGCGATGACCGGCATCTCCTCCGCGCCGAACCCGGTGATCGCGGGATTCAGGGCGTAAACGGTGTCCGGATAGTCAGCCTGCACAATCTGGAGTTTGCCAATGTCGCCGCGTTCGATGGCTGCCCGGGCATGCTCGACCGCGGGGAAGCAGCGGAGCCACATGCCTTCCTGGCAAAAAACACCTGCCTTATCCGCCGCTGCGTACGCCTCACGTGCCTGCTCGGCAGTGTCGGTGAACGGTTTTTCACAAAGTACGTGCTTACCCGCCGCTATGGCAATGAGCAAGTGTCTGTGATGATCGCGGGTCTTGGAGGCGATGTAGACAATGACAACATTCGGGTCGCTGCAGAGCGCTTCGTAAGAGTCGTAGGCCGTAGGTATGCCATGCGCCTCCGCATAAGCCACTGCACGATCTTTGTCTCGAGCCGCCACCGCGGTGACGGTTGCTCCTGGAACGTCTTGTAAAGATTTGATCCAGTCGGACGCAATGGCCGACGCGCTGATGATCCCCCAGCGGAGCTTGGAGTTGATATCCTCCGCCCTAGTTTTTCCAAGGCGAATGTCCCTGGGGGTATTCATAGGCAAACCGTTGTGAAAGTTCGGGTCGTCAATCCCTTGTTTTTCTTGGCTCATTTAGACCGATCCTTCATGGGCGAAAAGCGGCGGATAACAGATTGTACGTTGAATGGGCAGGCGCCAGCTGTTTCGTCGGCATGCCCTGTAGCAATGAGGGAGACTTGAGCGGGCCGGTCGAACGTTCCAACATCGCCATCAATCAAACTGGATCGCGACATCTCACCTCGAAGGGTTGAGTCGGGTTGTTAGCCGGACGCAACCGCCTGACAAGGGTGGATGTCGCCCTCGCGAATTGGTCGAGTTGCGCTTGCGCCGCTACCCTGTCAGGCACGCCGCTGAGAGCGAGATCGGTCGTTCCGCTTTGAGATGAGTTCGACGTTCGCTAACTGGACCTTAGATCAAGAGCGTCAGCCGTCGTAGCTATGACGGGAAGATCGGACATGTCGCCCAAGGAAATTTCGGTCGCGGGTTTGAGATTCCGTTGGATAGACAATTCGGGCGGATCGGCCCATGCAGATGATGATATCTATGCAATCGGTTGGGCCCACCACCGGCTGGCGGTTCTGGATACCGGCGAGATCGTTCGCTTCCATGCCGGTAGCCCGGAATTCATCGTCTACCGGCCAGACGGCTCGATCGCGTGACGCTGGGATACCGACCTGACGACGGGCCACGGCATCACGGTCTCCGGCAAAGGGGAGAAGCAGACGCTGTGGGTGGCGGACACCGGTGCGAAACAATCTGCCGACGCAAACCATGCGTCGGTGCAGGCGGACTCCGGCTCGTAGGTGGTGCAGATGGCGCTGGATGGGTCCGTACTCACGCGACTGGCAAGGCTGACGCATACTCAATACGGTTCGCTGCCTTACGCGGCGACGATGGTGGCGGTGGCGGAAGTTGAGCAGGGCGGATCCGACAACGTATGGGTGGCCGACGGCTATGACGCCAGCCTGGTGCATCGATACAGTGCCGACGGCGAGCTACTGCAGACGCTCGATGGAACCGACGAAGCCGGGCTGTTTAACTGCCCGCACGGAATCTTCATCGATTACCGGGGAGCCGAGCTGGAACTGTTGGTGGCGGATCGGTCCAATAACCGCGGGCAGATCTTCGATCTTGAGGGGAAATTTAAGCGGATCTTGGCGAAGGATTTTTAGATAGACCCAGCGCGTTCGCGGCGTTGGGAGACCTGCTGGTTATCGGCGACCTGATGGCACACCTAGGAATTGTTGGTAGTGATGGGAACGAGGTGGGGCATATCGGAGTGAATAAGGGAATTTCGTAGCAGCAGGAGGGCTGTCCGAATGCGTTTGACGGAGGCGGCCGTCCGATGCGTACACCGCGCCTGCGAGAAGACCGGTTCAACAGCCCGCAAGGGCTCGCTGCGGACGCCGAAGGGAACATCTATGTGGCGGAGTGGATGATCCGCGGCCGGATGATCAAGCTGGAGCGCGTCTAGGCGACTTCACCGGCAGCTGGCGTCCTCTCTGGTCCGTTCGTGGCATGCGGGGCTTGCCGGGAACGGAGTTGGCAGGCATCGTCTAAAATTCGGCTCGAGCGAGCAGAGGCTCCGTGAGCGGAGCCAGTCTTGCGAATTTGAAAGTGGCCTGGAGGCGCCGGGCGCTTACATGAATCGGAGATGGGGAATGCCCTCAAAACCGCCGAACATGGTCGTGTTCATGCCGGACGAGCTCCGCTGGGATTGTGTCGGCTACAGCGGCAATGAGGTCATCCGCACCCCGAACGCGGACCGCTTGGCGACCGAGGGCACGGCATTCAATCATTTTTATGTCAATCACACAGTTTGCAGCCCGTCGCGGGTGTGTATGTTCACGGGCTGGTATCCGCACGTTCGGGGGCACCGGACGCTGTGGTACCTGCTGCAGCCGGATGAACCGAACGTGTTCCGCTACCTGAAAGAAGCGGGCTATCACGTCGAATTCTGGGGGAAAAATCATTTGCTGGCCGACGCCAGCGTCCCGTCGAGCGTTAGTTTTCGAGGAACGGTCGACTACGATCGGCGCCGGGCAATCGACACCAACCCCGTCGACCGGGACGATCCATGGTTCCGCACTCTCTACTACGGCGAGCGTCCGATAAAGGAAGCCAACGACTGGGACCGCCAGTGGATCGACGGCGCACTCGACTTCCTGAACTCGAATCCGCCGGAGCCCTTTTGCCTCTACCTGCCGCTGTTTTTCCCGCACCCTCCGTATTGGGTTGAGGAACCGTATTTCTCCATGTACGACCGGGAGGCGGTACCGACGCCGCTGCCGGCGGATCACGCGGGGAAGCCGAAGTATTACGAGGAAATTCACCGCTCCTACGGACTTGACCGGTTCACGCCCGAAGAGCTGCGGGAGGTTGTGGCCACGTACTACGGGATGGTGTCCCGAATCGACGATCAGCTGGGCGAGGTGATTGGGGCACTGGAGCGCAACGGGTTGTGGAATTCGACCGCCACTTTTTTCTTTTCGGATCACGGGGACTATGTGGCGGATTACGGATTGACGGAAAAGTGGCCGAGCGGGATGGAGGACTGCCTGTCACGGGTCCCGCTGGCCATTCGGGTGCCTGGCCTTGATGCACAGCCGCTGACGAACGCGATGGCGGAGACCATCGATCTCACTCCCACGATCCTGGAGCTGGCAGGGGTGGAACTGAAACACGACCAGTTCGGGCGTAGCTTACTACCACTTCTGCGGGGAGAGACGAGCGAACACCGCGCCGCCGTTTTCGCCGAGGGCGGGCACGGTCCGCACGAGACGCAGAGCCTGGAAATGAAACAGGACCGGCCGGGCGAGGACTTTGTGTACTACCAAAAGGCCCGTATCCAGACGGACAATCCGGCGGCCGTCTGCAAGTCGGCCATGGTTCGCACGCACAAATGGAAATACATAAGCCGTCTGGATGACACGGACGAGCTGTACGACATGGAAAACGATCCTGACGAGCTTCACAACCTGATCGACCGGCCGGAGCATGCGGACGTCCAAACGGAACTACAGGATCGTATCCTGCGCTGGTTCCTGGAGACGGGGGACGTGGTGCCGTGGGAGAAGGACGAAGCTGGCCGGCCGAACGACTAGCTTTCAGAGCGGTTCGCGGGTCTTGAAGGTATTAACAACCGGGTCCGGTAGGAGCCGACTAGTTAGAGGCGGCGAAGGGCGAGATTCCAGCGTATTAGCAGCGCGCCAGCTAATCAGCCGGGCCAGTTAACGTCTAAGAGAATAGCTTGCGTCCCCGAACAGGGGTCGCGATCATGGGCGCGCGGCACCTAATGAATTACTCACTTGGAGGTATTCGATGCTCAGCGCAGCCGGTTGCAGGGCCCGAGTAGGGCGGCTCCTAGACAGGTTGGACGAAAGGATTGAGGCGGTACTAGTCTGCCGCCCGGAGCACGTCCTGTACTTTTCCGGGTACATGGCAAGCCCTAACACCCTGAAGATGCGGGCGGCCTACTTCCTGCTGATTGAGCGCTCGGGCGAGACCACGCTGATTAACGATGGGTGGGGACGCCTGCGTGAGTCGCACCACGCGGACGCTGTGGTAGAGGGGTCGTGGAAGGTGGATTCTTCCGCATTCAGCGGGTATCAGGCGGCAGCCGAGGCGGCGGCCGGAGCGATTTCCGCCCGGGGACTCGGCGCCATCGGGACGGAGACATCGGCGATTCCGGCGGTTGTCGCCGGCGCGGCCGGTGAAGTGATCGATGTCGAGCCGCTGATCAGTTCACTCCGCGCGGTTAAGGATGCGGACGAACTGGAGCTAATCCGGGCGGCGATTCGGGTGGGCGAGGCGATGCACGCCTCGGCGCGGGACAACCTGCGGCCGGGCATGAGCGAGCTGGAACTTTATTCCAGGATCGTGTGTGACGGGACCCTGACCGCGGGAGAACCTTTGGTGATGATGTGCGATTTCAAGTCCGGACCCGAACTCGGCTCCGGCGGGGCGCCGAGCGAACGGGTGATGGAGCGGGGCGACAATGTGCTCCTGGATTTATTTCCATACGTTGACGGGTATCGCTGCGATATCACGAATACGCTGAACGTGGGAGGTTCCCCATCGGCGGACCAGGAGAGAGCGATGGTCGCAGCCCAGGTGGCGCTGGCGGCGTCGGAGGCGATATGCAGGCCTGGCGTCCAGGCGAAAGACTTCTTCGTGGCTCAGGACAAAGCCCTCAGAGCCGCAGACCCGAACTGGTCCCTGCGAGGCCATGCCGGCCATTGCCTGGGCCTGGAGCATCCAGAGCCGCCCGACTTTATCCCGGACAACGAGGAGCCCGTGGTGGAGGGAATGGTCATAACGTTCGAGCCCGGCGTTTACGATCCGTCATTCCACGGGGTGCGGATCGAGCACAACTACCTGGTAACCGCCGATGGCCTTGAGCGGCTGTCGAACCACCACATCGGGCTGGTCTGAACGGTCGCGCCCTAGCCCAGTTGCTCCCAGGCGTCGCCATGCTCCGCGAATTGCCGACGCAGATCGGCTACGACTTCCGCGGGTAGCGGACCTTTTTCGACGATCTCGATATTACTCAGCGCGTGCTCCAGGCGGGTTGTGCCAACGATCGCGGTGTCGATCGCGCCCATCGACAGGGTGAAGCGCAGGGAAAGCTCAAGCCGGTCGTCGGGGGCGCCCGCGGGCATCGCCAGCGAGCGGGCGCGTGACCAGTACTCGTCCGCATACCCGTAGGGCGACTCTTCCTTGGCGAAGGCGGCGTTGGCGATCGGTCGTTTAGCCACGATTCCCATCCCGGCGGCCGAAGCTGCCGGGATGACATCGTCCATACCGCTCTGGTCGACGACGTTGAACGAGGTCTGTAAGACCGAAAACACACCCATCTCGATGGCCACCAACGCGTCCTGGCCGTCGCCGCTGTAGCCGATGTGGCGCGTCTTGCCGGCGGCGCGGGCATCCGCAAGCGCCTCCACCGCCTCCCCGGATCGCAGGACGGAGGCGTCGCAACTGTGCAAGAGCACTATGTCCAGATAATCGGTCTGCAGGTCTTTCAGCGATCCATCGATCGCGGCGGTGATCAATTCCTTGGACCAGGTGGGGCCGGAACCGCCGCCGCCGTCGGTCGGCGTTTTCGTTTCGAGGATGAATTCGCTCCGCCGGCCGGCGATCGCGTTGCCGATCATCCGCTCGCTTTCGAGGTAGCCGGACGCCGTATCGATGAAAGTGATGCCCTGGTCGAGCATGCCGTTCAGAAGCTCGGTCGTTTGCTCTTGAGTGGCGTGATCCAGTCCGATTCGGGCGCCGCCGAATCCCAGGCGGGTTACTTCGATTCCGGTCTGGCCGAGCTTACGTGTCTCCATGGGGACCTCCTGGGAATTAGATCTTCTGCGCGAAGTCGGGCGGCTCGTAGCCGGGTATGTCCTCAAGGGGAAGAGTGTTTCCCTGGAGAGGCCAATCGACGCCGGACGGGGCGGCCCAACGGACGGCGTTCCCGATAACCAGCTGGACCTCATCCTGATAGTAGATGGGGAAGGATTCGTGACCGGGGCTGAAATAGAAAACCCGTCCCAGCGACCGTCGGTAACAGCAGCCGCCGCGGAACACGTCGCCTCCCTGGAACCAGCTCATGAAAATCAGCGCGTCGGGAGCGGGAATGTCGAAGCGTTCGCCATACATCTCGCTGGCCGGTATCTCGAAGTACGGGCCGAGTCCGTGGGCGATGGGGTGAGCGGGTTCCAGTACCCAGACCCGCTCGCGCTCGTCGGCCTCGCGCCAGCGCAGCATGCAATCGGTCCCCATGAGCTTCCTAAATATTTTGGACAGATGGGCGGAGTGCAGGCAGATCAGGCCCATGCCGTTGATAACGCGATGATGGACGCGCTCTACGACTTCGTCGGAGACGTCTTCATGGTTCAGGTGGCCCCACCAGGTGAGCACGTCGGTATTGTCCAGCACCTCCTGGGTGAGACCGTGCTCAGGTTCGTCCAGGGTGGCCGTGCGCGCTTCGACGCCATCCATTTGGTTGAGAAAGCCGGCGATAACGGAGTGGATGCCGTCGGGATAAACGGCACGGACAGCGGGGTCGTTCCGTTCGTGTCGAAACTCGTTCCAGACGGTTACTCGGATGGGGCCGCTCATCAGGCAGATTCCTTTGGGGGAGTCAGGGTTAGACCCCGGCGCGCGGTGGCATGCGGCAGTATCACGCAATCAGAAGCCGGGCGCCAGGGCAACGGAAATCCGGAGCCAGAAGGCCGCTGCCGTTATTCCTCCAGGTAGCGTTGCAGTCTGGCGTCGGCCCGCAGAAGTTCGAGCAGTTCCTGTTTGGCGGAGGCTCGACGGCGGTCGGTGAGCTCGGAGCGTGAGCCGACGTCGGATTCGCGATCGCAATCGGCGATTTCGGCTAGAAGACGCTTCACGGCGGCCTCGTCATCGGGACGGGAGGTAGGGCGAAGGGTCGGCGCCCGCCAGGCGCTGAAGGCCAGGACCAGCCCGAATACGGCGACGCCCACGCCGCCCCAGACTCCGGCGGGGACGCGCCCAACGGCCGCAAGGGGGCCGAAGCTGCGCGGTTCGCGCAACCACACGAAGTTGGACGCCCCGGGAGTGGGAGCGTCCACGAACCAGCTTTCCAGGCCCATCCCGTCGAAATCCAGCTCTTCGCCGGGACGGACGGAATCGCCCTCCACCACCAGGTCGCCGGCGGGGGTCAGAATTTGCAATGCGCCGATGGCCGGACGGGCGCCGACGGCCAGTTCCATGCCTCCAGGGTCCCAGGGGAAGACGTAGGAGAAGGTGAATTGATTAGCTCCCGGGGTCACGGTCATCGTCACGTAGAACCCGGAAGGATTTCCTTCAAGCTCGGAGACTGCAAATCCTTGCAGCGCTCGAAAATCGGTCACCTCGGGCCGGGTGACGAACTCGATGGCCGGCCCGGCATCGCCGCCGACAATCAGAGCGTGGTTTCCGGGCAGATCGAGAGTGACGACGTGCAGCGCGCCGAGGGAGCGGTCGCCGCCGGAGGTGAGCACGAGGGAATGCTGGGTGGTTCGCAGGCCGGGGTCGGCGGTGACGGTTTCGTAAACAGGAACTACGACCTGCACCGAATCCTCGTTCGCGAAGGCGATCGTGTCACCGGCGAACAGGCCTCCCTGAAATTCGGCCAGGACGCGGTAGGCGGAGGTGGGGCCGGTATCCAACCCGGAAAAAACGAAGCTACCGTCGGCGGAGCTGACAACGGTCTCGTAGCGGTCGAACTCCTGCCCGCGAAACACTCGCAGGGTCACGGTGGAGCCGGCCGGGATCGTGCCGCCGGGGGTGCGATTCTCCAGCGTGCCGGCGATGACGCCGTGATCCTCGGCGAGCACCACGGACGGGGCCAAGAACAGGATCGCCAGGGCAATCAGGGCTACTCGGAGGCCGGCCAAGTAACTCCACCATCGAGACTGCGGTAGGTGCGGCCTCTTGAGTCGATGACGGTGACAGCGGCGGGGCCGCCGGCGGAGACGTCGAGCACGGCGATGTCGCCGGGAAGGCCGAGTCCACGCCAGGAACCGCCGGCGTCGACGCTCTTGTAAAGACCGACGTCGGTGGCGACGTAGATAGCGCCCCGGAAACGGCGGCCGGAGGGGTCTTCGTAGGTGTCTCCGCTGTCGGGGTCGTAGCCGATGTCGTTGATGCGTACGGTCGGCAGGGCGCCGTTGACGAATCCGTTCGCGCTGGCCCAGCCGGTGGTCCCGTCGCCGGCAAGAATGCCCTGATCCAGGGTGGATAGGAAGAACAGTTGCCGGTCGGCCATGATGGTCAGGGCGGAGGTGGACACCGGCGCGGAGGCGGGGAGACGCTCCCAGGAAAAGCCGCCGTCCTGGCTGAAGAACATCCCGCCGGTGGAATCGACGGCGGCGACGCGGTTCGGATTGGCGGCGTCGGAGGCGAGGGCTCGCAGAGGTACGACCATGCCGGCCTGGGCGATGTCGATGGCGACGATCCCGCCGTCGCTACCGGACCAGACCATGCCGTTACCGGCGACGAGAAAACCGTCGGCGACGGGCGTTACCGTGTTGGTTTCCATCCGCATCGCGCTTTCCTGCCAGGTGCGGCCCCCGTCGGCGCTGCGCATGAGCCCGCCGGCGTGGAGGAGGATGAGCTCGTTCGATGAACCGCTGGCGGAGGCGAGGGAGCGATAGTCGGCCAGCGCAAGTTCGGAGATCGCTTCCTGGCGACCGGCCGAGTTGGCGAGCAACACCAGCCCGGTGAGCAGCCCGGCGAAGGCGACGACGACGGCGGCGCCGCCGGCGAACCAGAGACGGGTGCGGCGGTCGGAGCCCATCTGTGAGGGTTCGAGCCACGGGTCTGCACCGGAGTCGGTCGCCGGCTCCAGGACGCCGGACAGCCCGGCTACGCGGGTTTCAATAAGGCCGTCAAGGGTGCGCTCGGAAGCTTCGGCGATGGCGAGGGCGGCGGCGGCGGCGTAGCGGATACGTTGACGCTGGCTGGCGAAATCGCCTGGGGCGATGACCCCTTCCAGGAGGTCCTGCTCGAGGACGTCTACCTGGAGGGCGGCGTCGGCGACGGCGGCTGGTTCGGCGCCGGATGCCGATTGGCGGCGTCTGTCGCCGGGCCGGCGCCACAGCGGTTCGGTGGCCCAGGAGATGGTGAAGGCGAGGCCGGCGAAAAGCCCGACGGCCAGCAGGATGGTCATTCGTCTTCGCGCCGGCGGGCGAGGCCGGCGTCGACGCGGGCGACGAAGTCATCGAGGCCGGCCGCGGCGGTTTGGGTGCGCCCGCGCCGCCACAGCACGGTGGCGACCATGCCCAGGGCGACGCCGATTATCACGAGCGGGCCCAGCCAAACGCCGAGTTGAAAGCCGGACTTGGGCGGGTCCAACCTGATGCCCTCGCCGTAACGGCCGACGAGGAATTGAACGATGGCCTCACGATCTTCGCCGGCTTCGAGTTTCTCCACGATCAAGGCGCGAATCTGGCGGGCCAGGGGAGCGTTGGAGTCCTTGACGCTCTGGCCGGAACAGACTGGGCAGGCCAGGTCCGCGGCGATCTCCCACATTTCCTGTTCGTATTCTTCGGCGGAGGCGACCGCGGTGAAGGCGCCGCCGACGCCTAGGGCGAGGACGACTATCAGAATCCACTTCATGGGGAGGTTTGCAGCGGCGCGAGGGCTTCGACGCGGCGTCGGTCTACGGGCCGGCGAAGGGGAGTCCCGGGCCAGGCTACGACCAACACGCCAGCGAAATAAACGAGGCCGCCGATCCAGAGATAACCGACGAGCGGATTAATGATGACGCGGACGGTGACGGAGTCGCCCGACTCGTCCCAGGCGGTAAGAAGGACGTACAGGTCAGTCATAGCGGGCCAGGAGGTATCGATGCCAACGCGGGAGATCGGCTGGCTCTCCCATCCCCGATGAATCTGGCGGCCGGGGACGACGCCGGCGATGATGCCGTCGGGTCTCGTGATCAAGATGTCGGCGTCTACGCGAGTGAGGTCGGGGGCGGTGGAAAAGCGAAGCTCCTTGAACGTGAGTGTGTAGCCGGCGACGACGGCGGGCTGGTCCCTGGTGAGAGCCACCGGCTCTTCCAGCTTGAAAAAGCCGGTACCGATGATGGCGAGGGCGATGAGAGCCATGCCGAGGTGCACGACGTAGCCGCCGTAGCGACGGCGATTGGTGGTCATGACGATTCGGGCGGCGGCGGCAAGACTGACGCCGACGTGCCTGGAATAGGTCTGGGCGCCACGGACGAACTCGATGGAAACGGCGCCGATTACGAAGGCCACGACGCCGAAGGCGATGAGGGGCAGGCCCTGCCGCAGGCCAAAACCGGCCAGGAGGCCGCTGACGGCCACGGCGGTGGCGACGGGAACCGCGAACCGGCGGACGGCACGGCGAAAGCTGGTGCGGCGCCAGGAGAGCATGGGGCCGATGCCGATAAGCGCCAGCAGCGCGAGCATGAGGGGGCCGTTGACCTGGTTGTAGAACGGCGCGCCGACGGCGACTTTGGCGCCCCGGGCGATCTCGGAGACAAGCGGGAAGATCGTTCCCCAGAACGTGGCGGCGGCGATGGAAACGAGAAGGAGATTGTTGATGAGAAATCCGGCTTCGCGGGAAGTGGCCGACTCTAAATGGCTTTCGCCGCGCAGGATGGGACGCCGGTAGAGAACGAGGGCGACGGCGGCGATGGTGACGGCGCCGAGGAAGCCGAAAAACAGGGGGCCGATGAGGGAGGTGGCGAAGGAGTGTACGGACGTGAGGACGCCGCTGCGCACGACGAAGGTGCCGAAGATGGCGAGGACGTAGGCGGATAGGGCGAGAATGATGTTCCAGGTTTTCAGCATGCCGCGACGTTCCTGCACCATGGCTGAGTGGAGGTAGGCGGTGGCGAGCAGCCAGGGGACCAGGGCTACGTTTTCGACCGGATCCCAGCCCCAGTAGCCGCCCCAGCCAAGGACGCGATAGGCCCACCAGGCGCCGATGATCAGGCCGGCGCCCTGGAAGGACCAGGCAAGGAGCATCCAACCGCGGGTCGTGCGTACCCAGGTGCGGTCGACCTTGCCGACCAGCAGAGCGGCGACGGCGAGGGCGAACGGCACGGCGAAGCTCACGTAGCCGGCGGTGAGCAGCGGCGGGTGAATCTGCATGGCGGTATCCCAGAGGAGAGGATTGAGACCCTGTCCGTCGGGGGGCACGATGGGAAGTTCGTCAAATGGTGAACTGGCGAAGACCAGCACGCCGAGGAAGAACACGAGCAGGAACGCCAGGACGACGGTCATGTGTGGGGCGAGGTCCGGAGCTCGCAGGCGGACGCGCCAGGAGGCGAAGGCGGAAAGCACGGAGAGAATCCAGGCCCACACCAGCAGAGAGCCGGCCTGACCGCCCCAGACAGCGGCGAGCGCGAGGGGAGCGGGCATGGCGCGGCTGGAGTTCTGGGCGACGAAGGCGAGCGAGAAATCGTGAGAAATGAAGGCGGCCATCAGGATCAGGAGGGCCAGGGTGGCGAGGACGGCGACGCCGGTGAGGGCGTTACGAGCGCTCAGGGCCAGCGCCGAGGCACCGGGCCGGAGACCGAGCGCACCGGAAACCGCTGCGTAAACGGCGCCGCCGAAGGCAAATCCCAGAGCTATGCGGCCCAGGTCGCCGAGGTCAAGCATGGGGTTCGCCGGAAGGTCGTCGCATGGGTCTCTCTCCCGGGTTAGTTCGGGTAGCTAGTCGCCGCCCGGCGATTCCGTCCCATAATTAGCATCGTGGGGCCCGCCACCAAGGCCGGTCAGTTCTTTTTCGACGGAACGGAGTCGAGTGACAGCGTAAACAAGGTATCCAAAAATCCCCAGCCACACGATCCCGTAGCCGATGAGCAGAAGAAGTAGTCCGGAATCGATAGAGGTCAATACGCACCGTCCTTCGCGAAGGCTGCCATCCGTAAGTCTTCGGCGGCGTCGCTGAGGCGTTCCAAACGTACCTGTAGCCGCAACAGCAGACCAAACAGGAGGATGAACGCGAAGAAAGTCACTATCAGAGTCTGGAGCATTTCGGGCGCGAGGCCGCCTCTGCCCTCGACGATTATCGTGGATTGAGGATGGAGGGTGCGCCACCAGAAGACGGAGAGGTAGTTAACGGGCACGACGACGGCGCCGACTATGCCGACGATGGCGGCGATGCGCCGCTTTTGCTCCCGCTCATCGATGTAACCCCTAAGCATCAGGTACCCGACGTAGACGAACCACAGGACGAGGGTGGTGGTGAGGCGGGGATCCCAGGTCCAGCAGGCGCCCCAAACTCTGGTTCCCCAGATACATCCGGTGAGGAGAACAATTGTGGTGAAAACGACGCCGAGCAGGGCGGCGGCGCGAGCCAGGCGATCCCACTTCGGATCGCGACGGGCGAGGTACATCGCGCCGCCGATAGCGACGATGATGAAGGCGACGTAACAGATACCGGCGGTAGAGATGTGGGAGTAGAAAATGCGCTGCAAATTACCCTGCACCCGGTGTTCGGGGGCGTAGGCGAAGGTCATGAAGACGGAAGCGCCGACGGCGACGAGGGTCAGGGCGAGAACCAGCTTCATCGCGAGACTGATATTGCCGGCGGATTGGGAGCGCAGGCCGACGTCAGTCTTCAAAGATGTAGTCCACGAGTAGTACCGCCAGACTCAGGAGAATTGCGCAATAGGCTAGCACCAATCCGAGCCACGGCAAGCGGGTGGGGACGGCGGTCGCGGAGAGGGAGTCGAGGGTGGCGGCAACGCCTCCTATCAACACGGGCATG
>Ga0310123_10003170_pt1 | contig 12819 bp, 7 predicted proteins | sample CB6_AW_1057_MG_FD_203505 | JGI IMG/M metagenome (GOLD analysis project Ga0310123, IMG submission 203505) | Marine microbial communities from Western Arctic Ocean, Canada - CB6_AW_1057 | ecosystem: Environmental > Aquatic > Marine > Oceanic | place: Canada: Western Arctic Ocean | collected... | reverse complement strand
TACCCCACGCCTGGAGCACCGTCGAGACTGATGTCACCAGCCTGGTGTCGGTAAGAACCAGTTTGCGAGATGCCTTCCGCGAAAGAGAGGGCGTTGATTTGACCTACCTGCCCTTCGTCATCAAGATGGTGGTAGAGGCCTTGCGGGAGAACCCCACCCTCAATGCAACTTGGGGCGGGGACAAAATCATCTTGAAGAAGCGCATCAACATGGGCATCGCCGTGGCCGGTCCGGAGGGCCTGATTGTGCCGGTAATCCACGACGCCGACCGTCTCAGTATTGCCGGGCTGGCCCATGCCTTGAGCGACCTGACCAGCCGCGTTCGTGACAAGAAACTCGCCCTGGCCGATGTACAGGGCGGCACCTTCACTCTGAACAACACCGGCGTGCTGGGTTCCACCGTGTCGCAGCCCATCATAAACTACCCGCAGGCGGCCATCCTGACCACCGAGGCCATCCAGAAGCGCCCAGTGGTGATCAACGACGCCATCGCCATCCGCTCTATGATGAATCTCTGCATGTCCTTTGACCACCGCATCAACGACGGGGCTGAGTCCAGCGCGTTTTTGCAGGCGGTGAAGCGGCGTATTGAGGCCATCGACGCTGACACGCCCGTTTACTAGAATGTGTCACCAATCAGGTATGTCTAAGGTTAATCAAGAACCGCTCGTCCTGAGCTATTTCAGCCAGCTCAGGACAGCTAGTCGAAGGGCGGCGATCGGAAAACACCCCGCTCATGGTTCGACTGGCTCACCACTATCGGGCTTCGGCCCGTTTACTAAACGCTGATGCCCCCGCCTATCTGCCGCACAGTCGATTTGGGAACAATCGACTACCGCCAGGCTTGGGACTTGCAGGTGGAATTATCCCAGGCTGTGCACGACGGCAAACAGCCCAACACCTTGTTGCTGCTAGAACACCCCCACGTGTACACCCAGGGTCGCCTGAGTCAGCAGGAGCACCTGCTACTGAACGAGAACCAGCTAGCCGAGCGGGGCATAGACCTAGTTGAGACGGACCGGGGCGGCCAGATTACCTACCACGGCCCCGGTCAACTGGTCGCCTACCCGGTGGTTAACCTACGCGATTGGGGAGGCCCGCTCAAGTATGTGCGGACGCTGGAACAGATTATCATTCAGTCGCTGTCCAGCTTCGGCATTACCGCCGGGTTGGTGGAGGGCCTGACCGGCGTGTGGATCGGCGACCGGAAAATTGCCGCCATCGGCGTGAAGATCAGCCGCGGGGTTGCTCACCACGGCTTCTCCATTAACGTAAACAACGACCTGTCCTACTTCGACCACATCGTCCCCTGCGGCATCACCGACCGGCGGGTCACCTCTATGCAACAAATTTTAGGTCAGCAAATTGTAGGAGACGTGATAGACCCGGCGGCAGTGCGCTACGGCGTGGCCTACCACTTTGGGCAGGGCATGGGGTTTACAATGGTGGAGGAACCTGAGACTAGCTTATGGGCATCCTCTCCGCTGGTGGGAGAGGACTGAGGAGAGCGGGTTTCACCGTCATGCCTTCAGAGAGTTCAGGACAGGCCAAACCTTCTCCCAACAAGGTGAATCGGCCGTCCTTACCCGTTCGTGGTGAGCTTGTCAAACGACAACAGTGCCAACCGCAGCTCATGGTTCGACCGACTCACCACGAGCGGACATTTACAACCCAGAAAGGACACAGCAATGGCCTACGATGAACAGCTAGCCCAGCGGGTGCGCCAGGAATTAACCACCCGGGATGGCATCAAGGAGCAGAAGATGTTTGGCGGGATGGCATTTATGCTCCACGGCAACATGTCGGTGGGGGTGGAGAAAGACCAACTGATGGTGCGGTGCGGCCATGACCGCCACTAGGAAGCCTTGGCAAAACCTCATGCCCAGCCAATGGATTTTACCGGACGGCCCGTGAAGGGCTGTGTCTATGTGCAGTTGGCCGGAATCACCACCGACGTCGACTTGCAAGAATGGGTGCAGCTAGGCAGGGACTTAGCCCTCAGCCTGCCCAGGAAGTAGGATCCACAACGGCGATGTTCACACTATTGTCGTAAGGCATTCAAATCCGTGACGTAGCTATCCATTATGTTTCGAATTTCTCCACCATGACTTGACTCGAAATGGTTGTCCGCAACTGCCAGAGTTTCTATCCTTGCTTGGAGTCCTACCCCTAGCTCAGTCGCGGCATCTTCCAAAGAGGAATTTCCAGCGTACTGATAGCCTCCATTTCGTACAGCGATATTTCGACCCAATGACGCTGAACTCCAATGCGTCTTTTCCAACTCGCATTTATAAATCAAGTCGTAAAGATTGTTGCCTTTAACCTCGGCGAAGATTTCTCGAGTCGTTGCGGGTTCATACCACGTGCGAATATATGGGTTTTGGCATCTTTTTACCGCTTTGTTCCCAATCAACGGCCTTCCTGGTCAAAAGTAATCGTTTGTACTCCCGCAGGCCTTGTTCTACTCGTTCCTTTTTTCCCTTCGCTACGGGCCCACCCAATGACTCATTTTTCGATAAGTCGCCAGTCATGGACTAGCACATATGCCTTCCACTTAAAAGACCTACCAGCAGAGATTCTGCTGGCCCATTTCAGCAATACTAAGCCTTCTTTCATTGTGCGAGTTATTAACCCACCACTCCTGCATAACCCTGCAATTTCTAATCTGCGGATAGCATCAAAATGATTTAATTGCTCTGAAAAGAAACAAAAAGACATGAAACTAAAGTGGTCTCTGGTAAAATCTCCTGGTGAAATCTCCTGCTATCTTCTCCTTCTAGAGAACTTTGGTTAAGTTCACGAGTTACTCTGAGTATTGCCGAAAAACTGGGATTGATTCTGCAACCATTGTCATACCCGAACCAGTCATCTGGCACGCCCTCAATGATTTATTCCAGCATACTCCTTCCAGCTTTATAAAAAATACAAGCTTTTGACACCTCCACCCCGCTGTTACTACAATCACCTTGCATGTTTGCCAGACAGTAATCTAACGGCAGCTAGCGGGAGAAAATATGCCGGTTTCGGCCAAAGTCAGAGACTACATGGAGCAAGGCGGCTGGATTCGCCGCATGTTTGAGGCGGGCATCGCCCTGAAAGCCCAGTACGGCGAGGATAAGGTGTTCGATCTGTCCTTAGGCAACCCAGTGGTGGAGCCGCCGGAGCAATTCCGCCGCGAGTTACTGCGCCTTGCCCAGCAGCCAATCCAGGGGATGCACCGCTACATGCCCAACAACGGCTATTTAGAGACCCGCCAGGCGGTGTCCGGCAGCCTGCAAGCCGATACTGGCCTCGACTTCACCCCCGGCGACATTGTGATGACCTGCGGGGCCGCCGCCGCCATCAACGTAACTCTAAAGACCATCCTCAATCCCGGCGAAGAGGTAATCATCCTTTCGCCCTACTTCGTCGAGTACGGTTACTACATCGACAACCACCAGGGAGTGGCGATAACCGTGCCCACCAACGCCGACTTCCAGCCCAACTTGAACGCCATTGAGGCCGCCATCACTAGCCAGACCCGGGGCATCATCATCAACTCGCCCAACAACCCCACCGGCGTGGTCTATCCCTCGGCAAGCTTGCAGCATCTCGCCGATCTGCTGCGCCGCAAGCAGACCGAACACGGCAGCCAGATATACCTGATTAGCGACGAACCGTATCGGCGCATCATTTTCGATGGCCTGACCTATCCGCAGGTGTTTCCCCACTACGAAAATACGATTGTGGTTACCTCTCACGCCAAGGACCTAGCCCTGCCCGGCGAGCGTATTGGCTACATTGCGGTCAATCCCAACTGCCCTGACCGCCAGGAATTGGCCAATGGACTGACCTTCTGCAACCGGACATTGGGCTTCGTCAACGCCCCAGCCCTGATGCAGCATGTGGTGCAGGGCTTGCAGGGAGTCAGCGTGGACGCCACCGACTATCAGAGGAAGCGCGATTTCCTCTACTCCCAGCTAACCGAGTTGGGTTACTCAGTGGTGAAACCCCAGGGGGCCTTCTACCTGTTCCCCAGGTCGCCCGTGGAGAACGATGTGGCATTTGTAGATGCGCTGCAGGAATGGAATGTGCTGACGGTGCCTGGTAGAGGGTTTGGCACTCCGGGGCATTTCCGCATCTCCTACTGCGTGGAGGACTGGGTACTGGAGGGAGCGATTGATGGATTCGCCAGAGCCGCCGAGAAGTTTGGGCTGTAGCTCTGGTCTCCCAACGCCGTTTAGAGCGGCATCTACGCCCTAGTCTAAAATGAAGTCTGGATAACAGGACTCTATTCATCACACCGGCAAAGGCCCGTGTCCAGATACAAGGGTGGTTAAGATGCTCTAGTGGATTCCGGCTTGCTCCGGAATGACGAGAACCAAACTGAACCACTACCGGACTTTTGATAGCCACATAGTCTGCTAAGGCACGCTCCCCGCTCTGGCCTCTCCTCTAATTCGCAGCCTGTCCGGCAACCTAGGTTGGGGGATTATCCAGTAGCCGACGGCAGCCAGGCAATAGATACACACCAGAGGCAGCAATGCCCAGAAGTAACTGCCGGTTTGGTCGAAGATCCACCCCATCCACACTGGCGTACTCATCGACATTAGCTGGTCGGGCAGGTGTTGCCAACCCCGTATTGTGGCGAAACTCCGCCGGCCAAAGGCGTCTCCCATGATGGCCCAAGCCAGTGGATTAGCGCTTTCTGAAACGGCTAGCAGAACGGCGAATACAAAAAGTTGCCACAGGTGTCCACTGTGGTTCAATAGTGTTACCAGCGCCAGACCGCCGAAGATCATACAAACTGCGCTTAGCCTCTGTTTTGATACTTTATCTCCCAGCCATCCCACAGTGGGATTAAATATGATGGAGCTAAAGGCAAGGGCCATAACGAAGAAGGAGGCGATCAAAAGGCTCTCTTTCTCATCGTGGCCACCACCTTGCAAAAACCATACCATTACCGGAGCTAGTAGAAAGGAAATGCCCGAATGGACAGTATTGCGGAGGCCCACCGCTAGAACAATCAGCCAGTAGGTGGGGGTTCGCATGGCCTCTTTGGCGGTGAAGTCCATGTCGCGGTAAACGCGCCTAGTTCTGGCTGGATCAGCGGCGGAACTGGCCTGGCCTTCTGCAGAACCCAATTCCTCGGGTTTATCACCATCAGGCAGTAAGCCCATGCTCTCTGGAGTACCGCGCATTACCAGAGACAATGGGCCGATTATTGCTATTATAATTACGCCGGAGATAAAAACTGCGGGGCGCCAACCCACTGTGATTACCAGTAAGGCCACCAGAGGAGCGAACGCCCCACCCAGGCCATTACCAACAGAAACGATGGACATGGCCAGACTCCGCTTGCGACGGAACCACTGGTTTACGGCGGTTACGGAAGCGTTGTTATAGCCCGACCTGAATCCCAGGGAAAGAAATCCCACGAAAACGAACAAGAAAAAGGCGTAACTATGGGTGAAGGCAAGAAGAATAAATCCCAGACCCGACACAATCGCGCCAAAAGCCAGCATAACCCGGGGGCCCCAGCGATCAGTCAGGTAGCCGACTAACGGCCCCTGGAATCCACCCAATAGCCGTCCCAACATGTCAGCCAACGCGATGGCCGCTACGCCTATTCCCAGTTCGTTCCGAATGGGAATTACATAGATGGTGAAGCCGCGATTGAAACTACCATGCTTCAGGCCGTCCGCGACGACACTGACCGCCACTATCCACCACCCGTAAAAGACCTTGTTGGGACTATTTAATATGCCTTTTGCAGAAATCTTAGCCATTACAGCAGACCATCACCCACATGGCGATGGCCAAATCTCCCTTCTCCGGTGAAATCCTCAAGCTAGTATACTACCTACGCTTCAGGCATTCGCCCCAATTCGATTTGGGGGTAAGCCAAAAATCTGTCCCTAGGCCGAGACGGGGATGCTGCCCGGCGTGAGCGAAAGCCAGGCTCAGGATCAAGAAGGCCAGTATAAATAAACGGTTGGGGGTGTCAATGCGGGGCAAGCAAGTTGGTCAGGTTATGCCAGACCAGCCAAGTTACGGCTTGCGACCGACGGCCTCACCCGAACTCCAGCCTACGAATGCACCTAGCTGATCCTTCCAAACAAGGGCGGCTTCCCGCCATTCCTCGAATTCCTCCCGGATTGCGATCCTGTCAGCGATCGCAGCTTCGGCCCAACTTGGACCGACCCACTGGACGATGAAGTCGGTAAAGGTAGCGATTCCAGCGGGAGACCCCCAGGATTCGAAAGCCCCATTGGCTTTTACATCGACGAGTTCCGCTTCATACAATCTTGCCCGGAGCTCTTCACCAATTTTAGGACGGCCGCCGTTCGCACTAAACATTTCCGAGATCATCGGTGCTATTCGGTTCAGGTTGCCAAAGTGGGGCTCAATGAATGTCGAATCACCAATCCACTCCCGTGCCCCCAGAATTTCCCCGGCTTCAAAACTCTCTTTATCTCAGCAAGAACAGCCATTGTGTCCGGGATGTGCATCAGAACAGCACGACAGTGGAACACGTCAAAGTAATTCTCCGGGAACGGGAAGGTCAAGGCATCGGCGACTTGAAAACGGGCATTGGAATGGACTGCTCCGCGTGCGGCCTTTACGGCAAGCTCGAGTTACGCCTCCTCCAAATCAATTCCATAACATTCTCCAGGGGCGACCGCGGCGGCCAGAGCAACCGAAATTGAGCCAGGGCCACAGCCGATATTAAGCAAACGCATACCTGGCGTCAGATGCGGCAGTAAATATGCGGGGTTATTCACCGCCGTACGCAGACTGAGACATTGCTGTTCTGCTTCACTCTAGCCCATCATGTAGTTCGGCTTAGACGGTTGCTTATTATTGTCAGCCATCAATTGGCCTCCTCTTGCAACATGCATTCGATTCGGGATGTCCTAAATCAATCCAATCTTCTTGGACAGGTTCCCATCGATGACGCAACTGCATATACAACGGCGTTCTAACGCCAATCTATCTCCGTTAATATGATGACTAAATAGCGGTGTCAACAAATAATAAGGGCGGACCTAATGAATTAGGTCCGCCCTTTTAGCAATTAGGAACGTGAACACCCTAGCACGCCGGTCTATTCGTCACTTCCGGGTTCACCTTGCGACTAATAAATTTCCCAGTGCCCAGACCGGTCTTGAGTTCCCCGTTTTCCACCGCCACCTGACCCCGCAGAATAGTCATTACCGGCCAGCCCGCCGCATGAAATCCCTCCCAGATGCTGTAATCGGTGATGTGGAAGTCATTCATGGTCATGGGGCGCTGGATGCTGGGGTCAATCAGCACAATGTCGGCGTCGCTACCCGGAGCGATGGCCCCCTTGCGCGGATACAAGCCCATAATCTTGGCGGCGTTGGCCGAAGTAACATCGACAAACCGCTGCAAAGACATCCCTAACCGGGACACCCCTTCGCTGTAGGTCACACCCACGCGGGTTTCGACCCCGTTATGGCCGCCGGTAACATCACTGACCGTCCTACCCTGAATCTTCAACTCCCAGGAGGTGCAGTACTCGTCGGTGGCCATAGTGTGCAGGCCGCTCTGGGCAATGCCCTGCCACAGCGCCTTCCGGTCTTCCTCGGATTTCAGCGAGGGGTAGGTATGGTACTTCATGCCGTTCTCTTCTTTGTAGTTTTCGGCGCTGAAGCAGCAGTAGTTATGCAACGTCTCACCGTACACCGGCTGTCCCTTGGCCCGCGCCTCGCCAATGGCGTTGATACCCTGCTGGGCGCTGACGTGGACGAAGTAGACCGGCGAGCCAGTCCACTCGGCGACTCTAATCACCCTGCGGAAAGACACGTCCTCCGACTCGTTGCTGTGCACCAGGTGCATATTCCACCACTCGGTGCGCTCCTCTCGGGCCAATTTCTGGTACATGTGCTGCACCATATCATCGTCCTCTGAGTGGACCATCAACATGGCGTCGTTGCGCTGAATTTGCTCCATCAGGTCGTGGAGGTGGCCCATTTTGACCATGCGCGGCTCGCCCGACATCTCAGGCGGGCGGATATTGGTAGTGAAAATCTTGACGCTGGCAAAGCCGTCCTCAATATGCTCGTGGAGCGACTCTAGAATTGGCGGCGGAACCTCACCCAGCAGCATCAGATGGTGGGCGTAGTCGGCGTAGGAGTTGCCCTGCCAGACATCGGTGCGCTCCCGAATGGCAGTGGCGATGTCTATACCCGGATACTGGATGGCAAAGTCCATCAGGGTGGTGGTGCCGCCAAAGAGGGCGGCGCGGCTGACCTGCTCCGGCGGTGCAGTACGCAGATTGCCCGGCCCCATGATGGGAGCCGCGATGTGCGCGTGGGGTTCGATGCCGCCGGGAACCACCACCTTGCCGGTAGCGTCGATAACCCGGCCAACTTCTTCGGTCAGGGTGTTGGCGGCTGCCACAGCGACAATCTTTTCACCCTGAATCGCCACGTCCCAGTCGCCGACGCCCCAGGGTGTAACTACTTGCCCATTGCGAATTAGCAAATCAAACATCTTCTACCCTCCTGCTTGTTCTAATTGATTTGATACGAATGGTATTCTACCGACTTACCCGTGGCTCGATCACTTCTTCATCCTGGGGAGTTTAATAAGCCCTTCCCTTTGCTAAGGGGGAAGATAGCTTTACGACCTCAAGAAGATGTATGCGAAAATTAAGCTCTAATCCCCGTGGATATGAGCGACATGGGGAACAGTACGCATTCCTTCAGGCAAGGCATCCTCCCAGTCCGGGATTTGCTGGCTATGAGTGTTGGGCAGCAAGATGATTGATATTACACCTACACTGCTCAATACCAGAGAAAGGGCCACTGTTGCAATATAATCCCCAGTCAAGTCCCTCAGAATGCCGCCCAGAATCGCGCCTGTGGCCATGCCAATCCCAGCACCCATCATCTGCCAGCCGTAGGTGCTCCCCACCGGCGCGCTGCCGTAATACTGCCGGTTGATGATGGGAAAGGCGCTCATCTCGCCGCCAAACCCAACACCAAACAAGACGGCAAACAGGTAGAACATCCAGGCGTCCTGAGCGAAGAATAGGATAAACACCGGTACCACCTGGAGGAAGAAACAGACCGCCATAACCCATTTGCTGCCGATACTGTCCGCCACTACCGGAACACCAAACCTGGTTAGCGTACTGAAAACCGATAAGGTAATGAACGCCCCCGCCGCCAGCGCTGGTGAAATTCCCCGCAGTTCGGCCAAATCCACCAGGTAGACCAGGATGATGGCGTGCCCGGCACAGCCCCAAAAATGAATACCGATCAAATTCCAAAAAGCGTGCGTCTTCTGCGCCTGTTTCAAGAAGGTCTTGGTCCTGACCTGAGCAACCTCGCCCGATAGGGGCTTCCGTATGGGTTCATCTTCATCGGCTCCCAGCGGACGAATGCCCACATCGGCAGGATCGTTGTAGAACAACTTGATTAAAAATAGGAGAAGCAGACCGCCGCCAATACCTGGGATGATGAAGGCGGCTCGCAGTCCCCATTCCTGGAGGATAAACAAAACCATTGGGACGGCAATCAATGGACCCAATCCCTGGGACGACTGCAAAATTCCCATGCCCACGCCCAATTTACGCCGGAACCAGAGGGTCACCGACACGGTCAGGGGCACTTGAAATATGGCCATGGAAAGACTGACAATCACACCAAAGTACAAGTAAAATTGCCAGAGGTGATTCATCGTTCCAGTCAAAGCCATTCCGACGATGAACAGGACCCCCCCAATAAGCATGGTCACCCGCGCCCCGTAGCGATCTCCCATCCACCCCGCTGTTGGGCCAAACAGACCTGAGACAATCCACTGTAAAGAAATCCCATATCCCACTAGGCCGGGGGTCCAGCCAAACACTTCAACAATACGGGGCAACAAAATTGGGGCAGAAGACCGGAACCCTGAGGTGCTCAGCCGCATTAACGCAGCCACTGCCACAATTACCCAAGCGTAATGGACACTATGGTTGCCGACGGCTAGAGTGCTGGGCTTGAGGTTCAACATCCAGGAATGTTTCTCTCCATTGTTTTTGCTACTTCCTTCCCGAAAAACTCGCGTGAAAAAGGCCTGTCGGGGCAAGGTCACTCGTAATCCTGATGCCCCGCTAGTCATATGTCAAGGTTGGTCAAGGCACAACCAGCTCAATCATACATTAACCTTTATCATCCAAATCAAAACCCGGCAGCAAGTCCCGTTCGTGGTGAGCTTGTCCAACCATGATCTGGGGTTCCGTTTCTATCCTTCGAGAGCCTCAGGAAGAACGGAACCCCGCTAGATGCCGGTCATTTTCCCTTATCCTTGAAATACAATCGCCCTGCCAGGATTTACGGTAGCAGCCCAGTTTGCTGTGTCAGCGATGTGACTCCGTTAGTGACACCGGCGAGGGCCGGTGTCCAGATATAAGGGTGGTTGTTATGCTACCCCATTTACTCATTGATTGACTGAGCGCCAACCTGGTAATATACACATATAAAACCCACTCCCAGGGGGTACGGGTATAAAAGGGGATAGCATGGCTTCTGACTCTAAATCCGCCGCCCTGAAGCGGCTAAACTACATAGAAGGGCACCTGTCAGGCGTCCGCAAAATGCTGGAAGAGGACAAATACTGCGTGGACATCCTGAAGCAGACCTACGCGGTGCGCCGGGCCATCGAAAAGATGGAGGGCATCTTGCTAGAAGGACACCTTCAATTTTGCGCCGTTGAGGGAATAAAGGGAGGTCGCGAACAGGAAATCATCGCCGAGCTAAAAGACCTGTATATCCTGGCGAACAAGTAACCGACCTATAGCAGGTTGAGGTAAAACAGATATGATGAGAATAAGTCACGTGGAACGACCCCTGCAAACCCTGCTGGCTGGAGTTCTTCCACTGCCCTGGTGATGAATCGTGCTGGGCCTGCTGGGTTTCCTAGGAGCCGGGGAATCCAGCCTGGCTCTGGTGCCCGCGGTGCGGGTATTCACCGGGCTCTTTCTAGCGTTAACTCTAGTCGTGCTGGGACGCGGCTGTTCTTGGAATTATCTAGTAATGAGCGGTGACGCTCTACCTGGAAGAAAAGGTCGAATGTAGTCTTGGCGTTATCTACCCTACTGGCTGGCACTATCTGGGGTCTCCGGTTTGCTGGATTTTTAGGTGGCACACCTTTTTAAGGAGCAATCAACCAGACCAAGTAAATTGAGTTCAGCACGAAACCTTTATGATCGACGCACCAAAATTCACGACTGTTCCCAGGTATTGGGCTAATCTAACACTATTGGCCCCAATAACAACAATAGGACACTCCAATGACAACCACAACCAAAAATGACAAACAGATAACCCTTCCAGTAGTGGGCATGACCTGCGCCTCCTGTGTCGGCCACGTGGAGCACGCCCTGGAGGAAGTACCCGGAGTTAGCAAGGTGTCAGTGAACCTGGCCACCGAGAAAGCGTCGGTGGGGCTGGGCGGCGAGAACGTGACTATTGAACAGCTCCGCGAGGCAGTATCAAATGCCGGTTACAAAGTGGCCACCAGCAAAACCACCCTCAACATTGGCGGCATGACCTGCGCCTCCTGTGTCGGCCACGTGGAACACGCCCTGGAAGGAGTCCCCGGCGTTACCGCCGCGTCGGTGAACCTCGCCACCGAAAAGGCGACAGTTGAGTACGTGCCTGGCGTCGCGGGCGTTGCTGATTTCAAGCAGGCCGTTACCGGAGCCGGTTACCAGGTGGAAGGTGTCGAGGGCGAAGGCCTGGACGCCGAAGCCGAACTGGAGCGGCTGTCCAAAACTGACGAAATCAAATCCCTGGGAAGACGGTTCCTCTTCGCTGCCGCCGGTGGCGTTTTGCTACTGCTGGGCACCTTTGAAGCCTTGCCCTGGGTGCCGCCGCTGATGGCCCTGGCGTTTTATCCCTTCCTGATCTGGGCGGTGGCCACACCCATTCAGTTCTGGTCCGGCTGGACCTTCTACACCTCGGGTATTGGTGCTTTGCGACACGGCGCGCCTAACATGCACACGCTGATCGCCCTGGGAACATCGGTGGCCTATGGATACAGTGTGGCCGTGGTGCTGATCAATGGATTCGCCCCAGAAATTCTGGCGAATACCGGTATCAAAACCGCCGTATTCTTCGACACAGCGGCCATCATCATTGCGCTGATCCTGCTGGGACGCTACCTGGAAGCGCGGGCCAAAGGACAGACTTCGGAAGCCATCCGACGGTTGATCGGCCTGCGCCCCAACACCGCCCGCGTTATTCGTGACGGCACAGAAAGCGACGTACCGATAGATTCGGTGGTATTGGATGACATTATTCTGGTACGGCCCGGCGAGAAAATCCCGGTGGATGGAAAGGTAATCAAGGGCTATTCCTCGGTGGACGAATCTATGCTCACCGGCGAAAGCATGCCAGTGAGCAAGCAGCCAGGCCAGCCGGTCTACGGCGCGACGCTGAACAAGAACGGCTCCTTCACATTCCGAGCAGTCAAAGTCGGCCAGGACACCATGCTAGCCCAGATCATCAAGCTGGTGGAGGACGCCCAGGGGTCGAAGGCACCCATCCAACGTCTGGCCGACCAGGTATCGGCCTACTTTGTACCTACTATTATCGTCATTGCGCTGGCCGCCTTCGTTTTCTGGCTGGTACTGGGCCCGGAACCGGCACTGACTTTGGCCACGCTGGTGGCGGTAGCAGTGCTGATCATCGCCTGCCCCTGCGCTTTGGGGCTGGCCACGCCCACGGCCATCATAGTCGCCACTGGCAAAGGCGCAGAGCAGGGGGTGCTAATCCGCAGCGCGCAAGCCCTGGAGATAGCCCACAAGGTCAACGTGGTGGTGCT
>Ga0310123_10003168_pt1 | contig 12824 bp, 9 predicted proteins | sample CB6_AW_1057_MG_FD_203505 | JGI IMG/M metagenome (GOLD analysis project Ga0310123, IMG submission 203505) | Marine microbial communities from Western Arctic Ocean, Canada - CB6_AW_1057 | ecosystem: Environmental > Aquatic > Marine > Oceanic | place: Canada: Western Arctic Ocean | collected... | reverse complement strand
GTCGTCCTCAAACGGGTCGTCCTCAAACGGGTCGTCCTCGGCCGCCTCGTCGGTCTCGGGATCGGACTCCACGGCGGTTCCACCCCCGGCGGCCAATGCCGGTGCCACCTCCAGCGAGTCGCTGCCACCTCCGAAAATCAACGCCAGGAAGGGCATGAATGCGAGCAAGGCACACACAATGAGTGTCAGGATCAGCATCACCAGCACGGGGATGTTCTTGAAGACCTGCACCTGGAATGTCCCGTAGTTGCCTTCCCACATCGGTCCCCCGACCACGATCCAGATGAAGCAGAAGGCGGGGATCGCGGCCACGAGCGCGACAGTAAATAAGGGGAGTTTCTTCACGGTACAGTCTCCAGGCCGGGCCGGAACGCTCGAAACAGCGACCCGATTGGCTCTCGCTAATAGTATGTCGCACGGGATTCCCGAGGCAAGTTGCCGATCCTGCAAAGCCGACTGAGATCCGGGGGTCTGGTACGAGTATGACGATTGTGCCAAGCCGATCGGCATGCTGGATTTCGCCGGTCGGAGTTGGCAGGATGTCGTGTCGAATCCGGGCCATGACCCGTGCCGCCCCCCCAATGAAACGCCTCCTGTCACTCAACAACCGGATCGTCGCCTGCGACCGCTGTCCGCGGTTGCGTGAGCACTGTAGCGAGGTGGCCGCAACCCGCCGCCGTGCCTACCTCGACTGGGACTACTGGGGGGCTCCGGTACCCAACTTCGGCGATCCCCGGGCCCGGCTGCTGATCGTGGGTCTGGCCCCGGGTGCTCACGGAGCCAACCGGACGGGGCGGATGTTCACCGGCGACCGCAGCGGCGACTGGCTGTTCCGAGCCCTCCACGTGGCCGGGTTCGCCAACCAGCCGGGTGCCACAGACCGCGACGACGGGTTGAAACTGGCAGACTGCCTGGTCACCAACGCCTGCCACTGTGCTCCACCGGGGAACCGGCCGGCCAAAGACGAACTGGAGTCGTGTCGGGAGTGGTTCGAAGAGACCGTTGACCTGCTGCCGGTTCGCGTCTTCCTGGCCCTGGGTGCGATCGCCTGGCGGGCCGTGGTCGACCTGGCACGCCGGCGCGACTGGTACACCGGCCCGATCCCGAAATTCTCACACCTGGCCGCAGTCCCCCTGTCACAGGACCGCTGGCTGCTGGGCAGTTACCACCCCAGCCAGCAGAACACCTTCACGGGGCGGTTGACCGAGCAGATGTTCGACGAGGTATTTGCCCTGGCCCGGACCAAGTTGTCCCGACCCTAGGGAGACCCCGGCCAGGCCAACCCCAGCTTGCAACCTCAGAGTGAGCTGAGGTACAAATGCAACCGTTGAATCACCTTCGAACGGGTTCCGCAACAAAGGGGTCTCTCATGAGTGGTCCGAATCGTCGTCGCTTCCTGCAATCGACAGCAGCTGCCACAGCCGCGTTTGCCATCAGCGGCACCAAGTCCTCGGGCAACATCCTGGGCGCCAACGAACGCCTGCGGGTGGCTGTCGCCGGCCTGCACGGCCGCGGCCGGTCGCACTACGGAGCCTACGCCAGGATGAAGGATGTCGAGGTGGCCTACGTGGTCGACCCCGACAGCCGGCAGTTCGCTCGTGCCATCAGTGACGTCAAGAACATTTCGGGCACAGCGCCCAAGCCAATCTCCGACGTCCGCGAAGTGCTCGACGACCCCGAACTCAACGTCGTCTCGATCGCCACGCCCAACCACTGGCACTCCTTGATGAGCATCTGGGCCTGCCAGGCTGGCAAAGACGTCTACGTCGAAAAACCGCTCTCGCACAACATCTTCGAAGGCCGCAAGCTGGTCGAAGCGGCCAGGAAGTACAAGCGGATGGTCCAGCATGGGACCCAGCAACGCTCGAGTAGTGGGCGGGCGAGTGAAATCGCGGCGTTGCAGAGCGGCAAGTACGGGAAGCTGACCGTTTCCAAGGGCTACTGCTGCAAGCCTCGCTGGAGCATCGGCAAGAAGACCAACGAGAAACCGCCCGCCGAGCTCGACTTCAATGTCTGGCTGGGACCGGCACCCCAACAGCCCTACCACGGAAACCTGGTCCACTACAACTGGCACTGGTTCTGGGACACCGGCAACGGTGACACCGGAAACCAGGGCGTACACCAGATGGACGTGGCCCGCTGGGCCATCCCCGGTGCCACGCTCCCCAAGCGAGTCCTCAGCATGGGCGGTCGCTTCGGATACGACGACCAGGGCCAGACACCCAATACCCAGGTCACCGTGATGGAATACGACGAGGCCCTGCTGCTGTTCGAAACCCGCGGGCTGGTGGGCAAGCATAAGAGCATGGGTCGGATGGTGACCAACGAGTTTTACACGACCGAGGGCGTGATACGGGACGGGACGTTCCATCCCAAGAACGGAGGCAAGCCTGAAAAGGTACAGGGGCCCAAGGTCGAGGTGACTCCGGGAGGTGCGTTCGGCAGCTTCATTCACGCCGTCCGCAGCCGGAAGATCAGCGACCTGAATGCCGACGTTCTCGAAGGTCACTACTCCAGCGCACTGTGCCACCTCTGCAATATCTCCTACCGGCTCGGAGTCAGCGTGCCCTTCAGCAGCCGCGACCAGATGCTGGGCGACAACCCCCAGGTCACCGCCTCGATCGACAAGGTCCGAGACAACCTCGAAGTGGTCGGCGAAAAGCTCGCCAAGAGCAGCTACCACCTCGGACACCCGCTCAACATGGATCCCAAGTCCGAGCGGTTCATCGACGACAAGGAAGCCAACGCCCAGCTGACCCGTAACTACCGTAAGCCCTTCGTGGTTCCCGAATCAGTCTGAGCGGTCCACCGGCGATGAACCAGGCACGGACATGTCCGCTGTGTGGCGGTGGGCTGACCGGGTCCACCGAGGATGAGTCTCAGTGGACCTGCCAGGCGTGCGGCGCCCAGTGGCTCGATGCCACCGACGCCGGGGACGAGACGACCGACTCCCACCTGGCCGACTCGGTCGCCTCGGTCGGCCGCTACCTGTTCTACGGACTCTCGCTGCCGGAACGAGCCGTCCGCAGCTCGATCGGACTGGCCGCCGGTGCGGCCCGCGAGACGGCCGAATTGCTCGTACCGCGAGCCTTCCAGGACTCAAAGAGCTACGGCATCGTCGTCCGCAACTCGCTCCGATTCCTCGCCGCCGACGTCGGTGGCGTCGCCATCAAGTCCGAGGACGACGAGGAACCGGCCGTCGAGGGTTACCTGGCCCGCAAGGCGGTCGGGAACTTCGTCGACATGGCCGGCTGGGCCACGCTCTCCTGCTCACCCGTCTGGCTGATGGCCGTCGTCAGCGACGTCGCCTACGGGGCCCGCAGCTACACCCGGGAACTGGCAATCGAGTTGAAGCAGAAGGGACTGATCGACGAGAAATCGACGATCAATTCGATCGATGACCTGCTGGGAGCCATCCAGGGTGCCACCGGTGAGGCGGCGGGGCTGTTCGATACGCCACCACTCTCGGTCGCCGACCTCAAGGCGACCCTCGAAGCAACTCGTACAGCACTCAAGGATGCCAGCATCACCGACGTGATCCCCGAGAGTGAACTCGAGAGGCTCTGGGACGAAATGAAGCAGGTGGCCGGCGACGAGGACGTCGGGCTGCTGGGTGTCTCGGGAGCCGTCACCATGCTCACGTTGCAGAAGATCGGCAACGTCGGGCAGGGGGCATTGACCGGAGTCCAGGTCGTCGGCGGACTGCTCAATCGACAGGTCATCAGCCACTACACCGAATCACTCTCCACCATCCGCGAACACGGATTCTACAACACGCTCAAGGACACCGCCGAACCCTACATCGATGCCGTCTGGTCCAACTTCTCGATCGACCGCGGGACCTGGACCGAAGCCCTGCTCAGCGGCCGCGCGATCGGGCAAGGATTCAACAAGGTGGCCGGTTGGTTGGGCCGAGGCGGGGGCCAACCGACCGGGGCCCTCAATGAGAATGCGGCCGAAGTCGACGCGAGCGACGAATCTCCAGAAGAGAGCGGAGGCGAGGACGCATGACTGACCAGGCGCTCTGGGCACCCTGGCGACTTGACTACGTCAAGACCCCCGACAAGGACGACAGCTGCTTCCTGTGCCGGTACCGTGACGATGATCCGTCACAGGACGCATCCAACCTGGTGATCGACCGTGGACAGAGGACCGTCACTCTGCTCAACCGGTTCCCCTACAACAACGGGCACCTGCTGATCGCTCCGCTGGAACACGTCGGGGATCTCGAGGAGGTGTCCGGGGAGACGCTGGGGGAATGCATGGCCCAGTTGCAGAAGTGGACCGGGCGATTGCGCGAGACGATCTCGCCAGACGGATTCAACATCGGCCTGAATCTCGGACGGTCAGCCGGCGCCGGCCTGCCCGGCCACCTGCACTGGCACATCGTGCCCCGCTGGAACGGGGACACGAACTTCATGCCGGTCCTGGGCAATGCCAACCTGATTCCGCAGTCGCTTGAGTCGCTGTACCAGTTGCTGACGTGCGAGAACTCGGGCGGTTGATGCAACCGGTGGAATTCAGTCCCCACGCCCCCTATCATGAACCCGCGGCCCTGCCTCCTCCTGCACTCCCGCGGCCCCCCCCCACGCACCTCGACTCGACGATCCCTCCGGATCGCTTCGATGACTCCACCCCGATTCTCGACAGACACACTCTCACTACGGCCCGACTCACCATGCTGATCTTCATCGTCCGAGTCCTGTATTTCGTGGTCTGTGCCGGGGCGCTGTACAACTTCATCAACCAACCCACGCTCGACCTGCCGTACTCCACCGCGATCATCCTGTTCCTGTTCCTGCTATTCGTCACCCAGGTCTTCACCGTCATCGACATGGTGATCAAGCAGAAGCGGATCGAGGTCATCTCGTCGATCTACTTCGGGCTGCTCGTCGGGGCCCTGCTCAACTACCTGATGCTGCAGGCCATCGAGCCGTTCCGGGAGCAACTCATCTCGATCAAGATCACCGGAGATGAAGCCAGTTCGGCACTCGACGTGATGTTCATTATCGAGTTGCTCTCACCGTTGATCCTCAGCTACATCAGCATCTCCTTCCTGCTGCAGACCAAGGACGATTTTCGCTTCGTGATCCCCTACGTCGAGTTTTCTCGAGAGCTCAAGGGGGGTCGGCCTCTGGTGCTGGACAGCAGTGCCCTGATCGACGGACGCATCGCCGACGTCTCCGAGACCCAGATCATCGAATCGCAACTCATCGTCCCCTCCTTCATTCTTAAGGAGGTCCAGGACATCGCCGACAGCAGCGACAAGAATCGCCGAATCCGCGGCCGCCGTGGTCTCGACGTGCTCGACAAGCTGCAAAAGAGCGCCAACTCCGAGGTGACTGTCTACCGCTCGTCCGATATCGACCGCAAGGACCTCAGCAACGACCAGCGGCTGGTCGAGTTGGCTGTCGAACTCGGCGCCCGCATCGTCACCAACGACTTCAACCTCAACAAGGTTGCCAACCTGCAGGGCGTGGCCGCGATCAACCTCAACGACGTCGCCAATGCCCTGAAACCCCGCTTCGTCCCCGGAGACATCCTACGGACGAAGATCGCCAAGGAAGGCGAATCGGCCGGACAGGGCATCGGATTCCTCGACGATGGCACGATGGTCGTCTGCGAACAGGCCGCCGTGCTGATCGGCAAGGAGATCGAGGTAATCGTGACCAGCGTGCTGCAAAACAGCGCCGGTCGCATGATCTTCGGTCGCCAGTCCGACTCGAATGGCGCCGACTAGTTGCGGCCGTCGCAATCCTCACGAATTCGGCTGCTCACATCTGGTCGCAGGTGTCGATGCCCAACAGATCCAGGCCCTGCCCGAAGACCCGGGCGGAGAGGTCGCACAGAGCCAACCGGCTCGCACGCCTCGCGGGATCCTCCTCCTTCAGCACCGGGCAACTGTTGTAGAACGTTGAGAAGACGTTGGCGGTTTCGAACAGGTAGCCGGTCAATACGTTGGGTCGCCTCTCGGCAACCGTGATGTCGATCGCGTCGGCGAACCGGTTGAGCGCCATCGCCAGGTCCCGCTCGGCATCGTCCTCGAGCACGATCGCCGGACCCTCGGACCTCAAGACCTCACGATCCACTCCACCACGACGAAAGATCCCCAGGATGCGGGCACACGCGTATTGCATGTACGTGGCCGAATCACCGTGGGTCGCCAGCATCTTGTCCCAGCTGAACTGGTAGTCGCTCTCGCGGTTGTGATGCAGGTCGGCGTACTTGATCCCTCCCAGCCCGACCGTTTCGGCCACCGCCGCCCGAGTCGCCTCGTCCAACTCGGGCCCCTCAGGCTTCGCGTCGTCGTTCTCGTCGACGATCCGCCGTGCCCGCGACACCGCTTCATCCAACAGGCTCTCCAGGCCCACCGTGTCACCCGAGCGGGTCTGAAACGGTCGGCGATCCTCGCCCAGGACCGTGCCAAAGCTGACATGAACGAACTCGGTGTCGGTGTAACCCCACAGCCGGGCCGTTTCGAACAGCAGCCGGAAGTGCTCGCTCTGACGGGCATCGACGACGTAGAGCATCGCGTCGGCCTCGAGCTGCGTGGCCCGGTACCTGATCGTCGCCAGGTCGGTCGTGGCGTAGGTGAACGCGCCGTCGGACTTGCGGACGATGAACGGAGCATCGTTGCCCTCGATGAAGACGCACACCGCACCCTCGCTGGTCGACGCTAACCCCCGCTCCTCCAGGCTCTCGACCACCTCGCCGAGCATCGGCTGGTAGTGGCTTTCGCCCAGGGTGAGATCAAAGTGGATCCCCAGGCGACGATAAACACTCTCCATCACCTCGAGGCACGCCGGCAGAAACTCGTCCCACAGCGCGCGGTTCTCGGCATCGCCGGCATGCAGCCGAGCGGTCTCAGACCTCGACTCGGAAGCGATGCCTGGATGAGCCGCCGCCACATCGGCCAGTTCCGCATCCGTCTCGATCGCGGATACCTCCCGCTCATCCGCGGAAATCGACTCGCTCAACCCCGCCACCTCTGACCGCAACTTCTTCGCCTCACCCTTTTTCGACTCATCGCTCTGCTCCAGCGACGCCTCAACAGCCGCCAACGCCCCGCGAAGCTCCTCGAGACGCTCCCGCTGACCGGGCAACGCCGTGCGTCGGTCGTGGTAGCCGGCAATCCGGTTGACCAGGCGGTACAGCCTTGAGAGTTCCGCGACGGGGTCTTTAGCGTAGGCGTCGGCGTCCAGAAAGTTGCGATAGCCCTGGATGATCATCCCGAACTGTGTGCCCCAGTCGCCGACGTGGTTGTCGCAGGTGACCCGTTGACCCTGGAATCGAAACACCCGTGCCAGGGCATCCCCGATCACCGTGCTCCGCAGGTGGCCCACGTGCATCGGCTTGGCCACGTTGGGACTCGAAAAGTCGATGACGACGTGACGCGGAGAGTCCGCCACGCGGTGCCCCAGTCGTGGATCACTCAGCATCGCGCCGGTCTCGTTCGCGAGCCAATCGTCTCGGATCCTCAGGTTGATGAACCCCGGTCCGGCGATCTCGGGTGGGTCACAGATCGGATCAATATCGAGTGCCTCGACCAGCAGGGTGGCGATCTCTCGAGGGTTCCGGCCGGTGCGCTTGCCCAAGGGCATCGCGCAGTTGGCCTGGAAGTCACCGAACTTCCCATCCTGGGCCGGACGAACCATCGAGGTGTACTCGGAAGGATCGTCGCAGAGACCCTCGAGTGCCTCGTGGAAACGGCGTCGGAGTTCGGCGAGCAGGTTCATGCCGGTTCGGAGGGCTGGCCGTCGGTGGGCGGGGAGGTTGCGCTCTGCCAGTCGACCCGTGGTGCGTCGGCCCAGAGATGATCGAGGTCGTAGAATGTTCGGGCATCGGCATCCTGAAGATGGATCACGACGTCGCCGAAGTCGATCAGTGTCCAGCTCGATTCGTTGTCGTAGCCCTCGATCCCCAGCCGTACGTCACCGTCTTCCTTAAACACCCGGCTGATCTCATCGGCCACCGCCCGTATCTGGCGACCGCTGGTCCCCGTGGCGACGACAAGGTAGTCGACGATGGGGGTGATGCTGGTGAGATCGAGCACAACGACATCACGGCTACGGTAGTCCTCCGCAATCCGAGCGGCCCGGCAAGCCCGGTCCGTTGCGGAGGAGCGAGTCGTCAGGGTCGTGGCGTCCGTGCCTCCCGCGGTGTTGCTGGTCACGTCGTCGGCCACGGTCCGGCCTAGAACACGCCGAGAGCGTACTTGACGATCAGTCCGGCGAAGACGACCGACACCATGCTCATCAACTTGATTAGGATGTTCAGACTGGGCCCACTGGTGTCCTTGAACGGGTCACCCACGGTGTCGCCGACGATTCCGGCCTTGTGAGCATCCGAGCCCTTGCCGCCGAAGTGGCCCGCCTCGATGTACTTCTTCGCGTTGTCCCAGGCTCCGCCCGCATTGGCCATGAAGATGGCGACGGCGAAGCCGGAGGTGAGTCCCCCGGCGAGCATTCCCATCACGCCGCCGACTCCCAGCACCAGCCCGACCGCAATCGGCACGGCCAGCCCCAGCAGCGAGGGTAACACCATCTCCTTCTGAGCCGCCTTGGTGCTGATCAAGACGCAACTGGCGTAATCGGGCTTGGAAGTCCCTGCCAGGATCCCGGGATCCTCAGAAAACTGTCGACGCACCTCCTGCACCATCCCGTCGGCCGCTCGGCCGACCGCCTTCATCGTCATCGCGCAGAAGACGAATGCCAGCATCACGCCCATGAACATGCCGACCAACACGGCGGGGTTCATAATCGTCACGTCATACAGCCTGACAAAGTCGGGGATCGTGGCGGTCTCGTTGCTGACCAGTAGTCCCCCCGCGACCAAGGCAAGTATGTTGATACCGCTCACTGCCTGACCCGAATCGACGCTTCGGATCTTCTCGGCAAGGGTATGGCTTTCCACCAAAACGCCCTTGGGCATCACCAGATAGGTCTCGACCTTGTCACCGTGTTTCACCGCCACGGCGCGCTTGTTCAGCTTCACCACCTCTCCATCAGAAAATTCAGCGACCGCGCCGTCGGCCCATCGCTCGTAGCCGACCCGCACCTCCTCGACGTAGGCGGCCATCAGGGCCAGGGCGGTCAGGGCGGCCGAGCCGATGGCAAAACCCTTGCCCGTGGCTGCGGTGGTGTTGCCCAGGCTGTCCAGGGCATCGGTCCGCTCGCGGACGACCGGATCCAGCCCCGCCATCTGTGCGTTGCCGCCGGCGTTGTCGGCGATCGGGCCGTAGGCGTCGGTGGCCAGGGTCAGGCCCAGCGTGCTGAGCATGCCGACGGCCCCGAGTCCGACTCCGTAGAGTCCCTTCGCGAACTGGTCAGCCTCGCCGAAGGCGAAACCGGTGCTGAAGCCGAATGCCAGCAGGATGGCCACCGCGATCACCACGATCGGCACCCAGACGCTGTAAAGCCCCTCGGAGACCCCGGCGATGATCAGCGTCGCCGGGCCACTCTCGGCCTGCTTCGCGATCCCCTGGGTCGGAGCATACTCGTCGCTGGTGGAATACTCGGTCCACCACCCGATCAACCAGCCGGCCAGCAGGCCGACTGCGACGGAAACAAACAGGCCAAGTTCGCCCGGCAGCAGCAGCAGCACCAGCAAGAACGCGGCCACGGCCACGGCCAGGCTGCTGTAGTTGATTCCCTTGCCCAGCGCCTTCAACAGGTTCTTCTGGCTGGTGTCTTCCTCGGTCTTGACCAGGTAGACGCCCCAGATCGACAGCCCGATCCCTGCCGCCGCCAACATCATCGGCAAGATCAAGGCCCTGAGTTGATCATTGATGTTGCCGGCAAACGCGGCCACGCCCAGGGCCGCACTGGCCAGGATCGAACCGCAGTAGGACTCGTACAGATCGGCACCCATGCCGGCCACGTCGCCGACATTGTCTCCCACGTTGTCGGCGATCGTCGCCGGGTTCCGAGGGTCGTCCTCGGGGATCCCCGCCTCGACCTTGCCTACCAGGTCGGCACCCACATCGGCCGCCTTGGTGAAGATGCCGCCACCGACCCGGGCAAACAACGCCTGGGCACTGGCTCCCATGCCGAAGCAAAGCATCGTCACGGTGATCTCGGCCAGCGACATCTTGAAGCCGATCAGATCCTGCAGGTACCACAGCGCACCAAACCAGAGGCAGATGTCCAACAGGCCCAACCCGACCACGGTGAACCCCATCACCGCTCCACTGCGGAAGGCGATCTGGAGTCCTTCATTGAGCGAATTCATGGCGCCCTGGGTGGTCCGGGAACTGGCCCAGGTGGCCGTCTTCATGCCGAACCAGCCAGCCAGGCCGCTGAACGCGCCACCGGTCAGAAAGGCCCAGGGGACCAGCGGATGCTGGGCCTTCGCCACCCATGACACCAGCATCAACACCAACCATGCAGCCGCGAAGAAGATACCGACCACCTTGTACTGCCGCTTCAGATACGCATCGGCACCGTCGCGGACCGCCTGGGCGATCTCGACCATCTGCTCGTTGCCCTCGTCCTGCTCCATCATCCAGCGGTAGAACTTGCGGGCGAACCAGAGTGCGGTGATCGACCCGGCCACTGACAGCGACCAGCAGATCGCCACCAGCCACTTCGTGGGTCCGCTGGCAGAATTCGCTGACTCACCCTCGACGGACGACTCGGCAGCATCCTCGGTTTCGACGTCCGCGGCATCGGCCGGTTCGGCCTCCGCGGCCGGCTTCTTTGCGTCGGCCTTGTCGTCCTGGGCAAAACTGCTGCCCTGGGAAGACCAGAGGAAGACCCCGACGAATGCCAGGGTGAGGAATACCAAGGCTCGAGGAGCCCAGCCGATCGGCTTCGCAAGTTTCATCGCGCTAACTCACTTCCGCTTTGGTTCAGTCCCGGAAAGCGGCGAGTGTAGCGCGACGGCGGCGACGTGTCAACGTGCCTACAGGCCACCGAAACGGCGGTTGAAATTGAACTGCAGCGTCGGCACCTTGTCCTTGAGGTGCCGGTTCCACAGGCCCGTCAGCGGCAGGTCTTCGGCGGGTGGCTGCTCGAGCAATTCGTCGATCTTCTTGATCAACAGCAGGCCCCACAGTGCCTCCTCGACCGTCAGGTCCTCGCTGATCAGGTCCTCGTACCGGCCCAGCACCTCGTCGAGTCGACTCAACCCCTCGATCAGCATCGCGCGGGCCTTGGTCAACTCGTTCTGCTTGAACAGCTCCTCACCCTCGAACAGCTTCTGGTGAGCCTCGGCCGTCTTCGGTTCCGACTCCGAAAGCGAACGCGTCCGCCAGTAACGGTAGTTGACCACGTTCTGGAAGCTGCGAACCATCCGCCGGACCTGTCCCACCTCGACACCCTGCGACCGGGCCAGCCGGGAATAATGGACTTCGCTGGGCAGTTCCATGTTGATGCTGAAGCCCTCGCCGGTGGCAAACAGCTCCTGGCCATAGCCATCGATCCAGTCCTGCTGGGCCAGGGTCCACTCGTTGAGCACGAAGTCACTGAAAAAGCCTTCGCGATTGAGCAACCCGTTGTTGTCCAGCCGACAGCGGTAGGGGTACTGGCGGAAGATGTGACGCATCATCAGGTGCTGCGGGAACCCACGTCCCTCGAGGTCGTTTGCCATCTCGTAGTACTTGCGGGCGGCGAGGAAGTTGTCGACCCGATCGGGGTTCAACTCGGGGTCGACTCCACCTCGATACCGCGGATCGGGATCTCCCTTCTCGCTCTCCTTCAGACCCTCGAACTGGCGGCCATCAGGGTTGAAGTACCTGCGGTAAATGCGCCACTCGTCGGCGATGCCGATCTTCTGGCCCAGGATTCGACCGATCTCGAAGTTCAACTCCGGCGAATATCGGTTGTACTCGGTCCCGTCGATGACGAACTTCGCACCCTCCTTGATCCAGTAGTAGCGATCCCGCACGTCGTCCCATTCGGCAGCGATGTTGTAGGCCAGGTTCCAACCGTGGTACCTCCAGATCTCAAGGTAGTGAGGCTGCAGCATCGTGATCGATTCGGTGGTCGAGCGGACCTGGGCCCAGTTCTTCGTCTCCTGCTGCTTGATGTAATCCATCCACAACAGGTTGACGGCCACGCCACGCATGCCCAGCAGCACCAGATTCATCGCGGCACTGGTCGGGTCGACCCGACCGAGGTTGTGTTCCGAGAGTCCCAGTTCCTGGCCCTGGGGCCGGCGTAGCTGGGCCAGCACCCCGCCCCGGCTATCTCGACTGGCCGGCCGGCCGAGAATGAAAATCGGGATCAACAGCAACAGGATGGCAACAAAGTAGACGAGCTTGCGTTGCCGCGATGAGAGTCGGCTCATTTGTGTTCGAGCTCCCTCAGCGAGAGGCTGTAGTAGGCGATCACAAGGCAGGGAATCAGGTAGGCCAGGGCAACACCGATCGAAGGAGCCATCGCCTGCGACCAGGGGACATCGAAACCGTTGGCGATATAGGTGTCCATCTGGAAACTGCGGAAATCCGGCACGATGTTCTCGACGATGTACAGGCCCTCGTTGAGGAAGCTGTCGATCGACTTGACGGCTGCATAGAACTTCGTATCAGGCAGGTCGTCGGTGAGGTTGATCTGACGAATGATGCGGATGATCGACTCGATCGGGCCGCCCCCCTCGACATCGCCCTCGACGATCTTCTCGAGAAACGCCTTGAACCCCTGCCCGACCAGCAGCATCACCAGGGTCAACAGCGAGGCGACCGGTCCCTTGAGGAAGCAGCTGGCGGTGACTCCGAGTACGACGATCATGCCCAGCATCAACCAGATCCCGCAGATGGCCTTGGCATAGCCGATGGCGAAACTGTTGCTGGGCAGCTGTACGAAGAGGTCGCGTTGGGCCATGCA
>Ga0310123_10003167_pt1 | contig 12826 bp, 7 predicted proteins | sample CB6_AW_1057_MG_FD_203505 | JGI IMG/M metagenome (GOLD analysis project Ga0310123, IMG submission 203505) | Marine microbial communities from Western Arctic Ocean, Canada - CB6_AW_1057 | ecosystem: Environmental > Aquatic > Marine > Oceanic | place: Canada: Western Arctic Ocean | collected... | reverse complement strand
GAGTATATCCAGACTGATGCAGCCCTTAACCCTGGCGTCAGCGGAGGGGTGGCCATCTCCGATCAAGGCGAGATAGCGGGTATAGCCGTGAGCGGACTTGACCCTCAATTCGCGGAGAGCGTCGGCTACTTGATTCCCGCTTCGGAAGTGGTAGCGAGGCTGGATGTCTGGGTCCCATGGCCCGAGGACGGGCAACTGGCGCCAGCAACCACGGCTCGCCAGATCGCGTTCAGCAGTGACCGCGACGGCGACTCTGATATTTATCTCATGGACGCGGACGGATCAAACCTGCGGCAGCTGACGAATGACCCCGGGGGGGATGGGCAACCAGCGTGGTCCCCTGACGGCTCCCAGATTACGTTTCATAGCGACCGTGATGGCAGATGGACCACGTATGTCATGGACCTGGACGGCGGCAACGTACGGCTCCTCAGCGTAGATGCCCGGGTCGGCACGTCACCTGCCTGGTCGCCCAACGGCCGGCAGATTGCGTTCGACAGCGATTACGACGGCCAATACGACATCTACGTCATGGACTATGACGGCGGAAGTATCAGGCGCCTGACCAATGATCCCGGCCGGGATGTGTGGCCCGCATGGTCGCCGGATAGTACCCGGATTGTTTTTGCGAGCGACCGGGGCGGTGCTCTGAACATATATGTCATGGACGCCGACGGCAGCGACATCAGGCAGCTAACTTACGGTCACTTTCAGGATGCTGCCCCTGACTGGTCGGGAGACGGCGACAAGATCGTGTTTGAGAGCAACCGCGACGGTGATGGGGGCATCTACATTGTGGACGCGGCCGGCGGCAACCTTCGGGCTTTGACAACCGGCCCAGAGTGGGATGGTTCGCCTGACTGGTCGGCCGACAGCAATGAGATCGTCTTTGACAGGTACAGCGACAGGTACAGCGACGGCCAATACGACATCTACGTGATGAACGCTAGCGGCGGCAGTATCCGGCGCTTGACCGATGATCCCGAGTGGGATGCCTACCCTGCTTGGTCGCCGGTCGGGCAAGGATCGCCGTCCCCGGGGCCACAAGCTCCCATTCTCACTCCCACACCTACCGTACGTTCCACTCCTACCGTACGTCCGGAAGTAACGGCGTGGCTTGCGGATTGGGACGAGTTACGGGTGCGAAAAGCCGAAGGCACACGTCGAATCATCGACCTGAACGCCCGAGTTCGAGATTCAGGCCAACGAGCAGGCGCATTCATCAACGAGTACCGGGCCATTAGGACGTGGTTCCTCGGCAGCGAAGGCCCCAACTCGGTTGTACTTCGACGGTTCCCGGAGGTACGGGCGATCAACGACCGCATCATGTTGTGGATTGAGTCAGAACTACGTGAACAGAGGCTGTACATCGAGCATCTAGATACTGGCGATCGGACTTTGTATGACCGGTCCGATGTGTTGCGGATACAGAACAACCTCGAATGGCGCCAAATCGCCGACGATGCAGAGGATCTAAAGACGAGCTTCGGCATCAGATAGGAGCCTCCACGCGCTTCTGTTGATACCTGGGCCAGCGTGGCTCGCGACTCCGCGCTTCCCACGGTAGGGGCCGTATGACCGCAGCCGAAACCACTTCACCAGCCATCTTCCGCCAGGACTCGGGAGAGAGTTCGAAGGAATTGCCCCAAAGGACGGCCTCGAATCTGTCTCTGTTGATAGGGTGGAAGAGGTCACGCCTGAATGGCAGAAAGACGAAGGTCCATCATGGGGACGAAGACGGGGAAGATCTGCAGAGATTGCGGCCATCGATTCATGTCGATGGAAGGGCCGGGAATGTTCTTTGCCGTCTTGCGGTGTGAGAAGTGCGGAGCCGGGGTGGAGGTGACAATCGAAGAGGCGGGGGACGCTTTCGAGTACGGCGCGGGAACGCGCCTGCCATCAGATCAAGGCGATGCGACCACTATGGAGTCAATTGCCACGGCGAAGCACCATACCGAGTGCGGCGGCCGTTGCACGTTCGACGCTCCCGTTCGATGCCCGGTATGCGCATCAACGCATCTCGATGAAGACCCGGAAGCCGAGATGATCCTGTACGACTGACGTGCTGAGCCTGTTCAGCAGGATGATCCGATCGGCCCGCAATATAGCAACAGATGTAGCAACGCCGACGGAATGTAGCAGCACTCCGCGAACACCTGCGGAATACTGATGGCAGTTCTACAGGTTCAGCGGACATCCATGAGCCTCGGCGGAAGCCCCGGTGCATAGTCCCGCCCTCGGCACCGCTTTTTGAGCTTGTGATTTCGATGGCGTGCTTGGTTGGAAGTTTCGTCCTCGGCACCGCGTAGGGGCTTGTGAGGCTGTGGCGTTCTTGGTCTGCAGTTTCGCCCTCGGCATAAGTTTGACCTTGGAGCTCGATCCTTCTGGTTGCGGAAGAACAACAAAGCAACGGGGCTCATCAGTAGCCGAAGGATGGAAGGCGAAGGGGGCTCGAGATGATTGGGATGCGGTGTGTTTACGACCTGCACTCAGGAATCGGCGAGTGCGACCGGGCAGGCGACCGGTCTCCAGGGCGTGGGTACTGACCGGAGCGGTGGCTGCAAGCAGACCGCCTAATGCTCGGTCTTCTCCCACACGGAGATGTGCGATGGGCTGGTCGCGGTAAATGGCTCTCGGGTCCAGGTTGCCCAGCGCTCGCGCAGCGTCATGCCGGCGTGTCGGGCCATGAGGTCGAGCTCGGATGGCCACACGTATCGGTGAGGGCTCGACCAGACCTCGAGTTTGCCTGCGGCAACCCGGTAGTGGTGCGAGATCGAGGTCTGGGTCACGACATCGTATTCGTCGAAGCCGAGCCGGGTGGGGGTCACCAGGAATGGTGCGAGCGTCTCGCCCGGCTGCATCAGGTAGCGTGCCGGGAAGGAGGTCTCGATCACGAACCGCCCGCCGGGTTGGAGGTGTTCGGCGACGTTGGCGAAGCACCCGGACTGGGCGTTCTGGGTGATGAGGTTGGTGATCGTATTGAACACGAGATAGGCCAGGGAAAAGCTCCCGCTGACCCGGGTGGTCGCAAAGTCGCCGACCGTGACTTCGATAGCGTCGCCGCCTGACTTGGCCCGCAACCCTGCGATCATCGCCGGCGAGAGATCGATGCCGTGGACCGGGATCCCCTTTTCGGCGAGAGGGAGAGCAACGCGGCCGGTGCCGATGCCCAACTCGAGGGCAGGTCCGTTTCCGGCGAGTTCGGCGAGGAATTCGACGGTGGGGTCGAGGACTTCAGGTCTGAACCAGTCCGACGAAGACTCGTCGTATCTCATAGCGACTCGTTCGGTGAAATGATCCTCTAGCGCGGGGAACCTATCCAACGGGGTGAATTCCAAAACAAATAGCCGGACCCATCAATAGCTTATCTATGAAGACGGCGAAGGGGATTCGCCATATTTGGGATTGCCTCGGCCAACGAATGTAGCAACGTACGTAGCAACGTCGTCAATGTCTGGCGACCGTCAGCGCATCTGGCTGGTGCTCGTCGGTTAGATGCCTGAGCCGGCGGCGATTTCGGATCGTTATGGCCCGTCGGAGCCGCGGCCGGCTTCACTCTGAAGCTGCCAGCTGGTGTTGAGCTCCTGGCGCTGGATTATGTCGGTGTACCAGCCGCCGCGGTCGAACAGTTCGTCGTGAGTTCCAGCGGCGGTCACAGTGTTGTCACGCAGGACGACGATCCTGTCGGCGCGACGGACGGTGGCCATCCGGTGGGCGATGACCAGGGTTGTGCGCTCTCTGGTCAGCCGGTCTAGGGCCTCGTGAATCAGGCCCTCGGTCTCGGCGTCCACCGACGACGTGGCCTCGTCGAGGACGAGAATCGAGGAGTCTTTGAGGATCGCGCGAGCGATGGAAATGCGCTGTTGCTGGCCGCCGGAGAGCCGAACGCCGCGCTCGCCGATGCGCGAGTCGTAGCCGTCCGGGAGGCGGTTGGCGAACTCGTCGACGTTGGCGGCGCGGGCCGCCGCTAGGATTTCAGCCTCCGTGGCTCCGGGCCGGCCGAACGCGATGTTGTCGTGGATAGTCCCGGCGAAGAGAAAAACGTCCTGAAGTACGAGGGAGATGTTGGCGCGCAGCCACGTGAGGGGGAGGTCGCGGACGTCGGCGCCGGATAGCCGCACGGCACCACCCTGGACATCGTAAAAGCGAGGAATTAGATGGGCGCAGGTGGTCTTGCCGACGCCGGTGGGCCCGACGATCGCGATGAGCTCGCCGGCTTCGGCACGGAAGCTGACGGCCTTCAGCACCGGCTCGTTGGGCTCGTAATGGAAGTCCACAGCATCGAATTCGACGGACCAGGTGGGTGAAGTGGGAGCGGTCGCGCCGGGCTTGTCGCTCAGGTTGGACTGGACCTCCAGCAACTCGAATACGCGGTCGGTGCTGGCCATGGCCTTCTGAATGTTTTCGCTGATGGCGGCGAGCTGGATGACCGGCTGGTAGATCAGGCCGAGATAGACGACGAAGACGAAGAGATCGGCGACCGGGATGACGCCGCGCAGGGTGAGATCGCCGCCGACGGCCACCACGAGGATGAGACCGACTCCGGCAATGAGTTCGATGACACCGGCGGGAATGAGGGAGAAGAATTGGGCGCGCTGGATGTCGTCCCGGTAGCGCCGCCAGCGCTCTTCGACGAGTCGAAGCTGCTCGCGCTCGCGGCCGAAGGCTTTCACAACCGCGAAGCCGGCGATGCTCTCGGTGACGGTCGCGGTGACGCCGGCCATGGCTTTGCGAACGAGGCCCCAGGAGTTTCGGATGCGTGGAAATATGTAGCGTCCGAAGATCACGATGATCGGCATCGGCAGCAAGGCGAGTAGAGCCAGCGGCCAGTAGATGAGGAATAGGGCGACGAGGATGGCGGTGGGCAAGGCGACGGCCAGAACGGTCTCGGGAATTCCGTGCGCGACGAAGTCCTCGACGGTTTCCACGTCGCCGACCGAGCGCGACACCAGAGCGCCGACGCGCCGATCGGTAAAAAATCGGTGGGGCAAAGTCTGGATGTGGCGGTAGAGGGCGACCATCATGGCGTGCTGGACGTTATAGGCGGCCCAGTGGGAGAGCATGCCGTAGGCGTAGCGGGCCAGCGCGCGGACTAGGAAGGCGACGGCGAGGGCGACCACGATCAACCCGATGGCGTTTTCGGCGGCGGTGCCTTCGGCATGCCAGATGAGAATCTGGCGCACGAGCAGCGGCGGCACGAGCCCGCTGGCTGCGAAAATCAGGCCGGCAAGGACCGATCCGCCGACCAGGCGGCGTTGCGGCCCGATGAATCTGGACAGGCGGCGCAGGAACAACATCACGGCACCTTAGCGAATAGGCAGGACGGAGTACATCGGGGAGAGCGCTCTGGCTGAGTGTCAGCGAGGCGGCAAGGGTTGCCGGAGCCGGGTAGAGACCGCGTCCAGGACAATTGGGCGTCCTGTCGGAAAAAGGCTTCGGCATCGTCCGGTACGTCTTTCATGTAGTTCTCGGCTCGCTCCAGGATCTCCTGAAGGCGCTCGTCGGGTCCTGCTTCGGCCACCTCCCGCCGCATGCGACGGAGGAACATCCAGCCCACGGCCGAGAAAGTCTCGATCATGTCGTGGATTGGCCCGGGCCCGAGGACGAGGCCCACGACGCTTACCGGTCCGTCACCGGCTATCCCAAAAAAAATTGGCGGCCGGCGGTATTCGCGTCGACCAGTTCCCACCAGCGATGTACCACGTAGGCGGGATAGGGCTCGTGCGATTTGAGCAACATCCGGGCGGCGTTGTGGAATGGCACGGCGGCCCCATCCGACACGGGCATTTCCGGGTAGCTGGGTGCCAGCCCCTTTGCCTCCAGCAGGACGTTCCGGTCTCGAAGTGGGAGTTCAAGGACCTCGGCGACTCTATGGACGGTGCGTGGAGGTGCTGGCGTGGGCGTGAATACAGGGACAGAAGCCAGGTTTCTGAGATGGGGAGGCTAGATGCTGAGGTCGAGGAGGTCGTAGTTCTTGACCACGTTCTGCCGGGTCGACTCATTCCAGAGGTTGTCTTGCTCCTGGCCGACGAAGGGCCGGTAGACGAAGCGAGGCTCATCGGGATACCGCTGTTGGCGGGCGTCGATTGCGATTGGGATCAGGCGAGAACGCTGGTGGATGCGGGCTTCGTCGTAGGTGTCGGTCTCGGCGTCCATATGCCGGATGGTGGTGACATTCAACACGGAACTTCGGGGGTGAAATCCGAAGCCGACGCTGACGCGGCGGTCGGGGGAGGTGTTGGCGAATGAGCCGTGAACGAGCTGGCGATTGCAGATGATCACGTCGCCGGGATCGCAAAATATCGGTACTGCACCGGGGATGCGTTCGGTTCCGCTATTGGCGACCAGGCCCTTGATATCGACTTTGCCGAGTTTGTGGGTGCCGGGGATGAGCCAGACGCCGTTGCCGCCGGTGCTGCCGTAGAGCTGGGCCATGAAGTTGAAGCCGTGAGTGCCATGGTGAAGCGACGGGCTTTTCCAGTGGGTAGTGCCGTCCTGATGCCAGGAGACGGCGGAGCCGAGGCCGGGCTCTTTTACCCAGGTGGCTTCGTTGAAAGGGACGAACTCCGGACCGTTTACGGCGGCGGCGACGGCCAACAGCCCGGGGTGACCGTAGAGCCGCAGGCATGAATCCATTATCTGCAGGGTGCCCTGGATGAGGACGACGCTCTGTTCGGGTGCGTCGGCGGCAGGGGTTGGCTCTTGCAGCTTGAGCTCGTAGCGACCCTGCAACTTGTCGGTGCCCCCGTAGGGGTCGCTGAGTGGCTTGGCGAAGATGAATGAAGGCCGAGTTAAGTCCGAGCCGAGTGCAGGGTCGCCGTTCGCGTCAGATTCAGAGTCGGGATCGGTGGGCGCGCGGGCGAGCGCGTTATCGGTGTCCGCTCTAAGATCTTCAAGTTCATCAGCGTCGATGACACCTTCGAAGACGTAGAAGCCGATGCTCCAGTAGGCGTCTAGGATGTCGGGGTGGACGGCGCCTTCGGCATCGAAGCGGATGGGCCCGCGATTGCCAAGGCCGAGCGCCTGCTCTTCCCCGTGCCGGATGTAGCCGCTCATGGCGACAGCATGGTCCTCGGCTGAGATGGTCCCGCTTTGGTTCGGGTTCACTGCCTGCTCCGACATGGCCTCTCCCAAGCTGAATGGCATTGGGATTGCAGTGTAACTGTGAGTCGGTGATGGCGGTGAGTAGGGGTTGCTGCCGACGTCAGTCCGATTATTGGCTCCGGTGTTGGTGGCTGGATTTGGGAGGTGGTGATCGTCGGGGATGGCGCAGGTTTGGCTTCGGCTTTTGGCCCGGGAGCCGGGTCGGCTTTGGATTGAGTCTGCTGGTCCCCGGTCGTGGCGCTTTCGGTTGGTCCGGTCGATTGGCGATTACAAGCGGACGCCAGGATCGCCAGCGATATGGCGACGAAAAATGGGGCTAGTCCGCGGGCCGACCATCTACAGCGAGGCTTCCTTGCCAGCATTTGAGTGCCTTTTGACGAGTTTCAGTTGTAGCGGTTCGTCGGAGCCGGCCGGGTCGATCCCTCGAGGCTGCGCGGCTTCCCTTGAAGGTGACATTAGCAACGGCGACTGTCCTTAAAGGTATCGGGGTTGACAAATAGGCGAGGTGGAAGAGGAGTTAGAGGAGGCCGTGGACTTCTTTCTATACTAAAAAGACGGTCTTGCTTATAATTGCACCAGCCGGTGGTGGCGGAAGGGTGCGGACGCCGTGGCGCAATCGAGGCCGGCGGAGAGAAATCAAATGACCAGAGAGACCAAGCAACTTCCAGGGCGGGTGATTCCGATTCTGGAGGAGGAGTTCGCGGACTTCGAGTCGGAGGCGCGGGCGTTCATGCAGGGCGAGACGGAGGAGGCCGAATTCATCGGGTTTCGCCTGAAGCAAGGTGTGTACGGGCAGCGGCAGCCGGACCGGCAGATGATCAGGGTGAAATTGCCGTTCGGGGGGGTGACGGCGGACCAGTTGGCGGTATTTGGGGACGTGGCCGAGAAGTATGTGCCGCTGAAGCGGGGTCACCTGACAACGCGGGAGAATGTGCAGTATCACCATGTCCTGTTGCCGCTGGCGACGGAGGCGCTGCGGTTGATGGCGAAGGTGGGGCTTTCGACCCGGGAGGCGTGCGGGAACACGGTGCGGAATGTGACCGGGGACGCCTGGGCGGGAGTGGCGGCGGACGAGATATTCGATCCGACGCCGTACGCCGGGGCGCTGGTGCGCTACTTCGTGCGCAATCCACTGACGCAGTTGCTGCCGCGTAAGTTCAAGGTTTCGTTCACCGGCAGCGACACGGACCGGGTGCTGAGTGAAATTCATGACCTGGCGTTTGTCTCGCGGATACGGAACGAGAATGGGCGTGAGGTGAAGGGATTCCGGATGCTGGCGGGCGGTGGGCTGTCGATCTTCGCGAAGAACACGCTGAAGCTGTATGACTTCGTGCCGGTTGAGGACTACCTGCGGGTGACGGAGGCGGTGCTGCGGATTTTCGAACGCTCGGAAGACCTGCGACGGAATCGGGCGAAGGCGAGGATCAAGTTCCTGATCCACAAGGTGGGCATCGAGGCTTTCCGAGAGATGGTGGACGAGGAACTGAAGGGCGATTGGGCAAAAAAGGATTACGCGCTGGAGTCGCTGCTTTTCCTGGATGACGAGGAGAGTGACGCGCCGGTGGGTCCGGCGGATGCGCCGGTGGTGGACGAGGCGGACCGGGATCTGTTTGAGCGCTTTGTGGAGTCGAATGTCGCCAGTCAGCGCCAGGCGGGCTATTCGACGGTTGAGGTAAAGGTGAATCAGGGCGATCTGGTGCCGGAGCAGTTTCGGGGTCTGGCGGCGATCCTTAGCGAGTACGGCGCCGGCCGCGCGCGGGTGGCGCCGTGGCAGAACATCGTGCTGCGCTGGATTCCGGATAACAGCCTCTACGAGGTGTGGAAGGACCTGCGGAAGCTGGACCTGGGGAACGCCGGCGCGCAGAAGATAAATGACGTGGTGAGCTGTCCGGGCACGGATAGCTGCAAGCTGGGGATCACGTCATCGATGGGGCTGAATCGAGCGGTGCAGGCGAAGGTGGAGGAGATGTATGTCCGGGATCCGCTGACGAATCAGATTCTGATCAATATCAGCGGTTGCCCGAATTCCTGCGGGCAGCATCACCTGGGAAACATTGGTTTTCACGGCGCGACGATGAAGAGCGGCGATCGGCAGATACCGGCCTATCACGTCTTTATCGGCGGGAACCGGCGGGCGGGGATCGCGCTGCGGATCGGCAAACTCCTGAGAACCAGACTCCCGGCGAAGCGGGTGCCAATCGCGGTGGAACGGCTGCTAATCGACTACGAGGAAAACCGACGGGATGACGAGGAGCCGTTCAACGACTATGTGGATAGTCGAGAATTGATGCACTTCAACGAATTGCTGGCCGATATGTCGATCAAGCCGGAGTTCTCGGAGGAGGCGGAGCAGTTCGTGGACTGGGAGCGGGATCGACAGTACATGCTGGAGCGGGGCGAAGGTGAGTGCGCCGTCTAACACGGCTTCAAGTCGTCTATTCTGAGGCTTGTGAGCAAGGGTGAGTGGTCGCAACCATAGGCTGTTCTATTTAGGCTGCGAGCAAGGTTGGATGGTTCGCAGCGGACGTGGGATGTTCTGCTTGACCAACGGGCGAAATTACAGGCCAGCAGGGGTCAGTGGCGTTGGCAAATGGAGATAAATGAAAAGAGTCAATGGCTCCAGCGGGCGAAGTCGAGGGCCCAGTAGGTGATGATGATTCCGGCGCCGGCGCGGGAGATGGCGGTGAGGATTTCGATGGCGACGCGTTGCTCGTCGATCCAGCCACGCTCGGCGGCGGCTTTGACCATGGAATACTCGCCGCTGACGTTGTAGGCGGCCAGGGGGATGTCGAATCGCTGGCGGGCGGTGGCGAGGATGTCCAGGTAGGCGAGGGCGGGCTTGACCATGACGATGTCGGCGCCCTCGAGGATGTCGAGCTCGATTTCGTGGAGGGCCTCGCGGACGTTTGGCGGGTCCATCTGGTAGGAACGGCGATCGCCGAAGGCTGGAGTGGAATCAGCGGCTTCGCGGAAGGGGCCGTAGAAGGCGCTAGCGTACTTGGCGGAGTAGGCCATGATGGCGGTGTCGAGGTGGCCGGAGTCGTCGAGGGTCCGGCGGATGGCGCCGACGCGGCCGTCCATCATGTCGGAGGGAGCGACGAGGTCGGCTCCGGCGGCGGCGTGGGAAAGGGCGACTTCGGCGATGGCGGCAACGGAGCGGTCGTTGTCAATCTGCTCGCCGTCTAGGATGCCGCAGTGGCCGTGGGTGGTGTAGGCGCAGAGGCAGACGTCGGCGATGACGGTGAGTTCGGGAGTGGTGTCCTTGATGCGACGGATGGCCTCCTGCACAGCGCCGTCGGAGGAGTGAGCATCGGAGCCGGTGTCATCTTTGAAGCGGGGCCGACCGAAGAGAATGACGGCCGGGACGCCGAGCGCGGTGGCTTCGGCGGCGAGTGACGCGGCGCGGTCGGGGGAGAGCAAAGATTGACCGGGCATGGCCTCGATGGGCCGTTCGAGGTCGGAGCCGGGCTCGACGAACATGGGGTAGACGAGAGAATCGACGCTGAGGCGGGTCTCCGCGACGAGCCGGCGCAAGGAGTCGAGGCGGCGGAGACGGCGGGGACGGTCGGGAAGATCCAGGCGGTCGGCGCCGGTCAGAGGATCGGTTTCAAGTTTGGACACTGGAAGGCTCACTTTTGGGTTACTGATTATCACCCGAGGCGGCGAAGTTGACGAGAGCGGTTACAAGTCCGGCGTAAGTATGTGGTTCGGCGATGGCGCTGACGGTGAGTCCGCGGGCCTCGATGGCGGTGGTGGTGATGGGGCCGATGCAGGCGAGGCGAGTGGTGGAGGGGAGGGAGATGGAGGCGCGATCGAGGGCTCCGAACAGGGATTTGACGGCGGACGGGCTGGTGAAAACAACCCAGTCGGGAGGGCGCTCCAGGGCGTGTTCGAGCAGATCGGTGGGGAGGGGTGGCGGGACGGTGCGATAGGCGTCGAGGAGGGTGACGGAGATGCCGGCTTCGAGGAGGCGGTCGCGGATGACGGTGCGTCCGCCGACGGCGCCGAAGACGAGGACGCGGTCGTCCTGCTGCAGATGCTGCAAGAGGGCGTCGACGACGGACTCGGAGACGAACTTTTCGGGGAGGAGGTCGGGGGTGATGCCGTGAGCGTGGAGGGCGCGGGCGGTGCCGGTGCCGAGAGCGGCGATCTGGATTCCGCCGAAAGCGCGGGCGTCGAGGTCGAGTTCATTGAGGGTGCGAAATACGGCGTCGACGCCGCTGCGGCTGGCGAAGACGGCCCATGAAAAATCGTCGAACTGCTTGAGGACGGATTCGAGCGGAGTCGGGTCGGAAAGCGGTTCGATCTGGATGGTGGGGAGGGCGACGACGGAGGCTCCGTCGTCACCGAGCAGGGAGCGCAGCTCGGCGGTGGCGGGGGGAGGGGTGGTGAGCAGGACGCGCTGGCCGGCGAGGGGCCGGATGGGGGCCCACTGGAGGTCGCGGGAGTGGGCGACGGCCTCGCCGACGATGAGGACGGCGGGGGTGCGGATGCCGGAGACGCGGCTGCGGGCGGCGATATCGCCAATAGGGGAAATTATGGTGCGCTGACCGGGCAGACTGGCGTTTTCGACGATGGCGGAGGGGGTGGTGGGGGCGAGGCCGGCGTCGAGGAGAGCCTCGGCGATGGGATCGATGCGGGTGGCGACCATGAGGATGACGAGGGTCTGGTTGAGTTTGGCGAGGGCGGCCCAGTCTGTGTCGGGGGAATCGTCAGCGGAGGCGCGGTGGCCGGTCACGCAGACGAATCCGGCGGTGACTCCGCGGAGGGTGAGGGGGATGCCGGCGTAGGCGGCGGCGGCGGTGGCGCTGGTGACTCCGGGGACGATCTCGTAAGTGATACCGGCATCGGCGAGGGAGCGCATCTCTTCGCCGGCGCGACCGAACACCATGGGATCACCGCCCTTGAGCCGGCAGACACTCTTGCCGTCGCGGGCCAGATTGAGTACGAGAGTGTCGATTTCGGCCTGGGTGGTGGAGGTGCTGCCGTAGCGCTTGCCGACGGGGATCAACTCGGGACCGTCGATGAGGGCGAGAACTTCCTCGGAAACAAGTCCGTCGGGGAGGACGGCGTCGACGGAGCGGAGCAACTCGCGAGCGCGGAGGGTGAGAAGACCGGGGTCGCCGGGTCCGGCGCCGACGAGGTAGACGGTGCCGGTGGAGGAGTCAGTCATGGGGTTGATCGATCAGGAGGGCGCGGGCGGCCTGGTTGCCGAGAGTGGTGGGATCGCCGACGGGGCCGGTGAAGGTTTGGGTGATGGGCGGGTCGAGGTAGCGCCCGGCGGTGAGGCGGAGAACGCCGCCGTGGACGGTGGCGAGAGCGCCGAGGGGCTCGTTGCAGCCTCCGCCGGCTGCGGCCAGAAACTGGCGTTCGGCGGTGACGGCGGCGCGGGCGGAGGGATCGTCAAGAGGGGCGATGAGGGCGGCGGTGGTGGAATCGTCGGCGCGAATTTCGACGGCGAGAGCTCCCTGGCCGGGGGCGGGGAGGAAGTGGGGTGGCTGGAGGCGGTCGGTGATTCGGGATTCGAGCCCGAGGCGCACGAGGCCGGCGGTGGCGAGGATGATGGCGTCGAAGTCGCCGGTGTCGAGTTTGGCTAGGCGGGTCTGGACGTTGCCGCGGATGGGGAGCGAGCGCAGATCGGGGCGCAGGGCGGAAAGCTGGGAGGTGCGGCGCACGCTGCTGGTTCCGACGGTGGCGCGGGGTGGGAGATCGGCGAGGGTGA
>Ga0310123_10003166_pt1 | contig 12826 bp, 11 predicted proteins | sample CB6_AW_1057_MG_FD_203505 | JGI IMG/M metagenome (GOLD analysis project Ga0310123, IMG submission 203505) | Marine microbial communities from Western Arctic Ocean, Canada - CB6_AW_1057 | ecosystem: Environmental > Aquatic > Marine > Oceanic | place: Canada: Western Arctic Ocean | collected... | reverse complement strand
ACTCGATCAGATTCCGTGGGTAGTTCTCCACTGCCGCCCATACTACATCTTGGGGTCACCTGAGTCAAATGGATACCCCATTCTGTGCATAATTCAGGTCATACAATTGTTCGAGCAGTTGCTGAACGCGGTCCTGATGTGTATAGCCAGAACTCAGGCACCGCCGGTGCCCAGCGCGCGCGATCGCCCCGCGTTCGCCGTCGTTTTCCAGATAGTAACGCGCCTTAGTAACTAGTTCTTCTCCAGACGAAAAGAACTCGGATTCCTTACCCTCCTCAAAATAAGACAGGTGCTGAGAAGTCCGCTCGGCAAGAAGAAAACCGCCGACGGCGGGGATCTCAAACGTGCGGCCCGCCGATTCGTTTCGGTTCCATTTGGATAAGAAGCAAAGACAAATCTTGGACGCTGCTATCGCTTTGATGTAATCCACCTGGAAGATGGGCCGGATCTGGTGACGGTCCTTCAAGCTACGAGCCCTGCACCAACCCAGCCCCCAAACCTTCGTGGTAATCCCATTTTGTCGCAGCATCCCGATCATCCTCTCAGTCGTCGGTTCCCAGTGACCAATGAACACCGCGTCCGATTGATACGTGGCTCTGTCCTCCGGGGTCAGCCGGAGTGGCCGGTGGAACAACGGATCGTAACCGAACTCCGTCATAATAACCGCCTTCGCGTGCTTCTCTAACAGAAGTGGCTGGCACAGGTGGTTCGTGATAACATGGGCGTCGTAAAGACAAACGGCCTTGAAGAAGTGCCGATACCAGTAGTTCCTAAATCCGAAATATTCGGATGTATAGTGGACCACCCTAGCACCAGTGGATCGAAGTGCGGACACAGTTTGTGCCCATAAGTAGGCCCCCTGATCCACATAAATGAGATCGAACTCACTGTCCGTACCAACCCTTATGAGGTCGCGATTGTAAGAGATAATACCTGGTCCAATGAGCAAGTGGACCTGGGCCTTGCGCAGCAAATACGGACCGCGGTCAAAATAGGGGACCTGGTCAAGACCAACTATCTCATGACCCAACACCACAAGCGCTTGGCGTCGGGCTTCCGTCATGCTCCCCTTGCGAAAGGGACCTGTGTAAAGTATCCTCACGCCCGTTTCCGAAGCTGCATAATCACTTTAGACGCCCAGTCTTCGGGCAGCCAACGATCAACGCAGTCATCAAGCAAAGTCACCACAACGTCGCTGGCCGACCCCGTGGTCTTGCGGATCGCGCCGGACACCTTGCCAAGGCACCGTGGTATACCTCCGACCGAGGGGTCATCTAGATGTCCCCAAATGGAAAGATCCTGCAGCCAGGTTTTGCAAAAGCATCGACTTGCCTCAACTTCAAATCCTGTCTTGACAAAAAGGTTCCGCCACTCATCGAGGCTCCGCAGGCCAAAGTGGCCCCTCTTTGTGACGAAGACCTCGCTATACCATGTCTGTTTCCTGGCCCACCGGTGAAAAGGACCGTCGTTATCGATATCGAAGCAGTGAATCATTACGCCGCCTGGCTTCAGCACGCGAGCCATCTCACTGAGACCTTGATCAATGATGTCGTCCTCGAAGTGCTCGAGAACGTAGCTTGACACGATGGCATCGGCGCAGCCATCGAGCACCGGCAATCGAGCAGACGTCGCCTGCGCCACAGACTGATATGTGCCTGCTGCATGGCGCACCGAAGTGGCTGAGACCTCGACGCCAAGCGTGTCAAAATGGGAGGCGAGATAGCGGGATCCGCCGCCGCAGCCGACCTCGATGACAGTTGATCCAGGGGCAATAGCCCGAGAAATGTCATTAAGATAATGATGTCGGGAAAAATATAGACCTAGCTTCCCAATCAATCCCGAAGAGAAATCCCTACCGGGTCGGGTAAAGCCGTGCTCGTCATAAAAGGGGTCCGAGACACCGAAATTGAGGATACCATCCTCGACACTGTAGGTGACTTTGCAGGCTGAGCACTTCACCTCGACTCGACTGGCTTTACGAGCGTCTTGGTCACCCCATCCGTCAAGCTTGAATGGCTCGTGGCATTTCACACACCGCAGGCGCTGTATCCAACCCGAGCTGAGACGTATGCCCCCGGAGTCGTCGTGCCAAAGCCGGACCAGATCGCGCAACAGCAGACTTTCTCTGTTGTACCTCGGCAGATCGAGAAGTCGGCGCAATAACCTCATCACATGACTTTGTTGGAAACCTTTCCGCCGGAGACGGCGAGTGAGCGACTATTCAATCAGTCTGTCTGCGACAGCGGCAGCCCGCCTTTACGAGATCTCGCCTCTGGCCTGTTTAGTTCCTTGAAGCCCGAAAACTGTCCTTACCATTTGTATTGCTCCCTGAGTATTCGAGCGGCCGAAGAGAAGGCAAGATAGAGGGTAGCTCAAAACAATCAGGCCCAGAAGATAAGTGCCGACGGACCAGAAGTTACTGCCAAGCCCGTTCGTCAGAATCGCCAACCCTACAATAGGTAGTCCTGCGACTGTTCCAACCGCCATTTCGGCGTAGACCCTTGTGGACGATACCGCCAAAAACGAAGATGCTAGCACAGGAAACACCACGAAGCCAAAAACCAGATCACCCACCAGACTGCCCAGCGCAGCACCGACCGCCCCGTATGACCGAGCAAGCCACGCAGCAGCCCCGATTGTAAGGGCAGCATTGGCAAGAGAGAACAATGCAAGCGGGCCGTGATGATTTGTCGCCATGAGGCCCCAGCACGAGGGCGTCCACGCGGCTACCAGAACCCCTTGACCCAATAGTAGTCCGAGAAGAATGGGCTCCATTTGAATTCGCTGCCCCGTCCAGAGAGGGAAGATCGACGGGGCAGTAAGCCAAAGCAATAGGGCAATAACGACAGTGGAAACTAAAATGCTTCGTATTGTAATGAAGGTTATCCGGCTGAGTTCAATAAATCGCTTCTGTGCCCAGAGGAAACTCATCTCTGGTAAAAGCGGCCCTTGAACGAGGGGCCCTACAAACCCCGCGACGTTGGAAACAGTTCGGTGTGTGACATAGGTCGCCACTATGACAGGAGAAGCACTGGCAGCGAGCACCAGAATCACTCCTTGTTGCTTAGCTGCGTGTGCAACACTTATCAACCAGAAACGAATTGCGCCTTTTAGAAGCCCCAGCCCCTTTCGAGCCTCCGCCAAACTGATGCACAGATCAACGCATCCCGGTATAACTCGGCGCGTGTCCCTGACTATCACAATAATAGAAACAACTCCCATCCCCAACATTCCTGAAGCGTATATCTCGGGTCTAGCCGAACCCCAGAGAAGCCCGATCGAAACTCCTATACCCAGCCCCCGAACCAGGTTTCCTATCAATGCCCCGCGGGCAAAGAGGCCAGTCGCCCGGTAACTGCTTGCGTATAGCCCCCCAGGAATTGAAACAAGAAGGAAATTGGCTCCTATCAGCCCTAGTACCCACGCCTCCCACCGATAAAGAGACCGACCAAGGATTGGGAGCGGGAATTCCAAAAGGGCCAACAACACCAACAGAAGAACTCCAGTAGCTCCAATTCCAATGACCAGAAATAAGGACACTCCCTCCGATAGTGTTCTTCTGAATGCCACCTTCTCTCCCCCAGCCCAGTTCATTGCTAGTAGATTGCTTACATAGGTTTGGCCGCCAAGGTCCATGAGGCTCAGATAAGACACGACTGCAGTGAGTGCTATCCAGCGTCCGTATCCATCTGTCCCCCAGGCCTGAAGAAACCAAGGAACAAGAACAATTACCTCGAACATTCTTACCCCGTGACCAAACCCAGCAATCCCGATCCCCATGAAAACCCGTCTGAAAGCGGATACGCGACCTAGAGGTGTGACCAATCGATTCATTCGACCCACCCCTACCAGTTCAACACCGCCCTGCGGAGGAAAGACTTGAATCCCATTCCAAGCGTTCGAAACCTCGCCATCGAATACGGTTTCTGCTCCGCCGAAAGCCTGAGCAGCATGTCAACCCTTCCGCTCCTTTCATACACCGCCGCATACAGTCCTACGACCTCGTCCCTTTTCATTTTCCGAACCGGCGCCGACAAAATCCCCTTGCCATTTATCTTCCTAAGGAGTGTCTCCACCCCATGCGCCAAATTGTGATGCGCCACCACCTCTTGATGGCCCGCACGGGCGATCCTTTTGCGTTCTTCGTCATTTCGAAGATAAAACTCGACCTTTTCGTACATTTCCTCTTCACTGCCAAACGCGACGTAATGAACATTCTCAGTTAGCAGATCTTCTTGCCCGTTGCCAATTCTCTCCGTCAGTAATAGTGCCCCACACAATATCGCCTCAAAAAAACGCGGATTGAGCTCGTGGCTAACTGGAATATTCAGAACAATTTTCGCACGAGAATAAATCTCTGGAATCTCTTTTTGAAGATAATAGCGCTGCTCATTAACCCGATGCCTTTCGGAGAGTGTGGCAAGTGCTTGCATTCGAGGATTTCTACGGCCATATAATTGACTAACACATGCTATGTCAAGGTCCCGGTTCAGCCCTAGGTCCGTGAAAAACTTGGCATCACAATACCACGGGTGCCAATGTGCTGCGCCCTCACCATGTTCTGAAAACTTGGTCATGTAATCCAGTTGACGAACGAACACATAGTCGAATAGCCTCGCCAACGTTTGGCGGGCTTTTAAGTTACGATGCACATCTGACAGTATGCAGGCAGTGGGAATTGGCGAACGTTCTAGCCCCCGGGGAATTAGACTCCATGGTTCGATATACAAAAAGAGATCGACATTTCCAAATTCATCGATAAGTTCTTCGAGTTCCACTTCGGGGGGGTATCCCTTGATCGTGCGCCCCGGGCTACCAACGGTGAGGGGAGTAGCCGCAACATTTACCTCGCAGACATCGTGCCCGAGACGTTGGAGCACACGGCTGTAGTGGATACCTTCACCTTTGTCGTATTCACTCGGATAACTCAGTATAATTCGCATATTGAATACCGTGAGAATGTTACTGCGATTAAGATTTCACACAGCTCCAACGCAGACTTCAAACTAAAGCTCGGCTAAGGTCGCCACACTCCAGCAACTGGCATCATACCAAGCAGGTTGCCAAGTGTTATGCGGCAAACAGTGCCCTAGTGTCCGAAGGACCGGGTCCTGCGCATCTTTCCACATGGCTAGGCCCTCTCGGACGCGGTCCCAGCGGCCGTGCTTTACAAGTGAGAGCATGTTCTTTAGAAAATACAATCTGCACGTGAGTGCGTAGCGAGCACGCCAGCGACTCTCAAGGTCGGGGAATAAGCCGCGGTAAGTCTCTAGGTGTCTCTTGTACATGCCGAATGTCCAGAAGGCCGACCGCCAGTGAAGACGCCGCCAGGGATGATCCGCCTCTTTTGGTCCTAAGGTGATGAGTGGTTCCGGTATGTACGCCGCGTCTGCATACCGCATCAGGCGAAGCCACATATCTACGTCGCTAATAAAACCGAACGTTGGATCGAACAGCCCGGCTCTAGCTAAGGCCGAGGAACGAATCATGACGGCGCCCCAGACGCAGGATGTGAGGGTCCGGAAAAAGTGCAAAGCGATCTCCTTGCCCGCTACGCGGCCGTCGAATGGCATCTTGAATATGCTAAGATGTCCGTCCGGAAGTAGGCGTTGGTAATGATTGAAAACAAGCACAGCAGTGTTTATATGGTCAAGGGCGTCTTTCCACTTTCCAATTAGGTCTGGACTGTATACGTCGCCGTCATGCAGGTTGGCGATGTATGTGCCTCTGGCGCGCCTTATAGCCACATTCAGGTTACCTGGCATACTGAGGTTAGAAGTGTTTCGAAAGTATTTCACCCTACTATCGCGTTGTTGGTATTCTCGACACACTTCCTCGGTATTGTCCGTGGAATAGTCATCGCTAATGATCAACTCGAAGTCCCCGAAGCGCTGAGCCAAAAGCGACTCCAATGTCTTGGGCAAGGCCGCAGACCGGTTGTACGTGACGAGACAAATGCTAACAGGAACCATTGACGCTAAACAAATTCAAAGATGGAGTGATCGTCGAAGAACGCGCCGCCTGAACCCAACCCCATCCACAACATTTGACAATATCTCAGTCAGCAAAGTGTCGAGCCAAAACGCTGTCCAATATCTTGGCCAAAACCGTAGAGTGGGTGTATCGGATTATGACAAGACGAACACTGACGCCAACCGTCGACACTTGGGGCGCAGCCGCTCCAACTTGCACTATAGCCTGGCGGCTTTTGGTAGGTCGTGGGGCAACAGCGTGTAGCCCGCGGTCCGGGCATCATCGTGGAAGCTCTTCACCGTCTCCAGGGAATACTCCTGCAGCTCTTTTCCCACGAGGCTAAGCTTCTGCAACAAGGCGTATGTCAGCGTGATAACGTGACAACCGATAGCCTCAGCTTGGAAGACGTTGAGCAACTCGCGAGCGCTAGCCCACAGGAGTTCTAGATTAGGATACGGTCGTAACAACTCTACGGCCGCCGCCATGATAGGGATCGGATCTCTGCCGGTGTCTGCAATGCGCCCTGCAAACAGGGAAATATAAGCGGACGGCGCTCCGGTTAGACACGGAACAATGTCACGGACTTGATCGAGGGTCATAATAGCTGTGACATTGAGCCTTACCCCCTCACGAGCTAATCTTCGTACGAGATCGTTCGAGAGCTGCCCACGAGTGTTGGTGATGGGTATCTTGACGTACACGTTTTCGCCCCAGCCTGCGATGTCCAGAGCCTGTCGTTCCATTTCGTCAAACTCGTCGGCAAAGACTTCGAAAGAAATGGGGCGATCCGGAATCTCACGTAATATCTCATTGGCGAACAGCCGGTAATCCTCAACACCGGCTTTACGCATTAAGGTGGGATTGGTTGTAAAACCCTGGATAAGAGGGTTCTGATAAAGCTCCAGGATGCTGGCCTTGCAAGCGCCGTCTGCGAAAAGCTTGATTTTGAGATCGATTGGAGGTTTCATGTTGTCTGACCCTCACCAGAACGTAAACTGCGGCTAGTGATCCAGCTAGCGGCTTCCAGTAGAGAGTGCACGCGGCAAGCGGGCCGGCTGGTTTCTGCCTTCGGAATATCCGTAACCCACGAGTATTGTCGTGCAACCCGCACGGCAGCCCGCTTCGATGTCCTTCCAGCGGTCTCCGACCATGTAACTATTCTGTAGATCAATTAGCCAATCGCGTGCAGCGTCGAGGAGCAAGCCTGCCTGGGGCTTGCGGCATGTGCATCTATCTCCATCAATGTGGCAACACAGCCGGATGTCGTCGACTGGTAATTTGGCACGTAGCGCCTCATTGATCGCTTCGACATCTTTCCGGCGCTGCGTCCCTCTAGCTACGTCAGGTTGGTTTGTGACAATTATTAACAGGAACCCGGTTGACCGCGTGTGAGGCGTGACCTGCGCCGCCTCCCACGCCCAAAATGAACAGGCGACCGCCGCGCTCTCGAAGATCTACAAGAAGAATAACTAGCCGTTCGATGGCCGAGACATCAAGTTCAGCTAGGATTTGAGAAGTTTCGGCAAGGTAAGCAGTCGTGTAGGACATTACGATGATCTCTCGGTCCGTCAAAAATTCACCAGCACCTTTGCTCCCTCGAAGTCGAGATCGCCCCGCCTCGCTCAGCGCCCGGCGTAACCTGGCCTTTCGGTTAACCGGACAGTAAAGCATGAAAAAGCCGCCGCCTGCTCCCATGATCTTCCCTCCTAGAGCGCCATTGTTTTTAGCAACCTCATATAAGTGATCAATCCGGCCGTTACTGATCTTGGCAGATCGTCGTACCTTGTTCTGCCAATGCTCGTTCTCGACGTTCACTATCTTGTTTCTGGTCTACTAGAATATCGGCGCTTCGTCAGCTGATCCCGGTGTAGTAGAGCAAGACACTAGCCCGAAACTCTTCGACAGCGGTCGTCGAAATATTCAGAGGACTAACCTTTACCCGGCCGTCAGTATCGATATCCAGGCACATTAAAGGAACAGCACTACGAAAGATCCCGGCGAGAGCCACAACCCCTGGGGCCAGGGATAAGGGGCAAGAGTTCCGGCTTCGTCGCGAGTGGCTCCCGACTTTGGACAGGCAAGAGTCCCACCACGACACCAAGGAAAACGCCCGGAAGCAGCCCTGCTTGTATCGGACTTTGATGTCCCGCCAGGTGAGGAAATAGAGCACAGCTCGCCGTACTCCCAAAGCTCGTCCAGCTTCAGGGAGATCCGGCCGTGCGACGGCTCGATTCGCAGAACGGGACCGCATCCTCGCCCGTTAGAATCCCTGACTGCTCAGGCGAGGTGGGGGTGACTTCTGTCAGCGTGCTCATTTCAGGGGTTGCTCTTGGTTCGTTTCGCTGCAGCGAGGGGCCGAAGACTGTCAGCTATCCTGAATCCGGTCCGTCTTCGAATAATACTCCTGGTGGGCGTAGTAGTCGTCGTAATAGCCGTAGCCGCTTGCACTCGGGTTCCAGGCGTTCAGTACCGTTCCCAGCACGAGGGTGCCGTCCTCGTCAAACCGGGCAGCCGCGGTTTTGGCGGCGTCTCGCGTCGTCTGTCCCGCCCGCACGACGAGAAATCACTGCATCGGCTATCTGGCCCAGCACACGAGCATCTGCAATCTGCATCATGGGCGGCGTGTCGATCAAGACAGTGTCAAACTCTTTTCGCCGGACTTATGCGTTTTACCCAGCGGGCCGGGAACCCGCAGCATCTCGCTCCCAAAGCTCGTCCAGCCTAGGGAGATCCAACCGTGTGACGGCTCGATTCGCAGAACCGGGACTTGCGTCCTCGATCGAGCGTTGGCCCTCTCACTGCTCAGGTGAGGCGGGAGTGACGTCTGTAAGCGTGCTCATTTCACTGGTTGCTCTTGGTTTGTTTTATCAGCAGCGAGGAGCCGACCCGAACACCTTCAGCTGTCCCCCACTCGGTCCGTTTTTGAATAATATTTTTGGTAGGCGTAGTAGTCGTCGTAATAGCCGTGGCCGCTTGCACTCGGGTTCCAGTCGTTCAGGACCGTCCCCAGTACGAGGGTGCCGTCCTCGTCAAACCGGGCAGCAGCGTTCTTGGCAGCATCTCGCGTCGTCTGTCCCGCCCGCACGACGAGAATCACCGCATCGGCTATCCGGCCCAGCACACGAGCGTCCGCGATCTGCATCATCGGCGGAGTGTCGATCAAGACAGTGTCAAACTCTTCTCGAACCCGTTCGAGCAGCTCCGGCGTGCGAGGCGAGTGCAGCAGGTTCGAGATACTGCGGATTCCCGGCCCGCTGGGCAAAACAAATAGGTCCGGTATCTCCGTCTCTCGGGCGAATGCTTCACGAGGACAGCCGTTCAGCGAGTCTCTGCCTGCCAGCAGATCACTCAGACCCCAAGTGTTCGGAATGTCAAAAATATCATGCAAGCGCGGCTTGCGCATGTCAGCGTCAATTACCAGCACGGAGCGGTTGATCTCCGCCAGTGCAATAGCAATGTTACTCACGATAGTCGTTTTCCCTTCCGCAGGCAATGCGCTGGTAATCACCATGACCCTGGGCCTGTCTCCGTTTTGCCCGGCAAAAAGAATCGAAGTGAGGGTCGCCCGGAAGCATTCCGACTGCAATGAAGGTTTTCTTTGCCAGGTGACGAGCTCAACTGAATTCAGTAAAGATTCTTTGACAGGCTGCAGAGAACCGTCGTTCGAGGCAGTGCGCTGCCGGCGACTACCGTTCCCCAAGCGGAGCTTGATTGAAAATTTCTTTCTTCGCTTGAGCGCCGCAGAGGCTGAATCCGCCACGGATGCCGGAATCACACCTAGCTCTGGAACTTCCAGGTAGAAGGGAGTGTCGCCCGGCCGCTTCAAAGTGCGATCTACCTGTTCCCGCACCAGGACGAAAGCAACGCCAAGGAAGACTCCCGCCAAAAGCCCCATCGCCGAATTCAAGAAATGATTCGGCTTATAGGGAAGTTGGGGTGGAGTCGCGGGATCAACTAGCTGAATGTTGCTCGCAGTCATAGCCGAGGCGATCCCAGCTTCCTTCACTTTTTGGAGCAAGCCGTCATGGAGCTGCCGGTTGGCTTCAACCTCTTTCTTCAAGATGTTGTACTGAATGGATTTCTCGTTCTGATCGGAAACCAGCCGGGCCTGATTGGCGTAATCAGCAGCCAGCAACTTTTCTCTCCGCAAGGCGGTTTCGTATTCGTTGCCAATGCGCGCCAGGATCTTCTTGCTTTCGCGGCCGATCGTCGCCTCAAGCTCTCCGATCTGCGCTTGGACTATTTTGACCTTAGGGTGAGCCGGCATGTATGTCGACTCCAACTCCACCAATTGACGGCGAAGCCCGATCAAATTCATTTGGTATTGTCCGAGGTTTTCGGCATCGAGGATCTCAGGCAGAGAATCTTGAGGGCTCGTGCGGGCCAGTTCGTAGCGTGACTGCTGGGCAATACGATCCGCTTGCGCCTGGGATAACACGGTCTGAAGCTGGCGCAGCCGCTCTTCCGCGACGCTCTGGTTCTCCGATGTGAACATCAGCCCGCTCTCGCGGGCGTAGCGTTGCAGCCTCTCCTCAGCTTTCTCGAGTTTGATCCGCAGATCCCCCAGCTGACGGCCGAGCCAGTCGCCGGTGCGCTGCGTAGCCTGCCATCGAGCTTCGAGACTGTGCTGGACGTATTCGTCCGCGAGGGTGTTCGCAAAGTCCGCCGCCATGAGCCGATCGGTGGAATCGGCACGGATCTCGATAATTCGTGTGTCCCGCAGCACACGCACACTCAGGTTCTCCGCCGCCATCGCGAGGGCTTGCTGGTGGGCCGACTCCGGCGCCGGCGGAGGAAGCCCGAGCGCCTCTTTCCAAGCGGCAAGCCTTCCCGATCCATAAACCACTTCCGGCTGCTCTTGAAGCTCGAGCTTATCCACCACTTTCCTGATAAGGATTCGGCTCTGCAAAACTTCGACGTGTGTCTGGATGTCGGACTGAGAACTGCGGGCGCTTCCCTGCATTATGGGACTCACTTCCCGCATATTCATGAAGTTCTCATTGATACCCTGAATCTCAATCGCAGCGCTGGCCTGATAGACCGGCGTCTGTGGCAGGCTGATCAAAAGCCCTATCAGAACTCCCAAAACGCTGAAAAAAATGAGTGTCCCTTTGCGCCGCCGGAGGATATGCCAGTAGTCAAGCAGGTTTCCTCCCGTGGCGTCGTCGGCAAAGTCCGACTCGTAGGCGTCTGCGTACCTGGACCGGGCCGAGTAACCTCGGCCGCGACGATCAACCGGCGCGACATCCTGGCTCCCATCACCGCTGGGAAGTTGGGGTAGGTCTTTCATAGAATCCACGAAGAATTAGCGGCTGTAGCCCCTGTTATCGACGACTCGTTCGCCAAATCGCGATACCGCTTCCGATTGAGACTGCAGCAACCACCGCTGCCTTTATTGCGATCTTTCCAGCACTTCTGGGAACAAAGAGAATATCCTCAGCTTGCAGGAATGCGTCCTCGACCGTGCCGTTCATCACAGCCTGGAGATTAATCGGTATCTGGCTCCGTTCGTCCCTGCCTGGTTGCACACGCAGGATGCGGGTTTGTTTGGGCTTTGCGTTATGACCAATACCCCCGGCAAGGGCAAGCACCTCCAACACGGAGATGGTCTTGCGTTCACTAAGAATGTATCCCCCGGCTTGCCCCACTTGTCCGATCACGTAGACCATGCTGCCTCGAGGGACCGAAATGACGTCGTGCGGCATGACGCGAATGTTTTCCGCCGGGTTCTCGGCTTCCATGATCTGTTTGATGTCCACCTCGGCGACGCTGAATCCCCCGGTGGGATCGTCCTTCGCGGTCGGGAGGGGAATTCGCCCCCAGTGGAGTCTGCGGGTAATCTTGATTCTGTGGCCCGCATCCTCCCGCGTGCCACCGGCCACGGAGAGCACTTCGAGAAGAGTCTTTTCACCCCTTAGTTGGTGCACCCCGGGGATTTGAACGGCCCCCAGAATGGAAATGGGCTGGCTGCGGAATTCGGTGACACCGACAGCAACGTGAGGATCCCGGATGTAAGCTTTGAGCCGCGTCTCGAGCTCGCCTTCGAGCTGCTTCGCCGTTAGGCCCACTACTTGGAGGCGCCCCACGAAGGGCAGGTTGACCTCGCCGTCCATCCCCACCGTTACCGATTGAATAGAGGATTCTCCCCCCTCCAAAACTTGAACGGTGAGCGTGTCGTCAGCACCGAGCAGATAGCTGTTGAGCGCGTGACCATCGGGCCCCGGCGTATGGCTCGAATTGAGAGACTCCTCCGGCTGGTTAGAGGGCGAGATGAGGACTGGCGCCGCCGGTTCGAGGGAGAGGGGCTCCGAGCTCTGGGCTTGCAGGGTCAGGGATGGAGCCAGGAACAGCACCATCCACAAAGGAAAGAACCGTATGAACCTGTTTCTTGTGGTGATCATGGCTGAACTCCGGGTCGAGGGTCGAGGGTCAGGCGAGGGCTGAAGCGTAGCCGACGAGACGACGTAGCGCTTCGGGCCCTTCGATATTTGTGGGCACATCTTTTCAACTCAAACGCGCGGCACGCTTGGCGGCGCTACACCCCAGCTATCCGCTCTCACACCCGTGATCTGGCCGTCAACATAACCCCCATCACTGCCGCGCCTCTGCGTACACGCTGTCCCCCTCACGCTCGCGGAGGCTTAAGCGGCCTGGATTCGGGATCGTCGTCTCGCCTGGCAGCACTTACCGCGCTTGCGCGGAAGCCGTGCCGCTCCAGACAACGGAGGAGCGACCCTGCGTCGTATGCTTGAGGATGGGCACACCGTTGACTTCAGTCAGGCACTTGTGGGCGGTGTCCGTTAGCGGAGAAAGTCGACTGCCGGTTCCGGCTGCGAGCAGCAATGCGGTTCGT
>Ga0310123_10003164_pt1 | contig 12827 bp, 9 predicted proteins | sample CB6_AW_1057_MG_FD_203505 | JGI IMG/M metagenome (GOLD analysis project Ga0310123, IMG submission 203505) | Marine microbial communities from Western Arctic Ocean, Canada - CB6_AW_1057 | ecosystem: Environmental > Aquatic > Marine > Oceanic | place: Canada: Western Arctic Ocean | collected... | reverse complement strand
CCTCTTCGGTGTCACAGGTGGATTCGGCAAATCCTGCCGGAAACTCATTCTGCTGCCGTTGATTGCCGTTGATTGCCGGTTGTTTCCGTCAATTCGGGTCCGAATCGAGGTGCCGGCAGCAGGCCGGAGGTGCTACATACACAGTGTGCCGGAAACCCTCCATGATGGAAATGGAGGGCGCAGGCATTCTTGCTGGATGGAGCATGCCATGCGAATGAAGGTCGTTGTGCTGACGATTCTGGTCACCGGTTTCGGTGCGGACTCTGTTCATGGACAAATCCAGAAGTTCCCGTACAGAGCGGTCGTCGTACATAATGATGCCCTCGTCCGCTGTGGCGGCAATGACGACTACTATCCGACACAACGGCTTCAGCGAGACGCCGTAGTAACGGTCCATCGCCACGATCCCGGTGGGTGGCTGGCGATTGAACCTCCCGAGGGCAGCTTCAGCTGGATCCGAGCACAATATGTAGACCGTAATGGTCCGGAGACCGGAACCGTTACCGAAGACGACATCATCATATTTGTCGGCAGCGAATTTGGAGATGAGGCCAGTGTGTGGCAGCGTCGCCTATCGTCCGGGACACCAGTCAGGATTCTGGGCGAACAAGAAATGGCGACGGAAACCGCCTCGCAGAAAATGTACAAAATTGCTCCACCAGCGAGGGAACGTCGATGGATCGCCGGAGACGCTGTCGTTCCGGTGGATGAAGCGACTCGCAGAGAACACGATCGGGATCCGTTCAGAGCTCCATCTTCAGTTCGGTCATTTTCGCCTCGGGAGGCGGACGCAGTCGCTGCCCGGCCAGCGCCCAGTGCTCGCTTGCAGCGAATTAACCGGATTCGGGCTGAGCAGCGCGAACTGGCAGAAATCGATCGACGGTTCCGTGCCATGCTGGACGGAAATCCTACAACATGGAATCTGCAAAGTATCGAATCGGCCTACAATGAGCTTCGCAATAGAGCAACATGGCCCCCAGTGGCAGGTCAGATTGATCTGAGATTCCCGGCGATCGATCGCTATCGTCAGCGAAAAGCTGACTACGATGATTTTAAGCGTTTGACTTCAGAGACTGAACGCCGGGACGCGGAACTCATAGCATCTCAATTCAACGGTGGAAGTGAGTCGGTGGACATGTCGACAACCTCACCTGAGCCACGCAACATGGCTATCAGTAATCCTCATGGATCCGTGATTGATATGCCGTCGGCCCGGGTGCATAACACTGGACCACACATTGTGGATCCGCCACCATTGCCATCGTCGGGTATTCATTCATTGGGAGCTTCCGAGGGCGAATTTTTTCCACACAAAATTCGCCCGGACAGTCGGTACATCGGTGCCGGGATTGTCCAGCGATCGCCGGAAGGCGGTTATGTCCTTGCATCATCAAATGGACGCAAGTTAGCGACACTCGAAGGTAGTGACAGCGTCATGCTGGAGGAGTTCGTGGGAAAGCCAGTGGGGCTGCACGGAAAACGATGGTACCGCGATGACATCGACAGTGACTACATCCAGATCACTGGGCTGGAAGCAGTTCGGATTCGTTAGCAGATATGCTGCCGGTAAATGACGACCTTCGAAAATCCAGCGATCAAACTCGTCCCGTCTGCTGGTGTTCGAACGCTGCGTGGCCGCAGATGGATGCTGGTGCTGGTCAGTGCCAGCGTGTTACTGGGACTGGTCTGTCCTTTTCCGCTGGTTGGACGGCTGTGGAGTGAGATGTTCGATCTGGCGCACGCTCCAGTGTTTTGTTTGCTGCTCACGGCGTGTGCCGGCCTGATTGATCCGGCGAGTATTGGGCTGTCGCCGCGTTACGTGCAACTTCGGAAGGTGGCTGCGGGAGACACAATGGTGCTGGCTGGTGGTTGCCTGCTGCTGGGTTGCACGGGAGAACTGCTTCAGATCTTTGCGGGGCGGAGTCCCAGTGCTGTGGATCTAACGGCCGATGGAGCCGGTATACTCAGCGGTATATTTTGGATGCGCAGCCGGCGTGTGATTGGTTGTGGTCGTTTGCTGCTGACGCTTGCAGCGTCAACTGTACTGGCATCAGCGATGGCTCGGCCGGCGCTGGGCATTTGGGGGGCGATGCAGCAACGGTCTGATTTTCCGATGCTCGCCTCATTTGAGCGCCGGAATGAACTTGGAGCATGGGCGGAAAACAGGTCAACGATTCAGCGAACAACAAAATGGGCCAGTGATGGAACTCACTCGCTGCGTCTGGATCTGTTTCCTGGCGGTTTCTCGGGCATCAGTATGATCTGGCCGGTGAGCGACTGGCGCTGTTATGACAGGCTGAACTGGGACATTCGCAACACCAAGGCGATTCCACTGAAACTGACTGTCAAAATCTACGATTTATGTCATACCCGCGGAGGGTTTGATCCGACCGATCGTTTTGAACTGGGGTTTGTAGTACCACCGGGCGCTGTGCATACGTTGTCGTTAGATCTGTCAGCCGTGTCGCTGGCTCCGCAAACACGACCGATGCGCATGGATCAGATTGCAGGCGTCGAACTATTCACGGCGCAACTGAAGGAATCTCATACCGTGATGCTCGATAATATGCGACTCGTGAAAAACCCCATTTTGACGGCAATGGAGTCAAAGTCCGTGACAGCAAACAATCGGCGACTGTAAATCCGTACCAACACGGCGGCGATCAGGCAAGTTCAGTACGCCACCAAAACAGGCGTTCTTTGCCGATACTCAGTGGCAGGCAGCAGAAACGTGCCTGCAGTCCCGTTTGCAGGTTGGGAATCTCAATTGACACCTCGAAGTCGCTGCGGCTATAGCATGTTGTGCTGCGGTACAAAACTCAACTCTTGCTGCGTGTTCCATGAAGGGAACCCCGATGCGTACATTTCTGCTGAGTCTGTGCTGGCTGATTGTCGCCGGTTGTGGTTCTGAAGTACCGCCAGAGACGGCGGGCTTACCCGGAAATGCGGCCGGAGTAACACTGGCCCTTGGAAACCCGGATGCACGGAAAGGTGCAGGCAGCACCCTGACCTCTCTGGACACTGAACATCAACAGGCAATCGAGCAACTGATTATCAGTGCCCGACTGGCTGTTGATGACGGACAGATTCCACAAGCCATTGAGGCACTGAGCCAGGCGATTGGGATTGACCCTTCGGATACGCGATTATTTCACATGAGGGCCGATGTCTATTCGATGTCGGGCGAACTGGCCAGTGCTCGAGCTGATTTCAGTTCTGCCATCCTTGCAGATCCTGCCAATGCAGAACTCCGCAATATTCGCGGCTATTTCCTGATGACACAGGGCGTCCACGAAGATGCTGTTGCGGATTTTTCAGAGGCCATCGAACTGGATCCCAAACTGTCTGTTGCCTGGAACAATCGCGGCCTGATCTACCTGCACCAGGGTGAGTACGCAATGGCTGTACAACAGTTTCTCGCTGCTGTCGATTGTGACGGCGAATATGTCGACGGCTGGAATAATCTTGGCTTTGCGTACATGAAACAAGACAAGCTGGATCAGGCTCTTCAAAATATTGAACAGGCCATCGGGCTGAATCCTGGTTATATCCCAGCGTGGAATAATCGCGGGTTGATTAATCTGAAAGCGAAAGACTATGAAGCGGCCTGTACGGCGTTTACCCGGGCGATTGAACTGGCTGACCTGGATCCTCGCTGGTATTCGCACCGTCAGGTCGTGTTGCAGAAACTAAATCGATTTGATGAGGCCGCGGCTGACCAGCAAACGATCGTCTGGATCGGCCGTCTGTCAAAATTCAATCAGCACCTGAACCGCGATGTACGGGACGCGGCACGCTGGATTGCTCGAGGCGACTGCCTGGCGAAAGGCGACAGGTATGATGCCGCGATTAGTGACTACACAAATGCCTTGAAACTGGAGCCGGACAATATCGATGCGTTGAATGCCCGTGCCAGAGTCCAGGCTGCGATCGGCGAGCTGACGAAAGCAATGGACGACTGCGACCAGTCAATTTTCATTCAACCAACACTCGAAGCATTGTCAATTCGTGGCGATGCGTGGCTGGCAATGAACAATCTCGACCAGGCCATTGAAGACTTTGAAGCCGCGCAGCATCTGGATGAAACTTTTGCAGAAACCTACCGCAGGCGCGCTGAATATCACAGCAGCAAAGGCGACAAGGCCGCAGAAGAAGAAGATCTCAAGGCAGCGCAGCGAATTGAAGACGCACTGGCCGGTCGATTGCCAGCCGAAAACACTGAGCCAATCCCGTTTCCCGACAGCGAATAGACCCAAAGTTATTTCGTCACCAAACAACCACTATCGAGAGCGATGCCGGTCGAAGAATGAATGATCGACAGTACATAACAAACATATCAGACCGTCTCCACAAATTCGCAGTACGAACGGGAAGCCGGCATCAATACTACTCATCTCGGAGAGGCCGTTGCATGAGGTCGTCGGTTGCGGCCTGAGGCGACCGCCCTTCGAACAGAACGTGGCACACTTCTTTCACGATGGGCATTTGGATCTGGTGTTTTTCGGCCAGGCAGCGGACGCTGCGTGCCGTCAACACGCCCTCTGCCACGGCGTTCATTGAATTTTCGATTTCATTCAGCGACCGGCCCTGCCCCAGCAAATCTCCCACATAGCGATTACGACTGTGCCGGCTGCCACAGGTGGCGATGAGGTCACCGATGCCGGCCAGACCGTACAAAGTTTCCACTGATATCGACATAGCCCGACAGAATCTTGCCATCTCGGCCAGCGCGCGGGTAATCAGCGCCGCTTTCGCATTGTCGCCCAACTGAAGTCCATCACAGATGCCGGCAGCGATCGCAATAACATTTTTTAGGGCTCCACCCATTTCCACGCCCTTAGTATCAGCGTTGGAATAGATGCGCAGCGTTTCGCAGGAGAACGTATCTCGAACACGTTCGGCATGACGGAGTTCGTCACAGGCGGCAACGACAGATGTTGGCCGTCCTCGGGCCAACTCTTCAGCGTGACACGGCCCACCCAATGCAACCACCGGCCGGTTGCCCAGCATTTCCTGAAGAATCTGGCTGGGGCGATTTAGCGTGTCGACTTCGATCCCCTTCGCTGCACTAACGATCAAGGTGGTTGATGGAAGAGCAGAGGCCAAAATTTCACAGACCGCTCGAATTCCTTTCGTCGGGATGCAAATCACTGCAATCGTGGCATCTTGCAAAACAGCAGCGGAGTCTGCGGATACCTCGATGCCATCCGGGAGGCGGACCCCCGGTAGCAGACGGCTGTTTTCACGAGTCTCCCTGATATGTGCCGCGAAGGTGCGATTGCGCAACCACAGCCGAACACGGTGTCTGAGGTTACCGGCGAGAATCACAGCACAGGCTGTCCCCATTGCTCCACCACCCATGACGGCAAAGGTTTCGGCTGAACCGGAATCTGGAATCAATGCCGTCATGAGCCGTCGCGTCGCAAAAGTGAATGTTGCTGGTGCGCATCAGAACGCTGGAAGCTGCACAACTGTTGCGTACCCTGCAGACAATGTATTCTTCGGAACCTGATTCGAACAGTCTGAGAAACACAGATCGATCGAGGAATTGCATTTGCCCAATGCAGATTCACAACCCAAAATCCAGTTGAGTCGTATATGACTCACTTCGTGTTCCCGGCGTTTGTCTCATAGAGAAACACTGCAATGCTGCAACAAACCGATCGAACAGGCATTCAGACGGCATTTCAGGATCGTCGACAGTCAGACGATGGTTGCAGCGGAGGCCGCGAACGACGCCAGTTTCGTGATGGCAACCGTTCTGACCGACCGGAAGTCGCCGAGCTGGCTGACGCAGTCGATGATTACAAACTCCGCAATGGCCGTCGCTTCATTACGTTTGAAGCGTTGTTCGAAGTGATCCAGGGACTCGGATATCACAAGTAGTCGCGGCAGCATTGCAGGCGTAAATATCAATCGCGACACGCGTATTCTTTTACTGAACTCCAAGCGGACATTGCCGAAGGGCCCGGAAAATCGACAGAATCGGATTTTTTCCGCGTCCGCTTAAGTTGGTTTGATTTGCCTGGCCTCTCCGGTCGGAAAAGTTCAGCTGCTCGGTTGATTATATGGAAGACTAGCGTCGTCAGGAGACATTCCCGCTAAACAACGGCGAAGGTGTCTCAACGCACTTCCGGACATACCACCCCCTCATCCCGCCGTCCACTGGCGGATGAAACGGTTCCTGTCTCTCTCCTCACGCGTGCAAGGGTCAATTATGTTGGAGACCAACTCTGATCTTGTGGTCACAGATCGTCGTAGAACCAGCAAGGATCGACGCACTCGAAAAATTCACCTGCGAAACGATATTCCCCTTGAATCAGAAACAATCGATCACCTTGAGATTGTCGATCGTCGCAAGCAGGAGCGCCGGCGTCAGATCGACCCAACCACCTGTGAACGTGACTATTCCGTCAGCGAAGTGGAATTCATGCGAGCCATGGATGCATACAAACGCAAAAGCGGCCGTCCGTTTCCGACCTGGAGCGAAGTACTGGAAGTGCTGATGAGTCTCGGTTACCGCAAAGTTGCTGAACCCACATCAATGCACTGGCGGTCGTCTGCCAACTGAACGCATAAATCCTGATCGCGAACACACTGACACACAGCTCGTTCCGCAGTGCTCCGCCGCGAGGTTCCCTACGCGTTCCGTCCGAACACCATAATCGTGATATCATCATTCTGAACCCGACCGGACGCATGAGTTCTTACGTCCGCCAGCAGGGCCTTACCGAGCTCTTCGGGAGTCTGGTTGCTGTTGTCGCCGACGAATTTCTTGACGCGATCCTTGCCGTACAATCTGGATTCCGGATCCATGGCCTCATCAACGCCATCGGTGATCAGAACCCATGTGTCCCCGGGATCGACATTGTAGTTCACCACGTCATACGGATAATCCTGCATGATTCCCACGGGAATTCCGATTGTCGCGTCCTCCACTTCGTCCACAATTCCGGATGCTCGACGTATCAGAGGTGACATGTGGCCTGCATTTGCAAACGTAAACGTGCTCTTCTTGAGGTCAATGATGCCCAGAATAAAGGTAACGAAGCGACCGTCGACCATCTTATGACACATGTGGTCGTTGATGCTGCGGATGGCGATAGAGACATCATCTGTGAATCTCAGTGTGTTCTGCACCACACTGGAAATTCTTGACATAATCAAGGCGCCGGGAACGCCCTTCCCCGCCACGTCTCCAAAGGCCACGCAAACTTTTGTGTCGCTGATCTGGAAACAATCGAAGTAGTCGCCGCCGACTGCCTGGGCGGCATCGTACGATGCGTAGAAGCAGTAGCCTTCGATTTCAGGCAACTGGTCCGGCAGCAATGCTCGCTGTACATTCCGTGCGATGCTCATTTCTTTGTCCTGCTTTTTTTTCTCCAGATGAGAAACCAGCAGACGTGTGTTTTCGTAGCAGTGCGCAGCCTGAGTGGCGACAGCCAGCAGCAACTGCAAATCCTCCTCGGTGAATCGTTTGAGCGGGTTTTGAGTGTCCAGACTGATCACGCCAAAGGGCTCATCTTCCAGATTCAACAGCGGAACACATATCATGGAGTGAATCGTGAGGCTGGAAATTGATTCGCTGGCGTTGAAGCGGGAATCACTGGCTGCGTCGGCGGACAGAACAGCAGTACGATCATTGAGTACACGATCCAGAATCGTACGGCTCATTCGAACCGATTCATCGAAAGAATCGTCTCGGTGCTTTTGCGCTACCGGAATCAGCAGGGCAGAAGGGTCATCCTTGATCAGGATCATTCCTCGATCGGCCTGCCGGAAAATCTCAAACAGCGTGTCCAAAATTTTCGGTGCGATATTGCTCAGCTCGACCGTACGAGACAGTGCTTCGTTGATTTTCAGGATTCCCCGAAGTTTGTCTTCCGGCCTGACATCCAGCAGTCCGTAACCGGTGGCGTCCGCTGATCCCATGATCGTGCTCGAGTCACCATCGTTCAATTCAACACCGGTGGTGAACTCGAAGTTGTCCGTTCCCGCCGGACTGGCACCATCCTTTTCAAATCGCAATTTCATCGGACCGAGTTTGATGCGGTCGCCGTTCCTTAATTCCAGCGGCGTGTTGACATCCAACTGCTTCCCGTTGACAAAGGAACCGTTACCACTGCCCAGGTCTTCCAGCAGAACTCGATCTTCCTCACATACGAGCTGCGCATGAAACCGCGACACCATCCCGGAATCCAGACGCACATCACAGTCCGGATGTCGCCCCAGCCGGATGGGAAAACGGGTCAATTCGTGCGGTGTTGCTTTACCGTCCAGCAACACAACAATGCGTGCCATCTCGGGCTGTCTCCATGGAAACGTCTGCAATCAGAGTGCAAGGATTAATGCAAACCGCAAGTGTGACGGTTATTGTCATAAATTTCATCAGATCTCTGAAAGAACTTCGGCCGAGATGGTGAAAATCATCAGCTCTACAGCCACAAGCTTTTCGGTGCGGCAGCATTGAAACGCTGCTCCATTTTCTCATGACTGATCTTCCGGACTGTTGGTCACCTGCCAAACACCGTTTCCACGTTCCCTCGCAGAACCTGATGCCCCAGAGCGACAGCCTGTTCCACTGTCCAGCTGCGGTCCGCGACAAAATCCGACGCAAGCACCCGAGCCAGAATACGACGGTACATGGCGAATTTTGGCAGAGCAAATTCCAGTTTATACATGTCGCTGTAGTATCCGATGAGTTTCGTGCGCGGCACCGCCTGCAACCGACTGCGGCAGTCCTTTTCAATGAACACCGGGATGTTCGAATACCACCAGTGGCCGGTCGGTAATACGTTCGGGAAGATCCATGCATAGCTGACCAGTTCCTGGCCGCTGGTTTCAGACAGAACTGACGTGGGAAACATTACCTGGGGGAACGCGTTGAACAGCCGGCGATACTGAATCAGGGAAACACGCTTGTCGTAAAGGTCCTGTCCCTGGTATACGCCGGCTTCATATACGTTCCGATTCACACCGATCATGAGGTCGAATGGTAAATTTCGATCCGCACACTGCTGGGCCAGGCTCCAAAATACAAAGCAGCTCAAATCCATTTGTTCTGACCTGTCCAGTGGCCGATCTGCGGCAACTTTGCTCAGGGCTGCATCCGCACGCAGTTCGCTGATGGGCTCTGGAGCGAACTCAGGGGGCAGTGAAATGGCACAGGCATGTGCATTACTGGTGATGAAGTGTTCAAACAAGAATGCCAGTGCCTGTCGCAATGTCCCTGCATCTTTGATGACCACGTCGGTTGCCTTCGCCAGGCGCTCACGGACATCGGATTTCTGCAGGTGAAAGACCAGCTCGTCCGTCCGCAGACACGGAATGTACAGCTGAGTATCAAACCCGGTCAGCGGGTCGTCGAAATCGTTCGTCAAATAAACCTGATCCAACCCGCTCCTGTCCAGCACAGTTGATTCCCAGTCCTTTCCCTGCATGCACTGTCTTGATGAATCGTATAGAGCTTCCCAGTTTGATTCAGTAATTCGAGTGTCTTCGAAACCAAAGAAGACCTGACACATTTCCAGCAGCCAGCTATATTGAGCGGTGTTTTCAATGGTCTTCAGCCATGGGACCAAGCGAGCCACCTTCTCTCTCGGATCGAGGCCCGGTTCTTCAATCTGTTCGCGTGGCAGACCAGCGGAATGAGCCAGTTCGGTGTAGTAGTGGTAGCCCAGAATGTCGGCTAGTGTTTCGGACGCAGCAGAATGCGGGTTAATGTGTGTGTGTGGATCGATCAGACGTAGTGTTTCGAGTTCGGAGAGAATTTCGGCAGTGGCGGACATTGTCTCACTTTCGATATAAATTTCTCTGAAGGAGCTGCCGGCCTGTGGTCAATCCGGCAGTACAGGCGGCCCATATTGATTCGATTGTGTATTGATTTCCGATCTGCACAAAAACAGTGGACCGTGGCGTTTCAGCAGGAGCATTGGCGTCCGGTATTGTCATGATCCACATTTCGTGTGATGCGAAACGACACAAGTATCTATCCGCATACGTCAGCGTGACGATACGATGGAAAAAAGAAGCCCTCAAGCCCCGAATAAGTGAACAGCAGGCCGGAAGCTCTGTTGCCACGGCTATATCGAAACCCGGGCAACAACAAAGCCTGTCGCCATACGCCCTGCCCTTTGGAAGCTGACGACGTCTTAGGATAGCTGCACAGCCTTGCCGCCGTGGTGAGCGGAATTCAGAGCAGCGTCGAGAATCCGTTGAGTCTGCAGCGTGATTTCCGGCCAGTGGGCATCACGTTGCCCCGAATTCACGAGATTCGCGAAGTTGCGAAACAGGTTGGTTTCCTGGGCGTCCGGTGCATTATTGGCGTATTCATTCACAGCGACTCGCCGTGTGTGACGGGCCATATTGAAACGACACGTATCCAATTCGAACTCATGATTGGACACTTCGAAGGCCAGCTCTCGGTCAAAGAAGGGCAGCACATAGTCATTCAGCTGCAGATCGCCGTTAGCACCGCACACCATGGCCAACTGCTGATTGTTGGCGCGAAATGAATTGAAGAACGATGCGGATACTCCGTTGGCATAATGCAGTTCTCCCTGAAACTCAACCGGGACTGTGTCCGGGCTGTCAGTACGTCGGGTACCCTGCAAAATGCGACCACGGATCTCGACCGGCATTTCGTATTTCATCACCCATTGCGAAAAACGGATCGTGTACCAGCCCAGATCTCCCAGACAACCGGCTGGTTCCAGACTGCTGTTGCACCGAATATTCGACGAGAAAAACTCCTCATCCGCGCAAAAGCAAAAGTGACTGACGATCCGCCGTACAGGACCAATGCTCTTGCCATCATCGAGCACTTCGCGAATGGCCGGCAATCGTGCACTGTGCATGAACATCACGCCATCCATGAATTGCACGTTATTGGCATCGCAGACATCGACAATGGTCTGGACATCACCGGCTGTGACTCCGCACGGCTTTTCCACCATCACATGCTTGCCGGCGTTGGCTGCTTTGACGACCCATTCCAGCCGCAGCGCCGTAGGCAGAGGTATATACAGAGCATCGATGTCGTCACGAGCCAGAATTTCATCGTAACTACCCAATGCATCTACGGAATGACGGACCGGTACAGACACCTGGCAGGCATCAATAAACGCCTGAGCCTTCTCAGCGTTGCGGCTGGCCACCGCGACCACCCGACCGTTTCCCGACAGAGCAATCGAATGCCAGTTTTTCATGGCAATGCTGGCAGTGCTCAGAATACCCCAGCGACAGGTTATTTCAGACATATGAAGATTCGGCCGGAACAGGAGAAGAGGATCTTGCGGCAAACCGGATGCGTGGTCGACAGAGAATCCTGTCGAATATTGAGGCGGTTCTCAAGTGACCGGTCACTGCAGGGTGGGGGTGACGTCGGCGAAGTCGATCCGGTCATTGCGACATCCGTGCCGAATCTCACGACGCCGATCGGTATTCCAACTGCTTTTCGACCAGCCCGATGCCTTGTCAATTGTTGCGCAGCGGTGGTTTGATGAGTCGAGGTATCTCTGTGAGTTGATTAACGATTGGCACTTCCGTGACGACTGGATTTCTGCTGCGTGGAAAGCGGCAAAGCCGCGGTCGAGGGCGCGTCTACGAAGCGTCCATTTCTGACGGATTGTGTCTACTGCTGAGGGCTCCAGCCTCTGTGAACTTTCTCACCAGTCCAAATCCACTGCAGCGTGATTGAATACCTGGATCTGATCGTCCTTCCTGATGATTCGGTTGTCTCCGGTGGTGGCGTTGTCTCTCTGCCACACTGTCGATGACAGGTTTTACCCGTATGTGCTGCTCCGCGCGATGCTTCCGGAACTGACAGTTTTTCAGCTTCGTTCCAGGCGGCTGGATATAGGCAGCACCTCACGGACTGATGGTACCGACTATCCGTCGGTCACAAGCAAGACACCGACCAGCAGGTCATAGGCGGCATGACATCCGACGGTGATTCCGAAACCACGTATAAAGAATATGGTCGAAAAAAACATTCCGGCGGCGGCCCGGAAAGAAAAGGTAAACAGGTTAAAGGCATCGGCGGCGGGTCCAATGTGATGAGCCAACGCGAACATGAAACTCGTCGAAATCGCTGACATGACCACCGCCCATCGTGATGGGAATTCCATAATTCGGAATACACCGAAGGCAAAGGGCACCAGCAGCAGGCGGAAAATTACTTCTTCGTAAACACCTGCTCCAATATAGGAAATTGCGTGTGTCAGATGGCCATCAATCACCAGTAGGCGGGAATCGTTTTCAGTCGATTGAAAACTAACGAACAGCAAATGGTGCAGTTGCCCCAATGCGACCAATGTGACGGCCAGCAACAGACTCTCCACCAGCATCCCGACCTGTGTTTCCAGACGAATCGTCCATGGATATCGACGAATCAGATGCCAACTCATCAAAATCGCGATCACCAGCACCGGCAAGAGCAGAATCTGGCTGGAGCCGGAATGCGCCAGCAGGGATCTCAACCAATAGTCGGCACCATTTCGCAATCCACCGGAACCCTGCAGGGACAGCGTCAGAATTCCTGTTTCATAGATGACAATCCACGGGAGTAAAAACAGCAGAGACGTCAATGGGCGCCGTGTGTCTGACCAGTAGTCTTCCGTCTGTGAAGGATTCGTACACATCGTCGCCGGCCACTCACTCAATTCGGCGTAGCCGCTCTGCCGCGGCCGTGGTAAGGACGGTTCCCTGGATCAGCACCTTCTGCCGAAAATTCCTGCGGAGTTGACGGCGTCTGAATCGATCATCGACCCAGGGCTCATCAATCGTTGAAAGAATTCCGGAGGCGCAAACTGGGTGAAGAATGGTGA
>Ga0310123_10003163_pt1 | contig 12829 bp, 6 predicted proteins | sample CB6_AW_1057_MG_FD_203505 | JGI IMG/M metagenome (GOLD analysis project Ga0310123, IMG submission 203505) | Marine microbial communities from Western Arctic Ocean, Canada - CB6_AW_1057 | ecosystem: Environmental > Aquatic > Marine > Oceanic | place: Canada: Western Arctic Ocean | collected... | reverse complement strand
TGGTATCCTACACTCAGGACAACGACGGCTGGATGCCGGTCGCAAGCGGGGACGGACATTACGTCGTGGCTCGCGCATGGCGCCAGGACCTGAGCACCTACGGTGAATACCTGCCGGGCGGACCTCATGACGGGGCCATCTACCATTGTCCGTCGACGAGTCAGTACACGATGGATCTCATCCGCAGCGGAAACGCCGAATACGCGCGATGCAAGACGGCGGGGTACGGCTGGAACTGGGAGTACGCCGGTTGGCACGACAATCCGCCCGGCGGCGGCGCCCCTTCCAAGAAACGACGCAACGCGATGAAGGTGGAGTATCCAATCGCACTCATCATCGTCGGGGACACCACCGACACGGGAGTCTTGCCCTATCACCCACTCTACCTTACGCGGGCCGGAGGAGGCGGGAGTCCGGTGGCGGCGAGACACAATGGCGGCGGCAATTACCTGTACCTCGACACGCACGTGGAGTTGCACTCGGTCGAGTTCATGTGGGACCAGAAAAACTGGCCGCTTTTCTGGGGGCGGGATACAAGATTCCGGTGGAACTGGTAGATCCGATTTTCTGCACGGAGATGAACGACTTCAGGCAATGCCGCCGCAAGATTGTGGGATGGGACGTGAATCCGCCGGATCCCTTCCCGGGCTTTGGGGGCACGGTGGGCTTGGGGCAGGATTGCGTCGAGTTGGACAACGGCGAATGGCTCCTCGTTTTCCATGCCGGATACTGGCACGTGTCGATCGGGACGCCGTACGTCGTACCCGAGGAACTGACCAGGCGGTGGGAAAGCAGCGGCTTTCGGGCTCACTTCGATGCGCCACGGGGTGGGAGGATCATGTCGATTCGTTCACGGGACAAGGGCCTTTCCTGGTCGAAACCGGCCACCGTCCTCGACGGCCCCTGGGACGAAGGGCCCCAGGGAATCAAAAAACTGAACGACGGCGCCCTGCTTGTCTTCGTGAACAACCAGGCGTCGTGGTACGGCACGGACGAAGCCCCGGACGGACACCTCCCCGTGAACTCGCGTACGGGAGTCATGCGGTCCGACGATCAGGGTCACACCTGGTCGGAACCCGTCTGGCTGGACGCTCCCTATCCATATTACCAGCGCGCCTACGCCCAGGCGGTCGAGCTGCCCGATGGCGCCCTTCTCTATCCGACCTACTGCAGCCCCGGCCGGGAGAAGCAGCTTCATGGCGCGGTGCACCGCAGCGATGACGGCGGACGGACCTGGCGTGTCATCTCGACGATTGAGCGGGAGGACGGGAAGGATCTCGACGAACCCTCCATGATCCGGCTGGCCGATGGCCGCCTGCTGCTTATCACACGCCCGGACGCCGCCGTATTCTATTCCGAGGACGACGGGGTCCATTGGCGGCTCTCCCACCATGCTCCGTTCGCCCCGCTGAAACCAACTCGCTTTGCCCTGCTCCACGACGGCACCGTGGTCTGCTGGATGACTTCCCACGGAACCCTGCGCGCCTCGTGGAGTACGGATCACGGCGAGACATGGCGGGTCGACACCGAGAGAAAGCCGTTCGCGCTCGATCCGGAACACTACGGGTATCCCGGCGGATTTCTGATGCGCGATGAGTCCATCTATGTGGTGTACTACGACGCGGAGGGTCTGCAGCAAAGGACCGGCGTCTGGGCCATCCGGTTCCAAGTTTCCGCCGACCGGGAAGCGCTCGAAATCCTTCCCGTTCCCGGCGCAAAAGGATCGGCCGAAACGTCCGCCGCACGAGACGATGCGGAACCGGACGTGGATGCAATGCGACCGATGTAGATACGGAGTTATCCGGTGTTTTTAATGGCCAGCTCCCGGCAATACTCGCTGAGGCCAACCACGTCGCATCCTACGTTGATGAACGAGTAGCCCATCTCCACCAGCTCCCGCAGCTCGAAACCGGCGAGCATGCATCCCGCGAATTTCCCGTGCGCCCGCGCCGCCTCCACCACCCGCTTTCTGGCCTCCTGAATCCTCGGGTGGTTCATGTCGTGGATCAGGCCGATCGCGTTACTGTAATCGCTGGCGCCGAAGAACAGCATGTCGTAGCCCTCCACCGCCGCGATGTCGTCCAATACCTCCATGGCCTCCGGATCTTCGATTTGCAGGATTACGAACCGCTCGCGGTTGGCCTGCTCCAGGTAGTCGGTAACCGGCAGGTTGCAGTACGCTCCGTCGGCATTGCCCCCGTCCAGCGCGCGCCGGCCCACCGGCGCGAACCGCACCCGCCGCACCACCTCCCGCGCGTCCTCCGCCCCCATCACGTGCGGGACCATGATTCCGGCTGCGTCCAGTTCCAGCGGCCGGATGTAGTCGCTATAGCTGCCGCGGGCGACCCGGCACAACAAGTCCACGTCATGGGCCTTGGCCACGTACACCGCATGCTCCACGTCGGACCAGTCGTTCGCAATGTGTTCCAGGCCCGTCCACAGGCAGTCGAACCCGGACCGGGCGGCGATGTCGAAAGCCCGCGCGTCCTTCAGGTTCATCTTCATGCTGATCGCGACCTCTCCCGCGCGCAGCTTCCTCAACACCCGGCTTGGGCGCATATCCTTGATCATCGGCTTCTCCCTTCGGAATCTACTTGGCAGACATCTTCTGCAGTGTAAACACAACCAACGTTTATTAAACCTAATTTTCGAGATCAAAAAGCGAATCGAAAACCCGTTTTTGCGCGAATCTATTATGGGTCTTTACGGCCCGGGAGGCTCGAGTTTCTCCGCGTGGGAGGCAGACTGGGCATCGCAAGGGATGACAAGCGAGTGGATTGATTGGGAATGTAACTTGGGGTGTCGGAAGAATATCTTCCAAGCGATCGGGAAGAGATTCGGAAAGATCAAGAGGCAATTACTGAACGTCTGAACACCCCTCTGCCCCCTCTACCGGTTATGCGCAAACCCAGCAAAGGGGGTGGTCGGTTAGCTCCTCCTCGTATCCTCTCGCGGGGGCTGGCTCCAGTCGTAGCCGTGGGTCACGTCGGCTTCGGTAATCGGTCCAGTGATGACAGCCTGCTCGATGAGCCGACGAAAAACGAGCCCACGACTGCGTGAAGTACGACGGTTGAACCGAAACGTGTACTCCTCCAGATAGGACTGTAGATGAGCGGGAGCGAACGAACCCTGATGAGTACCGAGAAACCAACGCTTGAGCAGTGCGGAGATCCGGTGCACGCCCGGCATGGAAACATGGGCCGGGTCGCCCGACGACGAGAGCACGGTCTTCCTGTGCACATATCCGTGGTTGGACAACCCGTTGTAACCACCCTGGCCATCGGTGCATACCACGCTGCGGGGGATCACTGCGTCGCAGACGAAGGGTATCAGGTTGGCACCCGATGCGTCGGGCAAATGGCGCATTCGCACCCGTCCAAAACCTTTGGGCTGTTTCATCTCCACGGCGATCATCACGACACATTTATCGGCGCCACGACCACGTTTTCCGCCCTGTTCAGCACCCCCGAGCAACGTTTCGTCAACTTCCACCTCACCCGACAATCGTTCACGTTCGGCACGCACCATTGCGACTCGGTAACGCTGCAACATCGTCCACGCCACTCGATAGCTGGTGCCAAGTGTTCGTTCGAGCGTCTTGGCGGACATCCCGTTCTTCGCAGTCGTAACGTGCCAAGCAACCTCAAACCAAGTGGTCAACGGCGTTCGCGTCTTGTCCAGGATCGTCCCGGCACAAACCGACGACTGGTAACGACAAGCAGAGCACACCAGTCGGCCACGCGTTTGGCGCCACGGCACTCCAGCCATCTTGCATGCAGGGCAGACGAACCCATCTGGCCAGCGCAGTGCCTCCAAGTAGGCCGCACACGCCATATCATCGGGGAACATCGCCACGAATTCACGGTACGTACGCGGACAGTCGTCGCCTGGTGCCAATGTCAGTTGTGGTCCCGTTTCGCCCATTCTTGCGGAACTCATGCCGCACTATACAGCAGGAGGAGCTAACCGACCACCCCCTCTCAGCAAATGGCCTACTTGCTCGCGACAATCTCGCGAGCTTCGCCGCAGGGTGGCGAGCTACACAGCGGAAATCCTTACGTGAGCCGTATTGGGGTTAGGCATACCTCGAACCGCTGGCGCAGGAAAACGTGACAAAATCGAGATATCGGTTACTCTTCGCGATCCAATTACGAAGAATCTCGGGCTTGTTCCAATTCGCGTTCGGTGGCAAATCCAGCGGGAGCATGGAAGCAAGCGGGGCGGCGACTTGAGGAGTTTTCGATATGCAACAGGCACAGCGAGTACGGGATTCCGTGAAACGGGGCGACGTTGTCTGGGTGGCACTGCAGTCTGAACTGGTCGCCCCGGGCGTGGTGCAAATTCTGGCGGATTGCGGGTTTGGCGTCGTCCTGATCGATATGGAACACGGCACCTATTCCATGGATCAGGTTCGACACCTGATCGATGCCGGCCGCCAGTCACGGATCGCTGCGATCGTACGCGTTCCGCTGAGTGATCGCGCGGTGGTGTCACGCGCTCTCGACGGCGGAGCCGCAGGCGTCATGTTTCCGCAGATTTGTACGATGGACGAGGTCAAACAGGCGGTGCGGATCAGCAAGTACGCTCCACTGGGCTCTCGAGGTCTGCTGCTGGTCCGCCCGCATACAAACTTTACCGTGCCCGATAACTGGGATGAGTTTTTGGAGCGGACCAATCAGACGGTGATGACTGTCATCCAGATCGAAACCGCAGAATCAGCGAAGATCGTCGATCAGATCGCCGCCATGGACGGCGTGGATGTGCTCTATATAGGAATGGGGGATCTGAGCGTTGGCCTTGGTGTGCCCGGCCAAACGGGCCACGCGAAGGTGATGAAAGTGGTCGAAGACGTTGGACGCGCCTGCCGTCAGCACGGCAAAATCGCCGGTGTTCATCTGGCGGATCTCGCGCTTGTACCAAAAGCTGTGGAACTCGGGCATGGCCTGGTCGGCCTGGGGACTGTGATAGGACTTCTGCGCGACGGTGCCGCGTCTTTTATCGAAAAGGTCACACAAATCCGACTCGAGAACGATTAACCTCCACCGAAGGAACTTGTTAAATCACTGATCAAGACAGCCGATTCCCGGTTATTGATGTGCACGGTCACTACGGGCGGTATTTCCGTGGCCAGAATGCGTTCATCGATGAGTGGATGAGCCTGGATGGGGAAGAGGTGGCCGCTCGCGCGCGGAACGCGCACGTCGATCTTACCATCGTCTCGCCCCTGGCCGGCTTGATGCCGCGCGGTGAAGCGGACTCGTTTGCGGCAAACGAAGACGCGGCGCAGATGGTTTCCGAGACCGACGGCTTGTTGCAATGGGTGATTGTCAATCCGTTGCAGCCCCGAACCTACCAGCAGGCCGCGGAGATGCTCACGCAGCCGCAATGCGTGGGTATCAAGATCCATCCCGAGGAGCACGTCTACCCGATCAGTGAACAAGGAGCTGAATTGTTTGAATTTGCCGCACAACACGATGCAATCGTGCTGGCTCACAGCGGCGACCCGAACAGTTGGCCTGCCGACTTTGTTCCATATGCGGACGCCCACCCCAACGTGCAGTTGATCCTGGCACATTTGGGCAACGGCGGTGGCGCAGGGGGCGATCCGACGCTGCAAGTTCGCGCGATCCAATCGGCCAAACGAGATAATGTCTTCGTCGATACCTCCAGCGCCCGTTCGATTCTGCCTGGTTTGCTGGAATGGGCAGTGGACGAGATCGGAGCGGAGCGGATTCTGTTCGGCACCGACACCCCCGTGTATTTCACGTCGATGCAGCGCGCCCGCATCGACGATGCTAACATCATCGACGATGATAAGATCCGGATCTTGCGCCGGAACGCTGCAGACCTGTTCCCGCTGCAGGCGACCAACCGTCGCTGACTTACCCGGACCCGAATCCGCACACTTGTGAAGGCAATACTCTTAACCATCAAAAAAGCACAATGAATGAAGTAGCCCGGCCAGGACATTGTCTTCAAGTTTGCCGAGCCGTTGATTATATGCCGGCTGGATTACGGCTCGGTCATCGACGAATCGCAGAGTCACGATCATCGATGACCTGGTCAGAGGAGAGAACGATTTCACGCTGCACATTGCAGTCCACTTTGGATCCGGAGATGATCCTCCCGGCGGGACCGGGCTCAACCTTGGCGGTAGCTTCCTGCCGGACCGGGAAGCGGCGACCCCGCCGCTCCGGCCTGAGAGCGACTTCATCCTATCCGGCACCATGGGGATCCCTGAAGGCACACTCTTTATCATCCACTGATGTGCGGGTGTTTGCCCTGGCGGGGACTTGCAAAATGTTCCCCCATCCAAGGTTCTGTGCTTGGCTGCCCATGCTGCTGCTGGCCGGACCTCTTGCCTGTGCCGGCAGCGGCCGGCTGGAAGCCGACCCGCCGCCGGCGCCGCCGGAGGTAACGCTGCGCGCGACGAAATCTCCCCCCGTGCTCGATGGCGTCTTGGATGAAGTCTGCTGGACCGAGGATGCGCTTCGACTAACGGGATTCACGTACAATCGTGCTCCCGTCGAGCCGGCCGATCCCCAGACTGTCGTCCGGGTGGTTTACGATAGGGACAACATCTACTTTGCCTTCGAGTGCCTGGAACCGCTCATCGATGAACTCGTCGCCAACACGCCGAACCGTGACGGCCAGGTGTGGGTGGATGACTGTGTCGATTTCTTCATCGACCCCGAGGCTGACGGCAAAGCCTACTATCAGCTGGCCGTTAATCCGCGCGGAGTTCTGATGGACATTCGTTGGGGCACGGAGGACAAGGACTTCAACGCGGTCGGTTACCGTGCCGGGTCCAGCCGCGCCGATGACCGGTGGATCGTCGAGCTGGCCTTCCGGTGGGATGACTTTATTCTCTCCCCGGCCGTCGGCAGCACCTGGCGCATGAATTTCTGTCGCAACCGTCTGCCCGGCAAGGGGGGGCTGTCGACGTGGTCCTGGACTCCGCACTCATTCCACAATCACGAACGCCGAGGATACGTCCGGGGTATCGACGTCGACTTCGCGCGCTTCGCCGCTCCCCAGCTTCGCCTTCGCATGGTGCCGTTGCTCGCCCGGGCGCAGACACTCGAGGGGGCGGCCCCGGCCGACCCCTCCGTCGGGCAGTTCCTTGAGCACGTGCGCACGCTCGAGAATGACATTGCGATGCTGGAGGGCGCTGCTCACGATCAGGCCTTCGGCGATCGATGGGCCGATTGCATCGCGCGGTTGACACAATTGGGCGAACGCCTGCCGGCGCTGCGTAAGGAACTGCTGGACCGCAAGGCCCGCACCGTGGCCGCGGCAATCCATGAAAACGCGCAGTACGGCGTTGCGGTGACACATTCGTCCACGACCGTGGGCGATCACCTGCCTTTCGACGCTTCCTTCGAAACACCTGCGCGTGTCGCATTGGCGCGCAATGACACCGAGGCCGTCCAACTGGTGCTGCTGCCTTTTGCTACGAATTTGCTCAACATTGCGGTGACATGCTCGGCTGTACGTAGTGATACCGCCGCGTTGCCCGACGATGCGATTCGCATCAATCCGGTGGGGCTCCTGCGGCAGCAACTGGACAGCCCGAATGCCTATGGCGATGTCTTGCTCCCGCCCAAACCTTTTGATGCGCCCAGGGGGCGGAACCAGCCGGTGCTGGTGTCGGTCTGGACAGAGACGGACACTCCGGCCGGCCTCTATCGAGGCGTAGTGACCGTGCAACCGGAAAACAGCTACGCTTACGAAGTGCTTCTGGAAGTCGAAGTGTGGGACTTTGCGATTTCCGATAGACCCACGCTCGACGGGTGGTTTGGCGAGACCGGAGACTGTACCGACTGGTTGCGCTCGCGCCGCATGTCCTCCGCGATCGTGGGCCGATCCGTGCCTTTCCCTGCCGACCCCGACGAATTTCCGGCGGCGAAGGAAGCCATTCGGGAACGCATTGCCGAGCTCACCGAGGATGGGGCGCTCAGCCTGGAGCTGCACTACGAGGCGCCATGCGAACAGGACGAGTCGCTTCGCTGGCACGGCGATGCCGGTACAGAGCCGTACGAATATACGCCTGAAGAGCAGCAGAAGCTGCAGCGATGGTTCCGGGCCTGCGGCAAGACGCTCGAGGAACTGGGTGTCGCCGATCGTTTCTTCATCTGGATATGGGATGAACCCTCGGCGGTCCATCACCAGGCGATGAAGCAGAAATGCGCCATCGTCCGTCAGGGCTCCGAGCAGATCGGCCGGCTGCAGCCCGGAGGCGGTTTGCCGAAGGCCATGGTTGGCCAGATCAACATGTGGTGTCCGCTCTCGGCAGGGCATAGCGGGGATTTTGAACGCGCTGCCCACGCGCGTGGTGAACGATACTGGTGGTACACGTGCGTGGAGCCACAGGCACCCTTCGCCAATATCGCCTTCCTGGGGTCGAATGTCCTCGAAGCGCGCCTGCTGCCCTGGATGATGTTTCAGAACAACGTTGACGGTTACCTCTTCTGGACGTTCAGCAGGCTCACCTTCCTGAATGACGTACCGTTTCGCGTGCAGTTGCCGGACACCGACTGCGGTGCCCTTGCCGGTTCCGGGGACGGGATGCTCTGGTATCGCGGCATGCCTTCCTTGCGCTTACACAATCTCGCCGACGGATATGAGGACCACCAGTACCTGAGCCTGCTGCGCCGCCAGGTCGCGCAACTGGAAGACCGCATGGCCTCGGCCAACGACGAACAGCGCGCCGTGTCACAGGAACTCACCGATGCGTCAAGAAACCTGCTAGAGATACCGCGCGATGTGATCGACAGCCTGACCAGCTATGCCGTCGTGCCGGGGCCGGTTCTCGAACACCGCCGCCGAGTGGCTCAGCAGATTGTTGCCAATCGAGAGCACATTTCTGAAGCGGTCTCGCGCGGACTCTCACCACTCTACAGCATGGCCCGGCCGAAACTGATCGAGGCGGCTGAACCACACCTGGCGAAGTTCAGGAAGAAAGACCGGGGCTACGCGCTTGGTGTCATGCCTCCACTATCACGCGTGTTCCGCGATGGCGGGCCGCCGCTGAGCTGGACGGGACCGATCGAAATCTCAATGGCCCGCGGCGAGCTCGAGCATCGTGAATTGGCGTTGTTCTCGCTGGACCAGCCGCTGAGTAATTTCCGGGTTGAGGTCAATGGTTTTAAGCTCCCCGACGGGTCGACGCCGTTAAAGGTGACCGCCGGTCCGGTAGGCTTCGTACGCACGGCGCGCCGGCCTGAACCGAATCCCCATGTCAGTGTTGGCGACGTCATGTTGCCGCCTCAGTTTTTCAACATTCGTGCCGGTGAGCTGCAGGGTATCTATCTGCTGGTCGAAACGTCCGCCGACACCCCGGCGGGGCTATACAAGGGGCAGATCACCACTGATCCCAAAGGTGCGCCACCGAAGTCCTTTGAGGTCCATATTCGCGTCTGGGATTTCGTGCTTCCTAAGCGGCCGCCGCTGCACGGCTGGTGTAGTACGCTTGCCCCCGACATCATACTCAAACACAAGCTGGAGCCGGGCTGGTTCGATCCGCCGTTCGACCTGTCAGATCCCATCACCGAGAAAGAGTGGAAACAGCTCGAAGACCGCGTCGTGAAGTGGTTTGACGATGGGCACAGCTACCTGATGATACGAACGCCGGGCGCGCCATCGCATGGATCAAACATTGGCGCTCACGGGAACAATCCGAAGCCGAAGTATACACCGGCGCAGGTCGAAGCGATGACGGCCTACTGGCGAGGCTTTGCAGAGATCCTCGAGCGTCGCGGCCTCCTCGACAAGGCGGCCATCTATGTTTGGGACGAACCCCACCCGGATCGATTCGGGGAGATGGCCGAACTTTGCGACCTGGTTCACAAGGCGCACCCCGGTCTACGGACCTGCGCAGCGGGCGATGGGAAGCTTCGCCCAGAACGCAAGTTCGGAAGGATCAATGTCTACTGCCCGATCAGCTCTGATTTCGAACCCTCGCTGGACCTGCCGAATTTTCCCCGCGGCAGCGAAACTTGGTGGTACGTCTGCTGGAATCCTCCCGCACCGGCACCGAATGTCATGGTGGACAACCCCCCCTTGCAGCAGCGAATCATCGGCTGGCAAAGCTGGCATTTCGGTGTTACCGGATTTCTCTATTGGGAGACGCATAAGGCCATGTGGGAGAAGCGGACCGGGCAACGGCGGCCATTTACCGACTTCGGCGACACGAACAACGGCGGCGACGGCACGCTGATCTACCGTGTGGATGGCAAGTTCGTTCCTTCATTGCGCCTGCGCCACCTGGGTGATGGGATGGAGGATCTTCAATATATAGGACTTCTTGAGTCCATGACGAAAAAGTTGGATCGAAAGCACGGCCAGGCCCGCCAGGCTGCCGGGGCGGCCTTGAGACGCGCAGAATCACTGTTGTCCGAAAGAAAGAAGGAATACCGCAAGCAACGAATCCGGGGACATACCCCCGATCCCAACAAGCTGCTCTCAACCCGCGAAGATCTCGCACAGGCCATCCTCCAGATCCAACCCCTGATAAAAAAGCCCGGACGGCAGGAAGGCGAAACGCATGAACAGAACACGCCTCTCCCTGCTGCTGCAAAAGATCTTCTGAAGACGGTCCTCCTGCAACCGGCCTACCGCGCGAGCTTCTTTGCCAGCCGGCCGGAGCGGGAAGCGGTGCTCCAGGCGACGGTGAAGGGGCTTCGGGAGACAGACGGCAAGGTCAACCTGATCGGACAGGTAAAAAGAATGGAAGAAACACGGGAACGCATCGGGACACGAAGGGACTATCGTCAGAAAGTAGCTGTGACCGGCGACGGCGTGTTTGAATTGCGGTTTGATCTGTCGGGAGAGCCGCCGGGCAAGTACCAAATCGCTGTAGGGTTGGGTAACAATAAAGCAGGAGCCCTGGCCAGGGCGACCCATGAACTAAGAATCCTCCCACCGTCGGAAGTCGAGGTCACCTTCGATGAGAACCGGGTTTGTTACCGGAACGGGAAACCCTTCTTCCCGATCGGGCTCTACCACGTCTGCCGGGAGGCGATTGAACAGATTGAAAAAGAGAACCGGGAAATGGGCCTTCCCAACCGGACCATCCCCGAGCATCTCAAGGATATTAAAGATCACGGCTTTAATTGCGTTGTCACTTCCTGGGGTTTCCCGGACGAGGAGTTCCGGCGCATGCTGGTGAAAGCGGGACTACTCTACAGCCCGGAGATTGGCCGAATGGGTTCAGGACGCTTGCAGCGCCTGGTAGAGGACCACAGGAAGGATCCCAACATCCTCTGGTGGTACGGCATCGACGAGCCGTACGACGGGCTGATGGACAAAGCCATCCGGGATCACGCCATGTTCGCGGAGGTGGATCCCTACCGCCCGGTTGCAGGAGCCGTGAACAAGCCCGACAGATTCGGCAGCTTTCTGCAGGCCTTCGACATCCTGATGCCCGACGCATACGGCATCCTCATCGTAGCCGAGTGGGCGGACGGTTGCATCCGGGCCGGTGATGGGCGCGTGCCGGTATGGCAGATTCCCCAGGCCTTCGCCACGAAGCCTTCGGAAGTGCCCACGCCGCAACAACTGCGGTGTGAGGCGTTCCTGGCGTTGACGCACGGGGCGACGGGTTTGATCTGGTTCACCTACGCGCACCCCGGGTTCTTCGAGAATGTGGAAGACCATCGCGATTCCTGGTATCTGCCTGAGACCCCGCTCTGGGATGAGTTCGCCCGCCTGAACCGGGAAATCAGCGACCTTGCGCCCGTCCTGCTTTCCCCGCCGGTTGAAGCTCGCGTCACCGCCTCCGACGAGGCGATTCATGTGCTTCTGAAAAAGCACAAAGGAAAGCACTACCTGTTCGCGGTTAATGCCACGCCCGAACCGGTGACATGCCGCTTCACGGGAATGAGACCCAATGGTAAAATTAAAGTTTTACCGGAAGGACGCACCATCAGGGGGGGGCACGATGGATGGACAGATGATTTTGAGAAATACGGAACGCGTGTGTATCGGTTCTGATGGATTAAATCGGTGGACGATGTCGGCGACGAGAATGGTGGACGAGTAATTGCTCCCCATCGTAATCCGCTATCGTCGCCGTTATCGTCCACCGAAAAGGAGGCGATTACTGTTCCAGGTCGAAGGAGATAAACTATGAGCAAGGCTAAGAACGATTCGGAAGCAAATGAGGCGCTTCGCATCCTGACGATCGGCGCGCATCCGGCGGATGTATTTGATCAGTGCGCGGGAACACTGGCGCATCATGCCGCGAACGGCGACTATATCGCCTGCTTGACGTTAACCCACGGAGCGCGGGTGCATGACGCAGTGATCTCCGACGAGATGCAACATGCCGAATCGATTCCCGAAGGACCGGAGCTGCTCAAACTGATGTCGGAACGATCGGACGTGAAGGCCGACGAAATCAGGGCGGCGGGAAAGATCATCGGGTTTGAAGATATTTTCTTCATGGGCCTCGAAGATGATGTACTTTTGGTCACCAAAGACGCGGTTTACGAAGTGGCCCGGGTCATGCGGCAGATCAAACCCGATGTCATCCTGACCCACTGGCCGGATGAGAAGGATGGCCTGGCGGACCCGCATGCGGTCACCGGCCAGATTGTCCTGCACGCCCTGAGGTTTGCGAACGCGGTCGATCCGGGTGATCGCAATCCTCCCGTTCGCGTTCCGCAGGTGTTTTTCTTCGGCGCCGGCGCCACCAACATCCCCAAGACCGTTTTCGATGCGAACCGCGGCTGTTACAACGACGTGTTCATCGATATTACCGACGTAATTGAGAAGAAGCTAGCGGCCATGGACTGCCTGGTCAGCCAGGGCTACGCCGGCGATTATG
>Ga0310123_10003162_pt1 | contig 12831 bp, 14 predicted proteins | sample CB6_AW_1057_MG_FD_203505 | JGI IMG/M metagenome (GOLD analysis project Ga0310123, IMG submission 203505) | Marine microbial communities from Western Arctic Ocean, Canada - CB6_AW_1057 | ecosystem: Environmental > Aquatic > Marine > Oceanic | place: Canada: Western Arctic Ocean | collected... | reverse complement strand
TCGAGGGCGGCGCATGTGCGATTCGTCAACGCTCCGGGTCATTCAATCTGATCAGGATGACGTCGATTTAGGCGCGCTGAAACTCTGGGGTAGCCGCGATCAGCTGGACGACACCGGCCACACTCTGCCTGGCCTTCTCGCCGAGTGTGTGTCCGTCCACCTGGATGTCCCCCCCTTCCCCTGCGTACTCTACGAGTCTGGAACGCGTCTCCTCTTGAACCGAGAGAGCCCCCAAGTGGTCTAGGCACACGTCGACCAGTCGCTCCGGCGTCACCGTGCCCCCGTTGTCAGCCGCCAACCGTCTAATCAGCGCCTGCGAGCCGGGTGTCATGGTGTTGCCCAGCTCCTCGGACGCGAAGTTCATCCTCTCAACAAGCGCCCCCGTATCGATCCAGGTCAGGCCGCCGTCGTAACCTTCGACAGAGGGGGGATTGCTCAGCCTTTGGCCCATGAACTCCATACGCAACCGCTTGGCTACTGTCTCGTAGCGTGGCCTTTCGAAATCTTCCGTAAGTCTAAGCACGCCGGTCACCAATTCAGCCGGACTCTTGATCTTCTCGTGCCAGCAACTCTGTGATTTGAAGAAGTCGGAGTTGAATAGCGTTCGCAACATGGAGCTGATATCGTAATTGCTGTCGAAGTATGATTGGGAGAGCGTTTCAATGGCCTCGGGGTCTCTGGGGGGCTGGTACGGCCATTGCGGCACAGGCGGCTCGTCGGCCACGAAGAAGTGATAAAGGTGCCTGGAGATGAATCGCGCCGTCGCGGGCTGCCGACAGATGATGTCAACGATGTCCTCGCCGTTGAAGTTGCCCGTCTGCCCCAAGAACTCCTTTTCGCCGTCGTCGTGGTCCTCGGGGCGATACTCGAAGTGCCACGAGATGCGGCCGTAGGGCCAGTCCGAGTCCCTGCTCGAACGTAGTTCCATGTACTCACGGTTACCGATGGTCCAGCCGGTGAAAGCTCGGGCACACTCCTTGACGTCATTTTCCGTGAAGTTCCCCACGCCCATAGAGAAAAGTTCTAAGAGTTCTCTACCGAAGTTCTCATTGATTGCCCCTTTGTGGTTCTGTTGGTTATCGAGCCAGATGATCATGGCCGGGTCTTTCGACAACTCCAGCAACAGAGTCCTGAAGCTGCCCATAGCGTAGCGCTTGAACATTCTGATCTGGTCGGAGAGGGGCTTGGCATTGATTACCTTGGCATAGCCGGTCGCGAAGATCCCATGCCAGAACAGTCCCATCTTCTCCAGGAGCGGCGCATTGGTGGTTGTCATCCGGTAGAGCCAGGCATCGATTCCACTGGAGCCCAATAACATGCTTGATTCATCTGGATGGAACCTTCGGATGAGGTGCTCTGACATACTGACGGGGTTGTTGGTATCCAGCAATCGGGAGACTGTCGCCTCGTAACCGTCTCGAGAGCGCTCAGCAAGCTCCTCGCGAGTCGCGCCGAAGCCTGCTCGACGCATCAGATGGGCCAGCAGTTGGATATCCTGGTTTGACATATTTGTTCCTCCGCTCTATCGCCAATCTGTGTGGGTGTAGCTCGTACCCAAAATCCAGTCAGTTAACTGGGGTCGAGTCCAAATCGTCACTAATCAAGACCAATTTCTATCTCACCTTTCCGGCGATAGGTGGAATAGGCTTGCCAGCAGCGATGAATTTGCCCGAACCGGGTTGTTGCTCCAACTTACCATCATTCAATAGGACTCTGCCTCTCAGCATGGTCATCCAAGGCTTGCCGCTGACCTTCCAGTCCTCGTAGGGTGTGTACCCCGTAGTGCTCTGATGGTTTTGAGCCTTTATTGTCGTTTCGGCATCGGGGTCAATGATGAGCAAATCGGCGTCAGATCCCGGCTGTATTACGCCTTTGCGTGGATACAGCCCAAAGATACGCGCCGGGTTTTCTGCCATCATTCGTGCCATCCACCATATGGGTAACTTGCGTTTAACAACCCCCTCTGAGAATACGAGAGGCACGATAGTTTCCATAGACGGCGCGCCGAACGGGATAGGCTCGCCATTGGGCGCACGAAACACATTGTCCCAACCAAGCTCCTTCATCGCAGTTGGCGCAGGGGCGTGGTCGCTGCCAATAGCAGAGATGTAACCATTCTCGGTGCCATCCCAGAGCGCATTCTGGTTCACGCCATCAGCAGACCGCAGCGGTGGCCCGATCTTGGCGAAGGGGCCGAGGCTCTCCATTGCAGTCTCGTCCAGAAGCAGATACTGAGGACATGTCTCTGTCCAGACACGCTGGCCTTGTCTTTGAGCGTCCTTGATCCGTTCAAGACCCAGTTGGGTGGTGAGGTGCACGATGTACATCGGGCAATTAGTCATCGCCCCCATGAGGATGCCTCGATTGATTGCCTCGGCCTCGGCCCACGGAGGACACGTCGCTGGGAAGTCCGTAGGCTTGGTTCGACCCTCGGCAATGGCTTTGTGCATCAGGTGCTCGATGACGTCGCCATTCTCAGCGTGAAGTTGCACGATGCCGCCATTAGCTCCAACAATGTCCATAACCCTCGCAATAAATGAGTCGGACACTCTATGGTCGTAAGTCATGAACATCTTGAAGGACGTCACACCCATGTTTATAGCCTCAGCAAGGCTATCGATAATATAAGGGGTGTTGCTCAAGATATAGTGAAAGGCGTAGTCAACGAGAGACTCGCTTTTGGCTTCTTCTTTCCAACGGTTGATCGCGTCGGGCAGAGATTCCTCATCCTCCGCGTTGTACGCGCCAAAGGGGATAATGGTCGTCAGTCCGGCAAGAGCCGCTGCTCTTGTGCCAACCGTCCAGTCATCGCCGGGTGTCGGGCGAAGATGAACATGACAATCTATCGCGCCGGGGAGGACGTATTTGCCTGAAGCATCTATGTAGTTTTCGGTATCGGGCATCATGTCGTGAGGGCCAACCGCCACAATACGCTCCCCTTTGATGGCTACGCTGGCTTCGTAGGCATTAGAAGAAAAAGCCACCGTGCCGCCATGCACCACAGTATCAACTGTCGTCGCCATGTAGTCTCCTTTCAAGAAGCTTCGTCAAGTTGAGCGCCTGCCACATCGTTTGATGGCACGGCCAAGAAATGCCTATTGGATATAATCGCTGCTCGCATGTTTGCAGCACGGCTCTGATGGTCTAGACAGTATCATCACCTCTAGATAGCGTCAATTTTTGTTCGACGCCGTAAACAGACTTCAAACAAGGAGATTAGTTCCAATTGACCCATGTTATGAACAAAATGTGTTTGCAGGAAGCGAAATCATGGGATGGACGTTGGCCGATTCGATCCGAGTCGGTAGTCATCGATAAGGCGGATAGCCAAACGTGCCTCTTTTTCGCTGACGATGTGAAACCCCTGACAAGATTATCTTTATCATGAAATATTGCTGCTAGAATGTCCTTCAGCTATCGAGCTGTGCATATTGTCGAACGAGGTGATTTTGGTGATAGTTGTAACAGGTGCAGCCGGACGGTTGGGAAGTCTCGTTGTCCGTCGCTTAATCGATAGAGGCTACCAGGTCCGTGCCACAGACCGGGTGGCGTTGGATGACTCGCCGACGGAGTTTGCCCAGGTCGATTTGCGCGATTCACGCCTCGTCGGTGATCTTCTGAAGGGAGCGGAGAGCGTCATCCATATGGGAGCTATACCCGGTCCAAGCAGCGGGGATCCTCGCGAGATCTTTGAGAACAATGTTCAGAGCACGTTCAACATATTCATGACCGCTGAAGAGTTGGATGTTCGGCGAGTGGTGTTCTCGTCAAGCGCATTTGGAATGGGATGGGCACACGATCCCAATGCTTTCGTTCCGTTGTATCTGCCACTGGATGAAGACCACCCGATGACACCATTTGAACCTTACGGGTTGTCAAAACAGGTGGGGGAAAGCATAGGCGCGTTGGTTGCTCGTCGCTCATCAACTTCTGTTGCAAGTCTTCGGTTCACAAATGTAGCCCTCCCAGAAGTACAGGCGGAATTCCCCTGGCCGGCGCCCACCCCTGACAATCCTTTGACCCTCGTAATGTGGGCCTACGCCGACGCCGAAGATGTCGCTGATGCCCACGTTCTTGCGTTGGAAGCGGACATTGTCGGTCACGAAGCCTTCATGATTGCCCAACCCAAGTCGCGCTTCAAAGAAGACACTATCGAGCTTGTTGAACGCAATTTCGGTTCGAAGGTTGCAATCCACGGCGACCTCATAGGCAACTCAAGCCCAATCAACGCGTCAAAAGCTCAGCGGATGCTGGGCTGGCAACCACGAAGCGACTGGACCGAACACTGATTGCGCTGATGGAACAGAAAATCAGTTGCGAATTGAAGTTGGCGTCGCGCGCTTCCTCAGGGGGTCGCCTCTGTGCCTTTGACGCCACCAAAACATATCTGTCAGCTCCGTAGTGTAGGAAGAACCGGGTACGCCGCGTCCGGCATTGTCGTTAGCAGGTCGCGGCGCTTGGCCTAGTTTGTCGCGTGCCACAGCTCCGGAAGTCCTTCGATTAACTCCTCCGTTGGATCCACCTCATCAACCTCTGGAACGTTCAATGACTCCAGTTGCAGGTCCAACCCTAATTTGCTGACGGGTGTGCTTGTTTGCAGAACGCCGGCGAATGTGGGATTAGCTTGTGTCCCCTTGCCTCATTGACCCCTGCAAAGTGTTATCACCAACTTCGCCTCCGATCAATTCGGATTGCCGCTAGTTGCCCGCGATTACAGAACTCAGTTACACAACTAGTCACCGTAACTGATGTATGTAAACCAGAGACTAGAGAGGGAGGAATTATTTGTACAGCGTATAGCCCAGGTATCTGAAAGGTGGGGTTTTCACTTGACAGATGCCGAATGGAGCCAACGAAACTAAGTGGTGAAATATGCCAATCGCGTACGATCAGAGATGGGCGCTTGCCAATCGGCCAAATGGAGGAGCTCGCCGCCGTCCCTTTAGGGAAGGCCGCGGCCGCAATCTTGTCATCGTCGTAGCTAGCCTGGCGGCAATAATCGCTATCCCTCCAGTGGGACAGGCGATTGGGCCCGTGCTAACCGGCATGATCACCGGAAGAACCGGGTTGACGGTAGAGAACGACGTCGTTATCGACCATGATAACTTCACTGTCAAAGACATCGGTGGCAGCGCCAGTGACAAGATCGTCGCTTTCAATGATGATGGGTCGCACTTTACCGTAGCGGCAAAAATGAATACTGGCGATCAGCTTGTCATCGACTTGCCGCTATTGAACACTTCGAATTCAGATGCCAACGTGATCTCCACGCTGGAAGCATCCGAAGGGTTACGCGTCGACAACATGGTCTATTGGGGCCCTCTCGCCAGAGATTCCAGTCCAAGTCCAATTCGAAACTGCTGGAGTAACGCCGTGCGATTGTCGTATGTGCAACGGCAGGATAGAGTCGACGCCTTAAATTGGCGCTGGTTTGTGGCATGGCCGTTTTCCAACGCACGAAAAAGTCAGTGAGATGACATCGAGCACAGGCAGACCGTTTCAAATTGGACTTGCCATTAGCTAGACTGAAGTTGCTGCAATGACAATAGCTCAATGTCAGGCTTAGATGCAGGACTAGGCAGTGTCAATATTGCTAGCTTATAATCGGTATTAATCCGCATGATCGGGGGAAAAGGCAACCATCTGTTTGCAACTCGTACCGCCACATGCAACTTAATTGTTTAGGAGAAAATATGCCTGAAACATCCCACATTATCTATACAAAAACTGATGAGGCTCCAGCCCTGGCCACGTTCTCGCTGATGCCGATTCTCCAGGCATTTACCAAGGGGTCCGGTATTGAACTGGAGGCCTGGGATATCTCATTGACTGGTCGCATAATCGCCAATTTCCCTGACAATCTGACAGATGAGCAAAAAATCCCCGATTATCTAGCTATGGCTGGTGAGCTGAGCTTGGATCCAGTGGCGAACATCGTCAAGCTGCCCAATATCAGCGCCTCTATCCCCCAGCTAAAAGGCGCGATCAAGGAATTGCAGGACAAGGGATATGATATCCCCGACTACTCCGATGATCCTGCAACTGACAAAGAACGCGAACTGCATCAGCGTTTTTCCAGCGTGCTGGGCAGCGCGGTCAACCCGGTTCTGCGAGAAGGGAACTCCGATCGTCGACCTTCCTCTGCGGTCAAAGAGCACGGCAAACGCAATCCTCATCAGATGATGCAAGACTGGCCGGAAGTGTCCAAGACCCGTGTTGGGCACATGGCAAGTGGTGATTTTTACGGCAGTGAAAAGGCCGTGACAGTAGCGGCAGCGGGATCGGCCACGATCGAGTTTGTGTCTAGCGATGGCAGTGTGATCGTGCTCAAAGCCGATATTCCCTTGATAGCTGATGAAATCATCGATTGTGCCGTGATGAATGTGAAGGCGCTGCGCCAGTTTTACGCTGACGAAATGGAAGAAGCTAAAGCTGATGACGTGTTGCTATCTTTGCACCTGAAGTCGACCATGATGCGCGTGTCCGATCCGATTATTTTCGGCCATTGTGTGTCGGTTTACTATAAGGACGTGCTGGCCAAACATGCGGCTGTGCTGGGAGAGCTTGGGGTGAACCCCGACAATGGAGTGGCTGAACTCTACACCAAGATTCAATCCCTCCCTGAGGCCAAACGTGAGGAAATCGAGGGCGATATTGGGGAAGTTTATAGCGCCCGCCCAGAGTTGGCTATGGTGAACTCCAGCCGAGGTATCACCCATCTGCATGTGCCGAGTGATGTGATTATTGATGCCACTATGCCCGTGATCGTCCGCGATGGCGGCCGCACGTGGGGCCCCGACAACGAGCTGCACGACACAATCGCGATGATCCCTGACCGCTCTTATTCGACTATATATCAGGCGACTATCGAAGATTGCCAGAAGCACGGGGCGTTTGATCCATCGACCATCGGTAGTGTCTCCAATGTCGGGCTGATGGCCCAAAAGGCCGAAGAGTATGGGTCTCACGACAAAACCTTTAAAGCTCCCGGTAACGGGGCGATTCGGGTTGTGGATACATCGGGAGCAACTCTGATGGAACAGAGTGTTGAAGAAGGCGACATCTTTCGGATGTGCCAAACCAAAGACGAGCCGATCCAGGATTGGGTCAAGCTCGCGGTAAATCGGGCTAGAGCCACCGGCTCGCCGGCCATTTTTTGGCTGGATCCAAACCGGGCTCACGACGCTGAGCAAATCAAGAAAGTGGACCAATTTCTGCCCACGCACGACACGGTCGGGTTAGACATTCGCACCATGTCCCCTATCGATGCGATGCGGTTCACGCTGGCCCGTAGCCGAGCTGGCCAGGACACGATTTCCGTGACTGGCAACGTGCTGCGTGATTATTTGACTGATCTCTTTCCCATCCTGGAATTAGGCACCAGCGCCAAGTTGCTTTCTATTGTGCCCCTGCTCGACGGTGGTGGGCTATTTGAGACAGGCGCTGGTGGGTCGGCGCCCAGGCATGTGCAACAATTCCTTGAGGAGGGCCATTTGCGATGGGATTCTTTGGGTGAATTCTGTGCTCTCGTCGTTTCCTTCGAGCATTTCGGCGAGACGCATAAAAACGACAAGGCGAAACTCTTGGCGGAAACCCTAGACCAGGCGATAGGGCAGCATTTAGAAGACCGTCGGGGGCCGTCACGTCGGGTGAACGAACTGGACACACGAGGCAGCCATTTCTACCTCGCTCTGCACTGGGCGGAAGCGCTGGCCAAGCAGACCCAAGATACAGAGCTGCAGGCTCACTTTACCGAGGTGGCCCAGCAGTTGTCCGCCAACAAAGATAGGATCGTCCAGGAGTTGACCGATGCTCAGGGACAGCCGGTAGATATCGGCGGTTATTACCATCCCAACGTTGAGATGAGCGCCAATGCCATGCGCCCCAGCGCCACTCTTAACGCGATCGTGGACGCTATCTAGGTAGTGTTGGCATTTCATCGTAACGATATGAGAGCGCCCACAAAGTGGAGGAAACCGAGCTAGGTATCGGCCTATTTGCCGAACCTGCTAAACATACGTCGAATGTGGCGTCCCAGTTGTTCAGGATAATCTCGACCTCGGCAATAACCTCATGGAATGCCGTCAGTGAGTCGGTCAATTGACGAAACATTGATCGAAACAAAATAATCAATGAAAATGTAACACTATGCGAGACTGATTGCCGCTGTGGGGAGCCTGTCTTTAATAGGCATGTTATTCATGCAAAAAGCGGATTAGAGCCTCCGAAGGCATCAATCGCTGAGCCAGTCACACTCGAACTGTCGTCCGATGCAAGGTAGACCGCCAGTTTCGCGATTTCTTCAGGAGCCATCAAACTCGGATCGTCGATTTTTCCTCGCATACGGAAAGCCTCCCTGTACCCCTCGGTGTCGACCCCGCCCGGACAAATACAATTTACGTCGATGCCGTATGGTTTCGTCTCTGCAGCCACGCTTTCGGTCAGGCTGATGAGCGCAGCCTTCGTGGCCCGGTAGGCGCTTCGGCCTTTCGATCCTTTCCTGCCACCGATGCTCGATATGTTTATGACTTTACCGTAGTTTCTCTGCATCATGATTGGCAAGCAGAGCGCGGTTAGCAACGCAACGGCCTCAAGGTTCACGGCAACGACATTCCTCCAGAGTTCGAAATCAAAATCGACCAGGTTTATGCGGGGATGAATGATGCCCGCGTTGTTCACAAGAATGTCGATCCGACCATAGTTCGCCAGGGTTTCATCTGCGATTCGCTGGAGATCAGAATCTATGCTTAGATCGGCTGTCACGGCCAATGCGCTACCCCCAGATTGAACGATACGGCCAGCAAGATCATCAATCGCATATTCAGTTCGTGCAGTGACCACTACGTTGGCGCCTTCGCTCGCAAACATGACCGCGATTGCCTTGCCGATTCCCCTGCTCGCGCCTGTGACGATCGCCGTTTGTCCCTTCAGTTTTCCCATTAGCTTGCACGTCCTTTTCGCTATGATAGGTCAGGGTAATTTATTTTCTAACGCGCGACAACAGTCAATAACGAGAGCGCAGCCGAATCCGGACTTCGTTGAGCTTGGCATCGGGCGAGCAACAACACCTATCGTGCGTTCTGCAGACGAAATTCAACAAGCCTGGGGCCCAATGGCCCGATCGTATGTCCATGTCCAAAGACCTCTCGCAGATATCCTCGATATAACTGCGCCCAGATGATCCGACATTGATCCAGAGCGCCGCATCGGCTCCACGGATATGGAATCGAGTTACCGTCGTATAGTTTCCAAAGCTAAAATGAAGTTTGACTGGCCTGGAGGAAGGCTGCCACGATGTCACAGGCCATTCGGAAACACAGAAGAGTTGACGCATGACTTGTCGCAAGATAGCCTTAGCCTACAATACTCACCCAGTACATATTAGCGAGGGCGTAGAAATGTCGACAAAAAAACATCCGGTCAGCGTCCTGTTCACGAACGAAGAGTATGCCAAGTTGGTCCGCAGGGCTGCGGAATTGACTCTCGAGGAAGGCAGGCGTGTCTCGGTGGCCGAACTGGTGCGCCGAGGTTCACTCGCCAATTTCGAGGCCACACAAGAAGCCTCCTAAGCATAACAGCGTGACTTCGTTCATCCGAAATTATCGACATACGAGTCACGGGCAAACTACCCTCGGGTGGAAATCACACGTATGCAACCTGTCACTCGGAGAGATTCATGGGGCCACAACCTCTGGATGGGGGCAGATACCCCCTCTCCGAAAAGTTAGGAGAGCGGGCCAACAAGATCGTGTATCTGGCCAGAGACCAAAGCCGGCAGCTTCATCGACCGTATTCAACGTGAAGCCGCGGCGCTGGCCGCCTTGGATCATCCGAACATCATAGGTGTCTACGACCTTCGTAAGGAAGACGGTTGGTATATAGCCGCGGAATGGGTCGAAGGTGGCACTCTGAAATCGAAATTCGGACAAGGATTCACTATTGACGAAGGGCTGCGCGTCGGCGCTGAGATCGCCGACGCTCTAGGATATGCCCATTCACGAGGGGTGTTCCACAGAGTTGTAAAACCCAGCAACGTGATGCTGACTCCCGATGGCGTTACTAAGCTCGCAGACTTTGGGCTGGCCAAGCCGCTGGGCGCCGAAACTATTACCGAAACAGGCGCAATTGTGGGCACTGTAGGCATTCAGCAACAATGGGACAGAATGCTAATGGAGATTCGGCGCTGATTGTGCGAGCTCTCTGAGATGTTGATTGCACAATCGTCTGCGATGAAAAGTCTGAGTCTGAACCTCTTTCCGATTCTGCAGGATCTGTTCCCTGCGACCGTCTAAGACGTTCGAGGGAGCCACGTTCCCCGAAGCCTTGTGATAACGCCGATTGTTGTAGTAGTTCACGAACTCCGTGATCGCGACTTCCAGATTCCATGGAACATCGTATGGGATCTGGTTGACGTCAAGTTTAATGGTCCGGTGATACCTCTCGAGCTTGCCGTTGGCCTGAGGATGGAACGGCGATGCCAGGATATGGCGCATGCCCACCAAGCGCAGGTATTCTCCGAAGGAACTAAAGATACAACCCGGCCCGTTGTCCGACAGTAGCCTTGGGCGACGCTCCCAGGGAACATCAGTCATGCGTGAGGTCGACTGCGTCCTGGATTACCTCGATGAACGAGTCTGATGTCATGTCTATCTAAAGTCTCCAGGCGATGATGAACCGTGAGAAGTCGTCCATCACTGTGACCAGGTAGTAGAAGCCCCAACCAGAGACTCTGAAGTGCGATGCGTCACTCACCCACATCTGATGAGGGCGAGTGGCCTTGGTGTCGAACTCCTTGCCAGCGGCCATCTTCATCTCAAGGCTTCCTTGCCCGTGTCCGGCTCTCCAGCGGTAGCAGCCGCTCTTGGATACTCCAAGCTCTGCCAGAATCTTGCGCTTGGAGCCTGAGGAGACTCAACCTCCTGAAGGACTTGTGCCTTCTCGTCGACGCTCATGCGTTGGCGACGCCTTCGTGTAGACTCGGCGCCGATGTTTTTTCAGACCGTGAATATCCAAGGACAAGTCAGCCACCAGATCCTTAAGATCAGCGCTTTCTCGCTTGAGCGCGTTGATCTCCTGGCGAGTGGCGTCACGGGTTGTGTCACGACTCGTACGCTGCTTGCCTGCCTCCATGAACTCCTTGGTCCACGAGTAGAAGTTGTTGGGCTTGATCACTTCACGGCGACACAGTTCGTTGACTGTGACCTCACGACGAAAGCCCTCCAGGACTATGTGGATCTTCTCTTCTGCGGTGTATTTCCTGCGAGTGGCTGACCGAACCTGCCGAACAAATCGTCGAGTATCATGGCTCCGTTCTTCAGCAGCCTCGTTCTTGTCTTGAGTCTCCTGGGTCACGTGTGCTCCTTCCCAGAGAGCATCTTATGCCTATGTCAGAAGCTCGCTCTGCCTACAAATAGTCTCCATTAATTCCAGGTCCGAAACTGTCCCGGATTCGCTGAAGTTCTACAGTGGAAAGGCGGTTAAGCTATTTTTGCAAGCTTGTCTCGCAACTGTTGGACCTCGGCGTTTAGGCGTCGGTTGTCGTCTTCAGAGCGTGTCAACCGGTGGGTCAATTTTAGTATCACGTCCACACCTGCCAGGTTGACGCCCAGGTTGTCCATGTAGTTTCGGATCCGCCGCACGCGCTCGATGTCGCGATTTGAAAACACCCTCTGGTTCCCCTTGGTCCTGGTGGGTTCGATAAGCCCAAGCCGCTCGTAATATCTGAGGGTCTGAGTTCGCACTCCCAGAATCCGCGCCGCGACGCTTATGATGAAAACGGGTTCGTCCTGGTCGAAGATGTTGTTCACGACCATGGTTCTTTAACTCCTGACATACGCATGTCGAATCATGGCGTCAACTCTGCGTCCGTCGCCCGCATTTCTTTGTACTCTCGGATGATGGCGAGTTCATCTTCATTCAGGTTTGTGGGGAGACTGGGGCGCACCGTGACATAGAGATCGCCTCGCTCCTCTGGATTGTTGAGCTTAGGCATCCCCTGGCCTCGAAGCCTGATGCGCTGCCCGTTTTGGCTTTCAGCCGGAATCTTCACCCAGACCTGTTTACCTTCGATGGTTGTGATTTCGGCCTCGCCGCCCAGTATCGCGTCCTCGAATGGGATATCAACATCTGTCTGCAGATTGTTGCCGGTTCGTTTGAAGGTCTCATGAGCGTCAATTGTCAGATTGAACCGCAGGTGAGTTCCGCTGTCGGGAGATATTCGCACCACGCTCCCTGTGTCGACGCCAGGGGGAATGTTTACTTCGAATCTTCGCTCTCGCCCCCTAACGTTCAAGGTAGCCGTGACTGATGTCCCGTTGAATGCGTCTTCAAGCGAGACTGCGACAGCAGTTTCGGTGCTGACTGACCTGGAGCCTGAGCCTCTGTATCCTCCAAAGGAACTGCCGCCGATGTTTCCGATCAAGTCTTCGAGGTTCGCGAACGGATCACTAGCTTGCGACGTCCGACGCCTGCTTCCTGATGTGAATGTGTCGAACGGCGACCCTCCGTGCTGTCTTCGCTGTTCCTCAATGCGGTCGGCGTTCTTCCAGTTGTCCCCGTAGCGGTCGTACTTCCGGCGGCTATCAGGCTTGGAAAGCACCTCGTAAGCTTCGTTGATGCTCTTGAACCTGGTCTCTGCATCATCGTCCCCAGGATTCAGGTCCGGATGGTACTGTCTGGCAAGCTTTCTGAAAGCCTGTCGGATTTCCGCGTCCGTGGCGTTTTTCTTGATTTTTAAGATGTTGTAGTAATCTGCCATTGCTCTATCCGTTGGTAGTTAGGGTCTCAGGTCGATTATAGCATGGTTAGTATGGTAGAGTCAAAATACCTATA
>Ga0310123_10003160_pt1 | contig 12835 bp, 11 predicted proteins | sample CB6_AW_1057_MG_FD_203505 | JGI IMG/M metagenome (GOLD analysis project Ga0310123, IMG submission 203505) | Marine microbial communities from Western Arctic Ocean, Canada - CB6_AW_1057 | ecosystem: Environmental > Aquatic > Marine > Oceanic | place: Canada: Western Arctic Ocean | collected... | reverse complement strand
AAAATCTGTATCATATACTAATTTACATTCAATGCCAATATTTTCTAGTTCATCTGCAAAATCCTTCAAATGAAAAAATTTGGAACTTGAACCACCGATTAATAATTTCATTAATTTCTACCTGATAACCTTGTTTACATGTTCACAAATTAAGTGGATTTGATCATTAGTCAAGGATGGATATGAAGGTAGTGAAAGAATCTCCTTTGCAAATTGTTCGCTATTTGGTAAAGTATACTCTTCATTCGAATAATATGGTTGTAAATGTATAGGTGTTTCATAATGTATTGCACAACCGATTTCTGATCCAGTTAATTCGTTTCTAATTTCATCTCTTTTTTTATGTTTTAAGACTATTTGATGATACACAGACTTCCCATCTATATTTTCTGGGATGATACAATCTTCATGAAGTTTTTTTCTATAAACTGATGCAATTTCTCTTCTACGCTGATTCTTTTCATTTAGATGTTTCAATTGAATCCTCCCAATTGCCGCACTGACTGTATTTAGTCTCATTGTAAATCCTAATTTATCAAATTCATTCTTTGATTTTCTTCCATTATCTCTCATTGATGCTATTTTCTTGGCTAGTTCTTCATTATTGGTAGTAACCATTCCACCATCTCCGCCAACAGTCATATTTTTTGTGGGGTAAAATGAAAAACAACCCACGTCAGATATACTCCCAACTTTTTTATTTTTATATTCAGCGCCATGAGCTTGGCATGCATCTTCAATGATTGGAATTTTATGTTCTTCCGCAAATATTCTAACAGAATCAAAATCACAGGGATTGCCGTAAATATGAACAGGTATTATTGCATCAGCACTATCATTTACACTATTCATATCAATATTTCCATCTTCATAATGAATATCACATAAAATTGGTTTAGCGTTTATCATACGAATACAGTTTGCAGAAGCAATGAACGAATTAGTCGGTGTGATAATTTTTGAATTATCTGATAATCCAAGCGCAAATAGTGATAAATGTAGTGCACCATTTCCAGAACTAACCGAAACTGCATATTTAGTACCTATATACTTCGCAAACTCGTCTTCAAACTTTGAAACGCTTTCCCCACCAACAAATTGTTCATTTCTTAAAGTATCAAGTACAGCATTTTCCATTTCTTGAGTGAATTCTTGAATAAAAAAAGGAATTTTCATAATTTTTCTTTATGATACATGATAATAGAATTTGTCATTAATTCTTACCTATTCCTATTGCATAATATTCGGCATCTAATTCTTTTTTTGCTAATACTCTTCTACAATCAACAATGATTTTTTTGTTCATAAGTTTTATTAAATTATTATTCAATGCGTCATATTGTTTCCAGTGAGTCATAATGACTCCACATTGAGATTTGTTTAAAGCATCAGCAATAGATTTTGCATAAAGAATTTTTGCACCAAAAATTTTCTTTGTGCTTTCTATTGCTTTAGGATCATGAATTGTAATCTTTGCTTTATTTTTCAAAAGTTTTTTTATCAATTCTATTGATTTTGAATCTCTAACATCGTCTGTATTGGGTTTAAATGCTGTACCTAAAATTGTAATTCTTTTTGATGTAATGTTGCCAAGTATTTTTTTCATTAAAGAAACAATATTATTCACCCGCTCATGATTTGTCTTTTCAACTGCATTTAGTAGCATTGGGTTAACTCCAATTTTGTCTGCAAAATTTATCAAGGCATTAATGTCTTTTGGTAGGCAAGAGCCACCATATCCTGGTCCCGCATTTAAAAACAGTTTACCTATTCTAGGATCTAACCCAATTATTTTTGCTATATCATCAATATTAGTTCCAGGAATATTTTGGCAAATATTGGATAGTTGATTAATAAAACTAATTTTGGTTGCTAGGAACGAGTTATTTGCATATTTTATCATCTCAGCTGTTTGAAAATTTGTAATTACTATAGGGACATTTGGATGCATTTTTGAAAAAAACATTTTTGCTTTTTTCATATATTTTGATTGCTTTCCACCAAGAACTATTGCATGTGGATATTTTGTATCTCTAATCGCATTACTTTCTTGTAAAAATTCTGGATTTGAAATGACTCCAAAATCTCTATTTACTTTTTTACCTGATTCTTTTTCTAAAATTGGTAAGATAACATTTTGTGTTGTACCAGGAACTACTGTGCTTTTTATGAAAATAATTGAATTTTTCTTACTTTTCCTAATAATTTGTCCAATAGTTGTTGTAGCCTTTTTAATCATTGATAATTCTATTGCACCATTTGATTTTTGTGGCGTTCCTACCGTTACAAAAATCATATCACAATTCTTTATCAAAGAAAAATTATTACTAATGGTTAATTTCTTTTTTAATCCAATTCTTAATGTATTTTCTAAATCTGGCTCAAATAATGGTAACACGCCATTACAAATGTCTGAACATTTTTGCTTATCAATATCTATGCCAACAACATTATAATTTTTTGACGCAAGTACACTTGATATTGATAATCCAACAAAACCTAAACCTATAACTCCTATATTCATGATTTCACCCAAAGTCCTATCATTAGGTTTTTAAAATTTTGGAATGATAGCTTTTAATCCAAAATTATAATAGGTTAGATGGCTCAAAAGTAACTGTATTTGTGATATTATTGTCTAATTTAAAAATTAATATGAGTAACCATGACGATGTTGAAAAAGCATTGAAATCACAAACCCTTCGAGTTTGTGTTGTTGGTATAGGTAGGATTGGTCTGCCAACTGCTCTATTGTTTGCAAAATCTGGTTTGGATACTATTGGTGTTGATATTAATGAAAGCTTAGTCCAAAACATCAATTCGGGAATTTATCCATTAAAAGATGAGCTTGGGATAGAGGAAATATTTAATGATGTAATAATAAATAAAAAATTTTCAGCTACAACAAAGATTGAAGATGCAGTTCCTAATTCTGATCTAATTTTATTATCTTTACCTACACCAATGGATGAGAATAACATTCCAGATTATTCAGCACTAAGAAGCGTTGCTACAAAACTCTCTAAAATTTTATCGCCAAACTCTTTAGTAATTGTTGAGAGTACAATTGAACCAGGATTTATTGAAGATGAGATGGTATCTACAATCTTAAAATCTGGGCGATTAAAAATAGGGGAAAATTTCTTTATCGGCGTATGTCCCGAAAATGCTAATCCAGGTGAAATTTTACATGATTTTACAAATCTTCCTAGATTGGTTGGCGGAATAAATAATCATGTAACAAAATTAATCAAAATGATTTATGGTTTTGTGTTTTCAGTTGAGCTTGTTGAAATGCCAGACTGTAAAACTGCAAATGCAGTAAAATTAACAACAAATGTTTTTCGAGATGTAAATATTGCATTTGTTAGTGAGTTATCTTTAATGTTTGAAAAATTAGGAATTGATACTATGAAAGTGTTAGAAGCTGCAAAAAAGAAATATAATTTTCAAATACATTATCCTGGAGCTGGAGTTGGCGGTCCATGTTTACCTATTAATTCGTATCAACTTCTTAATTCTGCAAAACGTGCAGGTGTAAAGTTGAGCATGATTGAATCTGGCAGAAAAATAAATGAGAAGATGCCAGATCATGTTGTGAAACTCACTTCTGATGCCTTTAAGGAATCTAACAAATCATTACAAAATAGTGATATTCTAATTCTTGGTGTTTCATACAAACCCAATGTAAAAGATATTCAATTATCTCCAGCTGAGAAAATCATAAAAAAATTACAAAATTTGGGAGCAAACGTATATGTTTATGATCCATATTTTTCCTCAGAAAATGTATTTGGAATCAAAGTTGAAGAGAATTTAGATTATATATTACCAAAAATGGATGCGGCAATAATTGTAACAGCTCACGATGATTTTAAGAAAATTAAAATTTCATCTTTTACAAAAATGAAAAGTCCAATACTAATCGATACTAGAGGAATTATTGATCCGTCTTCTGCAAAGCTAGAAAAGATCATTTTTAGAGGCTTGGGTCGTGGAAACTCCTAATTCAACTGTTGATTCTTCATCAATAGTAGATATTCTTACTCTTCGTTATGATACTTCGATACAGCCAAATTTACCTAAGAAAACTTGGGAAGATTTTATTCCAATAGATAAACCACCTAATGTTACTTCCATTGAGAGTTCAATTTGTGGTGAAATTGAAAGTAATCTAGAATCCTACAATTCCAAAGATGTTTCGATTGCTCTTAGTGGTGGTATTGATTCCACACTAGTTTTGTCATTACTTCGCAAAACTAATCCGGATCTTAAAATTAATGCTGTTTCTATAAAATTTGCAAACAGCGTTGATGAAACACCAACGGCAGCAAAGATAGCAGAAAGATTTGATGCTGAACATAATGTAATTCAACTAGAGAACTATCTTTCTGAATTACCAAAAGCAATTAGCATTATTAAATTACCGTTTTGGGATTTACATTGGTATTATGTCGTAAAAGAATCAAAAACTCTGTCTAAAACAATTATCTCTGGTGATGGTGGTGATGAACTTTTTGGAGGTTACACGTTCAGATATAAAAAATTCTTATCTTTAACGTCCGAAAATTCAAATCCTCTTGAAAAAGTTAAAGCATACTTACAATGTCATGAAAGAGACAGAGTATCTGACCAAGAAAATATTTTTAAACAGAAATGTGGATTTTCATGGGATTCTATTTACAGTCGTCTTTTACCATTTTTTGATAATAATCTGTCCAGATTGGATCAAGTCTATCTAGCTGATTATAATGGGAAATTATTGTATAATTTTAATCCAATAAATTCTAGAATAGTTAATCATTTTGAAATGAATCAATTAGCTCCCCTACTAAATGATGAGTTAATTACAAACGCCCCTCACATTCCATCTGATTACAAATATGACTTAGAACATGGAATTGGCAAATTACCCCTACGAGAGATATTAGAACAAAATAATTCTATGTCATTAGTCAGCAAAGGAAAATTAGGATTTAATGTTAACACAATCAATCTTTGGAAATCCTATGGACATAATTTATGTAAAGAATTTTTAGATAATTCAAGAATAGTAAAAGATTCTTGGATAAACAATGATTGGATTCAAAAACACATTGATAATTCAGATCTAGATGTAAAATATGTGAATAAATTTCTAGGCTTATTAGCCTTAGAAATATGGTATAGATTATTTATTACAAAGGAAATGAGTAGTGAAACTACATTAGATTAATTTAGTATGCAAAGAGGCAAAATAATAATGAAAAAAGATGTTGTTGCTGGTTTAGGTGAAATTGGTTTACCTATGCAAAAATTACTTTCAAGAACTATCCCTGTAGTTGGATATGACAAAAAAACTAAATTAATTAATACAAAAAAATTCAAAAAATTTGAAAATTACGAAACTGAGATCCTTCATATTTGCATACCATTTACTAAAAATTTTATTTCTAATATTCTCACATTGGCAAAAAAATTCAAACCAGAAATCATTGCTATACATAGTACTGTTAGACCAACCACAACTCAAAAACTACAAAATAAACTTCTACAACCAGTGATATACAGTCCATTACGAGGCGTACATAAAAGGAAAAATGACAAACTTCAAGCCCATAAAAAAGGAGTATATTTTGATATCAAACGATATGTGAAATTTTATTCCATTAAACCTAATATACCAAAAGGAAAGATTGCCGCGCAAAAATTTAGTAAGAGATTACGATCTTGTGGATTGAAAACAAAAAAAATTTCTACACCAGTTACTCTTGAGTTAGCAAAAATTTTGTGTGACACTTCATACTATGGTTGGCTAATTAATTATGCTCAACTTACTAACATGATTGCAATTCAATATAATATTGATTATGATGAGATGTGGACATTCTCAGATGAAATTCATAAATTTCTAGGAAATAGACCAAAAATGTATCCTGGTTTTATTGGCGGCCATTGTGTTATTCCAAACCTAGATCTTATGCATAATCAAACTCTTGATCTTATTAAAAAAATCAACACAAAGTATTCAAAAAAAGTAAAAAATTCAAAAACTATTCACAAAAAATATACAAAATAGTTCATTTTGTTTTTACATGTGGTTTGATTATTTCCAGAAAATTTTTTGCTGCTCGATCCCAATTAAATTGTTCTTTGATAAATTCAACACCTTCTTTACCCATTTCTAACGCCATTTGTTTATTTTCTAATATCTCCGACAATTTTTTTATAATATCACTGGAATCTCCCTCTTTTACCAAAAACCCTGTTTTCTTATCAACCATCATCTCTTTATCTCCTCCTACATCTGTTGCAATTATTGGTTTTTCCATTAACTGTGCTTCCTTTAATGTAAGTGGTGCAAGATCCATTCCAGTAATTAACGCGTAAACATCAATTGTTTCTAAAAATTTTCTAACGTTATCTGGGTAATCTAATCTACCTAACCACTTAAAATTATCAAATTTTTCTAATTTATCAGTGATTTTTTTGCGATATTGCCCATCTCCAGCCCAATAGAAAAAAACATTTGGCATTTTTTCTAATACTTGTTCCAAAATCAACAGCTCTTTTGTTTTACCCCACCAGTTAGCATCTTGTACTAAACCTATGCATGGATGTTGTAATTTCATTTTTTCTGTATGATACCACCGTGTAGAATTAATTCCCTCTAAAAATACACCTGTATTCTGATTCGGATAGCGCTTTTTTACAATATCTTCTAAATATTTGCAAATTGGCAATATTGCAGTTGCTCTTTCAAAAACTTTCTCTGCAATCCTATTTCTAAACCAGATAGCTAATCTATTTTTGAAATTATTACCCAAAGTTTTCATTCCCCAAAAATATTCTTGCCAATAATTACCACGTAGTAAAATGAATGTTGGTACTTCTGACCTAATTGCATGTAATGCAAAATGTGACTGTCTATCTGCAAAGATTGCATCAGGCTTAAATTCCATAATCAGTTCTTTGAATTTTTTATCTCCACTAAACCAATCAGAAATTTTTTTACTTGGAAAGCCTTTACTAAAATCCATGTCTTTAACTAATTTCACTTGAACATTTTGTTTTTCTAAAGCATGAGAAAATTCCTCTAAATGAAATAATTTTCCTAAACTACCATATGCGATTAATAATTTCAAATTAACGATTATTCAAAAAATCCACTAATATTAAACTCCATGGATGAAATTTTACTCTAAATTTGAATTTAATAGAACCAATTGAGTATTATGATTAAGATCTATTACTAGTGAAATTGATATAATCGAAAAATTCAACAAAAAATAGGATGCCAAAACATACAGGTTTTCGAGGATGGTTCTACTTTAGAATGGGATGGAGCACATACTTTGCATTCATTTTTGCTGCCATCAACACGTTAACTGTGACATTCTATCTTGCAATTGAAAAATACCCCCTATTAGAATTCATTTTTCCAACATTCTTTCATTATGTAGTAATTATCTGTTCTATTGGTGTACCGGCGTTGATTATGATTGGTTATGTACATTTCAAACGTACTGCTGCTAGACGAGCTGAAATGGATGTATCTTATGAAACTAATCCGTATGTAGCAAGAACGTTGGTTAACACACAGATTATTGTATCATTAAATCTGAAGTTAATCGAAATAATTCTAAAATTATCAACAGGAGAGAAATTGTCTAAAGAAGAAATTGCAAACACACGCAAATTGCAAGAGGAGTTAAATGATTTCATAAGTCAACGAACATTCAAAAATAAAATGGACTTGAAGTTCTTTAAAAAAATTGAGAGTACAACTTCTATCTGAGATACAGTTCTAGAAATGAACATAGGGATTATTGGTTTTGGATATTGGGGACAGAACTTAGTCAGAAATTTTAAAAATACCAAAAACTGTAATGTTACCCATATTGCGGAATCACAAAAGGAAAGACATGAAAGAATTCACAAATTATATCCAGATATTACAATTTCAACATTTAATCAAATAATAACAAATTCAAACATTGACGCAGTCGTGATTGCAACTTCTATTTCTTCTCATTATGAGTTGGCAAAAGCAGCATTAGAAAATGATAAGCATGTTTTAATCGAGAAACCCATGGCAGATTCTGAAAAAAATGCGTTAGAATTAATTAGATTATCAAAGCAACAAAAAAAAATTTTGATGGTAGATCACACTTATCTTTATACTGGAGCTGTACAAGAAATCAAAGAATTAACTGATGACGGTTCATTAGGTGAAATTTTGTATGTTGATTCAATACGCGCCAATCTAGGAAAATTCCAATCTGATTTTAATGTCTTATGGGATCTTGCGCCACATGATATTTCTATAATCAATTATTTAATTAATGAAAAACCAATTTCAGTACAGGCAATTGGAAAAAGTTACACAAAAAATGAATTAGAAAGTATTGCTTATCTTATTTTGCATTACAAATCAAATAAAATAATACACCTAAACTGTTCATGGGTCTCTCCGATTAAAATACGCACTATGATTATTGCTGGAAGCAAAAAAATGTTAGTATTTGATGATTTAGAACAAAAAAAGATTAGAATTTATGATAAAAATTTTCAAAACAATATAACTTCTAATGATGGTATACTTGAACCTGAATTTTCATCAAAAGAAGGGCTTTCAGTTATGGCCGAAGATTTTGTCAATTCAATAATAAATGATAAAGAACCACTTTCAAATTCAAATTTGGGGTTAGAAGTGGTTAAAATTCTTGAGGCATCACAAAAATCAATCAAAAATAACGGGGAGAAAGTTTTCCTTTAAAATACTAAATTAATACTTCATTAATTTTTTCACAAACTACTTTGACATCATCATCTTCTAATCCAGGATAAGATGGTAACGATACTACTTCATTTGAAAATTTTTCGCTAATAGGCAGATTATATCCCAGATTCTTGTATAACGGTTGTCTATGAATTGGTATTGGATAATGTATTGCTATACCAATATTATTTTTCGATAAATGTGAAAATATCTCATCTCTTTTTTTATGTTTTAGAACAATTTGATGATAAACTGATACTCCTTTTGGGTTTTCACTTAGCATACAATCTTCGTTGAGAAATTTTTTGTATAACGATGCAATTTCTCTTCTTCTTTTATTTTTATTTTCAAGTGTTTGTAGTTGAATCCTTCCAATAGCTGCACTTACAGTATTTAATCTCATTGTAAAACCCAATTTATCATGTTCAGTTCTAGTCTTTCTGCCATTGTCTCGTAAAGATTCAATTTCATTTTTTATTTCTTCATTATTTGTTGTAACCATCCCACCATCTCCACAAACTGTCATATTTTTTGTAGGGTAGAAAGAAAAGCATCCAACATCACCTAAACTACCTACTTTTTTTTGCTCATAAACAGCACCATGTGCTTGGCATGCATCTTCAATTATAGGAACTTTGTACGTTTCACTTACATTTTTTATCGATTCCAAATCACATGGATTACCATATATGTGAACAGGGATTATGGCATCAGGCTTTTCATTTGTACTTTTAATATCCATATTTCCATCATCATAATTGATATCACAAAGTATTGGTTTTGAGCCAGTCATTAAAATACAATTTGCTGATGCAATGAATGAATTTGTACTTGTAATTACTTTTGATTCTTTTGCAATGTTAAGACTGAGCAAGGATAATTGCAAAGCTGAATTTCCTGAGTTAACTGAAATAGCATATTTAGTTCCTATATATCTGGCAAATTCCTCTTCAAATTTAGCAACACTTTCTCCCATAACAAATTTTTCATTTCTTAATGCATTAATCGCTGCATTTTCCATATCTTTTGTGAATTCAGGAACAAAAAAGGGAATCATATTCAGTGTACTTAGTGATATTAGATGTTAATTTATAATTATACTAAAGAAACTGACGTGAATGTTTTAAATCATTATAATTTTTGTTGATTCAATATGAGATTAAGAATATTGGGAATTATAATACCAATTATAATAATAGCCTTTTCTTATGGACTTGCAGTTGGAGCGTATGAATATTTTCCTTATGAGGGATTGATTCAAACTAAAAAAATCATCTTAAATGAAGATAACGATGAATCTGTGATCACTTCTGTAAGTTTTGAAAAATTTGATATTGATTCAATAATAGAAATTGAGACTAAAGAGGATCTTAATTCCAAGAAAACTTCTCTAATTAATTATATTTGGAAAAATCAAATGCCAACAAAATTGCCTGCAAATATAGAGCCAAACTTCATAGATGATAATTTCAGAGATCTCAAAAATCTTAAACAATTAGATAAAATTACTATTGAAATGGAACATGGAGTAAGCTCCATTGCATATTTTTTTATTCCATACGACTCAAATAATAAATTAATCATTTATCATCACGGTCATGCTGGAGATTTTGTTTTAGAAAAAAGTATTATTACTTTCTTTTTAAATCACGGTTATTCCATTGTGGGGTTTAACATGCCACTTAAAGGAATGAATAATCAACCTACAATAGAAACTTCAGATTTTGGGCCAATAAAATTTATTTCGCATAATCAGTTTCTATTATTAGAACACTCTGAATTTTCACCAATAAAATATTTCGTTGAACCCATAACGCTTTCATTAAATTACATTGATGAAAAATATGATTATGATTCCTATTACATGATAGGATTATCTGGTGGTGGATGGACAACGGTTCTTTATTCTGCAATAGATGAACGTATTTCTCAAACCTATTCTGTTGCAGGTTCATATCCTTTGTACCTTCGTTATGATGCAAAAAATCTTGGTGATTATGAACAGATTAATCCAAATCTCTACCGAATTGCAAATAATCTGGAATTATATGTAATGGGCTCTTACGGCGATGATAGGAAATTGATTCAGATTTTCAATAAATATGATCCATGTTGCTTTGATGGTGAATTGTATCAATCTTATGAGGATGAAGTAAAGAGAACAGTTTCAAACCTTCAAAAAGGAAAATTTAAGATATATCTTGATGATAGTCATAAAGAACATAAGATTTCAGAAAATACTTTAAGAATTATTCTAAAATCTATGAATGAGTTTTAGTTTTACTAAATCAGGCTTGCCATTAAATCTACAAGTGAATTTGCAGCTTTATCATTATTAAAATTCTCAAGTGCATAATTCCTTCCTGCGTTTGCGATTTTTTCCCATTTGGAATTCTCCGGATCATTCAAAAATCTTTCAAATTTTTGTTCATAATTATCTTCATTTATGAAAATACCTGTCTCTCCATCAACATAACCAAGGTAATCTCCCTTGTTTTCCCCCGTAATTTCCATAAAAGTTAAACAGCCTGCTGCAGGGATTTCCCAGTATTTTATAGTAGTTTCAACTGATGTCGCAGCTATAGCCCCGGCATATTTTTGCAATAACAAATTATACTTGTCTCCTATATACTCATGTGCTAATGTAGCGGTATAATCTACATATGGAAGATCATTACACTTTGTACGTAAAGTATAGTAACTATACGAGTTCCATTTTGGGTTTCGTACCGAATTTATTATTCTTGATAAAAATTTAGTGTTTCCTATTGCACCAGAATTTAAAATTTTATTTTTTATTCTATCTCTAAATGGAACTACATTTTGATACAATGATGGTTCTAGACCAAAAATTATACTTGTATATTTGAAATCCTTGGGAAATAAATCATGAAATAATGATTCAGGGTAATAATGAAAGTAGTGATCGATTTTCCATTTTTTATGGAATTTTATTGCATTTTTTGCATCTTGAGGATCACAAACATCCGCAACAACTGGGATGTCTAATTCTTGTATGCCAATTAGTTCTTTTGGCATACCAAACTCAGTATTTTGCCATAATAGAATTATATCAAACTTGTCTTTCAAAACAGATGCGTCAAAAATTTCATTTGTAGGAAAATAAGTTATTTCTAACCTAGTATTACGTTTTAGCGCATTCATAAAAAAATGATAATAAGTATTATCAAAGTGATTCCCTGATAAAAATACATTTGATGATTTGAAAATAAATGCAACTCTAATTTTCTTCAATATTCTACATTACCTGCCTAAGTTCGTATTTGGTTAGATTTAAAAAAACTATCTATTCTTTTAAAGAATAAGGAAATAAGTCTAGAAAAAGGTTCTAATGATAAGAAGTTTATTGAAGAAAACTTTAGTATGGATGCAAGTGCAAAAAATTTCATTAGAATTTTAGATTCTTATGTTAAGTGAGAAGTTTAATTTAATAATTTAACTTATAATGTGATTTCTCAGATTTTGATATATCAAGTAAATGCCAAAAATAAAAGTTGGAGTCATAGGAGCGGGAGGTATTTCTTCTGGAGTACATTTACCATTACTATCATGTATAGATAACGTAAGTATAGAATTTATCGCAGATATTATAAATCCTAAAATTCTAGCAAAAACATACAATACCAGATCAATTAAAATAAATGATATATCATCTCTACCAAACTGTGACATTGTTTTACTTGCAATTCCTGTAGGTGTCAAAGAAGAATATATCCGTGAATTCTCAAAAAGAAATACTTACATTTTCACTGAAAAACCGTTTGCCATAGATTTAGAAACGCACAAAAACTTTCTGGAACTTTCAAATAAAATATCTTGTAATTATATGAGGATTTATTATAATTCTACTCGACAAATTAAAAATATTATTTCTTCAAGAGTCTTTGGACCTCTAAAAAAAGTATCTATTACTGAAGGTGGGATTATAGGAAAGACTGGAAGGAGTAAAAACTCATACCAGGCTGATCCAAAATTAAGCGGCGGAGGAATGTTGATGGAAACATCATGTCATACATTCAGCCAACTTGCTTTTCTTTTTAATAACATATCTGT
>Ga0310123_10003158_pt1 | contig 12849 bp, 9 predicted proteins | sample CB6_AW_1057_MG_FD_203505 | JGI IMG/M metagenome (GOLD analysis project Ga0310123, IMG submission 203505) | Marine microbial communities from Western Arctic Ocean, Canada - CB6_AW_1057 | ecosystem: Environmental > Aquatic > Marine > Oceanic | place: Canada: Western Arctic Ocean | collected... | reverse complement strand
GAGCCCGTGCTTCTGGTTTTTAAAATCATAATCTCACTCGTAATCTTTAATTCTTTGACTGGCTACGGTACGCATCCGGAACGCTGAACAACTCCGACAATTGTTGCGCACCCAAGGCGGCAAGGGGAAGGTGAGGTTAATCTGTCGAGGACACTGGGTATTGCAAATCTGAGCCTGGCATTTCATTCCGACGCGGCACAGCGAACGCACCACGCCATTCTGGCAGTCCTTCTCCACTGGCGGTGTTTGCCGCGGCGGCCGACGAGGCGGCGGATCAGGCGCCGCCGCAAGCAGAACCCGCACAGCCGCTCGCCGGCGGACCTCCGGGCGGAGACCGTCGAGGATGACAGCCGATTTCTCGGTGACGACACCATGACGCTCCTCATTCAGTCACAAGATGCCGACGCACTTTACCGGATTCAGGTGAATCCTGTTGGCGCCGCGCATCACGCACAGGTCATGCCAGCGTGGGATGTCGGCTGGAGTCCAGAGGTGGTGATTCGAACGCAATCCGAACAGCGGCAGTGGCGAATGATGATGGCAATACCGTGGGACGCAATCGGCTGGCAAGCAGCGCCGCGAGCGGGCGAGTCGATGCGCTTCAACATCGCCGCCGACCGCAGCATCGCGCCGCGGGTCATGGCATCGTGGCATTACCTGACCTCCCCGTTCGATCCGGAAACCTGCCTTGGTCGCGGGACGGTTCGGTAAATTCAGCGCTGGCCAGATTTGCTTAGGACTGGCAATTCAATCCGCGTACTCTCCTGAAACTTAATCGTCCTCGTCCTTCGTCCTCGATTGCGCGGCGGTTTCGAGGACAAGGACGAAGGACGAGGACGATATGTTTCTGCCTGCCAAAACTGAAAGCGCCAGCCAACGTAGCGGCAAAGGATTGCCGCATCTCCACCCCCTGGACAGACGGTGATCCTTCACCGCCGTGCGATTGCCTGATCTGCAAGCCAACGGACCGGTTTCACATCTTATTCCTCGCCGTGCTTGAAAATTGCGAGGCTTCACATACTTTGCAGTTACTGGATTCGAGTCAGGGAACGCGACCGCGGCGCGGATGAGATGAATAGGACGACAACGGCCCATGCCAAGCAGTACGGTTGAGAACTATATCAAACATCTATACCTGGAACAGCAGAGTGGGCAGGGCGACCGCGTCGCAACCGGGCGCGTCGCTTCCGTGATGGGTGTCTCGCCAAGTACCGCGACGGCCATGATCAAATCCCTCGCCAGTTCCGGTCTCGTCGTCTATGAGCCGCGTGTCGGCATCACCCTGACGCAGGGCGGCGAAAGGCTTGCACTCGATGTTTTGCGCCGGCATCGTCTGGTCGAACTGTTCCTGGTCAAAGTGCTGGGCGTCGACTGGGCTTGGGTGCATGACGAAGCAGAGAATCTGGAGCATGCTATTTCCGCCCGTGTCCTGGAGAAGATCGACGAGTTCCTGAATCATCCGCGGTTCGATCCGCACGGTGATCCGATCCCCTCCGTCATGGGTCAAATAGCAGCCCCGGAATTGACGAGTCTCAAAGCGTGTGATAGCGGCAATTCGGTACGGATCGCGCGTCTCGTCAATCAAGATGCCCGATTCCTGGAATTTTTGAAGCGCAACGGGCTCACCCCCGGCATCACGGTATCAATCGAAGATCGGGATCCGGTCGCTGATACGGTGACGCTACGACCCGACGGCGGCGATCCCGTCACGCTCGGCACGGCGGCGGTCGACAAAATCATGGTGCAGTCCGTTGAGACGACGGAAGATTGAGGGCTGTGGCGGCTCGCCCGGCACCACGATGTCGGATCTGATCGCAGCGTGCGCCGCGCCGCAACAAAAGATCCACCATCTTTACCGCCCCGGTCGGCGTCAATATCAGAATTGTTCGGCAGTCGCGAATGCCCCGGCAGCGACAAGCTCAGCTACCCGGATCGATCCCGCGGAACGGGAGAAATTCCGGGTTACGCCGGAGCGATTTGTTCGGATCAATGCCGCAGCTCGGGTGCTGAGCCACCTTAATCTTTCACCCTAATCTTTTTCCTTAATATCGATGCTGCTGAGTCGGCCCCGACCTTCGCCAATGTTGCGCGCAGCGAGCCGCCGGCAACTGGACATCGGGTATAATCCAAGGTGAAATATTAAGGTGAAATATTAAGGTTGACCGGTTCTCGATCAGATTAAATCCTCGTGTCGCCCCGGCAGTCACGCGCTCACCTGACAATCCCCGCGCTCTGCAATCGACCCACCACTCGAGTTTTGTTATGACACATCGCACAAAGGCCCTCGAGCGTTTCATCCTTGTAGCCGGCCTGGCCATCGCAGGCACCGCGGCCGCTCAGATTACGGTCACCAAGTCGGCGAAGAGTGAGAATCCCACACTTTATATTTCCGCCTTTGCCGGGGCCCCGGAAGCTTCGGAGCTGCTGCGCAATGGGATCGGTTATTGCGGTTGGTTCGACATTGTCACGACCCCCAGTGCCGACTATCATCTGTCCGGCACCTACCGCCAGACCGGCGGCGACCGTGTTGTCGAAATCACGGTCAGCGACGCCGGCGGCAGACCGGTAAGCCGTTTTTCACAGCAGTCGACGGCGGCCGAACGCAAGCTCCTCATTTACAGCGCCGTCGATGAGCTGATCCGACGACTGTTCAATAACCCGGGCTTCTGCACGTCGCGGCTCGCCTATGTTAAAGAACTAGAAGGACGCAAGGAAATCTGGCTTGCCGACTTCGATGGGGATAATCCGGAGCAACTGACTCACAACAATAGCCTCTCCGTCGAGCCGGACTGGGGAGTGGACAATCGGCACCTGGTGTATACGGCTTATCAGCGACATGCGATGGACATTGTCCTTGTCGACATGCGCACGCACCGGCAGCGGCGCCTGACGCAGTTCCCCGGGCTCAACTCCGGCGCCGCCTTCGCCAACAGCGGCCACTATGCGGCAGTGACCCTGACACACGAGCAACAGGTCGACCTTTTCATTATCGATTTGGAGACCGGGAAATTGCAACAACTGACGGACAACCGCGGGCTCGAAGCGTCGCCCTGCTGGTCGCCGGACGATCGCAAGATCTGCTTCGTCTCCAATGAACACAGCCGGCGGCCGACCCTCTTCCTGGTACCATCACGGGGCGGGCGGTCAAAACGCCTGTTGCGACAAACGCTCGAATGCGTTTCCCCCGATTGGTCGGCAGTGTCGAACCGTGTCTGCTGCGCTGTTCGCCGCGGGGGTAGGTATACCATCGGGCTTGTGGAGATGCGCGGCAAAGGCCGGAAACTCGACATCCTCGTGGATGCACCGGGAGACTGGGAATCACCATCGTGGGCCGCCGACGGCCGGCATATCGTATGTACGCGAAACTTCGATGGGCGCAAAAGCCTGTACCTTGTGGATACGCTAAACGGCCGCATCGTACAGCTGAAAAACTTCACCGGCGACGATTCGTTGCCCAGTTATTCGGGGAGATTCTAAGTTTTTTTGCGGGTCCTGCGAAAAAAGGTGAGCTTCGCGCCGTTGAACATCAAACATCCAAGTCCAGGACCATTCGACTTCCAATATTGGCTTCCGCTCAGCGAGCGGGGATGTTGGACGTTAGAAGTGCCGAGTTAATACCATGATCTCAGCATCTTACCCACTCTAATCCAATTCATTGGGTCTTAGTTAGTACCTGACTGACCGAAAACCCCTCGGCGAAGGCCCGCCGTTGTTCCAAAGGGGTTCGTCCGACATGAGTTTGAGGCTGGAGCAACGGCGGGCCTCCGCCGCGAATCAGGGAAGCGTGGGTTTTCGGTCAGCCACTAATTAAGACTCAGGACACTGGGGTTCGGGACTTAGGAACTTTCTGGCGCTGCCAGTTTTAGCAGGGAGAAATAGTACTCGTAATCGATCAATTCGTAATCGAAGTCCAGCTAAGCATCGATTACGAATTGATCGATTACGCGTTATTTCAGAAGAGGATCGATTCGATGAAAAGACTGTCGCTTCTCTCTTTGGCGCTTATGACGCTGCTGCTTGCCGCCTGCCGCGAAGAGCCGGAGGTGGAGACCTACCGCCTAGTGTATCCGAGCGGCACCGGCGAGCCGGCGCCGGATGTCGTCGATCTGCCGCCGGGCCATCCGCCGATCAAGACGCCCGAACCTGCCGATGATGCCGGTGCCGACGCGGAGCAACGCATGCTCCCCTTTGAGTGGACGCCGCCGCCGTCATGGAAGGTTGAGCCGATCGGTAACATGAGTATGCGCATTGGCAGCTTCACTGTCCCGGCCGTGTCCGGCACGCAGGAAGCCGATTGTTCCATCGTCCTGCTGGGTGGGGCGGCGGGCGGCATGATCGCCAACGTTAACCGCTGGCACCGGCAGATCGGCCTGCCGATCGTCGAGGAAGCTGAAATCCGGAAAAATCTCGAACCAATCACAACCAACAGCGGGCTCGCCGCCACCGTGGTCACACTCGCCGCCGACTTGGACGGCCGCGACGGCAATGTCATTCGGGCGGCGATCATTCCCGTGACCGATGGCACGCTGTTTGTCAAACTGACAGGTCCGGCCGCCACCGTCGACGCCGCCGGCGCCGACTTTTTAGCGCTGGTAAGGTCGATAAGAAAGAAGTGATTCGGGATTTTTTTTCATGCAGCTGTGCTCGCATCCAATGATTCGGCTTCTGTCGTCGTACGCGCTCGGCATTGTTGCTTTGCTGCTGCTTATGGCACTGCTGGTGATCGGCACGTTCTACCAGGTCGACCACGGCATATTTCGCGCCCAAAAACTGATCTTCTCATCCTTTTTCTTCTTCTATCCACTGGAACGCATCGGGTTCGGCATCCCCCTTCCAGGGGCCCGTCTGCTCATGTATGTACTCTTCTTCAACCTCCTGCTGGCAACGTTATTCCGCCTGCGCTATCGGCCCAGTGTCATCGGCGTCTACGTTGTTCATGGCGGCATACTGCTCCTCCTTGGCGGCGGCCTGATCACGGCCCACTTCAGTCATGAAGGCGCCATGCGCATCCGTGAAGGTGAGGCCAGCAATTTCTCGACGCGCTACTATGAAAAGGAGATCGTCGTCACGCGGCGAGAATCGGACGGCACCGAAATCGTGACCTCGATTCGCCACTTCGAACGCTTGCAGGCAGGGGCAACGCTGCTGGCCGGCAGCGACGATGTGCCGATGACGATCGAACTGGTGTCGTTGCATCCCGATTCCATCGCCATGCCGGACCAGACGGGTCAATTCGCCGACGCCAACGGGATCAACTACGGGCACTTACGCAAACGGGCAATCCGCACCGTGCGGTCTGCGGACGAAGACGCCGTTTTCCTGGCCTGTGTAGTTGGCGCCCGGATCGCCGGGCAAGCCGACAAAGTCTTTATTCTCTCGGACGCGGCCGGCTCGAATGTCTTACAGTGTTTTTATTGTGAGACCGTCAATCCCAGTGGCGGCGAAGCCTGCATAACCTGCGCCCGCGACTTTCGCGACGTTGTCATCCGCATCGGCGACGTCGATTATGGGATTCGGCTGCAAAATCGGCGCGATTACTATCCATTCAGCATTTACCTGACCGATTTTCAGCGCCGGACCCATCCCGGATCGTCAATTCATAAGAGCTTCGCGAGTCAGGTAATTTTTCTTAATCCCAAAGAAAACATCGAACGGCGGGCGCGTATCTATATGAATCATCCGCTGCGGCACCGCGATTTTACGTTCTATCAGTCCAGTTTCGACGAGAATGACACGGTCACGGTGTTCGCGGTAGTCAAGAACGCCGGCATGGTATTTCCGTATGTGGCGACGATCGTCATCGCCGCCGGACTGCTGATCCAATTCGTGACCACCCTGGTCGCTCGTCGCCGCGCCCCGGCAACGGCGGCCGACGTTTAGGAGCGAAAATTTCTGTTTTGCAACATATAATTAACCCGATGGAGGACGACCATGGCAACGACGGACAGTCTCCTCGAAGAGACCGAGGAGAAGATGATGACGGCAATGGAAGCACTGGAGCAGGACTTTTTAGGGTTCCGCACGGGCAAGGCGTCGACGAGCCTCGTCGACGGAATCAACGTCGATTATTACGGCACCACGACACGTTTGAAGGAGATTGCCGGAATCACGACGCCGGAGGCGCGTCTGATTGTCATTCAGCCATGGGACAAGGGCGCTATCCCGGAGATCGTAAAGGCCATACAGAACTCCAACGTCGGCATCACGCCCATGAGTGACGGCCGCGTCATCCGGCTGCCGATTCCGGAGTTGAGCGAAGAACGGCGGCAGGATCTCGCGAAACAGGTAAAGAAGCGAGCGGAAGAGGGCCGGATTGAAATCCGTAATCATCGGCGTGAGGCAAACGAGGCCGCCAAGAAAGCGCAAAAAGACGCGGCTATAGCCGAAGATAAACTGCATGAATTACTGGACGGAATCCAGAAACTGACCGACGAATACGTCAAGCAACTCAACGACACGACGGAAGCCAAGGAGCAGGAAATCCTGACCGTTTAAGGGCTCAAGCCGGTAAACCGTGAGCGTGGCACGCCTATTTATTTAGTGGCTGAACGAAAACCCCTCGGCGGGGGGCCACCGTTGCTCCAAGCGGGTCTGTCCGATGTGAGTTTCCGGCTGAAGCAACGGCGGGTTTCCGCCGCGAATCGGCAAATCGCGGGTTTCCGGTCAGCCACTATTTAATCTCCAGGTAGGTGGCTTTTTTGAATCCCGATTCCGCCAGGATCTCATCGAGCACCAGTTGGGTGACCGGTTTGTTGACTTTCAGGACCGCCATGGATTCGCCCGTAAGCTTATCATGGGGGGCGCGGATGTCGTCGATATTGATGCTGTGCCGTGCCATCACGCCGGTGATTTTCGCCAACATTCCCGGCTGATCCTGGTAGACCACCAGGACGCTCATACCCAGCGGCTCGAAGTAGAGCTTGTCAAAGTCGTCGATGCGTGAGACCATGGTATTCGCTTCGGCAATGGTACCGCGGACGCTGACCTTGGTAAAATTTCTGCCTTCCCCCTGCAAAAGGTCGATGGTCATCGATTTGCCGTAGTATTTGGTCTCGTCGACCTTGCGGCTGATGAATTCTACGCCTTTTTCCTTCAGGTAATCGGCCGCGTCCTGAGAGTCGAATGACGGATCAAAGTCCGCGGAGAGGCCGCGAACGATCGGCGCACATAGCCATTCGGCAAACTCATCCAGGCCGCCGTAGAAGCTGGCCTCGATACGGCGCGGGTGTTCATCGGTGCCGAGAAATCCGCGCGCGACCCGGGTCAGATAATAGGCCAGCAGCATATGTGATTCATCCAACCCCTCCGGCACCGATGAATTGACGACGTGGGTGGTCACGCCGCGATCGATGATGGCGATAAGCTGCTCGGCCGCGCGCCGGGCGGCGTTGTAATTCGACTCTTCCGTGTTGGCACCCAGATGCGGCAGCATAACGTCGGCAATGTCAGAGACGCTTTTCTCGCCGGGCGCGTCATGGGGGTAGACGTCGTTGCAGAAGAGCAACTGCTTTTCAGCTTTCGCGGCACGCAACGCATCTTCGTCGATAATATCATCGCGCGCGCAGTTGATGATCATGACGCGGGGTTTCGTTTTGCCGAGCAGCTCGGCGTTGACCAGATTGCGTGTTTCCTCGGTGGCCGGCACATGCAGAGTGATGATGTCAGCCTGCTCGAAGAGCGAATCCAGCGAACAGAGCTCGACACCGATTTCCTCGGCACGCCGGGCAGAGACGACCGGATCAAAGGCGAGCAGCCGGTTTTCAAAGCCGGCAAGGCGCCGGGCCACGAGTTGACCAATGTTGCCAAGACCGACAATGCCCACCGTCTTGAGGGTCAGTTCACGACCGAGAAATCTTTTTTTCTCCCATTGCCCCTTGCGGGTTGACGCATCCCCGGGAATGATGAAACGATACGCAGCCAGGATCATTGCGACCACCTCCTCGGCGACCGCATTGGAGTTTGCCCCCGGCGTGTTCATAACGTCGATGCCTTTGCGTCGCGCGTGTTTGATATCGATGTTGTCATAACCGGCGCCGGCACGGACAATGACTTTGAGGATGGGCAGCATGTCGATGATCTCTGCATCAATCGTCTCGCTGCGTACAATCAGCGCCATGGCATCGGGATTGGCCTTGACGATGTCGTTGAACGGCGCGTTGGTGTCCGGCACGACCTGGAAATCGTTATCTTCGAGGACGGTAGCGGCGATGCTATTCAGTTTTGTCGGTATTAGAACCTTACGCATTGGTAACTGCGGACAGCGATTCGGGATTCCGGATTCAACCGGCAAGCTTGGGACAATGGCGTCTTCAATCACATCATTCGTTGTCCGTCTGTAACATTTCGACGGATTCCAAAATTTCAAATTGGATACGCGCATGTCGCGTTCCATCTAATCTACAGGATGACGCCATTGAAATGTTGAATGATCCGACAGAATCGGAACGCGAATTGCCACGGTATCATCCGGGGTCGAATGCCGGCTGACCGATGCCTCCCACATCTCCACTGTGGAGGTTTGCGGGTTCGAGTCCCGTAAACCCCGCCAACTTCGTACCTAACGAGCGTCAGGGGTCACACCTGGCGCCCGTTTCTTTCCTTCCCAAAGTTCCCCCAAAGTTCCCCACTGCTGGCGAGGCAGGGGGTAGGGCACCTTGACCGGGTGACTTTGGACTATCAATATCTCCGCGCATCCGTCGCCACGATTGTCGCCATTGTCCGACATTTATAGCAAGTTATGCCAATCCGGTGACCCCGTGCCGGATGAATCGCCGTCCGCGTTACTTTTTATCCGCCGCCACGATTTTTCGCAATTGTTTCGGACAATGCTGGCGCTTAGTGCGAGGCAAAGAGCCGCATCTTGCCACAAAAAATCCCCCTATAGCAGTGACTGACTATGAGGAGCTGAATTCGTTGCCGCAAGTTACCGGTCACCGTCAAATGAGTTATGCTCATAAGCCGAAGGCGGCAAGGGAGTCGGCGACGCACTGATCAATCTCAGCCTGGGGGCAACTGGCCGGGGCCGCGGCCTCTATGTGCAGGCGGATTTCGTCGCTCAGATTGGCCAGATAGAAGTTATCGAAGGCGCCGGAATAGAGGTCGTCGCAGAGGCTCTGTGCGACATCGGGACATGCGCACTCGATTTTGATCTCGTTCAACGTGATGGTCGTCGCAAAAAACTTGTCAAACCCGTCGCCATCACCACCGGCAAACTGGCGGTCAGCGCCAGTTACCAATGCACAGAGCCCCACCACTATTGCAAAAACTTCTTCTTGATCACGCCCTCCACTATTAAAAATTCTGCCAGAAATTTTCCCTCACGGCACTGGTGCCGTACGAACACCACGAAATCCGAAGTAGGAGGGGCGAGCAAAGAATTTGACATTGGCGAAGGTGCGGTCGGACACACGCATTTGGTCCGCCACCCGGGAAAAAGAGCCGCCACGGAGGCCTGCGCCGTAGCCCTGGTCGTTCGGCCAGCTCGGGACGTTCGCAATAGCCATCGCTCCTGAAAGTGCACCATCGCCATGTTCGCCCGTAAATGCGCGTCCCGTCACATGTGCGATAGTAATCGGCCGCTCTATCATACTGCCGCTCAGTTCCATGATACCCCAGAAACTTGCGCCCGATTCAATTCGGTCCGGGGACGCAGCACTCGCCGCAAATATCCCACAACGCAAGCCACGGTTTATATTGACGGCAGTGACATCATATGATGCGTTGCCGGTCCCCATCCCCATGTTACTGATCGCCTCGCTCGGCGTGCCGTCGTTGGTCAACGCATAAGGGGACGCATGAACGCTGGCCGTGCCCCACGCAAACTCATTGGGCACCGGCGGTAACGGGCCGCGGCAGGCCTTCTCGAATTCCAGCCCGGTCATTGGCCGTAAACCACTCCAGTCCGCGTAGGCGGTATCACTAAACCAGGCTATAAAGCCTTTCGCCCGGTCCGGCGCCGTCGCCGTGAAATTGGGATAGCTGCCACCAATGCCGGTGTTATGATATAATGCACCCTCCTCCGGCAGCGTATTCAGAAATGCCGCCCACTGCCCCCGGCTGATCTCGTATTTCATGCAATAGAAGGCGTTGAAACCATTCGGCCAGAAATCATTATCAGCCGGCAACTGCCCCGTCAGGATACCCCCCCGCCTGGCCGCCCAAAGAGCCAGTGCCGGACGGCGCCACGGTCGCGTCAGCGGTATTGATCGTGGTCAGCGTAAAGGCAGAAACTTCAGTGCCGCCGCTGCCGACAGCGAATTCGCCCTGCGGGACATACACCATTTCAATGGCGTGTACTTGCACGTCCACCGTGGCGTCAGTCTGGTTGGTTACGCCACTGTAATTCCATTGCAGCTGCACGCCGGTAAAATTCACGTGGCCCGTGCCGTTGGCACTGCGATGGAGAAAAATCCCCGTCCCATCCGCAACCGCCACATATGGTCGCACCCGCTGGCGCCATGTGATTCTGGTCGAGGTTGCTCAAGCTTGCGTGCCGCCAGCTCCCTGTTGTCGCGGGATGGCGATACTTCACGATTAGCCAGGCCGCATCGTGGTTCGCCGCCGTCCGCCACGAGTTCTCCCACGCCACGTCGAACTGCACGAAGTGCTTTTTCGCCGAGATGTTCTGCCCCGCCGTCCATATATTCGACACGCTGATGTTATTGGCGCGGCCGGCGGTGCTGAGCAGGAAGCCAATCACCATCGACAGACACGCGAGCCGCCAAGCCGCGGCGATAGCGTGATTTCCCTGGATTTGATTCGCATTCATGAGCACCACCCTGATTTGGTTTCGGTCAATGGCCCGTTGTTCTGATGATAATCGTCCGGGTCATACAAGCGTTTTGCCCAGGTCGTTCGAATTCAATTTTGCGACGCACGCGAAATTTTCACCAGTTTAGTGTGGTATACGAAATTCCGTTCCGAATTGCAAGAGCAAAGTCACAATGGTTCTTCCAGTAGCAATCACGGCACCCAATCCAATCATATTTCGAATCAAACCACATTGCCGGCGCCGTTTCAACAAAATTTACTGTAGGAGACGGCCGGGGTTTAACGTAGTACATTCCGATGCGGCGTATGAGCGTACGGGCGGCGCCGTTCGATGGCCGAAAGCGTGGCCCGTCAGCCCGTTTCAATACGTGGTCGGTATCTTGTCTGACGTGTTTTCCCGGTCTTGTTCAAATTTCCAACCGGGTAGTTTGATTTTGTGGTAATCTTGCCTATGGTATGGAGCCTTTTTTCAACACACTTTAGTTAATTAATCCGTGGGTGAAAATCACTCGTTCGGAAATCGGATCGTCCGCCAGTCGTTCGCAACAGCAGACATGCGGGCCGTCCTAAAGAACGGGCAGTAACGGAGTTGTGAAATCTCATTTTTTTTACGGCGGGCATTGCAAACGCTTTCGGCGTTTGCATTTCATCGTCTCCCGCCTTCCCAAACAGAGGGAGGCTTGCCCGGTGAAAAGGGCAATTCGAAATTTCTTTTTAGTATTTCTGCTGCTTGGCAGCGGCATGGTCACACAAGCAGGGGTAGTCGAGCCGGATATCTTTGTTCCGATCGTGGTGACAGGGGTCGCTATCCAAACGGAGTCTTGGGGCTTTGGGCTCGATGCCGCAGGCACCGACGGTCTTGACGAAACTCTGGATATACCGAAACCCCCCATCCCGCCCGCGGCACAGAACGATGCTTTTTTCGGGCTTTTGGGCGAGGGAAGTGCAACCTATAAAGTCCGCGATGTACGCGGTGCGGCCAATAACGTTACCATTCCCTTCGGCGTCGATTTCGGTTCCTCCGGCGCCGGCACGGAGCCGCCGGAAGACATTGTCATTTCCTGGGACACGAACGGCGTGACCACCGAACTCGCGCAATTTACGACAAGGGAAATCCGCGACGAAGCTGGAGAGTCCCTCCGTGACCTCGCCATACCGGACGGCGGACTCGGCAACGACGCCACGTTCACATTCACCGCCGGCGACGGCGACCGACAGCAGATATTCTTCGTCCTTTTACAGGATGTCAACGCGAACGCGCCACCCTTGGTCACAGACGATGAGGAGAATGTTTTCGTCAGCGATGCGAACCCGACCATAGAAATCGACGTTGTTACAAATGACGAAGACCCCGATGCCGGGGACCAACTGACGATTACCAAAGTTTTCTCCACAGTAGACGCGGGCGGCCTTACGACAACCACGGACCAGGACGGCACCGCGACTATTAATCAGGTCAACACCACCATCGATTACACGCCGCCGGCCGGACCTGGCGGGTTCGAGGGCGAAGACACCTTCATGTACACGATCAGCGACGGCACTACGACCGCCACGGGGGCCGTCACGCTGAATGTCTTCAGCGGTGACGTCCGCGGGACACGCGGGCACAATCCCACGGTTCAAGCAGGAGCGGCGATTACGGTCACCATTACCATCAATATCAGCGATGCTGTTAAGGATAATCTGACCAAATTCGAAGTGCGGGAGGTCCTGCCGAAGTTTGACGATGCCGCCGATGCTTATTTCATCCCGGCCGGCGGCGGCACCGATGGCCTCGCCGTTGGTGGTACCGATCCGCCGTTGTCCGTCGCCGGCAATAATGACCAGCGGGAAATCACCTTTGATTTCATTAACGGCGGACGCGATCTGAACGATGGCTCCGTGGTTTTCACCTATGATGCCCAGGGCAGTGAGGACGACGATCAGCCTAAACCGCTGAGCGGAAAAATCGTGTACCGCACGGACACCGATATCGAGGACATTGTCGTCGATATCAATGATTCGGAATTCCTGCCCGTCACTACCCATCCGACCGATACCAACCGGGATTTCAAGATTACGCTATTCGAATTCCTT
>Ga0310123_10003157_pt1 | contig 12855 bp, 7 predicted proteins | sample CB6_AW_1057_MG_FD_203505 | JGI IMG/M metagenome (GOLD analysis project Ga0310123, IMG submission 203505) | Marine microbial communities from Western Arctic Ocean, Canada - CB6_AW_1057 | ecosystem: Environmental > Aquatic > Marine > Oceanic | place: Canada: Western Arctic Ocean | collected... | reverse complement strand
TGATCGTCTCGGCACTGGCGTAATCGGCCAGTTCGTCGCCGGCGATCTGTTCGAGCAGGAAGCGATCGTAGGGCTTGTCGGCGTTGAAGGCCCGGATCACGTAGTCGCGGTATCTCCACGAGTGGGGTCGGATCGGGTCGGCCGAGCGTTTGCCTTCGGAATCGGCGTAGCCGGCCAGGTCGAGCCAGTAGCGGCCCCAGCGTTCGCCGTAGTGATTGCTGGCCAGGTAACGATCGACCATCCGCGAGTAGGCACCGGGCTGTTTGTCACCCAGGAACGTCTCGACTTCCTTCCACGTCGGTGGCAGCCCGGTCAGGTCAAATGCGACACGACGTACCAATGTCAGGCGGTCGGCCGGGGGCGAGTACGTAAGAGTCTTGGCTTGGAGTGCCCTCAGCAGGAAGGCATCGATGGGGTTGGCGACGCTGGCGGCGAGAGTCTTGTTGTTGAGCCGGGGGGCTGGGGGTTTGATGGGTGTGCGGAACGACCAGAAGTCACGGTCCTGGTTACTGACCAGCGGGTCGTTCCGAGAGGTGGCGGCATCGGGAGTGACTTCGATCCGGGGTGCTCCGGCGGCGATCCAGCCGCGGATCGACTCGAATTCGCCTGCTTCGACCGGCCGGATCCCGAAATCGACCAGCAGTCTTGGCGGGGGCATGTCGCGGTCGTGGATCTTCTTGACCAGCAGGCTCTCGTCGGGCTTGCCCGGCACGATGGCGGGTCCTGACTTGCCACCTGTGAGCATCGACTGGCGGGTCCTGAGATCGAGGCCTCCCTTTTTCTGTCGTCCGCCGTGGCAGACGACACAGCGAGTAAACAGGATCGGCAGCACGTCTTCCTGAGTCAGCATCGCCTTGACGCTGAAGGCTCCGTAGCGGCTCCTGGCTCCCTGCCGCACCCAATCGGTGATCCGAGCCACCTCGTCCCGGGTGGGCCGGTTCTTGCCATCCGGCGGCATGGTGCCTTCGGAGAGCACTTCAACCAGCAGGCTCATTTTCGGCTTCCCGGGCACGACCACCGCGCCCGATTCGCTGCCACGCTGGATGCCGGCCAGGCTGCCCAGGTCGAGCTTCCCCTTCTGCTTGCCATTGGCGTGGCAGCGTCCGCAACGAGCCACCAGCAGAGGCTGGATGTCGGTCTCGTAGATCGACGCTCGAGGGGGTGCCGCGACGGCCGACGAGGTGAGCGGGCCGGGCAGTGTTGTGGCCAGGGCGAGCAGCGGAATGATGTACGAGGAGATCCGCATGCAGCACCTGTGAGAGTGAGCGGTCGGGGCGGGGTGGGTCGAGATGGGCCCGATCGACCTCAGACTAGCGGCCCGTCTCGACGTCGGTCAATTCGGACCCGCGTTTCAGGAGCGTTGGGTCGCCTTGGCCACTTCCGCCTGAAACGAGCGGGCGAACTTCAGGTCGCTGGCGAGGTGTCGGTTGGCCATCGCCAGCTGCTTGCGAATTCGCTCGACGGCCTGCACCAGCGGTGTGATCACCCGGTCGGTGATCTCCTGGGGGCTGAACGCTTCGAGATTCTTGAAGGTCTGCACGTCGAGGAACTGGAAGATCTGCCGGGCTTCTTCCGCGTGGCCGGTTTCTGCTTGATCGTCTTCTTGCGTGCCATGTGCGGTGCGGTGTTGATGGCGAGGGTCGATCAGTCGGAGACGACCTGCAGTGCGCGGCGAATTTCGGGTCTTGAGAGGAGACCTTCGAGGCGTTGGGCGAATCCCGGAGTGACATTCCATCGGCCGAGCACAGCGAACAGCTCATCGAGCCGTTCCTGCTCGAGGCAGAGTTCTTCCTTGAGTTGGCGGGCTTCATCGGGTGGCAGGTCTTCGAACTGCGAGATGACCAGGAAGTCGCCATCGCAGTCGAGTGCCATGTGCAGCTGCTTCATCGCCTCGGCCAGCCCGTCGTCGACGCCGCGGATCAGTCGCTGGGGTCCCTGTTCGAGCACCTCGGTGAACTCGTCGCAGTTGACTCGTGCCATCCGTGCCCCGGTCTCGCATGCCGCGAAGATCACCGCCTCGTCGACCAGCGACGCGACGTGAGTTTCGGAGCAGACGTGTCGGTGCCAGGTCTCTGAGAGCAGGTCGAGTTGGACCTGGGGGGGGACGGATTTCAGGAACGGCACCTGGGTCAGGAACCCGAAGTTCTGCCAGGGGTCGCTGTCGAACTGCCTGGCCAGGACGAGGCGTTCGAGTGTTTCGTGGAAACTGGCCCGGAACGCCGCGTAGGTCAGGTCGGTGCGTGGCAGGGGATCGCTGCAGATGGTGAGCATGATCAAGACATGCTCACACACTCGCGAGGGTGTCTCAACAAGATTGTCGTCACTCGGGGCTCGGTTTCCCCGGGTTGGTGACGATTGCGCCACAGACGTCGCACAGTCGGTATCACCGGACCTGTTGGGCTTGGGGCCGAAGGGGTCAGGCCCCGCTTGTGGTCCGCCTGCGGCGAACCACAGGCGGCGTCTGACCCCGAGCGTGGGGCGGGGGCCGAGCGTACGGCGGGGTCTGACCTCTAGCCGCGGCGGCCGGTCAGTCCACGAATGGGCGTGCCGTTGCGGAGCACGGGGATCGGTCGTCCGGCGAAGTCGGCCAGCGCCAGGTGGTCGGCGTCGATTCCGAGGTGATGATAGATCGTCGCCAGAAAATCGTCTCGACCGACGACCTGGTCCTTGCCGTCCTCGCCTCGCGAGTCGGTCGAGCCGATCACCTGTCCCGGTTCGATGTCGCCTCCGGCGAAGAGGATCGAGGTGGCTCGCGGCCAATGGTCTCGGCCCGGCTGCACGGTCCCTTTCTTGGCACTGGCGACGCCTTTTCCCGAGCTGGCGACGTGCGAGATCTTGGGCGTCCGCCCGAATTCTCCGGTCACGACCACCATCACGCGTCGATTGAGGCCTCGGTCAAACAGGTCCTCGATCAATCCCGCCACCGCCTGGTCGTAGAAGGGGCAGCGGTGCTTGAGTCCTTCGAAGACGTTGTGGTTGACGGCGTGGTCGTCCCAGTTGCCGACGCGTCCACAGAGTGACCCGTTGAAGGTTGTCGTCACCAGGTCGACTCCCGATTCGACCAGTCTGCGGGCCAGCAGCGCCTGCTGGCCCCAGCGGTTGCGACCGTACAGGTCCCTGGTGGCGGTTGATTCCTTGCCGATGTCGAAGGCTTCCCTGGCGGCCGGCCCGGTCAGCACGTCCAATGCCTGCGTCTCGAACTCATCGAGTGCCTTCATCCTCTGGTACAGGTCGGCGTCTCGGCTCAGTCGATCCAGGCTCTGCCGCAGCCCGATCCGCTCTCTGATCCGGGCCAGCTTCTGCTTGTCGCTGAGCCCGATGTTGGGCACGGCGAAGCTGCCGCTGTTGGGGTCGCCGCTGACCCTGAAGGGCTCGTAGGCCGGACCGAGGTAGGCCGCCCCGGCGTAGGGCACCGGGTTCACGCCGACGTAGTTGGGCAGTCCGCTGTTGGGAGACCGTCTCAGCCGGTGAACGATCGAGAACAGGTCGGGGTGGTCGGGTTTCTGCTTGAGGATGCGGACGGGGTGTCCGGTGAGCAGTTGTTGAGTCCCCTGCTGGTGGCAGAAACCGGTGTGCACCATCGATCTCAGCAGGCTGAACTTCTCGGCCACCCGCGCGTGATGCGGCAGCAGTTCGCAGACGTCCATCCCGGGCACCCGTGTGGCGATCGGGTCATACGGGCCTCGATAGGCCGATCCCGAGAGCGGTTTGGGGTCGTAGGTCTCCAGGTGACTGGCTCCACCCTGCAGCCAGACCAGGATCACCGCCGTACGATCACCACCGGGTGTGGCTCCGGCGGCGGCCCGTGATGCGAGCAGTGCCGGCAGGCTCAACCCGCCCAGGCTCGCTCGCAGCAGTTCGCGGCGACCGATGGTGGTGCCGGGTGAGACGCTGGGAGTCGGGTGGGTGGCTTGGCCGGAAAGGTCGGTGTGGTCGGAAATGGGGTGGGATCGGGTCATCATCACAGGTGTCTCGGTACCATTCCGTTGCGGCTTGGGTCAAGGCCGCAGTGCGGATTGTTGGGGCGGGAATGTGGCTCGCTGTTGGGGACAGGCACCCAGGGAGCCAGTCCCTGCGGTCGCTGTTGTGAAATCTGCCGTGGTGTCTGTAGGCTAGTTGCACAGGCTGGTTCGGTACTGGATTATTTCGGCACGACACGGCGGCTCGTCGCGGGAGTTTCGGACAGGACATGGCGAGTTCCGAGTCTTCAGGCGGCCACAAGAAGCTGGGTCAGTTGGCCGCGACGGCCATCTGCGGCAACGACATCACCTCCAGTTGCCTGTACGTCTCGGCGTTGGCCACGATGGCCGCCGCACATCTCTCGCCGTTCTCGCTGCTGTTCGTCGCGGCGGTGCTGTTTCTGTTCCGCAAGATCTACGCCGAGGTGGTGGGCGCTCTGCCGCTCAACGGCGGCGCCTACAACGCGTTGCTGAACACCACCAGCAAGTCGCGGGCGTCGGTCGCCGCCTGCCTGACACTGCTCTCTTATATGGCCACCGCGGTCATCTCGGCCATCGAAGCGGTGCATTACGTCGGCTCGTTGTGGGACGGGCTGCCCGAGATCGCCACCACGATCGGTCTGCTGGCAGTCTTCATGCTGTTGACGATCGTGGGGATCACCGAGAGTGCCAAGGTGGCGATCGGGATCTTCCTGACACACCTCGTGACACTCGCCCTGCTGCTCGTCGCCGGACTCGTCTGGTTCCTGACCCACGACGCCCACCTGGAAGAGAACTTCGACCTCGAGGCTCCTATCCAGCGACAGATGATCGTCTCGGGCAGGATGCTGGACAACCAGGCCCGTACGACCGAGCAGAAGAACGCGGTGATCGAGGGTGTCGAGACTCAGCTGGGCCAGGGCACTCTGCCCGAGTCGCTCAAGACGCTGCTCGAAGACAAGGGATTGGCGCCTTCTGGCGAGGAGGTGTCGCAGGTCGAGGGGGATCCCCATCGGTGGCGGATCGGCACGGGGGGGATGGAGGTGCTGATCCAGTCGGATCCTGAAGAGGGTCAGGAGCGTGGCATGGCGGTGCTGAGGGAGTCGAGCCTGATGATGGCTCTGTTCTTCGGGTTCTGTGCCGCGATGCTGGGGATTTCCGGGTTCGAGAGTTCGGCCAACTTTGTCGAGGAGCAGCAGCCGGGTGTGTTTCCCAAGACGCTGAGGAACATGTGGATCGCCGTCTCGATTCTCAACCCTGCCATGGCGTTGTTGACTCTCGCGGTGTTACCCGTCGACGAGGTCGGGTTCCACAAGGACCACCTGCTGTCTCACCTGGGCGACCTGACCGCCGGCGGCTGGCTGAAGTTCCTGATCTCCATCGACGCCGCTCTGGTCCTCAGCGGAGCGGTGCTGACGAGCTATGTCGGAGTCACCGGCCTGGTGCACCGCATGACGCTGGACCGTTGCCTGCCCCAGTTCCTGTTGAAGAAGAACAAGAAGTTCGGCACGACGCATCGCATCGTGATCGCCTTCTTCCTGCTGGCGGTCTCGGTGCTGCTCGTCACCGGCGGAGCACTCGAGGCGCTGGCCGGTGTCTACACGCTGTCGTTCCTGGCGGTGATGGTGCTCTTCGCGGTGGGCAACATCCTGTTGAAAGTGCGTCGCCAGCGATTGCCTCGACCCGAACGAGCTCCCTGGGTCTTCGTGATAGTCGGCACCACCGCGGTGGCGGCCGCGGGGATCGGAATCGCCATCGATCAGCCCGACTACTTCATGGTCTTCCTCTACTACTTCATCCCGGCACTCGCGGTGGTGATGATCATGCTCTGGCGGGTCGGGCTGCTGAAGTCGGTGCTGAGTATCGTGCAGTACCACAGTCGATGGGTGCTGCAGTTCTTCGGACGCATCTCGAAGGGGATCGAGAAGAAGATCGACGAGATCAACTCGCAACAGGTGGTCTTCTTCACTCGAGGCGACATGGTCGACAACCTCAGACGAGCCGTCGAATACGTCCGCGACAACGAACAGACCAAGCGGATCAAGGTGGTGACCGTGGCCGAGGATATCTCGACAATCTCCGACAAGATCGAGCACGACCTGCAGGTGCTCGACGAGGCCTACCCCGAGATCGACCTGGAATTCGTCAAGATGGAGGGGACCTTCAGCCCGGCCCTGATCGACCGGCTCTCGGAGGATTGGAAGATCCCCAAGAACCTGATGTTCATCGGGTCACACGGTGAGAAGTTCAAGTACGACCAGGCCTCTCTCGGCGGCGTGCGGCTGATCATCTGACCCGCCGCGGCGACGCGTGGTCCTCTCCGGCAGCACTCTCGATCCGATTCTTCCGTCAACCGGGTTCCGAGCGACGTACCAACATTCACCAGATCCCGGGGCCTTCTCGCGCCATGTCCGATCGTTATTACGCCGCCTGTTGCCAGACCGATTTTCCCTGTCCGGCGGATCGGGACGAGATCGCCGAGCGGACCCGGCGGATGTGTGCGATGGCCGAGGGGACGATTGTTGGCTACGAACCGTTTCACGACGTCCGGCTGCTGGTGTTTCCCGAGTTTGCTCATGCCGCGCCGATTTACGACTCGGTCGAAATGCTCAAGAGCCGGCTGGCGGTGGAATTGCCTAACGAGCACACCGACCGGTACCAGGCCCTGGCGGCCAAGTACGGCTGCCTGATCCAGACCGGGACCTTCATCGAGTCGGACCCGGCGTGGCCCGATGTGCTGTTCAACACCACCTGCCTGGTCGGCTCCGGCGGAGTGCTCTCGAAGTACCGCAAGGTCAACCCGTGGATTCCCTGGGAATTGCACTCCAGCCCGCACGACCTCGACGGTTACAGCGACGATCCCTTCCCGGTGGTCGAAACCGAGCTGGGAAAACTGGGCGTGGCGATCTGTTACGACTGGTTGTTTCCCGAGACGATCAGGCAGCTGGTGTTTAACGGGGCCGAGGTCTTGATCCGCGTTTCGGCCTACATGGATCCCTGGGGTGCGACTCCGCCGATGGACTGGTGGACGCTGTTCAACCGGGCCCGTGCAGCCGAGAACACCGCCTACGTGGTGGCCTGCAACCAGGGCGCGTCGCTGGAACACTACCCGCCGTTCAGTTGGCCGGGAGGGAGCATGGTGGTGGATTACGACGGCCGGATCCTGGCCTCTGCCGACCCGGGACCCGGCGAAAAGGTGGTGGTGGCTCCGATCGACCTGGCCGCCCTGCGATCCGAACGCCAGAGGCGGATCGGTCACGACATGCGGAGTCATCTCCGCAGCGAAGTCCATACCTACCTGAGTCAGCCCTGGCTTCCGCCCGCCGCTGAACACCCTCTGGGTGGTGCCAGCATCCGCGAGCGGATTGAAGAGGGCCGAGGGCGAACGGGAATCTCCCCGAGCCCCACGACGGGAGAGAACTCATGAGCGACGTCGGACCTGAGCAGAGCCGCCCTTTTCCGATGAGTCTGAGACGTCTGAATCGCCTGCCGCTCTTGGTGCTGAGCATGCTGGGCATGTTGATCATGCTGGTCGGTTGTCCCGACGATCCGCCCTCTGGCGGTGCCGGCGGTGCCGCTGACACGGGCACTGGCACTGGCACGAGCCGGGGCGAGGAGCCGTTTCGGGTGACGGCCGAGCTGGTTGCCGAGAACAACCGGGGCGCGGGTCTGATGGAGCAGTACAAGTACCAGGCGGCGATGAAGGTCTTCCAGCCTCTGGTCGACGCGCACCCCGAATGGCTCGACGCGAGGGTCAACCTGGGCATCGCCGTGCTCAATTTCACTCAAAAAGGTGCCGCGGCGGTTTCGATTCTCGAGCAGGTTGTTGCCGAGGATCCCGATCATGCCGCGGCGACCTACTGCCTGGGCGTCTCGCTGTTTCACGCCACCCGCATTGATCTGGCCAGGGTCCAGTTCGAGCGAGCCGTCGAGCAGGACCCGCTGGATGCTCACTCGGCCTACTTCCTGGCCCGTTGTCTCGAGGAGGACGAGCCGGCGCGTGCGGTCGAGTTGCACCTGAAGGCGCTGGAACTTGAGCCGTACTTCCAATCGGCTCACTACCGCTGCTTCGACCTGCTGCGTCAGTTCGAAGGCCGCTTCGACGACGCGATGAAGCACATGGACGAGTTCAAGCTGCTCAACGAGCACCCGCTCTCGGTCGCCTTCGCCTACAAGTACACGCTGATGGGTCCCAAGGCGATGGCGATCCGCGTGGGTCTTGACGGCAGTGAGACTCCGACGGCAAAGCGGCCCGACGGTCGGCTGTTTGATCCCGTAGCGGAGATCCCCGCGGCTGCTTCGGCCCTGGTACCCGCCGGTGCGTCGCTGACGACAGTCGACATCAATGCCGACGGGCACCAGGACCTGTTCGTGGTCACCAGCAGCGGCAACCTGATCATGCTCGGAGCCGGCTCCGGCCCCGGCAAAGGTCTCGACGGCTTCACTCTCGCCAAGGACCACCCCCTGGCCAGGATCTCCGACGTGACCGCCCCCCTGTGGGGCGACTTCGACAACGACGGGTTGCTGGATGTCTACCTGTGCCGCAAGGGCCTCAACCAGTTGTGGCGGCAGGTGAAAGCGGGTCAGTGGGAGGACATCACGGCGAAGTCGAAGGCGGGGGGAGCCGACGCTGAGACGCTCGACGGCGTCTGCCTGGATCTCGATCACGACGCCGACCTGGACCTGTTGCTGATCCATCGCGACCAGCCCGCCCAGTTGCTCAACAACAACCGCGACGGCACGTTCGAGGACATCAGTGCCCGGGTGGGCGTCGATCGTTCGGGAGTCGTCTCGGCCTCGGCGGTTGTCGCCGATTTTGACAGCGACCGCGACCTGGACATCCTGCTGCTGGGTCCCCTGGGCAAGCCCGGCGGTAAGAGTTCGGGCAACGTGCTGCTGTACAACGACCGGGCGTGGCGGTACCACGCCGACAAGAAGCTTGGTGAGCTGGCCGGTGCGGCAACAGCCGCGGCGGTGGCCGGAGACACGAACGCCGACGGCCAGGTCGAACTCTACGCGGTTGATTCCACCAAGTCCGCCTCGGTGGTCCGCTGGACGCGAAAGCCGGACGGGACCTGGGACAAGATGCAGCTGGGGTTTGGAGACGTCGAGGGAACGATCGGCGAGGGGTCGCCTCGGATCGCCCTGTCCGACGTCACCGGTGACGGCCAGGTCGAGTTGCTGGTGGGGACCAGCGGCTGGTCGGCCTGGCAGCTGCCTTCTAGTGTGAAGGATGCGAAGGACGCGAAGCTGATCGAGTTGGCCGATTCGGGCGAACACGACGCTCTGGGTGCCTGGACTCCGGTGGTGCTCGATGATGCTCTCGGCCCGGCGATCGTCGGCACGGTTGTCGACGGGGCTGTGTTGGCTTGGACCGCCGGATCCGGTCGCCATCCCTTCGTGACGATCGCGCTCACGGGCCTCAAGAAGGGCCGCAACCGCGAACGCTCAAACGCCTCGGGGCTGGGCAGCATCGTGCTGGCCCGGGCCGCTGGCCGGACGCTGCGTGCCGATTCGCTGCCGGCCGATTCGGGGTCCGGCCAGAGCCTGCAGCCGGTGACCCTGGGGCTGGGCGGTCTCGCGCAGGCCGACTTCGTCAAGATTGTCTGGTCCGAAGGGGTCACGCAGGGCGAGCTGGGAGTGGTTGCCGGGAAACGGCACGCGATCGAGGAGGTCGACCTGATGCCGACCAGTTGCCCGGTGCTGTTTGTTTGGGACGGCACGCGGTACCGGTTTGTCAGCGACCTGCTGGGGGTGGGCGGGCTGGGCTACCTGGTGGAACCGGGCACGTATGCTCCCGCGGATCCGACCGAGAACTTCCTGTTGCCCGAGGGCCTGGCGCGGGCGGCCGAGGGACGATTGAAGCTGAAACTGACCGAGCCGATGCCCGAGTTGACCTACCTGGACCGGGTGGGACTGGTCGCCTGGGATCTGCCACCGGGCTGGCAGATGGTGCTCGACGAACGCCTGGCCACGTCGTTGCCCGATCCCAGCGGGCTACCGATCGCCTATCGCCACGAGCAGTCTCCGATTCGAGTGACCAACGAGCGGGGCGAGGATGTGACGGATCAGGTTGTGCGCGTCGATCAGCGGGCGGCCGACGTGGGTCGGCTGGATCACAGATTCCTGGGCCGGCTGGCCGCCGAGCACGTGTTGGTGATGGAGTTTGCCGAGCCGCTGGATGTGGGTCCGGGCGAGCCGGTGCTGCTGGCCGATGGCTGGGTCGAGTTCCCGTATTCGCAGACGGCGTTTTCGGCCTGGCAGGCCGGCGCGGCGTTTCAGTCTCCGACGCTCGAGGCTCGGGACGCGGATGGGAACTGGGTCGAGTTGGCCTCGGAGTTCGGCTATCCCGGCGGGATGCCTCGACAGATGACCCTGAAGTTGCCCAGCAGGAAGTTGCCGGCAGGGACCAGGGCGTTGCGGTTGAGGACGAATCTGGAGGTGTACTGGGACCGGTTGACGGTGGTGCGGCAGGAGGACTGTCCGCAGTTGGTCAGGCGCGAGCTGAAGCTGGTCGGTGCCCAGTTGCGTGAGAGCGGGTTCATGGTGCGTCAGTTGCGCGAGCAGTTCCGGCCTCACTTCGACTACGCCACCCGGGCGGCTCATCCCGAGATCATCGACCCGGCGGGTTTTTATACCCGGTTCGGGGGGGTCGAGGAGCTGGTGGGGGCTGCCGATGACGCGGTGGCGATTTTCGGGCCCGGCGAGGAGATTCACTTCGAGTTTGAAGCGGCCGGGGTTGAGGTTCCGGCGGGCTGGACCAGGCGGCTGGTGCTCGAGACGGTCGGCTGGTGCAAGGACATGGACCTTTATACTGGCGAGGGCAGCACGGTGGCTCCGTTGCCCACGACCGGTCGCCCGGTCGGTGTCCGCGACGCATTGCACAGGAAATACAACACGCGTTACCAGCGAGGCTGGTGATGCCTTCTAGTGTCCCGGGCCGCCGAAGATTCCCATCACGATGCAGACCATGATGGCGGCGGCGGTCAGGATCAGCATCAGCGAGGTGACCGTCGACATCCTCAGGCGGTTGTCGGTCTTGTAGGCCAGGTAGAGGATGCCGATCATCAACAGCGGCGTATTGACCAGCCCGTTGATGAACTGCCCCATGATCACCAGTTTTTCGGGAGCGGCACCCAGCAGCGAGGAGTAGAAGGTGATGCCCAGGAATGCGGTGAGGTAGATGTTCTGGAAGATGCGGTTGTACCTGCGTCGCGCGATCGGGTCGTCGTAGTCGACCACACCCATGCTCGAGAGCAGGTCGGTCCACATGCGTCCCGAGGCGGCGACGACGACGACGATGGTCGAGAACAGTGTGCAGAAGCCTCCGAACATGAAGACCCCGTAGCTCCAGGCTCCGTAGGTCTCGGTGTAGATCTGCGAGAGCTGTTCGACGACTTTCATCCCCGAGGGCACCTCGCCCTTCTTGTGCAGGATGGCACAGCCGACCAGGAAGTAGGCGGCGGTGATCACGGTGGCCAGCAGCGTGGCCACTCCGGCGTCGAGTTGCAGCACTCGGATCCAGCCCTTGGCCCGCTCGATCCGGCCCTCATCTTCGTCGGTACCGACGTTGCGGGCGTAGCCTTTTTCGAGGATCCAGTAGGGGTACATGAACATCTCGTTGGCCGTGGTGCCCAGGGCGCCCAGCAGGCTGATCACCGCGAAGGCGACCGCGCCGCGTTGGGCCGGATCACCCAGGGAAAACGTCATGCCGCTGGCCACGTCGGCCAGGGTCAGCGGGTATGCGGGATTGGGGCTGAAGATCAGCAGGAACAGGGCGACGACGACCGAGAGGCTGAAGCCGCAGACGAGGAAGGCGATCAGCTTTTCCAGGGCGTCGTAGAGGCTGAACCACAGCACGCTGCCGATCACGGCGAAGATGATCATGCCCCAGGAAATGGTCGAGATCTCTTCGCTGCCGCCGATCGGCATCACGCTGGTGAACAGTCCGGCGGTGGCGGCCATGATCCCGCCGACGGTGACGACCGAGAGCGTGTAGCCGCCGATGTAGAAGATGCCGATCCAGCTGGTGCCTCGGAACCTGGGACCGGGGACCTGGTTGAGTGCCTGGATGGTGGTGCGGTTGTGCACCAGGCAGTGCCGGCCCAGTTCCACCTGCAGGAAGTACTTGATGATGCAGCTGAGGATCACGGCCCAGAAGAGCACGAAGCCGAACGTGGCTGCCTGGACCGGCACGTTGATCAGTTCGCCCGAGCCGATCACCGAGCCACTGACGACGATCGCCGGGCCGATGGCCAGCAGCCTGCCGCCCCAGGTCTTGGGAGCCGCCTTCCAGGTGGGCGTGCTGGAGTCGCCGGCTGAGGAGGGTGTGATCTGGTTGTCGGTCTGGCTGTCGGGAGTGTCGGAAGCCATGGCGTGGGGCTCGGTGGAAACTGACGTGAAGCCCGTCGAAGGATTCCAGCTCCGGCGGGAAGGCGGGTCACGGTATCAGAGCCGCTCGGCCGCCGACAAGGCTGCCGGGGAGGTCAGCTCGGGTGTTGACGATTTCCAGAACGCATCAATCGAGTCTTACTCGAGAAAAACCGGAACAATTCGCCCTTCAGGGGGTTGACTTCATAGGAGAAATAGACTGAGAATGAGTTGCTTCAACGAACCGGGTACCGAGAGACCAAAACGACCCACCTGAGACTCACGGGGTGCTGCCTGCGGCTCACCGAGCGAGGCGATCCCGTCCCACCCATTGGCCAGCTGCGGCTCATGTTTTCCCACCTTCGCGACGTCCCTTTGTCGCACCTGCCGCGGTGACGCCTGTCTCTGGTAACCCGAGGTCGATGCACGTGAGAGATCGCGTGATTTGCATAGAAACCGCACCCCACGACGCCAATTCTCGTTTGGGGTGCACAACTGCGGGCCATGCCACTTGGAGCACGAGTCGGAGCACGAGTCGGATCACGAG
>Ga0310123_10003156_pt1 | contig 12858 bp, 10 predicted proteins | sample CB6_AW_1057_MG_FD_203505 | JGI IMG/M metagenome (GOLD analysis project Ga0310123, IMG submission 203505) | Marine microbial communities from Western Arctic Ocean, Canada - CB6_AW_1057 | ecosystem: Environmental > Aquatic > Marine > Oceanic | place: Canada: Western Arctic Ocean | collected... | reverse complement strand
ATCGATCACGTCGTCGTCGAACCAAAACGTGATGTCACCGCGGCGGACCAAAGATTCGTTATAATCCTTCCAGTTTCTGATCTTGTAACTCGATTTTGTGCTGGCAACCATCGAATCGCTCCTTCTTGGGGTAGGGTACATCCGTTCATACCCTCCTTACGCTGGTTATGAAGCGATGGTTCACGCTTGTTTTGAAGGAATTGTTCGACAAGGCTGTGCAAAAGTGACAACTACTTGGCTTGGATATTCGCTACGACGAATTTAACGCAGTCACGCCGCGAAATAAACTCCCATAAATCCTCGAAGCCAAAAGACGTGGGCCAAAAGATGTCCGTCCGTTGACGAGGCGGCATAGCGGAGTTAAAGTGAAAACATTGCCGATACCTGGACTATTCCAGCTGATTCAAGTATCAGACCCTCTGACGTGGTTCGATAAGTTATAGCCGCAGACGGAAGTCGGCGGTTTATCGCACAGGCAACCGCCGACTTCCGTCTGCGGCTATCAGGTCGGGCTTCTTGGAAACATGGCCTCCAACGACATCCTACAAACGCTCGGTGAGATTTATCCGGAAGACCGCGTGTTGACCCGGTCGGCCGAGCTTGCGCCATACGAATCGGACGGTCTGACCGCTTTTCGTGCCAAACCATTTCGTGTGGTGCTGGCCGAATCGGCCGAAGAAGTGATCGAGACGGTCCGTGCCTGTCATCGCTTTCACGTTCCCTTGGTGGCTCGCGGCAGTGGCACAAGCCTGTGTGGCGGTTCGATGCCGGTCGAGGGCGGCGTGATGATTGCGCTGAATCGCCTGAATCGAATGCTAAGACTCGATCCGCGACAGCGCATCGCGATCGTCGAACCGGGCATGATCAATCTCAGCGTTTCGCAAGCCGCCGCCGCACACGGACTCTATTACGCACCGGACCCGTCCAGCGGACCGGTCTGCACAATCGGCGGCAATGTGGCGTTCAATTCGGGCGGTGCTCACTGTCTCAAATATGGCATGACAGCGAACCATGTTTTGGGCATCAAGGCGGTACTGCCTGATGGCCAGGTCGTCGAGATGGGCGGCGACAGTCTCGAGATGGTTGGGCCGGATCTGAGCGGCTTTTTTTGCGGAAGTGAGGGGCTCTTCGGCATCGCGTTGGAAATCACGCTCCGGCTGTTGCCCCAACCGGAGAAATTCAAAACGGTCCTGGCCGCCTACGACACGCTGGAGAAAGCCGGAGATGCGGTATCGAGGATCGTCGCTTCCGAACTCTTGCCCGGCGCGCTCGAGATCATGGACTGCTTGGCCATTGAGGCGAGCGAATTGGCCGTTGGCGCCGGCTATCCACTCGGAGCGGCCGCGGCCCTAATCGTCGAACTGGAAGGACCGAACGAGGAAGTCGACGCCGAATGGCCTCGATTGGAAAAATTGATTCACGAATCGGGCGCCTACGAGCTCCGAGTGGCCAAGGATGAAGCCGAGCGCGCCTTGATCTGGAAGGGTCGCAAGGCGGCCTTCTCGGCGGCCGGACGGTTGAGCTCGGACTATATCGTGCAAGACGGTGTCGTGCCGCGAACCCGACTCGGCGAGGCGTTGACTCGCATCCAAAAGATGGCCAAAGAGGCCGACTTGCGCGTCGCCAATGTCTTCCACGCCGGTGACGGCAACCTGCATCCGCTCATCATGTACGATGGCCGACAGCCTGGTGCGTTTGATCATGCGGAAAATTTGGCGGGCAAAATTTTGCGGATGTGTGTCGAAATGGGTGGATCGATCACCGGCGAACATGGTGTCGGCGTCGAAAAGCTCGCCTACCTGCCCGACATGTACGCACCGAGCGATATAGAGTTCATGCAACAGATTCGCGCGGCGGTCGATCCCCATGAAATCGCCAACCGGGGCAAGATGCTTGCCGCTTCCGATGCTTCTAGTCTGTCGATGCACGGTCCGCACCCGCTGGAAAAACAAGGCGTCATCTTTCGCGAGTAGACGATGGAAACCATCACCAGTATCGAACAATTGCAAGACGCGCTGCGCGAGCATCCGCGAGTGCATGTCACCGGTGGCGGGACCAAGCCGGCGCTGTCGGACGGCGCCAACCTGTCCGTTGCCAAGCTTTCGGACATTCTGGAATACGATCCGAGCGAATTCACGTTTACCGCGCTGGCCGGGACGCCGCTCGCCGAAATCCAAAAACGCTTAGCAGAACACGGACAGTATTTGCCCTTTGATCCGCCACTTGTCGATTCCGGCGCCACGCTCGGCGGAACTGTCGCAGCGGGCCTCTCGGGAAGCGGTCGATATCGATATGGCGGTCTCCGTGACTTCATCCTCGGCGTGCGATTGGTGACCGGTACCGGTCAACTGGTCGTGGGTGGCAGCAAGGTCGTCAAGAACGCGGCCGGATTCGACATTCCCAAGCTGCTGGTCGGCAGCCTAGGTCGGTTGGGCATCATCGCGGAACTGACCTTCAAAGTATTTCCCGAGCCGGAATCCTACGCGAGCCTGCTGGTTGAGCTGCCCGACGTCGAGGCGGCGGTGGACGTCATGACCCGGCTCGCAACCGAGCCGTTTCAATTGCACTGTTTGGATATCGAGACATCTGGCCGACTCTGCCTTCGTATCGGCGGAATCCGCGAAGCCTTGGATCCTCGACTTGCCCGGCTCGAGCAATTCATCGAGCAAGAGGGCCAAACGCTCCGTGACGACGAGGACCGTCGCTATTGGCACGACGCAAACCACTTCCGTTGGGTTGCGGAGGATCACGCCTTGGTGAAACTGCCGATCGGCGTCGACCAAATTGCGAAGTTGGAAAAACGACTTGGTGAGCTCTCGACCGGTGTGCCGCGACGCTATTGTGTCGCAGGTCACATAGCCTGGCTGGCTTGGCCGGCGTCGCTGCCGACCGATCATTTGGACGCGTTGCTGTTGGGGCTCGGGCGGCCTGCTTTGGCGCTGACGGGCAATTGGCCGAGCCCTATTTTGGGTGCCCCGAACGGGCAAGCGTTTGCCGAGCCACTGCTCGGCGTGTTTGATCCGGACAGTAAGTTTCAACTTCAACAGTAGGGTGGGCCGAGTTCCACGAGGCCCACGCGCCTCAGGCTGATAAAACGCAAACAGAACTGAAGAACAGAAACGATTAACGCAGAGCCCGCGGAGACGCAGAGAAATTGTAGAGAAGATGAAGATATTGATAAGAAAACCACACGCAAGAAGAAACCTTTCTCTGCGCACCTCTGCGCCTCCGCGTTTAATCTTCCTTCATCCGCGTTTATCTGCGTCCATCTGCGGTTCCATCCGTCCAATCCGTGGCTAAATAATTCCTTTTGTGCCTTTTTGTGTTTTTTGTGGCTATCTTCCTTCCTTTGATTGCGGCCGGTGGCCGTGCTAAGTAATGCTACATAACATCCCCACCGACGATTTTGGACCGCAGGGCGAGGCGATGGCCAAAGCTGTCTCAGCCTGTGTCCACTGCGGATTTTGCCTGCCTGCCTGCCCGACCTATCAAGTCCTGGGCGAGGAAATGGACTCGCCGCGCGGGCGTATCATTCTGATGAAGGAGGTCATGGAGGGCAACGTCGATCTCGAAGAGGCGCTGCCGTTTATCGATCGTTGCCTCGGTTGCGTTGCATGCGTCACGGCTTGTCCTTCGGGGGTTGAGTATGGAGACCTGATCACGCCGTTCCGTGCCCACGCCGATGCCCACCGCCGCCGCTCGCTGATGGATCGATTATTGCGACGAATGATTTTAGAGACGTTGCCCTACCCGGGCCGGTTCCGCCTGATCGCGATGATGGGCCGGCTTGCTCGGCCGTTTCGCGCTTTTATGCCTGGTCGGCTGGGTGGCATGCTCGAACTGCTGCCGACACGACTCCCGAAGGCGGCTCCGCTCCCGGAACTCTTCCCGGCACAAGGCCAGCGCCGTGCCCGCGTGGCGCTGTTGGCCGGCTGTGCTCAGCAAGTCTTGGCGCCGGAGATCAACTGGGCCACCTTGCGGGTCTTGTCGCGTAATGGTGTCGAAGTCGTCGTTCCCCGCGAGCAGAAGTGTTGCGGCGCATTGGCCGCGCATACCGGAGCCGATTGGCAGGCCAAGCGATTTGCCCGGCATAATTTGACCGCCTTTCCGCAAGATGTCGACGCCGTGCTGACCAACGCCGCGGGCTGTGGATCGGGCATGCAGGAATACGCGCTGTGGCTCAAAGGTACGGCGGACGAGGTGGCCGCTCGGCGATTCGTCGAGCGTGTGAAAGACGTGAGCCTGTTCCTTGCCAAACTGGGTCTGGTCGGCCCGGTGGCGCTCCCCGCGCCGCTGAAGGTCGCCTACCACGACGCCTGCCATTTGGCTCACGCCCAGCGGGTGACGGCCCAGCCGCGAACGCTGCTTCGCCAGATCGAGAACCTGGAATTGCTCGAAATCCCCAGCGGCGAGATCTGCTGTGGATCGGCCGGCACGTACAACATCGAGCAGCCTCAGACAGCCGGACAACTGGGCCAGAGCAAGGCAGACGCGATTCTTGCCACCGGGGCCGAGGCGGTCGCCACGGGCAACATCGGCTGTCTGGTGCAGATCGAAACCCACCTCCGCAGCCGCGGGCAGCCGCTGCCGGTTTGGCACACCATGCAGCTCTTGGACCAGGCATACGGTCAGGCGGCAACGCCGTGAGGGTGGCATTTCTTCCTCGAAATTACTTAACATTCTGAGGGAAACTGCTAGAAAGGTGGCTGTTGTTCCTAACCGAATGGACCACCCCGATGCGGGGCGGGCTAATCGAAAAGGAAACGCTAATGACGGCATTCCATCGAACACTTTTAGAAGGTGCTCGGAAACTCTTGTGCCCCGCTGCATGGTGCGGTGGTGGCGAGAGCTTCCGAGTACCTTTTTTATTGCTCACAGAGTGAACGCCTCGCCCGCCGGGAAAGGATAGTTATGCAGTAAGGCCTGCTTCAATACGTCCGTTAATCGTTAGACCATCCGTTTGATAAATCTTGGGACGCTAATGCACACTTCAGAGAGCTTTGTTCGCCACGCGGCCGATCCGTGTCGGCGTAACAGGCCGAGGAGATCTTTATCATAAGACACTGGTTTATTATTTTGTTGCTAACGACAACCACGTTGCCCTTTGGCGCAGCAAACGCTAACACCGCATTGGTCGTTTACACCGACCGCAGCAGTTTGGAAGCGACTGTTGGCACCGTCGCCACCGAAACGTTTGCCGCCTCAACCCTAGGAGACCTGGATCCCGGAGTGAACTTTTACAGCTTCTTTACCGCCACGATCAGCGCGAACGACTCGGGTTACACCGCGATTGTTGAACCCGGCGTCGTAGATGGCACTCGCGAGCTTCGAGCCAGGTTAAGTGCCGACTTTCCCAACGACCCTCCGTCGATCGACGTTGATCTTTTTGGTTCGGTGCTAGCCATCGGGGCCGATTTTAACAACACGACGGACGGGGATTCACTCACGTTGGTGATCGGCAGCGACACAGTTCAATTCGATCAGCATCTTCTTTCCGGCGGCGGCGGCTTCTTGGATGTGATTTCCGATACGCCCGTTCAACATGCTGACATTAGCAACGGAAGGCAATACCTTGTCGGGCGAGGCGTTCGCCTTGGACAACGTCAGTTTTCCTGTCCCTGAGCCCTCTGCCTTCGCCCTTGCCTCGCTTGGAATTTGGTCACTTGGCCTCTTCCGCGGACGGAGGAAAAAGCGTGCGCCAGGATGCAAACCGATGAACCACATCACACCCGAACCGAGCACTTTCCTCCTCGCCACTCTCGGCATGTTGTCGCTGGGCATTCTTGCCTGGCCCCGGCGATATATTATGCTTACTTACCGATCAAGCTTGGCGTTATCAATCGCGGCCGCAGCTGTGATGATCCTTGGACTGAAAGTGTCGACCGCCAGCGCAGCTCCCATCGTCTTTAGCGACCGGTTATCATGGGAAGCTGCGGCGGGTGGGACGCCTGATTTTTTTGAAGATTTCAACTCCATCAACTCCGATGTTAGTTGGAATCCGGCTCCTCTTGCTATAGGTTTCTTGACCATTGACAATATTCTTAATGAGTCTATTTTCAACCTAATTGATGCTCCGCCGACCCGCTTGTCACAAAATCCATTTTTGGATGGAACGACTGCCATGTTGTTTCATGCGGGCGGACTTTTCAGCCCCTCCTCCGATTTCGAAAACCGAGTCACCTTCTCGTCACCAGTTGCCGCCTTCGGCTTCGATATCGGGATGAACACAAGCTCGTTTGGCGTACTGAGGTTTGAAACGAGTGAAGGCTCCTTTGAAGTCAGTATCGGGCCCACCTACCCCAATCAGTTTCTTGGCGTCATATTCGATGCGGACGAAAAAGTTAACTTTGTTGACTTCAAATCAACGGAGGGGAACAACACGGCCCACGCAGACAATTTCGCAGCGTTTTCGGCGATTCCCGAACCCTCCAGCTTCCTGCTCGCCACCCTTGGTCTGTTGGGTATAGGCTGGCGCCGACGAAAACGGGCGTAGGTTATTCGCAAGATTAACCCCAAGCCGCCGGGCAACCCCCGGCGGCTTGGCACACCATGCAGCTCTTGGACCAGGCGTATGGCCAGGCGGCAACGCCGTAATACAAGCACGACGCGCCAGCGAGTGAGTTGGCGCGGCTGCGGCTGCCGTGGACTCACTCGCTGGCGCGTCGTGCTTGTACCGCGTGGCCTCGGCTCTTTTCAAATGCTTAGCTAGGCGCTGAGGTCAAATGCTTAGCTAGGCGCTGAGGCCCGGCTGCGATAAACTGGTGGGCTTGGTTGTTTGCTGCGGGATTAAGGTAGGGAACGCCCTCCGTGGCGTTCTGTTGCGTCGGAGAGGATCGCGTCTCCCGGCGGCGCGGAACGGCACCCGCCACGGCCGGCAAGCTGCGGCACGTTCCCTACAGGTACGAATCTCACGTCAAAGAGTAAAAGAAAGCAGAAGCGATGAGTCGACCTTGGAAAACAGACGAGTGGTATGTCAGCCCGTGGAACTACGAACCGGAAGTGCGGGAGAGCCTGCATTTTCCCGAGAACATCCGGATCCACGACGTAAGCCTGCGGGACGGTGAGCAGCAGACGGGCATCGTCTTTCGCCGGCCCGAAAAAGTGGCCATCGCCAAGCAGTTGGGCGAAGCAGGCGTGCATCGGATCGAGGCGGGCATGCCGGCCGTATCGAAAGAAGACGAGGATGCGATCAAAGAGATCGTGCAGTTGGGTCTGCCGTCCCAAATCTTTTCGTTTGCCCGCTGCATGCCGGCCGATGTCAAGTTGGCCAAGGAGTGCGGCGTCGACGGCATCATCACCGAGGTCCCGTCGAGCGAACATATCATCAAGAAGGCGTATGGCAAGACGATGGATTGGGCGATCAAGTCCTCGATCGACGCCACGCTGGCTGCCAAAGAGGAAGGGCTCTACACGGTCTTCTTCACCATCGACAGCACCCGTTCCGAGATCAACAAGCTGCTCGACATGGTGGAAAAGGTTGCTACCGAAGGCCACATGGACTCTCTCACGATTGCCGACTCGTTCGGCGGTTGCACGCCGGAGGGCATCGCTCACGTCGTACGCAAAGCAAAAGAGCGATTCACGCAGCCCGTTGAAATTCACTGTCACGAAGATTTTGGGCTCGGTGTGGCCAACACGATCGCCGCACTTTCCAACGGCGCGGAAGTGGCACACGTCACGATCTCTGCCATTGGCGAGCGAGCGGGCAACGTGCCTTTGGAGGACACGGTACTCTCGCTCAAGGTCTTGTACGGCATCGACGTTGGCATCAAGACGGAAAAGTTCTATGAAATGTCGAAGCTCGTTCAGCGGCTCAGCGGTTTTACATTGCCGCCGAATCGTCCGATCGTCGGCGATTCGTTGTACCACGTCGAGTCGGGTATCGTCAGCATGTTCCACCGCCGCTGTAAGGACAACGATCCGCTGGAATATACGCCTTTCTCACCCGAACTGGTTGGACGGCCCGGGGTCAAGATTGCCTACGGAAAGGGCAGCGGTCTGGCGAATGTCGAAGAGTTCTTGGACCTTAATGATCTGAGTGCCAACAAAGACCAGATACAAGAGATGGTCAATCGCATCAAGGACGCGGGCATGGAGAAAAAGACCATACTCGACGACGCTGAGGTAAGGAAAATCGTCGATGCGGTTCTCAGTGCGTAGGGCAGACGTCCAATCAGCACCCCGGCTGCTGATGATGACGTCATGAAATCTGTCGTAGCACAGCAGCCGGGGTGCTTTCAAATTGCCAAAAGAAGAACTCAGCCTTTAATGTACAAACGTCTTGAGGAACTTGTCGATGCGGCGCGGGCACGCGGGCCGGTCAAGGTGGCGGTGGTTGCCGGGCACGATGCCGACGTGATCGGAGCACTCAAGCAAGCTCAGGAGATCGGCCTGGCCGAGGCCACCCTGATTGGCGAGGCCGACAAGATCGCCGCGCTCACCAAGGAGGTCGGGCTCGATATCCCGGACAACCGGATCGTCGACGAACCCGACGCGACGGACGCCGCGTGGCGGGCCGTCGAGATGATCCGTGGCGGCTCGGCCCAACTGTTGATGAAGGGCAAGATCAACACCAGCGAACTGATTCGCGTCGTGCTCAACCGAGAGACCGGCTTGCGGACCGGCCGGATGCTCAGCCAAGTGATCGTGTTTCAGGTGCCGGGCATTGACCGTCTGATGATGATGAGCGATGCGGCGATCAACATCGCGCCGACGCTTGAACATAAGGCCGAGATCTGTCGCAATGCGATCGAGGTTGCGCATGCCCTGGGCATTGATGCGCCCAATGTCGCCGCGCTCTGTGCCTTCGAGTTTGTAAATCCGGACATGCCGGCTACGCTCGACGCGGCCGGCCTGAGCCTGATGAACAAGCGGGGGCAGATCACCGGCGGCTACATCGAAGGGCCGATCGCGCTCGACGTGCCGTTGAGCCGGTTTGCCGCCGAGCGAAAGGGCATCGAGAGCCCGCTGGTGGAAAACACCGACATATTCATCTTGCCCGATATCGAGGCGGCCAACATCCTTTACCGGGCCATTCTCTATTTCGCCCACGGCGAGTCGTGTGGCGTGGTGCTCGGTGCGAAAGTGCCGCTTGTTCTCCTCTCGCGTGCCGAAACACCGGAGACGAAAATTCGGTCGATCGCCCTCGGCGCTTTGACCTCGGCCCCGTCGTAGAAACCGTTCATCTCATAGAGAATCCGCATGAAGATTCTGGTGGTTAATGTTGGGTCGACGTCGCTCAAGTTCCGACTCTATGCGATGGACGACGAGACGATCATCGCTGTGGGAAAGATCGAACGGGTCGGCAGCCAGCGGTCGCCTTTTAGTTTTCAGGCGGGCGACCAAAGCGCCCGAGAAGGCGAAATCGCCTGTCCCGATCAGAAGACCGCGATCCAGCACGCGCTCGGGTTTCTGACCGATCCGGAGACCGGTGTGCTCGGCGATCTGAATGACCTGGATGCGATTGGCTTCAAACCGGTCCATGCCAAGAACATCGCCGGGTCGGTTTTCGTCGACGAAAACGTTATCAAGGCGATGGAGGAGTACGTTCCTCTGGTTCCGGCACACAATCCGCCCTACATCGAGGCCTTCCGAATCTTTCAGAAACTCTTGCCCGAGAAGCCTTTGGTCGGGGTCTTCGAGCCGGCGTTTCATACGTCGATTCCGGAATATGCCCGAACCTACGGCATCCCGTACGCATGGACCGAGAAGCACGCCATTCGGCGGTACGGCTTCCACGGCGCGTCACATCGGTTCATCTCACAGCGTGTGCCCGAACTGCTGAGACAGCCGGCCGCCTCGCTGCGGATTATTTCCTGTCACCTCGGCGGAAGCGCCAGCATCTGTGCGATCCGAGACGGTGTTTCCGTCGACACGAGCTTTGGCTTTTCGACACAGTCGGGCCTTCCTAATGCGACCCGCTGTGGCGACCTCGATCCGTTCATCTTGCTCTACATGATGGAGCGCGAAGGGCTAACAACCGATGAGTTGCGCACTCAATTGACCACGCAAGGTGGCCTGGCGGGCATCTCGGGCCTAAGCGGCGACATCCGCGATCTGGAAGCGGCGGCGGCCGAGGGCAACGCACGTGCCGAGCTGGCGCTCGGTGTTCTGGTTCACGAGACGCGAAAGTACGTCGGTGCGTATCTGGCCGTGCTGGGCGGCACCGACGTGCTGGCCTTCACCGGCGGCATCGGCGAAAACGGCATCGCGATCCGTGCCCGGGTTTGCCAGGGTCTCGAGTCACTCGGCATCCGCTTGGACGCCGGCCGGAACGAGGTCCGCAGCCGGGAAACGGTTATCTCGGCCGACGATTCGCCCACCAAGATCATGGTCGTGCCGGCCAACGAAGAGCTAATCATCGCCCACGAGACCGTGCGGCTGCTGACTGAGTAGAAGTTGGCGGTCGGTTGGAGTTCGCTTTGGCCGGCCGAATTGATCTGGCCTTTCCAGTGGGTTTGGGCCTATAAGGGGCACCCAGTTCGTGAAGTTCTCGCTGCTTAGGTGGCGCTGCCACGAGCGCCAGTACTGCTAGCACATCACGATGAACTTAAACCGCCCATGTCCGATAGCAACCCCATGCTGAGCAGCAACCAAGATCGTCGAATTAAAATAGACGAAGATCGGCGGTTGGTGCTCGACGTATTGTACCTTGCCCGTGACATGCCGTGCTTTCCGACCGACAAGTACTTGGACCTTCGCGAGCTGGCGCGACAGCGTGAGGCAGCGGCGGTGCAAATCTCCTGGCCGGTGTTGTTCATCAAGGCGTATGCGCTCGCGGCTCTCGACATGCCTCTGTTGCGGACAACGTACATGCGATGGCCGAGGCCTTATTTGTACGAACATGCTCAGAGCGTGGCTTCGATAGCCATTCATCGGCGGTACCGCCGCGGTGATCGATTGTTTTTTGGGCGTTTGATCTGTCCGGAAACGACCTCGTTGGTCGATCTGCAACGCCAGTTGAACAGTTATTGCACCGAGCCGGTCGAAAAGATCTTTGCCCGACAACTGTTGCTGAGCCGGTTTCCGACTTGGCTGCGTCGTCTGATCTGGTGGGGCCGGCTGAATCTGCAACCACAGCATCGGGCACAGCGGGTGGGGACGTTTGGTCTTTCCGTGCTATCGGGACAAGGTATTTATAATCGGGCTTATCCCCATTTTTTGACGACGAGTCTTACCTATGGGCCAACGGAGCCCGACGGGCGGACCTTGGTAACCTTGATCGGCGATCATCGCGTGGCTGACGGGATCACGGCGGTCCGGGCTTTCCGGCGATTGGAACGGGCGCTGCTCGGGCCCATCTGCGACGAACTGGTGACTCTTCAGGATGAGTCGCGAGCGGTTGCTTGAGACGCTGCAGCGCAGCGTACGGCGTCATTGCTGATCGGTGCAACCGCCCGCCCCCTGTCCGTGCGACTCGCACTGTCTGTGCGACTCGCACTGTCTGTGCGACTCGCACTGTCTGTGCGACTCGCACTATTTTGGCTTGGACCGGCGGAGCGATTCGCTCTTGAAGATCATCTCGAGCAGCCGACGGCGGAGACGCTCGCGATCGACGGATTTGCGACCGCGACACGGAACTATCACGTCGCACATAGGGTACGTGTGCTTGTAAACAGACGTCGTTGATGCGGGCGATGGCATGAACGGTACCAAGGGTTCGTGTTCTGCTCAACAGGCTGTTAAATGCTACAGGTTCAATGCTGCGGCGCGGTAAGAATGTCGATCGCGACAAGCAACATGAACAGAGCGATTCCGGCAACCAGGGCGACCATGAGAGGCCTTTCTAACGGCTAATTGACCGCCGCTTCAAGCGAATCCGTAATGGGATTTCGATGGCGTGGCCTACCTTAATAAGTTGCCACGGAGGTCCCAGCGGTCACAGGGTTGTTTCAGCCGGGCCTATTCCATGCGTAAAGCATTGTACAGACACGGGTTGCAGCTTCCGTTCATAGTGCGGACCGTGGTTTGTTGACAGCGTGGCCGTGAGCGCTATAATTCGGTCCCGCTCAGCACTTGCAACGGATTGGCCTGAACGGATTGGGGTGACGAGATGGTGTGTTGTTGGGTGGCTTGATTTGGCCACGGTTTTTAATTCTGACGAACAAGCGCGCAAACGACTGAAGCGCAAACGACTGAGGAGGTCGATTTCGATGGCGAACGTAATAGAGTTCACCGACGATAATTTTGATTCGGAAGTTCTCCAGGCGAGCGAACCGGTGCTCGTTGATTTTTGGGCCCCTTGGTGCGGTCCTTGCCGTCAGATTGCCCCCCTAATCGAAGAACTGGCGGGAGAGAACGCCGGGTCGGTGAAGTTCGGTAAGGTCAACATCGACGACAGTCCGGGAGCCGCACAGAACTACGGGGTCAGCAGTATTCCAACGCTGATGGTCTTCAAGGGAGGCGATGTCGTCGAGCGGTTCGTCGGCATTCAGCCGAAGGCACGGTTGCAGGAAGCGTTGGACGCGGCCAAGGCGTAAGGCGACCGGAAGCCAAATGAATAGCCTCCAGTACAGCTGTCTCTACATGGACATCGGCTACCTGCTGGTGTGGGCGGCCATTTATGTCCGACGCAAGGATCTGCGGTCAGCCTTTGATGTTGTCGCTTTCATTTCGAGGGACCTTGCTGAAATTCGTATTGATGAATATGTGTATCTGCATCGCGCCAAACGATACCGGTTCAGTCTTGCCCGCGAGTTAGCACACCGAATCCTTCACGAAAAAGCGTGGCACTGGCCTGCCCCCTTCAACCGAGTCCAGATCCGAAGTGATAATCCGGTGAATTGGACACAATCTGAAGGAGGGCATTCGATGCCACGAGGTAAGAAGTACCGAGCGGAAGAGATCATCCCGAAGCTT
>Ga0310123_10003155_pt1 | contig 12860 bp, 11 predicted proteins | sample CB6_AW_1057_MG_FD_203505 | JGI IMG/M metagenome (GOLD analysis project Ga0310123, IMG submission 203505) | Marine microbial communities from Western Arctic Ocean, Canada - CB6_AW_1057 | ecosystem: Environmental > Aquatic > Marine > Oceanic | place: Canada: Western Arctic Ocean | collected... | reverse complement strand
AGAGGCACGAAGAGAAGTCCAGGATCTTCCAGTCGTGACAGACCAGACCCGTAACTTCGTGTCCGGCCAGCACGTCCGCTCTCACACGTCTGACCAGTTCCGTTCTCAGCTGTTCATCCGATTCGAGTGACTTCGCCGGGATGTCGATGCCCCCCTCGTTTCCCGTCTCTGTCGACAGCGGCTTAGCTGCGCTCCCGCAATTAGCTCAGCATCTCCTCGACTACTTGAGGAACGATTACCTGTTCACTGAACTCGCGCTCCGCCTTCTGTCGTGAGTACCGACCGAACCGCTCGCGCCGATCGTCGTCGCCGAGCACTCGCTCAAGCGCCTCGGCGAGGGCGCGCGCATCCCGAGGTGGGACCAAGTATCCGTTCTTGCCGTCCTCGACCGTCCCACGACAGTCCGGACTGTCAGCAGCGATCACCGGCAGGCCCATGGCCATCGGCTCCGTCAAGCCCCGAGGAAACCCACCTTCTTTGTAGTAGGTCGGCAACGCCGCCACGTCGGAGATCGAGTACAGCTCCCGCACGTCGGTTCTGAACCCGAGCCACCTGAAGTTTGGCAGCCGTTCGCTCTCCCTTAGATACAACAGAGGCACGGCCTCAGTACTGTGCTCCTCCGCGGGCCCCACGAGTAGGAACCTGACCTTGGGAAATCGATGACTCACGATACGCGACGCTTCCACGAACTCCCGGACGCCCTTTGACCAGATCATTCGCGCAACCATAACGATGACCGACTCCCCAGGCTGAAGCTTCAGCTCTTGCCGCAGCGCCGCGCGCGAGTCAGCCGAAATAACCTCGGGCGAGTACCGCGCGGTGTCAACGTAGTTCTTAGACAAGATCGTCTTCGCGGGTCCCAACAGGCGCCGAGACAGGAAGTAGTCACGATCGTTCAAGTTCGTGAACCAGACTTTCGAGCTGAGCCGAAACGCCAGCCAGTAGAGACACAGCACCACGTATCTTGTGAGCCTCATCTTCAGGCCAGTTTCAGGGACGAACGGCGCGCCCAATCCCCAGACCGAACAAATCACGCGACGCACGCCGGCAAGTCTGGCGGCCACCGCGCCGTAGACGTTCGGCTTGGTCGAGATTCCGATCACCACGTCGATCTGGTCCGCGCGAAACACTCTGTAGAGGGCGATGATGTATCGGCCATCCGACCATGGGTTCAGAAATCTGAAAAATCTCGTCCGGCGAAGCTCGACGCCCCACGACCGCATCGTCGCCTCGCACTGCTCGCCGAGACGTCCCTCATTCCGGTCACTGACGACAAAGACGGTGTTGTTGACGTCCGCCGCCAGCGTTCGAGCCAACTCGCCACAGAAGAGCACCGTGGAGAAGTAGTCCGGACACACGATCGCGACGTTCATGCCGCGGTCCTAGTCGGCCGTGCCGCACGACGAGAGGGCACACGGCTCACGAAGCCATCCCCGCCCAGATCTGCTCCAGCTGCCTGACCTTGTCCTGGATCTGGTATCCGGCCAACACCTCTTGCCGCGCCGCCTCCCCCAACCGAGCTCTCAGGCGCGGGTCTCCCACCAGGCGTGTCAGCCTGTCGGCAATCACTTCAGCGTCGCCAGGCTCGACCAGAAACCCATTGACGCCGTCGTTGATGATCTCTCTCAACCCTCCGACCCTGGATGCCACTACGGCCTTTCCCAGCGCCATCGCCTCCAGAACAGCCCTACCAAACCCCTCGGTCAGCGACGGGTGGACGAGAATGTCCATGAGCGACAAGACCTGCATGGCATCCGGTCTCCACCCGGTAAACCGCACATGCTGCACCAGGCCGCGGCGTTCGATCAGATCGTCCAGCTCCGCCCTGTAGTGCCTGTACTCCTCGATCACATGATCGCCCACGATGTACAGCATCACGTCTCGATGTTCCCGCACGACCTCGCTGAGCGCTTCGAGCGCGAAATGGACCCCTTTTGGCGCATACAGCTGTCCGAGCACGATGATGTTGGTCTTACTCTCGTCGATCGACAGGTCCGCCTTCACACCGCCCCGGTCAGACGCCTCAACCTTCTCGACGACCGACGAATCGATCCCAATCTTCACGATATCAATCTTCCGGCGATATCGGCGCACGAGGCGCGGATACTTGTCATCTCGATTACTCTCGCAGAAGAACGCGACCCGCGACGACAGCAGAAAGCCGACCCGGTCCAGAAACCCGTTCTGTAGCTCACCTTTGACATACCAGAACACCGGAATCCCGACGAGCCTGGAGGCGACACCGATCGACAGTACCGCGCGAATGCTGTTGCAGTAGACCACGTCTACCTGGCGTTGCTTGAGCAGCCTGGCGAGGCGGAGGTTGTAGACGAGCAGATCGAAGACGGTACGCGCCCTGTCCCGGACACCGCCCCTCAGACATGTGCCCCCATACCGGTCCACCGACGCTGCCGGCCTGACGACGACATACTCCACGCCGTGCCGCCGAATCTGCTCCGCCAATGGAGTCTCGAAGGGCGCCAAGACGCACAGCCGAAAGGAGCTGCGATCTATCTGGCCGATCATGTACAAGAGCGTCCTCAGGTTCCCGCCGACCCTGGCCACCGGATAGGGCTCAAAGATGGCAACCCGCACCTGCCGTGTGCTACCGCCAACCAACTTGCCGGCTCCCGTACTGCTCATCGACCGTGACGCCCAGAGACTCAGTGTCACCCAGCGAAGCCGTGCGCTCATGTTGTGAGCTGCTCGAAGCGGCCTGACCGCGGTCACGGCGCGGCCACTTGAGCCACCTTACTGGTGACTGCCCCGTGCCAACGGCAGCTGTTCTTGCCCACGACCTTCCAGTTCCTGCACCCGGATACAGGTCCGAATCGCCTGCTTGTCCCGACCGACCGTCGACACAGGGTAGCAGCGAGCCAAGAAAGTACACTAAGTACTCTTCTTCCACGCCGCTCTCGCGCTGCTGCACCAGGCGGCGCGAGAACTCGCCCAGTTGCCGGCGCACCTTCCCGTAGATTGCCTTCTTCCGGTTATTTCGAGATGAACACCACGTCATACCGAACGTGCGCATTTCGTACCACCTAGTCTGTGATAGTTGATCATCGAACCCCGCTTCCGTGATGCTTTGGCGACTCACGAAGGGGAATGCCTCATTCCACTCCCCGTACTGTCAAACTCTGCAGCCGGGGAAGTTCCCACGGTTACGCTAGCCGGAAAAGCGGTGAGACCCCCGCACAGTGCACTTGACAATCTTGGTGCGCTCATGGGGAAAAGACGACACGGGCTGGAAACACGTCTGCCACCGAGCCTCGTCGATGACCGGTCTCTCGACGTCGTCCTGGATGCACACCGTCGGGCACGACTCGTGAACGAGCCAGTAGGTGGTCACATCTGCTGCAGCAAACGCCCCCTCCCAGAAGTCCTTATCCGGCACCCGCCTGAACCCCTTGTACCCGTCATAGGCAAAATAGGGGTATCCCGTCCCGACATACATCACGGCTTCTGGATGTTTGGCCTTGAGCTCTCTGAGCTCTCGAACAGAGTCCTGAAACGGCGCCATCGCCTCGCTGCTGGGGTAGGTCACATATCCGTCCGGGTACGAGCCTGGACTAAACCCGAGCACCGGCTGGACCAGATCTCTCGCCCGAACGTCTCTGCCCAACACCTCCACGCTTCCACGGCTGATCAGCGGATAGATCGTCAGTCCAGCGAGACCGACCGAGATAACCAAGAACAGACACAGCGCCCCGGCCAGGACTCTGCTGCCTCCCACGCTCAGCTGGCCGCGATGGTGAAGCAAACGATACACAATCAGTATTCCGGCCGGACCAGCCGGCACGTAGAAGCGAAACCCTCCAACGCCCTCGGTCGCCGGCGATGACGTAGCAGCTATCAGAAACAGCACCAGCGAACACTGCACGAGTGACAACGCCAGTGTGAAATCACGCCGTGGATCCTGCCCCTCTGACCGGCCTCTCCGATACAAGACCAGAGGCAATGACGCAACCACGATCAACCACAGCCATCCATACAAGTGGTTGACGGTGGGCACAGCGCGCGCGGCGCCCACTACGATCTGCGACGGTCGGTACCCGAACAAAACCGACATGGCAGACAGCGAGCTCGACAACCGATCGACCGACTCGGAAAACGTTGTCCGTCCGTAGCTGTCGCCGATGAACTCTGGCAGGCCCAGGTAGCCGTCAACCGTTTGATTGAGTAGGCCAACCAAAGCGATAACGGCCAACGACGCCGCCCCAAACACGGCGTAGCTGCGAAGGAGCCGCCTGGCTATCCCTCCGTATGCCTGAAACAACAGGAACGCGCCGAGCACCAGCGTGAAGAGGCTCGTGTATCGAATCGAGACCGCCAACCCGGACACCAGGCCCGCGCTGGCGACGGACCACGTATCGACGACCTGCGACGACTTCCGACGCTGGACCAAGATCACGATCAGCGGCACTCCCAGCCACAGAAAGATGTCCGTTCCAGACCAGCGAGGTGTGACGAACAGCGGGAGGATGCAAGCGATGGCGTACTGCAAGGGAACCGCGCGGCCTCCGATCCGAGATGACCGCGTCATCACATGCTGACCAACGGTTCCCCACGCTGTCCAGCCCACAAGGGTCACAACGGAGTAGAGACACTTCAAGAACACGACCAACGGGATGCCAAACCAGAGTCCGGCTGCAACGATGAGGGAGAACGTGGGCGGATAGTGGGTCAGAACCTTCGGAGTAGGCTTCGTATTGATGTTACGCTCCGGTGTCGCACTGTATGTCGTGGTGAGACCGTTGCCGCTCACCACCCGATGAGCTGCCTCGAGCTGAACCGACTGGTCCCACCCGATCGGAAACGGGCCCAGGATCCTGACCAGTACCACCAAGATGGCCGAGCCCACGAACAAGCGGCGCACCTGTGAATAGCTGTTCCCAAAGCTCACGATATCGGATCCTATCGTTAACCGCCTCACTCGATCAGGCTGCTGCTCGCCCGCAGGGATCCAACAAGGGTCGGTTCAGAGATACGGACGTCCCTGATAGTGGAGCGCCAGTCTCTTCAGATTTGCTCGGAAATTGAGGATAGTCCTGATGTAGACGAGGTCGAACAGCCTGAGGGGCAACGAGGCTTGGGGCACCTTGCCGAACACCCGCTCGCCCTCGCGTGCCATCCTCTCGGCACCCCTAAAGGACCAGCAGTCCGCCCGCACCCGAAAGCGAGCGATGGTGCGACCTATGTTCTTTCCACTGGAGCACTCACAGAGATACCGAAAGAAATGTGAATCGCCGCAATGTTGAAAGGAGGAATCAAAGGGGCGGTGGACGCGCCGTTTCCAAAAGCAGGTCGGCTGGTGAAAGATGATTCGCGGATACGCAAGCGCGACCGTTCGATTGAAGAACGGCGCCCGGTACGTATACAACAGCTGCCCTGCCTCATCGGTGAACGCGCAGTGACCGTAGGCGAAGTCGACTGACTCGTTGGCGGTCAGCTCCTCGACGACACGAGCCACGACATCCGGGTCGGAATACAGATCGTCGGCATTGATGTAGGCGAAGATCTCACCGGACGCTAGCGCGAATCCCTTGTTGATTGCATCGTACATGCCGTCATCAGGTTCGCTGAGCCATTTGATTCGGCCGGTGTGGCGCTTCAGGATCGTGACCGTATCGTCCGTTGAGGCGCCGTCAACGATAATGTGCTCGATTCGCGAGTATGTCTGTTCCTGAACGCTACATAGGGTGTCTTCTATGTAAGCTCCACAGTTGTATGACGGTGTCACTATTGAGACCGTTGGCGTCATATGTCTACCAAAACAGCCACTTATGGCTTGTCTGGCCGAAGCCGTTATTATCCGTTGGGAACGGTATCTGGCTGGAAAGGCAAGAGGAAAGACATCTTGAAACGGTGGACGGGCAGCAAAGCCGCGCGCGGCGCAGTACTGATTCATTAACGACGGAGACACGAGGCGGCCGTATAACGCTCGTGACCGACAGGAATCGGGACGGGGGATCCTAGATCTTCTCCAACCTTGTCACCATCAGGAAGCCGAAGAACGGGCGGTTTGTTATGTAGCGACTGACTTTCGACGGAATCAGACCCGTGATGAACTCCTTGATTCGCCCATGCGGCAGAGGAATGAGCTGAGTCGCGCTGCCAAGGATCCGAATCTCCTTAACCCTGAAAAGACCGGCCGTCAGCTCCAGCCATTCGTCCCTCGAGTAGTATCTGGCCAACGCACCGTCCGTGGCATCTTGCAAGACCTCGGTCAATGTCCGGCCGCGAAAGAACATCCCCTTCAGCAGGCCATAATAGAGACCGCCCCTGACATAGAGATTCCAAGGGCTCCGATGGTATACCATCACGACCGCCTCACCGCTTCCGCGCAGTACCCGATGTATCTCCCTCAGAGCCCGGCTTGTGTCCGCAGAGTGATGGATAACGCCCCATGACCAAACGAAATCGAAACTCTGGTCTCCAAACGCCAGACGCTCGGCATCCATCCGGTACATCGTGCCAGGATAGCCAAGACGTCGCAGCCTTCGATCTGAGCAGGTTACAGCGTAGTCGGTTATATCTATGCCTCGGTAGGAGGCACTTCTTGGCGCCAGTAACTCAGCATGGATCCCGGTGCCTACCCCGATCTCCAGCACGTCTTTCGTGTTAAGCCTGGAGAAATCGATGAGCTCTTCGAATGGGAGCTGACGCCAAGGCATAATGCGCGAGAGGCTGCGGTAGAAGCGGCGATCGATCTCCTCATAGAACTCGCGAGTGAACTCTTCGTGCTGGAGCGCTTCTCCGACGTCGTACCGCATCGGGTGACGCTGCCACCAGGACCTGTTGAGTTTCTGCCACTCGCCCGCCTGTTCCGCCGAACGAGGCATGGCAGACGATGTTTCGAACCCTGTCACCTTGGCATCTCTAAGTATGTCTCGCACTCTACCCATGGCTATGCCTTCCTACGGCGCCGTCTGTCGGGATGCAGCGTGCAGCGGCAACGCTCGGCAACGAGGTGCCCGATCTGCCAGCGGCCGGGACATGACTCGGCCGGCGCACAGCATGACCAAGACACAATTCACGCTACCGAAACCAAAACCAGACAGCCAGGCCAAGCCGAACACCATGAGCACCGGTACATAGTAGGGAAGCAAGCGGACGTCCTTGCTTCTCAAGAAATCGGCGAAGACTCCCAGCCAGCCCGCGAACCACACAACGACCAGGACCAGACCACCCTTCAGCGCCATCAGCGCCGTCCCGTTGTGAAGGGTATGCGTGAACTCCTCAGGATAGAGGCTGGTAACATCATGGACAGTCCCCCCCAGCCCCCGGCCAACGATGAGCTCAGTCGCGTTGAACTGAGTTAAGACCAGCACCGGATCGTAGGTCAGCCGATCTTCCTCCTGCAGCGTCGCCCATAGACCGGCACCGGTCTTATCGAAACGGCTCCCGAGTCTGGAACGGAGGTCTCCCGTCTCATTCACCGCGGCTCCGGTCAAAGCCCAGACCACCAACGCTACCGGAGCGAGAACCGAGAGAAGCTTCAGTCGACCTGGATAGGACTTCAAGCCCGTGAGCACCACGAAGCCGGCCAATTCGACGAACGGCATCCTCTTCTGATAGATGACCGCCAGGAGAAAGAAGAGAGCCATGCCAAAGTAGGAGGCCCACTTGCCCGCGCGCGACCGGCCAGGGGCCGTCAGGACGAAGTAGGGCCAGACGCCCAGGCCGCCCCAGAAGAAGTACACGTTCGGCGAGCCCCAGATGGCACTGGCGCCGGTTCTTATGAAGTCCAGCCTATCGACCCTCGTCGCCCTTGCGGCGGCAGCCACCACATCGGGCAACCCCACGACGCAGACGGCGATATTGACGACAAAGATCGCCAACATGATCCTGTCGATGGCAGCCCAGTTCTGCCATCTGGCTCCTACGAAAATCCCTGCGAACACGGTCGGGAACAACAGAGTGTCGAGCACGATCACTCGTACGTCGTTCTCGAAAACAACTGCCCCGGTGACGAACAGGCACAGCAGGACGAACGCCAGCAGGGTGAGCCAAGTTCGATAGGCCGGGCCCACCTTCGCGGGAACCCCTTCAACGACAGCCGCCGCCGCCGCTATACCCATCACAGCCGGTCCGACGACAATCGACAAACCCCTGACGTCCGCTGGAAACACCGTGCCGAACATGTCAAAGGCAATTCGAAGGAAGTTCCCGTACACGAGCAGCACGCCAACAACAAAAATCAGACCGGACACCGGGATGCCGACCTCGCTGACGTTCGCGGAACGCTGCAGCCATCCACGGTGGCGCACAGGAACGTGTGAGGCGAGCGCTCCTGCCGTGGTCATGACGACCTCGCTCCCTGGATCGCGTTGGACGCCCCGTGCCTAGTGAGAAGCGCAGCCCTTACGAGCTCGGTCTCACAGATCAACTCGATGGCGTGGTCGCGCGATACGCCCCGGTAGATCGCTCGGTCGCACGACTCAAACACCGCGAGGATGTGCTCGTCGGTGTAGCCGCGTTCCCGATAGGCCCCATAGGCGTCGCCGTCACGGAAGTGGTCCGCGACCAGCCACTCCACTTCGTAGCCACGCTCGAACATCCGCCACAGCACGCCACTCATGTCATGGTGCTCGCCGTCGTACATCGGCTGATGGGTTTCGAAGAGGATCATGGCCGTGATGCCGCCGTCGTCCAGATCCGGGACGAGTCCATCCAGCACCTCCACTTCGTAGCCCTCGATGTCCATGCGGATGAGATCCAGTCGGCGCCGCCCCGCAGCGAATGCGCCAATGGTGGTCACCGGAACCTCCACTGAGGCCCCCGGCTTGAGTCTCTGAGTCGACTCGCCGCGGAGGTCCACAGGATGGAAAGTATGGCAGTTCGAATACTCCGATTCGTAGAGACGACCCACTCCGACCTGGTTCGAGAAACCCATGTGGTAGGTTTCAACGACCCTCTCGAGACCGTTGAGCCGCATGTTGAGGTTGAGCAGGCTGTAGTTGGCCAGTGACGGTTCGACAGCGTAGACCTTCCCCGAGGCGCCAACCCGCCTGCCCATCATCGCCGAGTAGTACCCAATGTTGGCTCCCAGATCGAGTATCGTCATCCCTTCGTGGAGCTTGCGCTCCAGGATGTATCGATGCTCCGGCTCGCGATCGCCGGCAACACTCAGCTGCCGTGATATCCCATCATCCTCCAGGTCCAGCAGCAGTCGGTAGTCATGCACCTGAGTCTCGACATATCTGGTCCCCAGTATTCTCCGCCGAGCCACAGTTGCGGCGCGACCATACGCACGACGGGCGAGATGCCTCACATACCGCCTGAGACCCACCCGTGACGCGTTACGCGCGTATCGCCTGAGATGCATTCCCGTCATCGCTCTGCTACGATTCCTGATGGAGCAACCATGCTCCGGTGTCCCTAGCTTCCGGCCGAGACGCCCCCGCCTGCCACAGTCGCCGCATGGTAGGCCAATCCGGCGGTAAGAAAGTAGTTGATCACCTGCAACCCTGCATTCGCGTACGCGTACGGGACGAGCCCGTCGTCGCGACGCCCGATGAACGAATAGGCCACCAACCCGAGGGTCGTCGTCACAATCGACGCATACAGCACGAGCCGTTGTCTGTTGAGCGCATGTGTGATGACTCCAGTCAGATTCGCTGCGGTAAACGCTGATCCTACATAGAAGACCGAAAACAGCGGCACGCTCGCCTGGTAGTCAGGGAGCCACCGGCCGACGACGTACCCCAGCGTCGGGACTACGACCGGCCAGCTCAGGAGCATCAGCACAAGCACAGTCAGCGAGACCGCGAATGTTCTGGTAACCACCCACCCAATAGACTTCCCCTCGCCGAATTTGAAGAGCAGCGCCGGCTGCACGTACTGACTGACGATTCCGCTGATGACCAGGCCAGCGGTAAGCGGCAGGGCGCCTACCTGATAGAGCCCTAGGTCTTCAGCCCCGCCGCGCTGGAGCAAGAACAGGCGGTCCATTGTGTTCTGAAACGTCAACAGGACCCCCGCGAACATCGCCGGCATTCCGATGCGCGAGAGATACTTCAACTCGGCGATCCGGAGGTGAGCGTAGTTGACCTGCGGAAGCAAGAACCTGCTTCCCACGAAGAACGCCACCACGTTGATACCGACTGCGGCTAGCACCACCTCACCGTAGCTAAAGAACAACGCCGCGGTGACTCCCAGAATGAGAGTCCCAACCGAGGTGACGAGCTGAAGCAGGGAGAATGCCATAGGCCGCTGCTCAGACCGCAGACGAAGCATCACCACCGCGAGCAGCGCCGACGACGGCGCCAAGAGGCCACCATAGCGCATGGCGGCCTTGAGGGTCGGGTCCTCGATAGGGATCAGCGCCAAGATGAGGAAATACACGGACAGGCCGGCGGCATACAGCAACATGAGGGCAACCGTGGTCTCACCCACAAGGCCCGACGCATAGGTTCGCCGACCTCCGCCAAGAGCAACTGCCAGCTCGCGCGCCAACCCAGAGAGAAGGCCCAGCTGAAGAAGCATGCCGTAGCCAGCGACGGTTGTCGCCACCGCGTAGTAGCCCATGAAGGTCGGCGTCAGATACCGGGCGAACGCCGCCGTTCTGAAGAGACCGATCGCCGCGGCCGTCCCCATGAAGGCCACGTACACAACTTCACGGCTTCCGATACGTATTGGCCCAGTCAGACCACGATGACTATGAGGAGGTGTAGCGACCATCCGTGCAGCGTTCGGAGGTTCGGAGCTCAGTGGCTGGAAAAAAGGCCTCTCGCAACAGTACGGCCGTCTCTATCAAACTGATCTAAATTGAACGCCATCGCTTTTCCCTCCAGGAACGGCGTAGCGGTGGAGGATGAGCGCAACCGCAATCACCTACCCTTCCGTTGCCAATTTTAGGTGCGATGAGTCCCTGACGTCGCTGGCGTGCCCGTAGTCAAACGCGCCGAACACAATCTGAAGGACTAACCGGTCCCTGCTCAGGGGTGGTGCCCCCTTGTGAAAACAGGCTGTATCCTCAACGAAGCCGTAGCCAGCCGGACCCTCGATTACCGACACATCACCGGGTGGATAGAATTCTTCAATCTCTGAATCACTAAATCGCCTGATCGCGAATTGATGGCTCAACTTCTTGCTCACGTGGCTCCCCTTGACGCAAACGTGAGGCCCATCCTCTCTGCCAACCTGCACTAAGTAGAAAAAGAACTTCAGGAACTTGTAACCGTCGACATCCTGGTGGTACTTCTGGGCCCACTGGCTCCGCTGAGTCTGGGACAGAGCTTTGCTCGCGTAGCTCCACCACATGTTGACGCCGAGAAACGCCGGAGGGAAACCACAATAGGCAGCGGCGATCTGCCAGAGCTTCGCGTCTTGCGTAATTGATCGAATCGCCCCGCACTCCGATATGGTGTTGAAATATCGAGCGATGGCAAACGGATAGCCGACGTGCTGCTCCGCCGCGGCTTTGCCCTCACGACGGAACCCAAGCCTTTCATTCTGCTCGCCGTACCTGGTCCCTACGCGAGCGTACTCTTTGATCTCGCGAAACGTGTTCGGGGGAAGCCTCAATCCTATGTAAAGCCCATCTTTCCTGAGTGCCGAGACGGCCTCGTCGACGACTAACTCTGGAAAGAGCGAGCCCTGTTCCCCAATCAAAGCGGCAGGCCTTCGCCTTCGACGCGTCGCTGCGATTAACACGGAGGCTACGGTTCGCCCGGCCACGTATCTTGCGACTTGCCTCATTACCAGAAACCGCCATTCGCGCCGAAGCCTTCTCGCCCGGATGAGCACGGACGACACGAGGGCGAGCATCGTCACCTCCCCACTTCCCGCCAGAACACGTAGCTCCCGCCTGGCGCATTGCGGCCTATCGGGGCCTCCATCGAAGAGCATCGGTACGCAAAATATGTGATCACGGCTCTTTCGAAGGCCGCCGTACCCACGTTGACGCCTACGTACCCCTCCCGACCCAACCCCCGGGAGAGTAAAACACCGTAGCTGACGCCCCGGCTGCCACTGGAGTAGCGGCCGAGAGGGTCGCCAGGACCTGTGTGTTCACAACCAGGCTCACTGCCCTTGTGATGGATGAAGAGTTCACGAACACAGGGTCCAAATAGAAGATCGACGGGATCGACGCTCTGTCTACATGACCCGGTTGACCGGCTGGCAGCGGTCAGCGACCTCTCCCACTCCGACGCGGCCCAGCGGCTGGGTGTTTCCCTGTCCACCGTCAAACGCTGGCGCAAGGCGGTTCAGAAATCCCCGTGGAATACCGACTGACTTTCGCCTCGTTTGCTTAGCGTTTTTGAACCTCGTACAGCTGGCCAGCTGGTGTCACGAAACATATGTTTTTGGACGTTGCCTCACGCATCTTGAACGGGACTGGCTAGTCAGCAGCCTCCTCCGGAAGCTCGCTGTCGGGGGAATCTCCGCCAGTTGACTCGGGCGGTTCCGGTGGCTTAATACCAAGAATGCCGGCGATCTCATTCAACATGGAGGCTGCCTCGTCCTGGTCGGTCATACTTTTACCCTTCAACGCGAGCGACATTGGGGTCGACCATTGTTGGAAGAGCCGTCCTTGTATGGGCGCTCGCTTGGCGTGCCAGAAATTGTCTGGTCGGTTACGTAGTCGAGGCAACGAAGGGTCATCGCATAGCTGGTCTGGTTTGATGTATTGGACGAGCTGCGATGGACAAGATTTCGGTCAAAAAAGATTACGTCGCCGCGCTCGGCCGACACCCCTTCCTCCTCATACTCGTCCAATTCTCGGTCGGGAATCTCATATTGAACGTAGAAGCTTTGGTCGCCGAGGGTTTCGCGATCATATCCTCGAAATTCTGCAAAGGGCCAGCCCTCTCGCTTGTGCGCACCGATCTTAAAATACATCGTCCCATTGTGCG